>Ga0116144_10001478_pt1 | contig 27875 bp, 27 predicted proteins | sample AD_UKC035_MetaG_FD_89746 | JGI IMG/M metagenome (GOLD analysis project Ga0116144, IMG submission 89746) | Active sludge microbial communities of municipal wastewater-treating anaerobic digesters from USA - AD_UKC035_MetaG | ecosystem: Engineered > Bioreactor > Anaerobic > Digestate | place: USA...
AATACGCGTGGCGGTGGCAAACTCGAACTGCATCACCAACCTGCCTCTTCAGGAAAAACATTTGTATACTTGATCCCTGTGCGTGGCTCCGCCATCATCTCTGCCACTGTGTCGCGCCACTTTGCATAGTGGGCGGTTTCTTTGTGCTGTGCAGGTGCTTCTGGTGTGCGATAGACCTCGACCAATACAAAGCGCGTTGGGTCCTCATTCTGTTGGAGCACATCAAAGCGAGCAATACCTGGTTCTTGAATGCTGCATTGCGCATTTTCGATGCTAGCAAGGCGGAAGGCATCGATGCACTCGGGTTTGACGTGAACGTGTACAAATACGATCAACATATGATCTCCTTGGATGCGGCACCTTTTGGTGTGTTCATAAGCTGGATGGGTTTGGATCCTGATATGGTATTATACATAGGTAAGGAGGCTGGAATCTGCATGCAGGAATCAAAAATCATTGTCTATGGCACGTGTTGGTGCGGAGATTGCTACCGGGCTCGTAAATTCTTGGATCAGAATCGCATTGCATACGAATGGATCGACATCGATCGCAACGCCGATGGTGAAAAGCTGGTCTTAAAGATCAATCACGGAATGCGCAGCGTCCCCACCATTTTATTTGAGGATGGATCTGTTTTGGTAGAGCCCAGTAATCAAGACCTGGTTTTGAAATTAAAGCTGGCCTGATCTTGCCCGTTCTCTGTTTCAGGAGTTCAATTCTCCCAGGTTGCCGGTGTTGACAAAGATAATTTGCTCGGCGATATTGGTCACCCGGTCTGCAATGCGCTCCAGGTTGTGAGCACACCACATTAAGTAAGTACAGCGCGTGATCATTTCGGTGTCTTTGGCCATGATTTTGATCAGACGGTGAAAGACCTCCTCGTACAGCTCATCCATTTCGGCATCGCGATCGGCAATTCGACGCGCCCATTCCATGTCGCGCTTTTCAAATGCCTGGATGCTCTCTTCAAGCATTTGGCAGCTAATCTCGCCCATCCTGGGAATCTTCTTGATGGTTTTGAGCAGGGGCTCTTCTTCCATCATGATCACCGTTTTAGCAATTCCGGCGGCATGATCCCCCATGCGCTCCATATCGACAACCATATGCATAATGGCCACAATCTCACGCAGATCGGTTGCGGCAGGTTGTTGGGTGGCGATCAGTGCCAGGCAGGCCTCTTCGATGCGAAAGCGCTGTTGGTTGATCTGGCGATCGCTTTGGATGATCTCTTCTGCCAGCTTGGTATCGCGTTCCTTTAGTGCGGTGATGGCGCGTTGGATGGCACCGATGACCATGAGACTCATTTTGTAAAAATCTTGACGGACATCATTGAATTCGCGATCGAAGGTTGCACGTAAACTGTGGGTGGACATTCTTTACCTCCAGAATTGGGTCTATCCCATACGACCGGTAATGTAATCTTCTGTGATTTCTTTTTGGGGGCGTGTGAACATTTGGTTGGTTGACGAATACTCGATCAACTCTCCGAGCCAGAACAGCCCTGTATAATCGGAAATACGCCCTGCTTGCTGCATATTATGCGTTACGATCACGATCGTATATTGCGATTTTAGTATATCGATCAGTTCTTCAATGCGTCCCGTGGCAATTGGGTCGAGCGCTGAGGCCGGCTCATCCATCAAGATCACATCAGGGTGCACTGCCAATAAACGGGCCATGCATAAGCGCTGTTGTTGGCCGAGGGAAAGACTCAGCGCATTGTCATCCAGGTGGTCTTTTACTTCATCCCACAAGGCGGCCTGTGTCAGGCTCTGTTCGACGATCTCTTGTAGATCGGTGCGTTTCCGGGCCAGCCCCACCGCGCGAGGCCCAAAGGCAACATTATCGAAAACAGATTGTGGAAATGGATTGGGCTTTTGAAAGACCATGCCCACGCGCTGCCGCAACCTGGTGAGGTCAATATCGGCGTCGTAAATGTTCTTTCCATCCAGCCTGATCTCTCCGACGACGCGCGTGCCTGGGATGGTATCGTTCATACGGTTCATACAGCGCAAGAAGGTCGATTTGCCACAGCCCGAAGGCCCGATCAACGCGGTCACTTTTTGGGGATAAATCTCCATGTTGATCTGGTGGAGGGCCAGCGATGGACCGTAGTAAAAATCCAGGTCAATGGTTTGGATGGTAGGTGTGGGAGCGTCCATTACCAATCATTTTACCCGATTCTGCCATTTCTCGGGGAATTGCCTTGTGATGCGTGAAAAACAAGACTATAATCCGCCCGATGAAACATGTATATTGGCTGAGATTGTTGGTATTGGTCATTGTGTTGGCGGCTTGCACCTCGGGAGCAGATTCGCCAACACCAGAAGGCCCCCCGGTTACCACCGCTTATATTGAAAACAAGGGCTCTGACACCATCGTTAACCTGGCCCTGGCATGGGCTGAGGCATATCAGGGCCTGCACCCAGAGGTGCGTATTTCTGTTACAGGCGGTGGAAGCGGCACGGGGATAGCGGCCTTGATCAATGGGACGGTGGATATTGCAAATGCCTCCCGTCAAATCAAAGATGAGGAGCTGCGAGAGGCGCAGGCCAATGGCTCTGACCCGGTGGAATTTGTGATTGCGCGAGATGCCATTGCAGTGATCGTCAACAAAAATAACCCGATCGACCAGCTCACATTGCAACAAATCTCAGATATCTATAGTGGAGAGATCTCAAATTGGCAAGAGCTGGGGGGTGAGGATCGCCCAATCGTGCGCCTGTCACGCGAAACGAATTCTGGCACGCATATCTATTTCTTAGAAGTGGTCTTGCGCCTGGGACAAAGTGACAATACAACATTGTTTTCGCAAGACACTTTGCTGCTGCCATCTTCTGAAGGCATTATTGCAGAAGTAAGCGACAACCCCAATGCAATTGGATATGATGGCCTGGGATACGTTACCGAAGCGGTGAAGGTTCTGGCGGTGGGGCGTGACCTATCTGGGCCTTATGTACTGCCCTCGGCCGTATCGGTCAACAATGGTGAGTATCCCATCGCTCGTGATCTCTACATGTATACTGTTAATGAACCAACCGGTGTGGTCCGAGAATACCTGGATTGGGTCCTCTCGCCGGATGCTCAAGAAATCATTACAGATCTTGGATTTGTGCCTGTGACAAAGCCTTAGCTATTATGAAGAAAAAGAACTGGTTACCCGAAGCGGTTGAATTTGTTGTTACGCGCCTGATCAAAGTGTCGGGTTATTCGGCTATCATATTTGTGGCATTGATTTTTTACTTTTTGTTAAGTGAAGGCTTGCCGACCCTGGCAGGGAAAGACAAAATTGCCTTGGATTCGCTGCTGGGAACCCGCTGGTACCCGGTGGAGGAATACTATGGCGTTTTGCCGTTGATTGGCGGCTCGCTGATGGTGACCTTGGGGGCGGCGATCATTGCTGTGCCGGTAGGGATTGGCACGGCGATATTTATCGCAGAGATCGCGCCGCGCTGGGCGCGGGATATCTTGAAACCGCTGGTGGAGGTGTTGGGTGGTTTGCCCTCGGTGGTGCTAGGTTTCTTGGGCATCCTGGCGCTCTCACCCTTCTTGCGCCGGTTTTTGGATCTACCCACCGGGTTGACTGCTTTTACCGGAGGCATTTTGCTGGGGGGGATTGCCATCCCTACAATCGTATCGGTGGCTGAGGATGCATTGGATGCGGTCCCCAAATCTTACCGAGACGCAGCCCTGGCATTGGGCGCCACCAAATGGCAGACGATCTGGCGCGTAACCCTGCCAGCGGCGCGCTCTGGTGTTTTAACTGCCGTGATGCTTGGGATTGGCCGCACAATTGGCGAGACGATGGCTGTAATGATGGTCACCGGCAACGCGGCGGTAATGCCATTTGGGCTCTCGGCGCTGTTCTTGCCCGTGCGTACCATGACGGCCTCGATCGCAGCTGAGATGGGCGAAGTGGCCAATGGCAGCCAGCATTATCATGTATTGTTCTTGATCGGCATCATTTTGTTTCTGATCTCGTTGACGATCAATGTAACCGCATCGGCAGTGGTCTTTCGCCAACAAAAGCGCTCTGAACGGATCCTGTCTTGATCGGATAATGGGTGCGGGCAAATGAATCTGCAAAGAATTCAACGATTTTCTCGGTGGTGGGCATCCACCCAGGCGCGCGACCTGGTCCAACGGTTGGGCTTTGGGCTGGTCACTTTGGTGGCGCTGCTCACCGTGATCCCGATTGTGGGGGTGGTGGGGTATATTGTCGTCCAGGGGGCGTCGGCAATTTCTTGGGATTTCTTGTTCTCCTTTCCTTACGATGGAATGCGCCAGGGAGGAATTTGGCCGGCTATCGTGGGGACATTTTACCTGACCTTGGGGACGGCAATCTTTGCGGTGCCGCTGGGGATTGGGGCGGCTATTTACCTCTCTGAATATGCCCCTGATAATCGCTGGACGCGCCTGATCCGCCTGGCGATCATCAACCTGGCTGGCATCCCCTCGGTGGTTTACGGATTGTTTGGATTGGGCTTGTTTGTGCTGTTTTTCAACTTTGGCACCAGTATCCTGGCTGGGTCGTTGACACTGTCGATCATGACCTTGCCGGTCATTATCAGCACGGCAGAGGAAGCTCTGCGAGCAGTGCCACAGTCGTTTCGAGTGGTCAGCATTTCGCTCGGCGGGACCAAGTGGCAGACGATCCGCCGGATTGTATTACCGCAAGCGCTGCCTGGCATTTTGACCGGGGTGATCTTGGGGCTGGAACGGGCGGCGGGTGAAACTGCCCCCATCCTGTTTACGGTGGCGGCCTTCTTCTTGCCGCGTTTGCCGAATTCTCCGCTGGATGCTACCATGGCTTTGCCCTATCACTTGTTTGTGATCTCAACCCAGGTGCCGGGAATGCCGATCCAAATTCAATATGGTACGGCATTGGTATTGATGGTCTTTGTGTTGAGCATGAACCTGGTGGCAACCACCATCCGTTCGCGGGCGCGCGCTCGCAGGCAGTGGTGATTTTTTATGGATAAAATTGTGGTCGAAGGTCTGTCGGTTTATTACTCAGATGGCACCGAGTCGCTCAAGAATGTCAGCCTGAGTATCCCGGCGAACGCTGTAACGGTGTTGTTTGGGCCGGCTGGAGGGGGCAAATCTACCCTCTTGAGGGTTCTCAACCGGCTGAATGACCTGGCAGACGTGGTGTTAATGGCGGGCCGGGTGTTATTGGATGGTCAGAACATACTTGACCCCAAGTTTGATGTAATTACCTTGAGGCGGCGTGTTGGGATGGTTTTTGCTCGTCCGGTGGTGCTGCCAATGAGCATTCGCGAGAACCTGACCTATGGCCTGGAGCTGGCAGGCGAGCACAAGAAGCAAGTTCATGACGAGGCTGTCGAAACGAGCTTAACGCAGGCGGCCTTGTGGGATGAGGTCAAAGACCGCCTGGGTGATCCGGCGGTGGCTTTGTCGGGGGGCCAGCAGCAGCGGCTGTGCCTGGCGCGCAGCCTGGCCCTCAAGCCAGAAGTCATCTTGTTGGATGAGCCTACCTCGGGCCTGGATCCAATCTCAACTGCAAAGGTAGAAGCATCGCTAGAAGAGTTGAAGAAGCAATATACGATCATCCTGGTGCCTCATTCAATCCAGCAGGCTGCGCGCACGGCAGATTTCGCGGCCTTTTTTTTGCAAGGTGAGCTGGTTGAATACGCGGCAGGGAAAGAGATATTCTTGACCCCCAAAGATAAGCGCACAGAAGATTATGTGGAAGGCCGGTTCGGTTAAGGTTATTGCGCAATTAAACAAATAACTATACAATATCTACAGGTGTGGGTTTTGCCAGTGAGGAGCGGCCAAATATGCTAGAAAAAATTGACCTGACCAAAGCTTTGGATAAAGATACCTATAAGCGGATCATGCCCTCTCTGGAAGAGCGTTTGTATACCGTTCAGAAGAAATCATGGGACGCGGGCATTCCGGTTGTAATCCTCTTTGAGGGCTGGGATGCGGCTGGTAAGGGGACCTCGATCCAGGCTTTAACCGGGCCGCTGGACCCGCGTGGTTTCAAGCTTTATCCAATCCGCGCTGCGCGTACCTATGAGAAGAACCATCCGTGGCTGTGGCGTTTCTGGCTTAAGCTGCCGGCGCGCGGCGAGTGGGCCATCTTTGACCGTTCGTGGTGTGGGCGTGTTCTGGTGGAGCGAGTCGAGAACATCACTCCTGAAGAAGAATGGCAGCTCGGCTACCGTGATATTGTGGATTTTGAGCGCACCATTGCCGATGACGGGCATCTCATTATCAAATTTTTCTTGCACATCAGCAAGAAAGAACAGAAAAAGCGTTTTGAGAAGTTGCTCAAAGATCCTCTAACGGCCTGGCACGTGGCCCCAGAAGATTGGGAGCATCACCGGCGTTACGATGACTGGTTGATCGCTTATGAAGAATTGTTCGAGCGTACAGAGACAGAGTGGGGACCCTGGACCATTGTGGAAGCAACCGATCGCCGTCATACCAGGGTAAAAATTTATGAAACGATCATCCGAGCATTAGAGGGGCGGCTCGGCATTTCCAGCGAGCCTGTTTTGATTGAGCAGCCTGATCCTGTGCCGGTTGTTCAGGCCGCTGCTGAACCGGCCGTGGATGATGGGCAAGTGGAGCCTGTGGAAGAAAAAAAGCGTCGCAAGACGGCATCAGGCAAACCGGGTGTGAAGAAAGGTTCGAAACAGGTGCATCATGCTTGAGACCATTGACCTTTCCCTGACGATCAGTAAAGAAGAATACGAACGCGAGTTGGTTCGCTACCAGGTGGCGTTAAGCTCGCTAGGGTTTCAGGTTTATACCCAGCGCCGGCCCGTGGTGATGGTTTTTGAGGGTTGGGATGCTGCCGGTAAGGGAGGGGCGATCAAACGGGTGACCGAAAAGCTGGACCCGCGCGGTTACGTGGTCTATCCAATTGCGGCGCCCAAGGGTGATGATGCTACCCATCATTACCTATGGCGTTTTTGGAGGCGCCTGCCTGAATGCGGTCAGATCGCAATTTTTGACCGTTCGTGGTACGGGCGGGTAATGGTTGAGCGGATCGAGGGCTTTTGTACCGAAGATGAGTGGAAGCGCGCCTATCGCGAGATCAACCAGTTCGAGCGCCAACTGGTTGATTATGGTACGATCTTGCTTAAATTCTGGATCCATATTGGCAAAGACGAGCAGTTGCGGCGTTTTGAATCGCGATCGGGAGACAAGCTGCGCAGTTGGAAGTTGACGGACGAGGATTGGCGAAACCGCGAAAAGTGGGATCTGTATGCCCAGGCGGTTGAGGATATGATCCTTAAGACCAGTACGCTGAGTGCGCCGTGGACAATTGTTGAAGGGAACTCTAAGGATTATGCTCGGATCAAGGTACTTAAAACCTTGGTGGAGCATTTGAGCAAATCTTTGGATTATGACCCGTTCAAAGATCGCCGTGTTGATAAGCCAGGCAAAAACAAGAAGTCAGGTGTCAAAAAGAGTCGAGAAAAATCCGGTAAATGATTGGCAGCCAGGTCATGGTCAAAAAAGCATCTACATCCATTGCGCAACCTCAAGTAGAGCCGCCACCGGCGGTGGATCTTGAGCGACCAGAATTATTTATAAACCGCGAATTGAGTTTGTTAGAGTTTCAGCGCCGGGTATTGCAAGAGGCGCGTGACGAGCGGAACCCTCTCTTAGAGCGAGTCAAGTTTCTCTCTATTGTCAGCTCGAACCTGGATGAGTTTTATATGGTTCGTGCGGCAGGGGTCAAGAAGCAGGTTGACGCGGGAATTTACGAGATCACTGCAGATGGGATGTCGCCTGCCGAGCAGTTGGCCGCGATCCGCAAGCAGGCTACGCAGATCATGAACGAGTCGCGCGAATGCCTGAGCGACGAATTGATGCCTGCTTTGCGCAAGGCGGGCATCTACTTGCTAGATTATCGAGAGCTGACAGATAAACAACGCGAGTTTGCGGAGAGTTACTTTAAGGATGTGGTTTTTCCGGTGCTGACCCCACTGGCCTTTGACCCTGGTCATCCCTTCCCGCACATTTCAAACTTAAGCTTAAACCTGGCTGTACTGATCCGGGATAAAAAGGGGCGCGAGCACTTCGCGCGGATCAAGGTCCCGAGCACATTGCCACGCCTGGTTCCGATCAAGCGATCGTCTGGAGGGGTGCGCAGGGATGGCACCTCGCCTGCCAAGCATTATTTTGTTTGGCTGGAGCAGTTGATTGCCGCAAATCTTAAGGTGCTGTTCCCGGGAATGGTGGTGGAAGAGGCGCATCCTTTCAGGGTTACGCGCGATGCTGATATGGTCATTCAAGAATTGGAGGCCGCCGATTTGTTGGAGACCATGGAGCAAACTGTGCGCCAGCGACGTTTTGGTTCGGTTGTGCGCCTGACGGTGACGGATGCCATGCCCAGCCATATCCGTGAGATATTGTTGGAAAACCTTGAGCTGGATCGCAACGATGTTTATACAATGAATGGACCGTTGGCGCTCAGCAGCTTGATGAGCCTGCACAGCCTGGATCGTTTCGACCTGAAGGATGTTCCGTTCAAGCCTGCCTATCCAAACGGCTTGCATAAAGAAGACGATGCCGGCGATATCTTCGCGGCTATCCGCCGGGGCGACACGCTGCTGCACCACCCGTATGATTCTTTTGTACCGGTAATCGACTTTCTGCGCGCGGCTGCCAGAGACCCAGATGTGCTAGCCATCAAGCAAACCTTATACCGCGTTGGAAAAAGGCCACCGGTGGTAGATGTTTTGTTAGAGGCGGCTGAGAATGGTAAGCAAGTGGCCGTTTTGGTAGAGCTAAAAGCGCGTTTCGATGAAGAAAGCAATATTGGCTGGGCAAAAACGCTTGAGCGTGAGGGGGTGCACGTTATTTATGGTTTGCTGGGCTTGAAGACGCATTCCAAAATTGCCCTGGTGATTCGAAAAGAGGGGGATGGGATACGCCGCTATCTGCACATGGCAACCGGGAATTACAACGCGGTGACTGCCCAACTGTACGAAGACCTGGGGATGTTTACTTGTGATGATGATATGGGGGCAGACGCAACCGATCTGTTCAATTACTTGACCGGTTACTCTGCCAAAGAAAGTTATCGCAAACTGTTGGTGGCGCCGATCAATTTGCGTTCCAGGATGGAGGCTTTGATCCAGCGTGAGATTGACCACCAATTGCGCGGGGAGCCTGGTCACTTGATCTTCAAGGTCAATTCACTGGTGGATAAGGCGATGATTCAACACCTCTACCGGGCTTCGCAAGCGGGCGTGATGGTGGATTTGTTGGTGCGTGGTATTTGTTGTTTGCGTCCTGGTTTGCCCGGTATCAGCGAGAACATTCGCGTGACCAGTATTGTAGGGCGTTTCTTAGAGCACAGCCGCGTCTATTATTTCCGCAATGGGGGAGACCCTCAGGTTTACCTGGGCAGCGCCGACCTGATGCCGCGCAATATCGATCGCCGGGTTGAGGTGTTATTCCCGGTGCGCCAGCTAGAGATGATCCGGCACATCCGCGAGGATATCTTGGAGATGTATTTGAAGGATAATCTAAAAGCCCGGCATATGCTGCCAGATGGCTCATACTGCCGGCTGTACCCGGCTGAAAACGAGACGCCGCTCAACATTCAGGAATGGTTGATTGCACAAAGGCGTGAGGTTGTCAAAAGCCCTCCGCCCAAACCCAAGCTGATATTTGGAGACGATTTGTGATTGGCAATGTCTCTGACGAACCAGCGCCGGCGTGTTTAGCCGGCGCTGGTTCGTGTTCTTAGATAGCTCCTCCACTTTTGGGCGGGGGCAAGAAGAAGGCCACCGCCAAAATGCCTGGCCCACCATGTGTTACAACAGCAGGAGGAAGATCGATAATAGGGATATGAGAGATATTCAACTCTGCGCGCAGGTCAGATGCCAGGATCATTGCCTCTTCGGGTACATCGGCGTGCATGATTGAAAGATAACCAGTCCCGTCTCCGGGGAGCTGCTGGCGGGCCAGTTCTTTCAGGCGCGCAAAGGCACGGCGGTATGTGCGCTCGCGTTCGAATTGATCAACTTTGCCATCTCGAAAGACCAGGATGGGCTTGATTTGAAGCAAATTGCCCAATAAGGCAGCCGCCCCGCCGATGCGGCCTCCTTTTGCAAGAAACTCCAGGGTCGAAACCATGAAGTAAATACGGCTGAAGGGGATCATTTGCTCCAGGCGTTCTTCGATCGTGTCTGCGTCCAGGCCGCTGGCAGCCCACTCTGCGGCAAGCTGTACCAGGGTGGCTAGAGGGCTGCCTATGGTGCGGGTATCGATGACCCGAATATCGGCGCCAGGAAAATCTTGGGCGGCTACAGTGGCTGAGCGGACCGTGCCGCTCACCTCTGCGGATGGGTGGATACAGAAGATGGTCTGGTTGGTGGGCACAAGGCGTTCAAATTCTTTGACAAACAACTCGGGCGGAGGCGCAGCGGTTTTGGGTAATTGGCTGGCGACGCGTAGTTTCTTAATAAACTGTGCGTTGCTCAGCTCGATTCCTTCGTAATAAGATTCTTCACCAAAAGTAATGATCTGTGGAATGACAGGAATCTGGTATTTTTGAGCGATCTCGGCAGGCAAACCAGATGTGGTGTCTGTGATGATGGCGGTCATTTTTGCTCCTAATGATGGGTTGTAAAATGCCGTGCGAAATTTGGGTAATTATACATCGCTGGAGATGCCCTGGCTATTGAATAACTAGACAAGATTGGTTCTTTCAGGTATCATTTGACCGCTTTGACACTTTTCTAATGAGAAGGGTTCAAATGGATTCGACTCTAAATTTGCTTAAAGACTTGACAGAAGCCTCTGGTGTGTCGGGGTACGAAGCTCCCGTACGCGCCGTGGTGCGTAAATACCTGGAATCCCTTGGAAGTTTATCGCAGGACAAAATAGGCAGTGTGATTTGCCGCAAGCAAGGGGCTGAAACGGCCCCCAGGGTGATGCTGGCGGGGCACATGGACGAGATCGGCTTCATGGTTAAGCAGATCACGGAGGATGGCTTTATCAAATTCTTGCCGTTAGGGGGCTGGTTTGACCAGGTTTTGTTAGGGCAGCGTGTGTTGATCCAAACGCATAAGGGGAATGTGATTGGTGTGATCGGGGCGAAACCCCCGCATCTGCTACCAGCCGAAGAGCGCGAGAAGGTTGTCAAGCGTAAAGATATGTATATCGATATTGGCGCTACCAGCCGGCAAGAAGTGGAGACGGCTGGTGTGCGCCTGGGCGATCCGGTTGTGCCGCGGGCAGATTTTGTCGAAATGGCTGGCGGCAAGACCTATCTTTCCAAGGCTTTTGACGACCGGGTGGGCACAGCCCTGGTGATTTCAGCTCTGCAGGCTTTGCAAGAAAAGCCTCACCCCAACACCGTTTATGGGGTTGCCACGGTAATGGAAGAAGTGGGGATACGCGGTGCGACCACCAGCGTGCGGGCCATTGATCCGGATGTGGCGATCGTCCTTGAATCGGATATCGCCGGAGATGTGCCGGGTATCAGGCCCGAAGATTCAGCGGTCAAACTGGGGCAGGGGCCTACCGTGTTGATCTATGACACCCGGATGATCCCCAACTTGAAGCTGCGCGACCTGCTGTTGACTGTTGCGAAAGAGAATGATATTCCGGTTCAGATTTCGTCGATCGAGGGCGGCGCAACCGATGGCGGCGCGATCCATTTGCACGGGATCGGCGTGCCCACTGTGGTGATCGGCGTGGCGGCCCGCCATATCCATTCGCACAGCTCGATCATGCATCGCGATGATTATGATTATGCTGTAAGACTGCTTGTGGCCCTCATTGAGCGCCTGGATGGTGCAACTGTTGCCGGGTTAACTGAATAACATTTTCGGAGGTAGCATGACGGATTTGATCAACCAAATAACCGCTGACCTGCAGCGGCAGATCGACGCCTTCAAGCCTTCTGCTGAAGTGAGTGATGTAGGAACTGTCATTGATGCCGGCGATGGCATTGCGCGCGTGCGCGGCTTGGATGGCGTGCGCTCGCAAGAACTGGTCCAGTTTGCCAATGGTGTGATGGGAATTGCATTCAGCCTGGAACATGATCATGTAGGCGTGATCATCATGGGTGATTATGCCGGCGTTGAAGAAGGTATGTTGGTTCGCTCTACCAACCGGATTGCTTCAGTGCCTGTGGGCGACGGGATGGTGGGCCGCGTGGTCAATGCGCTTGGCGAGCCGGTCGACGGCAAGGGGCCGATCAAAGCCAGTGGATACCGGCCGGTCGAGAGGATTGCCCCGGGTGTGGTACAGCGCAAGGACGTGGATACCCCGGTGCAGACTGGCCTGAAAGCCATTGACGCTATGATCCCTATTGGCCGCGGGCAGCGTGAGCTGATCATTGGTGATCGCCAAACGGGCAAGACCGCCCTGGCTATCGATACGATCATTAATCAAAAAGGGAAGAACCTCTTCTGTATCTATGTGGCCATTGGCCAGAAAAAGGCCGCTATCGCGCGCACGGTAGCCACGCTAGAGCGCCATGGAGCAATGGAATATACCACCGTGGTGGTGGCGGCGGCTGATGAACCGGCGGCTTTGCAGTATATCGCCCCTTATGCCGGTTGCGCGATCGGCGAAGAGTTCATAGAAACCGGTCGCGACGCGCTGTGCGTTTATGACGATCTTTCGAAGCACGCCTGGGCTTATCGCCAGGTTTCGCTGTTGCTGCGGCGTCCCCCAGGCCGTGAGGCTTACCCCGGCGATGTGTTTTACTTGCACTCGCGTTTATTGGAGCGGGCAGCGCGCCTGGCTGAGAAATATGTGATTGTGCCGGCGAATTTTGCCGATCCACTGGCTGAAGCCGGAGATGCAGTTGACGGCAAGGTTTATGATGGGCCTTTGGCCAAGCACAACGTGGGCGAGGCGGTCAAAGCCATGCCCACGCCAGACAGTAACAAGGTGGTCAAGGTAAGAGGATCGGGCGGCTCGTTGACAGCTTTGCCCATTATCGAAACTCTGCTGGGTGATGTCTCGGCATATATCCCGACCAACGTGATTTCGATCACGGATGGTCAGATTTACCTGGAAAGCAACCTGTTCTATGCTGGCATTCGCCCGGCAGTCAACGTTGGCCTTTCGGTATCGCGCGTGGGTGGCGACGCCCAGACCAAAGCCATGAAGCAAGTGGCAGGCCGCTTGCGCCTGGATATGGCGGCCTTTCGGGAGCTGGCTGCATTTGCGCAATTTGGCTCGGATCTTGATAAAGCCACCCAAGGTCAACTGAATCGCGGCCAGCATTTGCAGGAAATCCTCAAGCAGCCGCAATACCAACCCATGTCGTTGGAAAACCAGGTGATCGAAATCTATGCGGGCACGCAGGGGTACGCTGATGCGGTGCCAATGGAACGGATGCGAGATTGGGAAATATCTTTGCTGCGTTACATGGAAACTTCGCACCCTGAGATTGGCAGATTGATTGCTGAAGAGAAGCGCATCAGCCCTGAGGTAGAAACCAGGCTGCGTTCTGCACTGGATAGTTTCAAGGCCACCTGGTCTTAAGCCCGCGAAGGCAAAGGCGCTATGGCAAACGCGAGAGAAGTACGGCTGCGTATACGCAGCGTCAAAAATATCGCTCAGGTGACACGGGCTTTGCAGGCTGTAAGTGCCAGCAAGGTCCGTAAGGCTGTCCAGGCCATGATGCAGACCCGTCCTTATGCCACCAAGGCCTGGCAGGTATTAACGCACATTGCCAGCCAGCCAGGGCGCGCAAACTTGCATCCGCTGCTCACGCCGAGAAGCGAATTTCGGAATGATTTGGTACTTTTGATCACGGGTGACCGCGGCCTGGCCGGCGCCTACAATACGAATATTGTGCGTTTTGCATTGCAGAAATTCGATAACAGTCCAGTACCCACCAGTTATATTACGGTGGGTCGCAAGGGGCGGGATATGCTGCTCCGGCGGCGGAAGAATGTGATGGCAGAGTTTAGCAACCTGCCTGCCGCCCCTTCATTTGGTGATGTATCGGCAATTGGGCGCCTGGCGGTCGACGAATTCCTGGCCGGGCACGTGGATCGGGTGTTCTTGGTTTACACCGATTATCACAACATGGTCAAGCAAACGCCCACCCTGAAACAGTTGCTGCCTCTTGAGCTAGCTTCTGGCGAAGGCCGGGTTGTGGCATTTGATGCGGCAAAGGGGGCGGTTGCCACTTATATTTATGAACCAGGCGAAACAGAGATTTTGGATACGATCGTACCGCGTTTCACTGCCTTGCAAGTTTACCAGGCGATCATGGAATCGCTGGCCAGCGAGCATGCGGCGCGGATGGTGGCGATGAAGAATGCGACCGACAGCGCCACAGACCTGGCTGGTGCGCTGCAGTTGGAATATAACAAGGCCCGCCAGCAGGGCATTACCAGTGAAATCCTCGATATTGTTGGCGGGGCTGAGGCGCTGGCGTAGCCAGGTATTTACTTGATTTTACTCATGTTCAGGAGGCGAGCATGGCTGAAGTGACAGGCCGAGTCGTTCAAATCTTAGGTGGTGTGGTCGATGTGGAATTCCCGGCAGAGCATCTTCCCGAGGTATATGATGCGGTTGAGATTCCTCAAAAAGATCAACTGCCTCTGGTTTTGGAAGTGCAAAAACACCTGGGCGAAAACCGGGTGCGTTGTGTGGCGATGGATACTACAGACGGGCTGCAGCGTGGCCTGCCTGCAATTGCCACCGGTGATCCTATCCAGGTGCCGGTTGGGCCAATTACCTTGGGCAGGGTGTTTAATGTTTTAGGGCGACCTGTGGATGGCGGTGGGCCAGTGCAGGCTGAGCAATTTTACCCTATCCACCGTCCTGCGCCGCTGTTCTCTGACCAATCTACGCGGGTGGAAGTTTTCGAGACTGGCATCAAGGTGATCGACCTGATTGCACCATTTACACGCGGTGGCAAAACAGGCATTTTTGGCGGTGCGGGTGTAGGAAAGACCGTTATCATCACCGAGTTGATCCGCTCGATTGCAACGGTTCACCAGGGTAACTCGGTGTTTGCGGGTGTAGGGGAACGCACGCGTGAGGGAACCCAACTTTACCGTGAAATGATCGAATCGGGCGTGATGAAAGATACCGTGATGGTCTATGGGCAGATGAATGAGCCCCCCGGTGTGCGCCTGCGCGTGGCGCTTTCGGCCCTTTCGATGGCTGAGTATTTCCGCGACCAGGGTCGCGATGTGTTGTTGTTCATCGATAATATCTTCCGCTTCAGCATGTCGGGTTCTGAGGTGTCGGCGTTGTTAGGCCGTATGCCCTCGGCGGTAGGTTATCAGCCTACTTTGGCCACTGAAATGGGCGAGCTGCAAGAGCGGATCACCTCGACGCGTTCGGGTTCGATCACGTCGATGCAGGCAGTGTACGTTCCGGCGGATGATTACTCAGATCCTGCGCCTGTGGCGACCTTTACGCACCTGGATGCGACGATTGCCCTGGAACGCTCGATCGTTGAGAAGGGTATTTACCCTGCGGTGGATCCATTGGCTTCTACCTCGCGTATCCTGGATCCATTGATCGTGGGTGCTGAACACTACACCACGGCTCGCGAGGTCCAGCGCGTTCTGCAGCGTTATAAAGATCTGCAAGATATCATTGCCATTTTGGGCGTAGATGAATTGAGCGAAGACGACAAGTTGATCGTCTCGCGTGCCCGCAAGATTGAGCGCTTCTTCTCGCAGCCATTCTTCGTTGCCCAGGTCTTTACAGGGCGCGAAGGCCGTTATGTTCCGCTGCGTGAAACCATCCGGGGCTTCCGCGAAATTTTGGATGGCAAACACGACGAGCTGCCTGAGCAGGCTTTTATGATGGTTGGTACGATTGACGATGCCGTCGAGCAGGCAGAGCGCCTGGCTAAGGGCGGTTAGCGCATTACCGGCGCGAAAGGTGTGCCATGCCAATTCGTTGCGAGATCGTTTCTCAAGACCGCCTGGTGTTTGAAGGCGATGCAGATATGGTGCTTGTTCCTGGCGCATTGGGAGAGATGGGTATCCTTCCTAAGCATGCACCGCTGCTTTCTGCATTAAAGCCTGGCATTTTACGTGTAAGGGTTGCCGGGGGGCAAGAGCATGCGTTCACTGTGACGGGTGGGGTTGTTGAAGTGCAGCCCGACCTGGTGACTGTGCTGGCTGATGCAGCCGAAAATGTCATGGAGATCGATGTCAAGCGCGCAGAACAAGCCAGGCAGCGCGCAGAAGAATTATTAAAACAGGGTCCTCCACCAGATACTGAGGCTTACCTGGCTATTGAGGCCGCGTTGAAGCGTTCTACTTTGCGCTTGGAAGCAGCTAGGCGTTATTCCGGTCAGCGCGGTCGCCCGTTAGGTATGGGCGAGGATAAAAATCTTTAAGTATGGCACTTTTTTCAAAAGAATTAGGTATAGATCTGGGGACGGTCAACACGCGGGTGGCTGAGAGCGGCCAGATATTGGTTGAAGAGCCCACTGTCGCTGCAATTGTTGTGACCGAACAGAAGATGGTGGCCTGGGGTCGTGAAGCTCAGGATATGCTGGGCCGGGTGCCCGAATCGATCGAGGTGTCGCGCCCGCTGCGAAACGGGGTGATTGCAGACTACCAGGTTGCTGAGACGATGCTGGAATACCTGTTCAAGAAGATCGGCGGCCCGCTTCCTTTCTTTCGCCCACGGGTGATGATCACTGTTCCTGACGGCGTGACCAGCGTAGAACGCCGGGCCGTCTATGAGGCAGCCCAACAAGCTGGCGGCCGAGAAGTGTTTTTGATCCAGCAGCCATTGGCCGCGGCTATTGGCGTTGACCTGCCGATTGGCACACCTTCGGGCAACATGATCTTGTGCCTGGGGGGCGGCGCAACCCAGGCGGCTGTGATGGCGATGTATGGCATTGTGGCTGGTGAAACGCTGCGGGCAGGTGGCATGCAGTTGGATGATTCGATCGTCTCTTACGTGCGCAAGAAATACGGCCTGATCATTGGCCAGCAGACAGCCGAACAGGTTAAGATCAAAATTGGAGCGGCCATCCCCCAGGATGACGAACAAAGCATGGAGATCCAGGGGCAAGACCAGGTTACTGGCCTGCCGCGCCCAATCACGTTGACCACGGGCGAGATTGTGGATGCTATGGAAGAGCCACTGCGGGCTGTGATCGAGACCGCCAGGCGTGTGCTGGAAAAAACCCCCCCCGAGCTGGTTTCGGATATTATTGACCGCGGCGTGGCGCTATGCGGTGGCGGTGCGCTCTTGCGAGGAATTGACCGGTTAATGACCAAAGAACTGGGCGTTCCGGCTTACCTGGTAGACAGCCCGTTGACCTGCACGGCCGAAGGAGCGGCACGCGGCATTCGGATGCGCGAAATTTTGCGCCGCAACTTGCCGGTGGTCTGATTCTGCCGATCTTAAAACGAGAGTGAGGCGGTGCAAATGGCGCTGCCTCACTCTCGTTTTAATGATGAATGCACGGCAATCTGTGTTTATTCCAGATAAAAGGACATGCGTTGCAGATGGATTACTGGGTCGATATCTTGAACTTGAATGCCGGTTGGTACGGTCAAGTTGATGGGGGCATAATTCAGAATGGCTTTTACCCCAGCTTGAACAAGCTGCTCTGTCACTGCCTGGGCTTGCTGAGCTGGTACGGCAAGCATGGCGATACGAATACCGGCTGCTTGAACAACGGGAACCAGGTTTGCAATATCTTGGACGGTATATTCGCCAACCATCTGCCCAATCTTTTGCGGGTCACTGTCAAAGACCATGGCGATGTGGAAACCACGATTTGCAAACCCTTGGTAGCGAGCGAGCGCATGGCCTACATCACCGGCGCCAATCACCACCACATCCCAGACCCGGTTAACATGCAGGATGCTGCACAATTGATCGAGCAAGAATTCGATCCGGTAGCCTGTGCCTTGTTTGCCAAATTCGCCAAATTGAGAGAGGTCTTTGCGGATCTGGGCAGCAGAAATCCCAAGCTTTTCGCCCAATTCTTGCGATGAGGTGACTTGACGCCCTTCGTGTGCCATGCGTTGGAGGGTGCGAAGGTATAAGGGCAAACGACCAACAACGATATCGGGGATAGATTTATCTTCCAAGGCGGGCTCCAGTAGGGGCGATCGGTAGAATTGTGCTTTTCACCACAATGGTTTCACAAGTATATCACAATCGCCGCCGATGGTATAATCGATACATTATGTTCATAGACGAAGCACAAATCCACGTACGTTCCGGAAAAGGCGGAGATGGTGTTGTACACTTTCGCCGCGAAAAATATGTGCCATACGGCGGCCCTGATGGCGGCGATGGTGGCAAAGGCGGGGACGCGATCTTAGAAGTGCGCCCCGCGCTGAATACGCTGGTGGCATTCAGGCACCAGGCCAGGTTCAAGGCTGATGACGGCCAACGCGGCGCTCGCAGCAACATGACTGGTCGTTCGGCCGAAGATCTGATCATCCCAATTCCGCCTGGCACAATTATTTCTGATGCCATGACCGGTGAAGTGTTGGGTGATTTAGTAGAGCCTGGGCAGCGCCTGGTGGTCTGCAAGGGTGGGCGGGGGGGGCGCGGTAACGCCCGCTTTGCGAATTCGCGTAACCAGGTTCCGCGTATTGCAGAACGGGGTGAGCCATTCCAGGAGCGTTCCCTGAAATTGGAATTGAAGTTGATTGCAGATGTGGGGATTGTGGGAGTTCCCAACGCGGGGAAGTCCACTTTCTTGTCGGTAGTTACCAATGCAAAACCTAAGATTGCCCCATACCCCTTTACTACGATTGAGCCAAACCTGGGCGTGGCAGACCTGGGCGAAGGGCTTACTTTGGTGCTGGCTGACATTCCCGGTTTGATCGAGGGGGCACACATGGGGATTGGCCTCGGGCATGACTTTTTACGCCATGTGCAGCGTACCCGGGTCTTGATCCATCTTTTGGATGGTCTTGCGGAGGATCCGGTGATGGATTTCGCTCAGATCAATAGCGAGTTAGCGTTGTTTGATCCAAACCTGGCGAGCAAACCTCAGGTGGTAGCATTGAATAAAATGGATTTGCCAGACGTGCAGGCGCGTTGGCCCTCGGTTGAGGCTGCTCTCAAGCGGCTTGGTCACCAGCCCCTGGCAATCTCAGCCGCGGCGGGCACAAATGTGAAACCCCTGCTTTACCAGGCTGTTCAACTGCTGCAAAGCACCCCGCCTGTGGCAGAAATTGCCGCTACGCCGGTTTACCGGGTGGAAGCTGATCCAAAGCACTTCACAATCGAGCAGACCCCTGAAGGTTGGCGTGTCCACGGCGAGGCCATCGAGCGCGCTGCAGCAATGACGTATTGGGAATTTGATGATTCGGTTCGCCGTTTCCAGCATATCCTAGAAACATTGGGCGTAGACCGGGCTTTGCGTGAGGCGGGTGTGCAAGAAGGGGATACGGTGTTTATCGGCGAGCATGAGTTGGAATGGTCTGATTGAGCGTTCGGCGTATCGGTATTCTGGGGGGGACTTTTGATCCCCCACATATCGGCCATCTTGTGCTTGCTTCAGAAGCGCAGGCACAACTGGGCCTGGAACAGGTGCTGTGGGTTTTAACGCCTTTTCCACCGCACAAACAAGATCAGCTTATAACCCCTTTGCCCCAGCGCCTTGAGATGTTAAATGCCGCCCTGGATGAAAATCCGGCCTTTTCTTTGTCGCGGGTTGACATCGATCGACAACCGCCTCATTATGCGCTCGATACTGTGCGTTTGCTTCAGGCGAGGCACCGCGGAACAGACTTGATCTATTTGATGGGGGGAGACTCGCTCAGTAATTTGCCCACCTGGTATCACGCCTTGGAATTTGTGCAGGCCTGTGCTGGGATTGGTGTGATGCACCGAACGGGGATTCGTATCGACCTTGATCACGTTGAAACAGTTTTGCCGGGAATATCCGAGAAGGTGTTATTCATTAACACACCCTGGTTAGAAATATCATCATCTGATATTCGCCAGCGGGTGAGCGATGGCCTACCTTACCGCTACTTTCTGCCCGCTCCGGTGTACCAGATGGTTAACCGGTATGGGTTATACCAGCAGGAATAGACCTTCTAAGTTATCAGTGCCAGGAATTCATGCAAGGCATGGTTGAATGCTCTTGGCTGTTCGATATTGAGCAAGTGACCTGCTTTTGCCAGTATGACCAGCCGGGAATTGGGGATGGCCACTTGCGTGGCCTCGGCCTCGGCAGGTGGGACAACCTGGTCTTCTGCACCATGAATGACCAGGGTAGGGCAGTGGATTTGGCTGAGTATGGGGGTTGAGTCGGGGCGGTCGCGCATGGCATACAGCGCCCCAGCGATCCCCTCAACCGATGCACTCGACATGATCTTGAGCACCTGCCTAACCAGGGCAGGGCGGTTGCTGTAGCTTTGAGGTGCCAGCATTTTGCCGATCATACCTTCAGCGATTGCTTGGGGGCCAGATTGTTGAACCAATTGGATCGATTTTTCGCGTCCTGCCTTGGCCTGTGGACTGTCAGGGCCTGGACGCGTGCCTGCCAAGATGAGCCCTCCAACGCGGTGAGCAAATTTTCGATAAAACGCCAGGCTGATATAGCCTCCCATTGAGATCCCGCAAACCACCACGGGCCGGGTGATCTTCAGCGCGTCGAGAAAGTCATTGCAGTCTTGAGCCAACAGATCGACGCTGTATGGTCCTGGCAGGGGGGCAGATTGGCCGAAGCCGCGCAGGTCGGGCGCCAGCAAGCATGCGGTATCTGCCAATCCCGAAAGCTGGTGTTTCCAGATCTGCCGGCTTAGCGGGTAACCGTGGATCAGCAAAAGTGGAAGCCCCTCACCGCGGGCGCGGTAAGCCATCGAAAAGTCAGGTAAGTGTACTTTCATTCCCACACCTCTGCTCGGATAAAGATGTCAACAATTTCTGGATCGAAATACTTGCCTGCCTCCTGGCGAATGTACTCAATGGCTTTCTTAACTGGCCAGGCCTTGCGGTATGGGCGGTCAGAGCGAATCGAATCCCATACATCTGCCAGGGCAAATATGCGGGCCTCGAGTGGAATTTGATTCTCCTTCAGTCCGCGTGGATACCCGCTGCCATCCCATTTCTCGTGATGACAATAAGGGATATTGATGGCCGGGGCCAGGAATTCAATCGGCGAAAGCATTTCGTAGGCGTGGACAGGATGGCGGCTCATGATATCGCGTTCTGCGGGCGTCAATGGTCCTGGCTTGTGCAGGATTCGATCTGGTACCGCTAACTTGCCAATATCGTGCAGCAGCGCCCCGCGGCGGATCTGCAGCAGCCTGGCATCATCCAGGCCCATTGCCTCAGCCAGGCGTACGGATAGTTCGGTCACGCGCTGTGTGTGCCCCTCGGTATCATGGTCGCGCAAATCAAGGGCGCGAGACCAGCCCTCCAGGGTAGTGTCATAAGCCAACCTGAGCTCAGTATTTGAGCGCTGTAAGTCATTGAACAGGGTGGCGTTATCCACCGCAATGGCTGCTTGCCCGGCAAGTGTTTCTAAGAACTCAAGCCAGTCTTGATCGGGTTGGAATGATGAGCGGCAAAATACTTCCAAGACGCCTTTGATTTCGCCTTTTGCGATCAGAGGGCTGGCCCAACAAGCGGTAAACCCTTCAGTGGTTAGCCAATTCTTGGGAGTTTGAAAATTGGTGTCGGATTTCAAATCGGCGATGCTCAAGGTTTGTCTTTCTAGCGCGGCGCGGCCGGCGAGCCCTTCGCCAATTCGTATGCCCGAATGGCTATCCTGGCTGCCGCGGAAGGCATAGCCGGCAGCGAACTCTAGGAACTGGGTGTGCGAATTGAACATGAGAATGGCGGCTGCATCCATGTGCAATTGGTAGACGATTTGTTCCAGCAGGATATTCAATGTAACGCGCAGGTCAAGGCTGGCGTTAATGGCCATGTCGATCGTGCGCAGGGCGGTTAATCGTTCGATGCGGCGTTGTGTTTCTGAGAAGAGGTGCGCATTCTCGATCATGATGGCGGCAGAATTGGCTACCAGGGCCAGCGCATCGGCATCAGACTGTCTGAAATAATTTAGATAATAGCTTTGAACCTGTAAGATGCCCGCAACCTGGCCCTTTACCATCATTGGCGCATAGATCGCAGATTGAGGGTAGGGCGGCGGTCCGATTGAGATATTGTGAGAGGATGATTGCAGGCGTGCTTCCAGGTCATTGACCAGGATCGTTTTCTGTTCGCGAATGACCTGGCTTTGTGGACCTTGTCCATCTGGGTTGAACGGCACAGCCGGCAGGGTGCTGACGTCGATTGGTTGGTCATCGTACTCACCATAGGCGCAGGTGATAATCTGTTCGTGCGGATCGTATTGAGAGACGATAATGGCTGAAAGATCAGGCAGCAGGGCGTGAAGGCCGCGCGAGATGCGTTCGTATATCTGAGGTGGGTGCAGGGTTTCGGCAAGAGAGCGGCCTATTTCGTTGACGGTCTCTAATTGGCGAGCCTGCGATTGGGTTTGCTCATATAATTGCGCACGGTGCAATGCGTTAGCCCCGGTTTGCGCAATGGCTTTCAAGATTTTTATATCTTCAGTTGAAAAAACGGTTGAGCGACCTATCGCCAGCGCACCAATTGCGCTTTGTTTAACTGCCAGGGGGACGGCGGCTGCGGAATAATCGCCATCTAAGAGATCGCTAAAGGTAATCCGTGGATCGGTTCTCACGTCGTCCGTAGTGTATTGCTGCTTGGGGCCAATGATGTCTTTGAATACATTTTGGTCGGCTGAAAGATGCAGGTGATTGACGCCCGACCAACTGCCAACAGCTAACTCAATGATGATCTCTCCACCGGCTTCGTTGCCCAGTGCTATCAGGCTGCTCTTGCAGTTCAAGGATCGGTTGACTTCATTTAAAATGATTGGCAGCATATCGCTGCGGACCTGGGCGGCGCGCAAAGACTGGCTGATATCTGCAATGGCTTTTAATTCGCGTTCGCGTTGTTTCGCAAACGTGATATCTTCGGTCAAAATGACCACTTGAGAGACCTTACCCTGGTCATCTTGGATGGCATAGAAATATTGTGAGACCCATTCGGCTGCTCCGGGCCGGTGGTTTTGATTGTGCAGCTCAGAAATGTAAAGCGATCCGCCTTCTTGGTAAACGCGCTTGATATCTGGAAGGTATTCGTTTAGATACTTATCTTGATGATCGAAAGCCAAAGCCGGGCGGACCCTGGTCAGGTCATCTTGGATGGCCTGATCGGGCATCGCCCAGATTGTGCGCCAGGTCTCGTTATAACTTAGCAATTGGCCTGTTGGGCCGCGGACTGAAATCCCGACCGGCGCATGTTCGATAATGGCGCGGTTCAGGCTTTCGCTGGCGCGCAGCGCGTCTTCGGCTCGTTTATGCTTGGTAATATCTCGATTTACCCCAATGGTTGATGTCAGTCTCCCGCTCTGATCGTATACGGGTACGATGACCGTGGCGCAAAAGCCACGTTGGCCATCTTTGCGTAAATAATGGATCTCTCCAGACCAGCGCCGATTGGCTTCAATCTCTGTTTTGATATGGTCGATGATGTAGGGGATGTCATCTGGATGGTAAATGATGGTTGCAGACTCGCCAAGTACATCTTCCTTCGTGTAGCCAAACATGTGTTCGGCAGCCGGGTTCCAGTCGGTGATCTTTCCCTCTGCATTTGTGAGGATCACACTGTCAAACATATTCTCGAGGGTGATTGCTTGCCTTTGGTAATTGGCGGCATTGCTTCTAGATTCTTCCAAAGCGCGCTCAAGGCGGGAAGTTAAGATGTAAGCCACGGCAGCCAACACGAACAGCTCTGCGATTGAGATGAAGTTATATCGAGCAGGCTCGCTGGCCAGGATTGCATCCAGGGTTAAGATTGTATAGCAAATTGTAGAAAGGGCCGCGTAAGGAAATGAATAGATGGGGCCGATAAGGAAACTTGCCAAAAGGGTTGGCAGGGCATACAGGATAACCTGGCGTTCTAGTTCGGCGAGCGGTATGTGGGCATTGATAAACACAATCATCACAAAGATGGCAATGTGAGCCGCGAGGGTTGTGTTTCCTTTTTGATTAATGCGCCGGGCCACCCATAACAGGGCCAATCCTGCAAAATCCATCAGCAGGGGGAAGAGTTTGGTCAGCGGTTGCGGCTGCAAGATGAACGGTATTGCAGTAAAAATGGTCAGCAGCCCGCCTGCCATCAGGCCAATCCCTGTGATCACCCCGAGAATTTGAGTGCGTGACATAAGAATATTATAACCTGATAGATTATTCAATTACACGATTGATTTCAAAATTGCTCAAAAAGGGGGTTGTCAGAACTGCACGAACGCGCTATAATTCGCCCGCAATTCAAAACGGGGCGTAGCGCAGTCCGGCTAGCGCGCTTGCATGGGGTGCAAGAGGTCCCGGGTTCAATTCCCGGCGCCCCGACTGATCAGAGCAAAGGTGAAACCATGTAATACCATGGTTTCACCTTTGCTTTTGGATATATAATGGGGCATGTGAGAATCTGTAAATTGCTTTGCGGAATGGTTTTGCTTTTGGCGGCAGCTTGCCAGCCGGCATATTCCGTTGCCCCTACTGTGGCGACGGAAGCCTCTGTCATCACGCCGTTATCACCCCAGGCAGTTTTCCCCGAATCTCTTCCAACTGCCACTGAGCCCTCACCGGTAATCACTGCTGCACCCGAACCTACTGCCACCATATTGCCTACTGAACCGCCTGTGCCGGTATTGCAAATGTGCTCGCCGTTGGCAGAAGAATCCATTCCGGAACTGTGGGAGATAATCTCGGATCCTTACAATCCTCCTCCGCTTGGACGTGACGAGCGTCATCAGGGGGTAGATTTTTCACATTGGGGGCGGCGGGATCGTTCCTCAATCGAAGGGGAAGTGATCCAGGTGGTCCTGCCGGGCGTGGTTGCGGCGGCAATCCATGACCGGCTACCCTATGGCAATATGGTCATGATCGAAACCCCTGGCACTGAACTGCCGGCTGAAATTGTTGAGGCCCTGGGGATAGCTGAGGGGGAATCGCTTTATCATCTGTACGCGCATATGCAGAATCCGCCTCAGTTATCGTTGGACCAGGAGGTGGTTTGTGGAGAAGCCTTGGGAACGGTGGGGATGAGTGGTTATAACATTGTCAACCCACACTTGCATTTGGAGATGCGTTTGGGGCCCGCGGGGGCGCGCTTTGAGGGCATGGTTTTTTACGATACCAGCGCCACCCTAGAAGAAATGGACGCCTACCGGCTGTGGCGTATGAGCGGTACGTTTCGGCATTTCGATCCAATGGAGCTATTTCGCTTGACATCCACCCTGGATTTTGCTATGCTTACCCGGCACTTGAGCTTGTTGAGCAATTCGTTCTCGTAGAAAGATCGGAGGCTGTTCTGATGAAAAAACACCCTGGTTTTGCCCTGCGCTTATTTGTATTGTTTCTCCTGGTGAATTTGGCTTGCAGCACAGCTACTGTTTCTCAGCAGCCCACCGAGCCGCCCACCTCAGCGCCTACAAGTGTCCCACCTACCGATATCCCTACTTTCACGCCGCGCCCAACCTGGACACCCCCGCCCTTGCCCACAGCCACAAGGACGCCAGAAAGAAAGCCCACGGCTACGCTGCAGGACCCGGGTACTTCCACTTCTGTGCCGCTAAGCCAAAATACGTCCACCGTCACACCATTTGATCAGGGTGCGGTTGCCACAGAAATCCCCGTTAGCACACAATTGGTGTATGCCAGCCCGACGGCACCCGAAAATATCGGGATCAGGCTGCCGTTTTTGGACGATTTTGAATTGTTGGCCGGTTGGTTCACTGGTGAATCGAATCTGTATCGCATGGAGTTCTTGGATGGCGGCTATCACATGGTGGCAAAGGTCACCACTGATGAGGCCCCGATCTACAGCGTTCGTGAACAGTATTTTGAAAACATCCGGGTAGAAGTGGATGTGATGCGGGCCGATGGTCCAAAAGGAGCTTACATGGGGGTTGTCTGTCGTTTTATCGATACGAACAACTTATACCGTTTTGTATTGGATATCGATGGCTATTATGAGATTTCCAAAAGGGTTGAGGGTGAGTTCACGGTGATCGAATCTGGATCGGGCCAGGGCGTTTTTAAGACCAGCGGTGTCAACCATATTCAGGCTGATTGCCAGGGGCCGAACCTAACCCTCACCGTGAACGGTACTAAACTGCTGACTGTGCGTGATGTGGAGCTGTTCGCTGGCAAAACCGGGTTAATTGTTGGCGCAAATGGCGATCCCCAGGCCGATGTGCTGTTTGACAATTTCAAGCTCTCGCTGCCATAAAATGGTTGGGCATTGTTGTTGAGAGATTCGATCATGAAATAGGAGATCACGAAGTGGCCGAGTATACTGTTGAGCAATTGGTATTAGGACATGAGAAGGCGTTTGTGCCCGAAAGGGCTGGAAACACGGACGCGGTTGTGCAGTATCACCTGACCGGTGAGCAGGGAGGGGATTGGGTCATAACCATTCGTAATGGTGTGTGCAAGGTGGCTGCGGGCGTTACCGCGAATCCTACATTGACCCTGATTGCTGAGGAGCTGGTATTCCGCGATATATTAATGGGGCGGATGGATGGCATGGCCGCCCTTATGCAAGGCAAGCTGCAGCTTAAGGGTAATCTTGGCCTGGGGATGAAGCTGGTCGGCTTTTTTGATCTCCAGCGCGGAATTTAGCTGTAGCTGGCGACGGGCTGGCTGGAGCGGCGATCAATTTCTACATCCATGCGTTCTCCGCAGGTACAAGGGTAACCCTCGTAGCACTCTTTGCAGCAAAAAATATGGTCGTTGATCACATACGCGCCGCATGTGATTTCAGCACCGCAGTTTTCGCAAAATACTTCTCTTTCAAGATTTAGCATGGGGTTACCTCCTTCCCAGCAAGTATGGGGGTTGGTTATGTTTGTGATTTGGGGCCGCTGCGTACAACTAATACCGAACAATTCGCATAGTGAACCAGTTTTCGAGAAACACTACCGAGCAGCCAGCCTTGCACAGAACTGAGCCCGCGCGAACCGGTAATGATTAAATCAACCTGATGTGATGAACTGAAAGCCATCAATTCGGTGGCGGTGTCGCCGCGTAAAAGCACCGGTTCGGCCTGCACGCCCCCTGATGCAAGGGTTTCGATCGCCTGATCCAAGATCTCTTTGCCGCGCTTTTCTTCTTCGGCTTGTTGGGCATCCATCTCTTCGGGCGTGGGCACTGGCATGCTGACGATGGCATCGTGGCCAAGCGACCAAGTCTGGATGAGGTATTCTGGCACCATGAGCGAGGCAGGGGGAAGGACATGCACAACTTGAACCTGGGCCTCAGCCGGCAGGGGGAATTGCGCCAGGTATTCAGCGGCTTGTTGGCTGCTGTCAGAGCCATCGGTTGCGATTACAACGCGGCGGATGCCGTTGTAGGGCGCTCGGACGATCAAAACTGGGCAGCAGGTGTATTCGACCACTTGTTGGGCAACCCCACCTAGCAGGATGCCCAAGGTGGCACGCATGCCCTTTGCGCCCATAACCGTCAGATCTGACAGCTCTTTCTTGGCGTGCTGCAAGATCGTTTCGGCCGGGTAGCCCAGCACAAGAGACGTCTCAACACCAAGGCCTTTTTCTGCCAGCAGTTTTTCAGACTGCTTGAGCGGCGCCAAGTGTACGGCAGAACTGGAAGCTTCGCGTGGGTTTAATACACCAAGAATGGTGATCAGGCAGTCAGGTTGAGCCGGATCTTTGAGGGGCAAATCTCGCAGCAACTTAACAGCAGCAAGCGAATGCTCAGATCCGTCAACCGCTAAAAGAATCTTACGCGGTCTATGCAGAGTACTCGTGACCATTTTTCGCCTCCAAAAATTGAGTGATCAATGGCTCTCATACTCATTGTACTGGATTCTGATGAGCGAATCAA
>Ga0116144_10001482_pt1 | contig 27857 bp, 25 predicted proteins | sample AD_UKC035_MetaG_FD_89746 | JGI IMG/M metagenome (GOLD analysis project Ga0116144, IMG submission 89746) | Active sludge microbial communities of municipal wastewater-treating anaerobic digesters from USA - AD_UKC035_MetaG | ecosystem: Engineered > Bioreactor > Anaerobic > Digestate | place: USA...
CTCCGGCGCCGGCTGGCCGGCTTCGATCTGCTTGGCGATCGCCTCCAGGATGCGCAGCATCAGCTGGATGCCGCCATGCTCCTGGCCGAGTTCGATCAGGCACTTTTTCATGGTCTCCTCCTTTTTTTGATGGTTGCTTTTATTATTATACCCGTCCAGGATTATTTGTGAAGCCCTGAAGCCCTGAAGCCCTGAAGTAGAGAACCTGAAAGACAAGGTTCACACTTCAGGGTTTTGGATTGGCTTTTCAGACGAATTTTTAAAACGCATGTCATACCCGCACGTGGTAGGCGGGTATCCACTCCTTAAAAGGTGTTGAAAGTAAAAACAACTGATAAAGACAACTGCTGGATTCCCGCCAACTATCCGCGGGAATGACAGGCTACTGCTGGATTTCCGCCTACTACCTTTGGGGATGCGCGTAGGCGGAAGGGCAAAGAAAAAACAAGGAAAGTAAGCGGGGATGCGGGTGGAAAGGTGCGCCTGATATGTGTGGGGACGTTATTTGAAAGGCGCCTCCCGGCAGCAGTCGGCCACGAACCGGGTTTCTTCCATGGTGCGGTTGGGATAGGCGGCCAGGTTGAGTATGAAATGGTCGCCGCCTTCCGCCTCGCCGATCATCTGGCGGACACTGGCCCGGACGGCGGCCCGGTCATCCATCGGGCCGGCCAGCTGCATGACGCCGGCGACGATGGTGATACGGTCGCCCAGCCGCCGGCGTCCCTCGGCCACGGTGACGTTGCCGATGGGCGGAATGGTGAAGGCGTGCACGGCGTCCATCCGGGTGCGGCGGTAAAGTGGAAGCAGGTCCCGGATCAGGCCGCAGGAGTGGTGAAAGTAGATTTTGCCGGCGGCGTGCGTCAGGTCGGCCCGGCCGTCGGTCAGGTCGAGGTTGTAGGTCTCGAACATGGCCGGCGAGATGGCCGTGGTCGAGGTGTCGTCGACGCTGACGATGATGTCCACCTCTGACTGGAGGCCGATTTCCAGGCGGCGGCGGTAGTTGCGCTCCATGATGCGAAAGCAGTCGCGCAGGGCTTCGGGCGCGTCGGCAAAGAGGTAAGCGAGGTTGGCCACCCCGGAGTAGGCGCGGTACATCATGCCCAGCGGGGTGCCGAGCATGACGCCGATCAGCAGGCCGTCCTCGCCGATCAGTTCGCGGCGGCGCCGGGTCTTCTCGAAGCCGTCGGGATTGGGCTCAATGAGTTCGTCCTCGAAGATTTCGGCCAGGGCCGGCAGGTCGGCCGGGCTCTTGACCAGGTGCTCGGTGTAGTTGGCCGACCGGGCGCCGCCGGGTTCGCGCAGGATCCGGATGGTCTCGCGCAGGTCGCCTTTTGAGGTATGCCAGAGGTGGGTTTTGACGTCGCCTTCGACGTGTTCCTCCACGACGACGTTGCGGCGCGAAGAGCGCACCGACGGCAGGCCGAACCAGTCGAGGATGTCCAGGCCGAGGTAGCGCGAAAAGGTCACGATTGACTCGTCGCCCCATTTTACCTCGCCGAGGGCCGAAGCCAGGGCCGGGTCCATTCCCTCGCGGCTGGGCTGGTTGTAAGGGTCGCAATGACCGGTGACCGGCAGCCAGTCCGGCCGCTCGTGGCGGAATATCTTCAGCATGTTCTCGCGCGGGGTGATCATGGTTTTCCTCTACGCTTTTGGTTTGGTATCCAAAACGTTCGTCATGCCCGTGTGTCGTAGACGGGCATCCAGTACTTAAAAGGTTTTAAACTGAAAAACAACTGAATAAAGACAACTGCTGGATTCCCTCCTACTACATGAGGGAATGACAGGCATTTATGGATCCCTGGCTACTACTTTTGGGGATGCGCGCAGGCGGATGGGCACCTGGGAATGACAGCAAAAAGAGAAATCTTCAAAATTCAAAGGAGTTCCCGGAGCGGCCGGTGATGACCCGTTTCCCGAGCCTTGATTTCAGGGCCTCGACGGCCCGGTCGCCGGTGCAGTGGCAGGGAATGACCAGTTCCGGCGCCAGGCCGGTCAGGGCCGCCCCGGTCAGGTCGAAACGCCGCTCCTCGGATTCAACCAGGTGAAAGCCACCGATGGCGGCGCGGATTTTCTCTTCACCGTTCAGCCGGCGGACATGATTGAGGGTATTGACCAGGCCGGCGTGGCCGCAGCCCAGGCAGACCACCAGTCCGCCGGAGGTCCTGATCCAGAGGGCCAGTTCGTCCTCGATCGGGTCGGCGCGGCCGGCCGCCGGGTCGAGGAAGAAGGGGCCGCCGGTATCCTCGTAGGCGGTCCGGCGCGGGATGGGGCCGGTCAGGCCGACGCCTTCGAAAATCTCGGCCGGGGCCGGGACCGGGTGCTTCCTGGCCTCCGGCAGGTTTGCAAGGGCCGCCGCCGAGGCCGGCGGCATCTTGATGGAGATGGCCTTGCCGCTGCGGATGGCGTACCGTTCATCGGTCAGGCCGGGATGGAAGTAAACGTCGAGGGGGCCGGTCTTCTCCAGCAGGGCGGCGACGCCGCCGGTATGGTCGTGGTGGCCGTGGCTCAGTACCAGGCAATCGGCCGTGGCCAGGTCAACGCCCAGCTGCGGGGCGTTGTGCAGCAGGGCCGGCCCCTCGCCAGTGTCGAAGAGGATGTTTTTCCCGCCGGTTTCGATCCAGAGGGCGAAGCCGTGCTCGGCGGCCAGCCCCTCCCCGGCCTGGTTGTCCACCAGGATGGTGATCCTGACGCTTGCGGCCATCTTCTCCCCCTTCAGCGTTTCGACTCCCCGGCGCTTTTAACGAGTAGTATACCCCACCCGGGTGAAAAGGGAAAAGGCCGGTCTCCTGCCGGAAAGTCCAAAAAATAACGGCAGGAACTGCTGGATTTTTTTCTGCTGCACCAGGGAATGACAAACAAATGAACGTTCGTCATGTTTTCGAAAGGCTTCTCTATTAGGGGTGTGACTTGTTTTTATGAATCTCCATCTACCGCTCGCGAGCACGACGCACCAAGAACACACTAAGGGTCAGCGGTGCTTCGCTCAATGATCGCAAACGTTTTCTCCCTCTTTCAGGTTCCCGGAGAGGAAGTCGGCGGCCAGTTTCTCGGGGCTCTCGGCCGGCGCGCCGATTACGACCTTGATGCCCTGCCGGGCGAAGAGGTCCTGGGCGCGCTGGCCCATGCCGCCGGCTATGACCAGGGTGACGCCCTGTTCGGCCAGCCAGGGCGGCAGGAGTCCGGGCTGGTGCGGCGGCGGAGTGACATCCGCCCGGTTGAGTATGCTCTTCTTCTCAGGGTCAACGTCCAGGAGCGCGAATTGTTCGCAGTGGCCGAAATGCATCGAGAGTCTTCCGGCCGCCAGCGGAATGGCGATCTTCATTTTTTCTCCTCGGTTGGCGAAGTGGTTTTTCCGTTCGGCCGGGGGTGGCCGGTCCGGTCCAGGGCCAGGATGGGCTTGATGATTTCGCGCATGATGCCCGCGGTGGGCGAGGCGGCATAGTGGTGGATGAAGGGCCGGCCTTCGTCGCCGGAAAGGGCGATCTCCGGATCGATGGGGATGGCGCCCAGGAAGGGCGTCTTCATGTCGGCGGCGATGCGCCGGCCGCCGCCTTCGCGCAGGATCGGCGTTACCTGGCCGCATTTCGGGCAGGCGAAGCCGCTCATGTTCTCCACGATGCCTATCACCGGCACCTTCAGCTGGCGGCAGAAGTTGACTGACTTGCGCACGTTGACCGCGGCCACCTTCTGGGGCGTGGTGACCACCACCGCGCCGTCCAGGCCGCCGATCAGCTGGCAGACCGAGAGAGGTTCGTCGCCGGTGCCGGGCGGCGAGTCTATGATCAGGTAATCGAGGTCGCCCCAGGCCACGTCCTGGAGGAACTGCTTGATGGCCCCCATCTTCATCGGCCCCCGCCAGATGACCGCCTCGTCCTGGTTCTTCAGCAGGAAGCCGATTGACATGACCTTCAGGTCGCCCAGTTCGATCGGGAACAGGCCGTCTTCGTCCGCCCGGAGGATTTCTTTTTCCAGGCCGAGCATGGTCGGGATGCTTGGGCCGTGGATATCGACGTCCAGCAGGCCGACCCGCTTGCCTTCCAGCATCAGGGACACGGCCAGGTTGACCGAGATGGTGCTCTTGCCGACGCCGCCCTTGCCGGAGAGGATGATGATCTTGTGGCCAATGCGCTCGAGCCGGGACTGCAGCTGGACCTGGTCGTTGAACTCGTTATTCTTCATGCCTTCTCCAGGTTGAGGTTTTGCCAGACGGAGCGGACATCTTCAGCGCAGGGGGCTTCGGTCTCGACCACCGTCAGTTTTTTCATCTGGGCCAGGGTTACGCTTCGGTCGTACCGGACGCGGCCGACGATCCGCGCGCCCGCCCGGGCCGCCCCGGTTTCAATCCGGCCGGCCAGGTCGGGATTGAGGTCCCACTTGTTGACGCAGACGGCGGCCGGTATCCTGAAGTGGGCGGCCAGGGAGAGAACCCGCTTCAGGTCGTGTTCGCCGGAGAGGGTCGGTTCGGTGACGGCCAGCACCAGCGTGGCGCCGGTCATCGAGGCGATCACCGGGCAGCCGATGCCCGGCGGGCCGTCCACGATGATCAGCCGCCGGTTTTCCGCATCGGCCAGGCGCCGGGCCTCCCGGCGGACGATGGAGACCAGTTTCCCGGAATTTTCGGCCGCGACGCCCAGCTTGGCGTGCACCATCGGGCCGCAGCGGGACTCCGATATCATCCATTCGCCGCACTCCCGTTCCGGGAAATCGATGGCGTTCTCCGGGCAGAAACGGACGCAGACCCCGCAGCCCTCGCAGGCGACCGGGTCGATGGAGAAGACTGCGTCGCCGGCGGGCTGGATCGTTCTCTTTACCGCGTCATAGCGGCAATAGGCCAGGCAGCCGCCGCAGCCGACGCAATCCTCCTGGCGGATGACGGCCTCGTGGCCGCTGCGGAACCGGTGGCGTTCCAGGATCCGGGGCGAAAGCAGCAGGTGCAGGTCGGTGGCGTCCACGTCGCAGTCGGCGACCACCGGCGCTTCGGCCAGCGCGGCGAAGGCGGCCGTCAGGCTGGTCTTGCCGGTGCCGCCCTTGCCGCTGACGACGACCAGTTCCCTGGTTTTCGTTTTTCCCTCTTTCATATGGTTACGAGCCGGTCCGAGTCGCGCACGATCTCGTAGTGGTCCTTGAGGGTCGAAAGGGGACAGATATCAGAGCCGTTCGAATTGCGCAGTTTCAGACAGGATCCGCAGGCGTGGAAACTGCCGCCGGCGTTCAGGACCTTCTGCGCCAGGCCCTTGACGTCGAACTTCGGATCCTCGATCCGGTCAATCTCCACGCCCCGGCCCGAGAGGAAGATACGCACCCGGTCGCCATGCTCCAGGCTGTAAAGGGCCAGGCGCAGGACGTTGAAGACGCTCTCCGGGTCGGTCCGGGTGATGACGATGCCGAGTTTCATTCTTTCCCCTCCTTCAGCCTGTTATTTCCGCCTGCCTTTTTTATCTTTTCGAGCAGGCCGGTGAAGAGGGCGCGATACTCCGGCCGGGCCTCGACCAGGATTTCTCCGCGCGAGTAGGCCTCGGCGATACGCCGGTCGTCCGGAATCTCGAGCAGGATCGGGATCCCGGTCTCCCGGCAGAAGGCGTGAACCCGGTCGTCGCCCACCCCGACCCGGTTGACGATCACCCCGAAGGGTATTTTGAGTTCCCGGATCATCTCCACGGCCATTGTAAGATCGTAGAGGCCAAATGGGGTCGGTTCGGTGACCAGGAGCGCGAAATCGGCCTTCCGCAGGGTGGTAATCACCGGGCAGGAGGTTCCCGGCGGCGCGTCCAGGATGGCGGGCCGGTCGGTCTGCCGGCGCGCCTTGACGGCCCGGATCAGGGTCGGCGCCATGGCCACGCCGATATCCAGGCAGCCCTGGATGAGGGTGATGTTCCCGGTCCGTGAGGTTTCGATGACGCCGATGCGCCGGTCCGTCTCGCGGATGGCCTTTTTGGGACAGACCAGGGCGCAGCCGCCGCAGCCGTGGCACATCTCCGGAAAGACCATCGGCCTGGGGCCGAAGACGGCGATGGCGTTGTAGGCGCAGAAGCGGCCGCATTCGCCGCAGCCGTCGCAGATCTTTTCGTCAACCTCCGGCACCCGGATGGCGACGGCCGCCTCCTTACGGTTCCCGGTTTTAAGAAAGAGGTGGGCGTTGGGCGCCTCGACATCGCAGTCCAGCAGCTGCACTTCGGTTTCGAAGATCCGCGCCAGGTTGACCGCTACGGTTGTCTTGCCGGTGCCGCCCTTGCCGCTGGCGATGGCTATGGTCATCCCTCTCCTTTTTTCCCGGTCCACCCGCCATATCCGGACGAATGATCCCTGGGGATATCGGCCGGCCGTGGCTGCGAACAACCCGGCCGGGATTTTTCAATGATATGCTTCCTTGCGATTGCCCCTGACGCCGGGTGACCGCAAAAACGAGTTTCGTTCTTCAATAAAGATAAGGGTTGGCGGGATTCGGCATTACCTGTATCTCATCGGCGATGACGCTTGGAGTCGCTTCCGAAAAGGAAATTTTGCCGCGCACGAGCACCCAGGCGTTTTCAGGGGGCGGTCCGGAGGCCGCGTCCCAGGATACCGCGATTCCGAGAGGGGTGGCGTCCGCCGCGCAGCAGGTGATGAGAAAGCGGACCAGCATGAAGGTTCCCGGAGCGTGACTGGAATTTTTAAATACCATTCCTTCGACCGCGATCGGCAGCGCGTCGGCCTTTTCGGGGCTGCCGGACACCAGGGTCAACAGCTGCTTCAGGTTCATGCTCCGATACCCGCTTTCGGTTGCGACCCGCGCGGCCAGGCTTTCCGCGAGCGAGGCGTCGGTTCCGGCCAAGGCGGTGCTGATGCCCCGGGTCTGAACCGCCAGGGAGGAAAGGGTGCCCGGGCGTACGACGGCGACGAAGAGAACGGGCAGCAGGAAAATGAGGAGGGAGGACCGGGAAATTGACTCTTGATGGCCGTGGCCGGCGCCTGAAGTTTCCGGTTGGATTGCCATCAAGGCCAGGATGACCAGGGCGACGAACGCCAGCGGAGCATAACTCTTGCGGATATACATCGGCAGGTATCCGCCCGCCAGAATGATGACGATGAAGGTGAACCAGGTCAGGATAACCCCGGCGCGCAGCCACCATTGCTTGTTCAATTTTTATCCTCCGATTGAAAGAAGCGCCCAGACCGAGGCCAGGATTAACACGCCGGCGGCCGTGATCATGATGAGCCGTCCCGCGAATTTCCGCTGGAAGGTACCCAGGTAGAGGGTGACCAGCGCCAGACTGGTCATCGGACCGGCGACCATGAATCCGGTCTTGGCGGCCGCCGGCAGAGCGGTGAAGGTGCTGGCCACAAACGCGTCCGCGAAGGAGCAGAGGGAAAAGGCGATGCCCATTAATTCCATTACGAACACCGAAAGCAGGGAGTTGGCGGCGAGCGCGTTGACCGCGGTCCGGGGAATGAAGGTCTGGAAAAGCGCCGCGACGGAGGCGCCCATGATCAGGTAGCGTCCGGTCAGGAAAAAGTCGGACTCGGCGTGGGATAGGATGCGGCCGAGCCGATTTCCCGAATGATCATGGTGGTGATGTTCGTGCGGGCAGAGATCGTGGCCGGCCTCGGCCTTGAGAATTTCCCCGGGCTTCCACCTGCCCAGGCACAACCCCGCTATGTTGGCGATGATGAAGGCCAGGGTCAGTCTTCCGATAACGACCGTCTTTTCTTGGGGAAAGGCCGCGATCGTTGAAAACAGCGTGATGGGATTGATGATCGGCGCCGCCAGCAGGTAACTGACCGCGCCCGCGACCGGAACTCCCTTGCTCATCAACCGCCTGGTTACCGGTATGTTGCCGCAGGAGCATACCGGGAAGGCCATTCCCAGCAGCGAACCGACGGCCGCCGCCTTTATCGGATTGGCAGAAAAGAGGCGTTTTTCCAATACTTCGCGGGGCACCAGGACTTCAATCGCCCCGGAAATGCAGGAGCCCAACAGGAGAAACGGGAAACCTTCCAGCAGGATGGCGGTCATGATCACGCCGAATAATTGGAGCCGGGGGTTTTTAAGCGCCAGGTTAACGGTGTACAGTTCTCCGCTCATCCAGAGGTTGACCAGGTAGAGCGCAACAAACCCACTGATGATAATCAGGATTCGGTTAGGCCGCGGACCGGGTCGGGTATATCTTGGTTCCATCCGGACACTATTTTCGGTTTGCATGTTTTTGGGCGGGAGTGTTTTTAGACCGGTACGCGGCGACGATTGGGCGCGCCCCGATAGCCGCGGCGGCCCAGGCGGCGGGCGGTTTCCGCGTCCACCTGGTCCTGCCAGCCATTGCGGGTGGTCTTGATTCCGTCGAACTTGGCCGTGTAGGGCTTGATATCCAGCAGGGGCGTACCGTCCAGGATGTCCAGGTCCTTCAGAAGCAGGACGCTTCCTTCACGGCCGACCAGGCGTACGATGCTCAGCCCGATCGGGTTGGGCCGCCGCGGAGAGCGGGTGGCGAAGACGCCCCGATCGACGTCCTGGAGGAAGGGCTTGACCAGGAGTTTCGCCGGACCGGCCCGGTGGAGGTGAAAGATCAGGTAGAGGTGGGAAAAGCCCTCCAGATCGCGCAGGCCGTCGGCGAATTCCGGAAAGACTTCGGCCCGGCCCGGGCAGCCCCGGGCGTAGGCCGGCTGGATCGGCGTCTCCTCGGGTTTCTGGTGCGGACTCCGGATGATGCCGATGGGCCGGTAGGTTATTATTTCCAGATTCAGCTCCAATGTCCCTCCACGTCGGCCGATTCGGCCGGGGTCAGTTCTCCGGCGCGGTAGCGCTTGAGGGCCTCGGCCACCGTAGCCGCGTCGGTATTGTAAATCTTGATGCCGGCCGCCTTCAAGACCCGGAAGGCCTTTGGGCCGCAATGGCCGGTGACCACCGCGCCGGCGCCGAGCTTGGCCACCGTTTCGGCCGACTGGATGCCGGCGCCCTGGGCCGCCTGGAGGTTCTGCTGGTTGTCAACCACCAGGTAATGTTCCTTCTCCAGGTCATAGACCAGGAATTTCGGAGCCCGGCCGAAACGGGCATCCAGTTCCGCCTGGAGGTTATCGCCAGAAGTTGTGAAGACAATTTTCATGCGCCTCCTTTTTATCGCCTGTTTCCACGGATTTTTTTGTCCATCATTACCGCGGTGAGCGCTGGTGTGAGGGCGGCCGCGGCAGGTCCGCCACGGCCGCCCTCGATCACCCTACTCTTTCTCCGGCGCCTTCTCCAGTTCCGAGATTCGCTTTTTCACCAGGTCCAGCTGGGACTCCAGGATCTCGACCTGGTTCTGAAGCGCCTGCTTCTCGAGGCCGGGGTCCGCCGCCGGCGCGGCGTAATTATACCGCATCCAGCCGGGCAGACCGGTGGCATGGTACCAGTTGCGCCAGCCCCGGCCGCCGCCGAAGCAACCCCGGCCCCAGGCGGCGTATCCACGGCCGGCACCTCGGCCCAGGCCGCGGCCCGGAATCTGATTGGCGTATCCGGGGACGGCATAACCGGCGCAGTATCCGGCTGCTCGTCCGCTCATCGGACCCTGTCCCATCGGTCCGGTTCCATCTCCCCTCGGCATTTTTGCCTCCCTTTGCAGTTGAGGTGATTATACTTCCCTGGTCATGGCGCCGCCGCATTTCGGGCACTTGTGCTCGACGCAGGGCACGCCGCGTTCGTGCGGGAGACGTTCCCCGCACTTGACGCATACGCAATAACCGCCCGGGCCGGCCGCCAGCGGGCCGCCCCTTCTTCCCAATCCGCGTCCGCCGCCGGGTCGTCCGGCGCCGCCGCCCCTCCGGCCGGTCCCAGGTCCCAATCCGGCCGGTCCGGTTCCATCGCCTCTTGGCATCTCAACCTCCTTTTTGGCTTGGTTTGAACTCTTTCGTTCGGATCCGCGCCGCCGCCGTTTCCTGCCATAAGCAGCCGGAGGCCATCCCGCCATGTCCCCGGCCGCGACAGCCTCTTCGGCCGGGACCGGGGCCGCCCCGGCGGCAGCCGGGCATCAGGAAAGGTTTTCTTTCCAGGGTTCCGTTCAGCCAGGCCTCGACCACTTCGCGCCGGCCGCCGGCCACGAAGGGTATGACCCTGATGCCGTAGCCAGTCAACCTGGCCAGCACCGGCCGGGAAACCGCCCCGCAGATGAGCGTTTCGACCCCCTGCTCGGCCAGCCAGGCGGCCGCCGCGAAGGAGGCGGCTCCGGGCAGTTCCTCGGCCGATTTCCAGGTGACCCGCTCTCCGTCAACCTCGATGAGGCTGATCCGGCTTGAAACATCGAAGACCGGCGCGATTCTTTCGTTCCAGATGGACAGGGCGATTTTCATCTTTTGCCTTCCCGATCGTTCGGGCGGCCACTTTTCAAGAAGCAATTTTTTTGCCAGGATAAAGGAAGGAAGACGGGGGGCATTGAAAACGCGGATTTTTGTCGCGGGCAAAGCCCTTGGAAAGGATGAAATCGGGGATGAGGTGAGTCGCTTTTTTGCTACCCCGGCCTTTTAAAATGGTAGCATCAATGCGACTTGATGCCCCGGGAGTCTTTCCGGTCCGCCTTCGGGACCTTGATGCCCAACCGGTCGATCTTGCGGAAAAGGGTGCTCTTGTGGACGCCCAGTGCCCGGGCGGCGGCCAGGCGGTTGAACCGGTTCTTCTCCAACGCCTCCCGGATGGCCTGGGCCTCCAGGACGTCCCGGCTCAAGCGGAGACGGTTTTTGGAGTGAACCGAAGCGTCCCGGCCGGTAAGTTCGGCCGGCAGGTGCTCGATGCCGACCTGTCCTTCGGGACAGAGGATGAAGGCGCGCTCGATGATGTTTTCGAGTTCGCGGATGTTGCCCGGCCAATCGTGGCCCATCAGGAGCGAGAGGGCCTCGGAGGAGAGTCCGGTGACCGATTTGCGCTGGAGGCGGTTGAAACGGGCGATGAACTGCTCGGCCAGCAGGGGGATATCCTCCTTGCGCCGCCGCAGTGGCGGCAATTCAATCCGGACCACGTTGACGCGGTAGTAGAGATCTTCTCGGAAGGTGCCGCGTCGGGTCGCTTCGTCCAGGTTTTTGTTGGTGGCGACGATGATCCGGGCATCGGTCGTTTCGGACCCGGTGGCTCCCAACGGTTCGTAGGTCCGTTCCTGGAGTACCCGCAGCAGGCGCACCTGGAGGGCCGGGCTGATTTCGCCGATTTCGTCCAGGAAGAGGGTCCCTCCCCCGGCCAGGGCAAAGCGGCCGGGTTTGTCCTTCCGGGCGTCGGTGAAGGCGCCGGCCTTGTAGCCGAAGAGTTCCGATTCCAGGAGCGTGTCGGGAAGGGCTCCACAGTTGACCGCCAAGAAGGGGGAGTCGCGGCGCGGGCTCAGGTCGTGGACGGTTCGCGCCACCAGTTCCTTGCCGGTACCGGTCTCGCCCAGGATCAGGACCGTGCTGGGACTGGCGGCGATAGCCGGCAGTACCTCGAATATCCTCTGCATGAGAGGGCTGCGGCTGGTCAGGTTGCCGACCTGGGCCTTTCCCTCCAGTTCGCGGCGCAGGGCCTCGACCTCGCTCAGGTCGCGGAAGGTTTCAGCGCCGCCGATCGTTCGGCCCCGGTTGTCCTTGAGAACCGCGGTCGAAACGCTGATCGGGATGCGGTTGCCTTCGGCATTTATGATGTATCCGGATTTTCCGATGATCGGCTTGCCGGTTTTCAGGGTCTTCTGGAGCGCGCAGCTGGCTTCGCACATGCTGCAGCGGAAGACCTCAGAACAGCGTCGTCCGACGGCTTCGCGGCGCGGGACGCCGGTGATCTTTTCGGCCGCCCGGTTGAAGGAGGTGATACGCCACTCGCTGTCCACGGTGAAGACGCCGTCGGAGATGCTCTCCAGGATGGATTCGGTAGGGTGTCGGGTAGTTTTGTCCATCGTCTTTATTTTTCTTCGCCGGTCTTGCGCCCGGCTCTCTGAAAAATTAGTATACCCCACCCCGGGTGAAAAGGGAAAAGGCCGATTACACCTGCGGGAGGCCGGTGTTTACTCCCCGAAGGACATCGGGGTCCAGCCGTCTTCCTTTATGTTGCTGCTGTTGGCCTTTCGGAGGGCGTGGGAGGCCCAGGCGAAGCCGATGGCGCCGACCGAGAGGTCGGTCACCAGGCGGCCCCAGAAGACGCCCCGCAGGCCGATCAGGTGGGCGCCCAGGTAGGAGAGCGGGATCAGGAAGACCAGGACCCGCACGCCGTTGAGCAGGGTGGCGGCGACTGGCCGGTGCAGCCCGGTGAGGAAGAAGCCGCAGTAACGGTGGACCTCCATCATGCCGTAGCCGAAGCAGGTGATGCGGATGTAGGCGATGATGGTTTCGGCCACTTTGGGATCCTTGGTGAAGATGGCCGCCAAGTGTGGGGCGAAGATGAAGAAGGCGGCCGTCATTAATCCGCCGTAGGCGAGCGCGAATCCGGTGGACCACTTCTTGGCTTCCTGGATGCGGTCCAGCCGCTTGGCGCCGAAGTTCTGGCTGATGAACGGCGTCAGGGAGATGCCCAGCGCCATGGGGATCATGAAGGCGAACATCTCGATGCGGCCGGCCGCGCCGCTGGCGGCCACCGCCTCGTAGCCGAATCCGCTCAGCAGCTTGGTGATGACGGTGGCGGAGATCGGCATCAGGAGCATGCTCAAAACGCTGGGCACGGCGAAGCCGGTGATGCGCCGCAACGAGAGCCCGTACTCGGCGGCGGTCCAGCGCCGCCAGGCCAGGAAGCGGTGTTTTTTATACAACAGACGGAGCAGCCAGAGCATCGAGATGGCCTGGGAGATTACGGTGGCCAGGGCCGCGCCCCGGATTCCCATGGCCGGGCAGCCGAGGAAGCCGAAGATCATGATCGGGTCCAGGACCAGGTTGACCAGAGTGCCGACGATCATCAGCCAGCTGGCCGCTTTGGAGTCTCCGGCCGAGATCAGGATGCCGCTGCCGACCATCGGCAGGGTCATGGTCGGCGCGCCGATGAACCAGGTGCGCATGTAGGCGCTGACCAGGGGCAGTGCGGCCGCGCCGGCGCCCAGGCTCTTGAAGATCGGCGTTATCAGCAGGTAGCCGCCGATGGACATGACGGCCGTGACCGCCAGGGTGAGCATGATGCCGTGGGTGACCAGCCGGGAGGCCTCCTCGTGATCGTGGCGGCCGATGGCGTGGGAGACCAGGGTGGTTAAGCCGGAACCGATGCCGCGCGCCACGCAGACCAGCAGCATTACGACCGGGAAGGTGAAACCCATGGCGGCCAGCGCGAGCGTGCCCAGACGCGAGACGAACCAGGTGTCCGTCAGGTGGTAGGCATTCATGGCGAAGGTGCCGGCCAGCATCGGCAGGGCCATCGCAAAGAGGGTGCGGACAACTTTTTTCTCAACCAGTACGGACATGTCAGTTTTTGGTTTTAGTGTTTGTAATGCGGCTAACACAAACCTGCTATTATTTTGGGGCTTCCGCAGAAGTTTTCGCGGATGGGCGGAACGGCTGAACGGTTCAGGCAACAGCCATGGTTTAGTATAACCTAAATCGTGCCTGAAAAGGAAAAAGACAGCCGTTGTATTTAATGATATATCTTCGTTCTTCTCCGCCGGCCGCCAGTAAAAAATGAGGCGCCGGAACGAATCGCTTGACTTGCAATTTTCCACTGAAACCAGTATAATTACACGGCCCTCAGCATTGTCTACGTCGAACAATTCAATCGGGCCGAGCGGCTTTGATTTCCAGAGTAGCAGTGGTTAGGTTTTTATCTTTTTTTGAAAGTTCGCCCGGGTCAGGGTCCACCCGTTTATAAACGCAACCGTTCGCTGAGAAGGGGATGCCATGAACAACCAATGGTACCGGATGACTGAAAAGGCGGTCATTGAACAGTTGTCGTCGGCCTTCAATGGACTTTCTGCCGCGGAGGCGGAAAGGCGGATCTCCGAATATGGTTATAACCAGTTGGAGATGAAGAAGGAGGAGACGCTTTTTTCGATTTTCATCCGGCAGTTCAAGAGTCCCCTCATTTACATTCTGTTGTTCGCGGCGCTGATTTCCTTTGCGGTGAAAAAGAATACCAACGGCATCGTCATTTTCACGGTGTTGATGGTCAACGCGCTGACCGGGTTCATCCAGGAGAGCCGGGCCCGGAAATCGATGGAGGCCCTCAAAAAACTCTCGGCGCCCCGCACCCGGGTACTGCGCGACGGCAAGACAGTCGAGGTGGCCACGAAGAACCTGGTGCCCGGCGACGTGATCCTGTTGGAAGCGGGAACCAAGATTCCGGCTGACGCCCGGGTGATCAAGTCGGTGCGCCTCCAGGTAAACGAATCGGCCCTGACCGGGGAGTCGCACCCGGTTTACAAAATGACCGGGCCGATCGAGGACGAGGTCGGTGTGCCCGAAATGCTTAACATGGTTTTTTCCGGCACCGTGACGGTTTCCGGCCGGGGCACCGCGGTGGTGGTTGAAACCGGCCCCTCCACCCAGATAGGACAGATGGCCGAGATTATCCAGTCGGCTCCGGAGTCCAAGACGCCCTTTCAGCGGAAGGTTGAAAAACTGGGCAAGTTTATCATTCTCCTGGTTTCGCTCCAGATCAGCATCGTTTTCCTGGTTGGTTTTCTTGTCCGGCGGCTTCCCTTCTACGACATTTTCATGGTGGTGCTCAGCCAGCTGGTCTCCTCCATTCCCGAGGGCCTGCCGGTGGCCCTGACGGTCGCCCTGGCGGTGGGCATGCAGAGGATGGCCAAACGCAAGGCGCTGATCAGGAAGCTTTACGCGGTCGAGGGGATCGGCTGCGTATCGGTCATTTGCAGCGACAAGACCGGTACCCTGACCCGCAACGAAATGACCTCCAAAAAGCTGGCGACCGTCGATACCGATGAGGTTGAAATCACCGGCGTCGGGTACCTGAGGGAGGGAGAGGTCCTGATCAAAGGAGCGCGGCCCGATCTCGGCCGGGAGGCCAGGGACGTTGAAAAACTACTCACCATCGGCGTCCTGTGCAACAACGCCGAGGCGGCCGTCTCCGGTGATAACAAGGAATTGGACGTAGATGGGGATCCCACCGAAATCGCCTACCTGGTGGCGGCCCTCAAGGCCGGTTTCGACCTCGAGGTTTTACGCAAGAAGTACCCGCGGATTGACGAGCTGCCCTTTGATCCGGATATCCGCCTGATGGCGACGGTGCACAATACCCCGGCCGGTGATCACCTGGTTTGCGTAAAAGGCGCCCCCGAAAAGTTGGTACAGCTGTGCGGCTCCTACCTTGCCTCCGACGGCGCATTGAAGGAGATGGATGCCGAGGGCCGCGCCGCGATCTTCAGGAAGGCCGAGTCGCTGGCCGACAGCGCCCTGCGGGTGCTGGCCTTCGGCTACTGCTCGCGGGCCATGGAGGATCTGCGCCACCTGGAATTCGACTCCCTCCGGGGCTGCCTCGTCTTTGTCGGTTTGATAGGCAACATCGATCCGCCGCGGTTGGAAGTAAAGAAAGCGATCGAGGATTGCCGCCGCGCCGGCATCAGGACCATCATGGTCACCGGCGATCACCTTTCGACTGCCCGGGCGATCGGCGCCGAACTGGGTATCCAGGGCAAATCCGACCCCGGATTGGAAGGCAAGGACATCAGCCGGATGAGCGACGAGGAACTCGCCGAGAGTTTGAAGACGACCTCGGTCTTCGCGCGGATCGAGCCCCGGCACAAGTTCAAGATCGTGCAGGTATTGCAGAAGTATGGCGCGACCGTGGCGATGACCGGCGACGGACTGAACGACGCGCCGGCTCTCTCCGCGGCCGATATTGGAGTGGCGATGGGGATTACCGGTACCGACATTGCCAAGGACGCCAGCGATATCGTGATCGCCGACGACAACTTCGCCACCATCGTGAACGCGGTCGAGGAAGGCCGGGGTATCACCGCCAACATGCGCAAGACCTTGATTTACCTCCTGACCTCGAGCAATACCGAAGTGCTGGTCCTGCTGACCACCATGCTGGTCGGCCTGCCTCTGCCCCTGTTGCCGCTCATGATCCTCTGGATCAACCTGCTCACCGACGGGGCCCAGACGGTCAATCTCATCATGGAGCCGAAAGAGGACGTGATGTCCCAGCCCCCCGACCCCAAGGAAGAGCCGTTGCTGACTCCGCAGATCTGGAAACGGCTCCTGGTGCGGGTACCGGTGATGGCGACGGGCATCTTCGGCCTCTTTTTTTATGAATTGAAGATCGGGACCACGCTGGCTTACGCCCGGACGGTCGCCTTCACCACGCTGGCCTGCAGCCAGTGGATGAACGGCCTCAGCAGCCGATCCCTGACCCGCTCGGTCTTTCGAATGTCCCTGTTGAGCAATAAGTACCTTCTTTACGGTCTTTCGGTCGCAGTCTCCCTGCAGCTGCTCGTAGTTTACAACCCGTTTTTCCAGAGGGTCTTCGAAACCCAGGCCCTGAAATTGATCGACTGGATGAAGATCATCGCGGCCAGCACCGCGGTGCTCTGGGCCGAGGAGATCAAGAAGTACTATCGCCGCCGACAGGCTGCCAGGACTTGACTTTTTGAATTATTGCGCGGGGGCGGCCGGCCTCTTTTTGTCCGCTGCGGCCCCCCTTCCCTTGCCCGCCACCTCCTTGCTTAAAAGGCGGATATGTCCGCCGGAGCCGTTTTTTTAGCATAGGCTGAAATTCATATTCCGCCCCCTCCTCTTGCCTTGACCCGGCTTGGCCCTGATGATAAGATTTGAACGGAGTTCTTCACGGACAGCCCGCTTGGTATCTAATCCTTATCGAGAGAAATCACCGGAGAAGATTAATGCCCATCCATCAAGACATGAAGGAACCCGCCTACGAAGTTTCGTTTGCCGGCGCCCGGGGCCGCCGGATCGAAGTAACCGCCGGGGCCGCCTCGGTCTGGAAGTTCCGGTTTGCCTGCGGGAGCCGGCCGGTCAAGGCCGGCGGCGGGCTCAAGATTTTCTGCGAGGTGCCCAAGTTCTGGCTCGGACTCATCCCGCAGAAGGATGACCCGGACCGGAAATGGTTCTGCCGGGCGGCCGGTTCGGTTCCGGCCGAGATCGTGGAGCTGGCCGGTTCCTACAAGTCGCTCTGCCTGGCCGGGATCCGCCTGCCCGAGGGCCTCTCCGAGGGCCAATCGGTGGAGTTCAGCTTCGGGACGCCGGAGCGGCCCGCCTACGCCATCGCCCATGCCTATAACCGGGTCCTGGTTTCGATGATGGTTGATTACGAGGCCGACGGCGGCTTTACGAGGATCTGGCCGCCCCTGCGCATCGACGTCATTCCCGGCCCGGCGGTCAAGGCGGCGGTCGTGCTGCCCTCGGTCGTCCGGCCCGGCCAGCCGCTGGTTATCCGGGCCCGGTTCGAGGATGTCAACTCCAACCCGGTCGAGGCGGCCGGCCGGCCGGTGCGCCTGCTGCTGGAGGGGCCGGGCGGAAAACAGGAGTGGCGCCGGGAGACCGGCCCGGGCGGCGTCGTCGCCGTCGAGGGCGTCAAGGTGGATAAGCCGGGCGTCTACTTTGCCCGGGCAGCCGCCGCCGGCGATGAAAAGGTGGCCGGTTCGAGCAATCCGATGCTCTGCGCGGATTCCGGCGAAGGCGTCTTCTGGGGCGACTGCCATTGCCATACCGGCTGGTCGGACGGGATCGGCACCGTCGAGGACAATCTCCTTTTTGCCCGCGACCGGGCTTTTCTTGATGTCTTCGGCTTCGCCGAGCACCTGGCGGTGAAAGACTTCACGACCCAGCCGGTGGACAAGGGCGGCTCCGACTGGGCCTATCTTGGTCCGACCATGGCCGAGGCGAGCAACCGCTGGAACGCGGCCGGCAAGTTCGTCACCATGCTCGGCTACGAGTACACGCCCGGCAAGACGGTCCGGGATCCCTCGGGCGATTGCTGCGTCTTCAGCCGGGGCGGCAGCTGGAGCGACCTGCCGGCGGCCACCGAGTTGAATGACCTGCTGGCGCTCAGCAAGGCCGCCGGGTGCCTGGTGATACCGCACGTGGGCGGCCGGACGCCGAAGTGGGACAAGGTCGCCTTTGCTCCGGAGACGACGCCGCTGGTCGAGATCGCCTCGATGCACGGCAAGTTCGAGGCCTTTGCCCAGGCCGGTCTCCAGCAGGGTTACAAGCTTGGCTTCTGCGGCATGTCCGACGGCCATTACGGGAAGCCGGGCTATGACTGCTGGGCCCTGCACGGCCGTATCCGGTCGCTTAAGGAGCGTAACTTCTCGGTCCAGAGCGCCATCACCGCCTTCCTCTGCCGGGAGCTGACCCGCGAGGCGGTCTTCGAGAGCCTGCGGCGGCGCCGGACTTACGCCACCACCGGCGAGCGGATCTTCCTGCGCTTCGAGGTCAACGGCGCGTCCATGGGAGAATCGCTGGTCACCAGGGAGCGGCCCGAGATTCATATCCGGGTGGCCGGGAGCGCGCCGATCAGCCGGATCGACCTGATCCGGGGCGGCCGGGGGGTGGCGATGTGGGAGTGCAAGGGAGAGGAAGAGGCGGAGATACGCTGGGTCGACAAGGCGCCGTCCCCTGCCGAGACTTATTATTACGCAAGAATAATCCAGGCCGACTTCGCCAACGCCTGGTCGAGCCCGGTCTGGGTGGCCTATACCGGTCCGGATCCGGCCGGCCCGGAGCAGGAGAGCCAACTGCCCGAATGGAACGCCGCCCCGGAGTGGCCGGCGTCGACCGGCCTGGAGGTGCCCCGGGATTTGCTGGCCCTTCAGCTGGAGGTTTTCGAAAGGAAGGGAATCGCCGACCGTTTCCCCGACCTGGAGCCGGTCGGAATATTTTCTGAGAACCGGGGGCGCTTCGTCTTCTACCGCGGCTACGACCGTGAGACCGGTTCCCGGATCCACTGCCAGCACTATTTTGAGTTTGACGACGACCGGCTGCTCATCTCGCCGGGTTGGTCGCCCTACGGCCAGGTGCTGTATTAGGTTTGGTAATACCCTGAATTGGAAAAATTAAAATTCGCATTTTACTTCGGGTTGAATAAAAGATCAGATTTTTTGACTGACGGTGTGAACTCGAATTTTGTTGCTATTTCAGGTTTGACGCCGGGCTGAAAAAACCCTAAAATGGAGGCATGATAAAGAAGGTCGGGTTCTTTCTGCGTTCCGGGGTCCGGCTCTCCGTTGCCAATCTTCTCCTCGCTTTATTGGTGCTGCTTTTGTGTTTTTCAACCATTGTGATCATCTTCCGCAGTGAAATTCTGCAATTGAAACGGGATAAAAAGGTTTTGCATGAAAAGGTCTTGAATTTAATCGAAACGGGCACCGCATCGCCCGATGTTATTAAAAGATGGATATCTCGTCCGCCTCAGCTTTCCTCGAAGGAAATTCAGTATCTGAAAAAAAGGGGTTTGAAGGATCCGGTCAACGACATAGCCGAAGATCTCATGAAGCACAATGAATTTATACCCTACCGGGGTATCGTGGGTGGCAAAATGCAGTTTTTTGAGGTGTACGTAATTTCGACTCGCCTGGTTCGGGCCTACTTTGAAGATGGACATATTGGTGGTTGGATGATGCTTGAATATCGGGTCAACAAGGGCGGCCGAATTTCCTGGGAGGTATTAGAGTCGTACCTTAACTGACGCGGAATTCGAGGGAGAGAGTCAGCCGTTTTTGATGAATGTTGGTGAAAAACGCAGAGCAGAAGCAGGCCGCTTCTAAAAACAAAAGGGTTGGAAGATGATCAGCCGGGTGCTTTCCGAAGAACAGGTTGAAAAGATCCACCGGGCCTCCCTGGCCGTCCTGGAACGGGTCGGAGTCGCCGTGCCGCACCCCGAGGTCCTGGGCCGGTTTCATGATTCGGGGGCGGCGGTCGATGAAAAAACGCAAAGAGTGAAGATCCCTCCCGATCTCGTGATGCGCCTGTTGAAGCAGGCCGGCAAGGAGTTTACCATCTACGGACGGGACCTCTCCCGGAAGGCCGGGTTCGGTAAGGGCACGCGGAATTACAACGCCAGCGGCGGCCAGGCCTCCTGGGTTGAAGAGCCCGGCCGGGAACGGCGTTACGCGACCCTGACCGACGTTGCGACCGCCGCCCGTTTCTGCGACGGGCTGGAGCGGATCAACATCGCCGGCGCCATGGCCGATCCCCACGAGATCCCGGTCCATTACCGGTGCGTGGAGGTGGCCGCCGCCATGCTTGAAAATACCACCAAGCCCCTTACCTTCTGGTTTTATGACCGTCCTTCCGCAAGGCACATCGTGGAGATGCTCATCCTCCTGCGGGGAAGCGCCGAAAAAGCGGCGGAATTCCCGCTCTGCTATCCCTTCCTGGAGCCCATCAGCCCGCTCTCCTTTCCCTTCCACGGCATCGACCTGATTTTCGAGACGGCCCGGCTCAACCTGCCGGTACCGGTAGGGCCGATGGCCCAGACCGGCCTCTCGGCTCCCGGCACCCTGGCCGCCACCATGGTCCAGGAGAACGCGGAGATCCTGGCCGGCATCTGCATCACCCAGCTGATCCGGCCGGGCCTGCCGGTCTGCTACGGCGGCATCTGCCACGTCTTTGACATGGCCACCACCCAGATGGTCTTCGGCGGACCGGAGCAGGCGATCTTCGGAGTCGGGATGACCCAGCTGGGCAAGCATTACGGCCTGCCGGTCTACATCAACGTCGGCCTGACCGACGCCAAGTCGGTTGACGCCCAGGCCGGCCTGGAGGCGGGCGTCACCCTGGCCCTGGGCGCCGCGGCCGGGGCGGATATCTTCGGCCACCTGGGCATCTGCGGGGTTGACCAGGGCGCCTCCCTGGATCTGCTGGTCTTCCAGGCAGAGATGATCTCCTACGTCGAGCACCTGCTGCGCGATATTGATTTCAGCGACGAGGCGCTGGGGATCGATGAGATCGAGACGGTCGGGCCCGGCGGGATTTACATCGACCGGGAATTCACGGCCGGCCGTTTTCGAAAGGAACTCTGGTTCCCGAAACTCCTGGACCGCCGGTATTACCAGGCCTGGCTGGAGTCCGGCGCCCGGGGCGCGGCGGAGAACTGCCGGAGGCGCAAGGAGGAGATACTGCGGAGCCACGCCCCCGAGCCGCTCGCCCCGGAATTGAAGCTCGGCCTCGCGGAAATCGTCGCGGCGGCGAAGAAGGATCTGACCGGGTAAGCCGGTGCTCCGGGCGCCGTCACTATTCGACGCCGGCCGTTAATTCAAAGGCCGGCGGGAGGGAAAATGTTTGTTATCGCGGTGATCGTTATCCTGCTTCTGTTGATCTTTCTGCCCGGCCGAAGGACTTCCCCTGAGCCGCCCCAACGCCCCGCTTCCCAGGCGGATGAACTGAAGTTTTTGCTCCGCCGCGTCGCCGATCTGGAACGGCGCCTCGAATCGCTTGAGGGAAAAGCCCCGCCGGCCGGCCCGGCCGCGGAGACGCCCGGCCGGGAGGAGCCGGCCGCGGCCGTTGCAACGCCGCCCTCCGGCCCGGAGACGGCGATACCGCTGGCCGCCCGCATGGGGCCGGCGGCCGCGCGCACGGTTGGCACGGCCAGGCCGGACTCCGGCCAGGTGCGCCGCCGGCTCCTTTCGCTCGAAAGAACGATCGGCGAAAAGTGGCTGGCCTGGGTCGGCTCGCTGGTCTTCGCCGCCGGCTTCGGCCTCCTGCTCAAGTACGCCTTCGAGCAGGGCTGGCTCAACGAGTGGGCCCGGACCGGCCTGGGCTTTGCGGCCGGGCTCTTTTTCCTCTTGCTGAGCGAACTCCTTTACCGTAAGAGTTACCGGGTCCTGGCCCAGGGGGTGGCGGGCGTCGGAAGCATCATCCTCTACCTGACCGTCTTCATCGCCCACCGTTTCTACCTCTTTTTCGACACCCCGGAGGCCTCCCTGCTTTTCGTGGCGGTTTCGATAACCGGCATGGCGCTGGCCGTTCTTCACGATTCCTACGCGGCCGCCCTGCTCACCGTCCTGGGCGCCTTCGCTACGCCCGTCCTGCTCTTCAGCTCGATCTCCTACCTTTATTACTACGGCCCGGCCTTCTTCTCCTACCTGCTCTTCATCGACCTGGGGGTGCTTTACGTTTCGGTAGTCCGGCGCTGGCGGGCCCTTTTCCTGCTGGCCTTCTTCGGCACGACCGGCTACCTCGGCCTCTGGTACCTGCAGAAGTATACCGGCGCCGATTTCCGGGTCGCGATACTCTTTTCTATTCTTTACTTCATCCTCTTCTCATTTACGGCTACGCTTTACAGTCTTTGGCGCCGCGGCCGGTCCTTCCGCGAGGACCTGGCTTTCGTAATCCTGAACCCGGTCTTCTTCTTCATCTTCTGGTATGGATTGCTCTCCCGGCAGGGGCTGGATTGGCTGCTGCCCCTGGTTCCGCTGGCCATGGCCGCCTTCCACTACCTGCTGGCTCGGATCGTCCGGCTGCGGAACCCCGAGGACCGGCTTCTCTACTTTGCCCTGGCCGGCACCGCCACCGGCCTGCTGACCCTGCCGGTGCCCATCTGGATCAAGGACAGCTGGATGACGCCGGCCTGGGGCGTCGAGGCGGTCATCCTGGTGGCGGTCGGTTCCTTTTTCAACCGCCGGTTCCTGCGGATCGGCGGCCTGGCGATCCTCTGCCTGGTTGGCTACCGGCTGGCCTTGATCGACCCGTTCGCCGCGCGCTCGGCCGGGTTTACGGCTGGTTTTATAGCCCGCCCCTTTTTAAACCTGCGTTTCCTGCCCCAGCTGATCGCCGCCGCCTGCTTCGGCCTGGCGGCCTTCGCCTTCAAGAACCTGCCGGGACTGCCGGACGGGGAGCGGAAGTTTTGCGGACGGCTGTGGCTGGCCTTCGCCGTTTTTCTTTTCTGGATCGCCAACCTCGAGTTGTTCGGATACTTTTCGCGCCTGGGCGCTTTTGCCGAAAGCATGAAGTGGCCCTTCAGCACCATCCTCTGGTCCCTCTTCGCCTGGTGGTTATTCTTCGCCGGGATGCTGCGCCGGAACGGACGCCTCTTCAAGGCCGGCCTCGGACTGGCGGCCGCGACCGTCCTGAAGGTCATGCTGCTTGACACGCCGCTGCTTCGCGGCCAGGGGCACGGCTATCCTTTCCTGCTGAACCTGCGCTTCCTCGCTCCCGCCTTTTTACTGGGCGCGCTGGCCACCGCCGCCTTCTTTCACGCCCGGCTCGGGGATGGCGAAAGGCCCGGAGGCCGCCGGGCCCTTCCCTGGCTCTGGACTTTCTTCACCGCCCTGCTCTTCTGGGTTTTGAATGCCGAGGTCTTTGCCTTCTTCGGCCAGGTGGAACTCAACGCCTTTCCGGAGAGCTTGATCTTCACCGACATTCTCTGGGCGGTCTTCGCCCTGGTCCTGGTGCGGCAGGGCCTCCGGAACGGAGTATCGGCCCTCCGGACGGCCGGCCTCCTGCTGCTGGTAGCCGCTTTCGTCAAGGCAATCTTGGCCGACCTCTTCGACGGGTATGGTCTCTTCCTTTCCGGCGGGGATCCCCTGCTCTTCAACCTGAAGTTTCTGGGCGCGGCGGCCATGCTCGTGGTGGCCGCCCACCTGGCCTCCCTCTACGCCGAACCGGGCGAAGGCCGGACTTATTTCGAGCGGCCGGCCGTACCCTGCCTCTGGATCCTCTTCCTGGTCCTGCTCTTCGTCGAGCTCAACCTGCAATCGAGGCTGCTCCTGCAGGGAATCTGGGACCTCGAAAGGCAGCGGTTCGCCCTGGTCCTCTCGCTGCTCTGGTTCCTTTACGGGTTCGGCCTCCTGCTGGCCGGCATCGTGAAGGAGTCGCTGCCCCTGCGCTTTTCGGCCCTTACCCTCTTCGGAGTGACGCTTTTGAAGGTATTCTTCGTTGACCTGAACTTTATCGGCAAGGCCTACCGGACGGCGGCCCTGCTGGCGATCGGGAGCCTGCTGCTGATCGGCGCCTACCTTTACCGCCGCTACCGGCAGCGGATTTCGGAACGGGAGTAGCGAAAGGAGCCATGAAACGGTTGAAAGTTACCATCCGGGATTCGCGCGTCATCTGTAAACAGCCGGGTCGCTACATCGGCTGGCCGACCGTCGGCCGCCTTCCCGACGGCGAGTTGCTGGCGGTCTTTTCCGGAGACCGGGACGCCCACGTGGACCCCTTCGGCAAGTCCTTCCTGGTCCGCTCCCGGGACGGCGGCGATACCTGGAGCGCACCGGAACTGATCAACGACACGCCCCTGGACGACCGGGATACCGGACTCTGCGTCTGCCGCGACGGCACGGTGCTCGCGAGCTGGTTCACTTCCCACTATTGCCGGGACTCTTATCTGAAGTACCTGGCGAAGTACCTGGGTGCGGCGAAGGCCGAACCGGAGGAGCGCTGGCGGCGCAAACTGGCTTCGATCAGCCCGGAGGATGTCCGGTTTTGGGCGGAAGAGATGCGGGAAGGCGATTACCGGGTCCTCGGGAAATGGATCCGCCGCTCGGTTGACGGCGGCCGCACCTGGGAGGACCCGGTCCGGGTGCCGGTTACCACGCCGCATGGGCCGGTCGAACTGGCCGACGGCCGGCTGCTCTTCCTCGGCAACAGCGGCAGCTATGACCTGAATAATGGAAAGATGCTGGCCGTTGAATCCTCCGACCGGGGCCGCACCTGGACGGTGATCGGCCGGATGAATATGCATCCCCCTTACAAAAACGAAACGCCGGGCGGCTACGCCTTCCTCTGCGAGCCGCACCTGGTCGAGACCGCGCCGGGCCGGCTGCTGGCCCTGGCCCGCTACGAGGATGTGTTGAAGGTGGAGCCCTCCTGTCTCTGGCAGTCCGGCTCCGAGGATGGCGGCCGGACCTGGAGCGAGCCCTATTCGACCGGCATCCTGGGGAAGCCGCCCCATCTCTGCCGCCTGTCCGACGGCCGGGTGCTGGCGACCTACGGCTACCGGCATCCGCCCTACGGGCAACGGGCCTGCCTTTCGGTTGACGGCGGCCGCACCTGGGACTACGCTGACGAGATCATCCTGCGCGATGACGCGCCCAGCGGCGACCTGGGCTACCCGGCCTCGGCCGAACTGGCGGACGGCATGATCATCACCGTTTACTACCAGCAGGAGCCGCCGGGTGATGAGAAGCCCTGCCTGATGGCCACCCGCTGGCGATTCGGGGAGTGACGGGATCGCTGTAAAGTTCAATACTAAAATAATGAAAACGACCGAACTCGCAAAGCGGATAAGGCGCGACCTGGCCGCCGGCGGCCGCGAGGCGGTGCGGGAATCAACCCGCCGTTTCTTCAAGGAGCCGATCCGGTGTCACGGCCTGAAGAGCGCCGAGGTCCAGGCCGTCGCCAAAAAATACTGGCCGGAGGTCAAGGGCGCCGCCCGGGATGAGATTTTCTCCTTCTGCGAGGCGCTCTATTCTTCCGGGTTCCTGGAGGAGGCCTCGATCGCCTCGATCTACCTGCCGAAATTCGCCGCCTGGTTCGAGGCCGGCGACATCAACATTTTTCAGAACTGGATCGAACGCTACATTGACAATTGGGCCAAGTGCGATATGTTCTGCAATCACACCGTGGGCGACCTGGTCGGGAAGTACCCGGAATTGACGGACGTTCTGAAGGCCTGGACCCGGTCCGGCAACCGCTGGCTGCGACGGGCCGGCGCCGTCTCCCTGGTCGTACCGGCTAAAAAAGGCCGGTTTTTGAAGGAGGTTTTTGAGATCGCCGACCTGCTGATGGCAGACGAGGATGACCTGGTTCGGAAAGGATACGGCTGGTTGTTGAAGGAGGCCAGCCGGCTGCACCGGGATGAGGTTTTCGATTACGTGGTCAGGAACCGGTGGAAGATGGCGCGCACCGCGCTTCGCTACGCCATCGAGCTGATGCCGAAGGAGTTGAAGTCCGAGGCGATGAAACTGCCGTAGGAAAGGCTGGATTTGCCCGTCATCCCCGCCTGCCGTCCGCCTGCGCGTGAATTACGCGCTTAGGCGCGATTCGTCTGAAAACCCATCCAAAACCCTGAAGTGTGAACCTTGTTTTTCAGGTTCTCTACTTCAGGGGTCATTCCCGCGGATTGTTGGCGGGAATCCATGTTTTTATCCGTTACTTTTAATTTAAAACCTTTTAATGATTGGATACCCGCCTACCACATGCGGGTATGACGGGCGTTTTGGATACCCGCCTGCGCTCAGAAAAGAAGCTTCGGCGGGCAAGCCTGCCTGCGGCGTGCGGGTATGACGGGCTTTTGTTCCTGGTGGTCGAGTTGTTTCGGGGGGAATGCCTTGCGCGGCCGACATCGCCGCTGCGATTCCGCAGGCTTCACCCATCACCTTAGCCTGTTTCGGGCCTGGGCTCTTGAACGTGCGGAGCCTTTGGATAGAGATTTCGGCGGGGCGAGCCGCCACCTGGCGCGCGGCCCGGCCGTTGACAATCGGCCGGGTACCGCAACCCCTCACCGCTTCATCAGCGCGAATACACCCCAACCCAGGTATTCCCGTGTGTAAGTGGCGTGGCGTTCGGGTTCCGAGGTCAGTTGGGCTCGAACTTCTTTCGCGAATTCGTCGTTAGGATTGGCTTCAAGCCATCGGCGCATGGTGAGCCATTTAGGCGCCTCGTATCTATCCCAGTCATCCTGGTTGGCCAGCACCATTTCCACGACGTCATAGCCAAGGCGGCCGAAAGACGCGATCAGTTCCGGAAGTTTGAGAAAGTCTGAGATTGAGTGGGCAAGGCATCCCTTGGCAACAGCTTCCGTCGGCGGTAACTGCCGCCAGTAGGGCTCGCCGATGAGAATGATACCCCCGGTGCGAAGGCTCCGCGACAGGAGTTCGATAGTGCCGGCGACTCCCCCGCCGATCCAGGTGGCGCCGACACAGGCTGCCACACCGACCTTCTCGTCAGAGACATAGCCGGCGGCATCGCCATGGATGAACTTGACCTGATCGGCGACGCCGAGTTCCACGGCGCGGAGTTTCGCTTGCTCGGTGTACAACTGGCTCATGTCGACGCCGGTGCCGGTGATTCCGTAATCGCGTGCCCAGGTGCACAGCATTTCTCCCGAACCACTGGCGAGGTCGAGCACCCGGGTATTCTTTTCCAGACGCAGCGCCGCGCCGAGAGTGGCGAGCTTTTCGGGTGTGAACGGGTCATGGATGCGGTGAGCGCTTTCGCTGATGTTGAAGATCCGTGGGATGTCCATTTCGGGAAACCTCCTTAATGAGTGTGAATAAATAAAGTTACGGCCTGACCAGAAGGCATACGCTTGTCGGGCTTGCTCGGCCGGGTTGAAAACCGCCCATGCAGTTAGTATACCTTAAAGCGGAGGAGGCGGGAAAGAAACGGCGATGGAGGAACTCACGATTTCGGCGGTAGGATTCGGCGCCGCGAGGTTTTCAATAAGACTTGGATATCGGGGTGTGAGGGGAAACAGATTGATTATCGTGCCTTGCGGATTTGTGGTTTTGATCCGATCGACAATGCGGCTGGGTTTTATTCCGTTGGATACAGAGAGTTAAGAGTGTTCTTGAGCATCAGGTTCAAGGCCCGCTTCCCGGCCGTGGTTTTGAAGTACCCTTCCCGCTTGAGCGCGTCTTTTTTTAACAGGAAGTATTCACAGAAGATCAGTTCAAAAGGCCGGCGCGGGGAGGTGTTTTTTGAAGAGCCGTGGAAGTGTTCAGTAAGACGTTGTTTAAGGTTGGAAGTGTAACCGACATAGAACCGTTTGTCTTGCAAGCTGTAGAGAACATAGACACAATGAGGAAGTTTCATGAAAGGCGAATGGTTTGCGACGGTTTTTAATTCGTCTGAAACGCAATTCAGAAACAACAGGGCCGTGAAGCAGAGTCCTTCGGACACGCTTCACGGCGGTGCAGCGTGCTTTGCTCTGCTGCACCGCTCCCCGTGTGCAACCCTCTTCATAACCGTTTTCTTTCTCCCGCCGTTAACCGAAAACCTTCAATATCAACGGGTTATCAAAGATCAGGCCGCTCCTGACATGCCGGAAGCGGCGTTGACCC
>Ga0116144_10001494_pt1 | contig 27775 bp, 22 predicted proteins | sample AD_UKC035_MetaG_FD_89746 | JGI IMG/M metagenome (GOLD analysis project Ga0116144, IMG submission 89746) | Active sludge microbial communities of municipal wastewater-treating anaerobic digesters from USA - AD_UKC035_MetaG | ecosystem: Engineered > Bioreactor > Anaerobic > Digestate | place: USA...
CTAAAAATGCGTCAACGGATTCAACGGAATTTAACGGATTTTATGGCATCCATTATACCTTGCCCGCCCCGGCAAACAATCACGCCTATCCCCTGGCGGCGTGGCAGCTGGGCCTGCTGGCGCCGGAAGAGCGCGCCCTGCTCGCCCCCCTGCTCCGGCGCGGCAAGGCGTGATTGTTTGCCGGGGCGGGCAAGGTATAATGGATGCCATAAAATCCGTTAAATTCCGTTGAATCCGTTGACGCATTTTTAGGAGACAAGAATGGAACCGTCGCAAGTCGAACAAATGCTCCGCTGGCTGGATGAGGAGCGGAAACGTGACAAATTGCTCATCTCCGCGCTGCAAGAGCGCCTGGAACAACAGCTTCAAACGATTGAAGGGCAGTCAGTAGACCTCGAACGGATGCACCACGACCTGGTGGAGCTGCGCACGCAGGTGCGCCGCAACGAAGAGCTGCCGGCAATGATTGAGAAAGCCTACCGGGACCTGAATCACACGCTGGAAGAGTTCAAGTTGGCGACCCGCCGGGAACGCCAGGAAAGCGAGCAAATGCGCCGCGCAGAAATGGAAGCCATCAACGAACAATTAACCGAGCTGGACCAGAAAATACGCCCCTTGATGCGGCTGGATGAGCCGTTGAAGGCTCGCGAAGCCGGCGAACAACGGCTCCAGGGCCAGCTTCAGACCGTCGCCAACAGCATCGCCGACCTGACCAAACGCACCGACGACCGCCTGCAATCCATCGTCTACCTGGAAGAACAGCGCCGCGCCGACACGCGCCGCGTCGGCACCGTCGAAGGTGAAATCCCCCCCCTGCGCAAAAGCCTGGACGAATTAGCCGTCAAACTGGTGCGCCTGGAAGATAGCATCCGCAAAATTCCGGCGCGGGTGGAAGAAGCCATCCAGGTCGCCAAATCCTACGACCCCCGCATCGAAGAATTGCGCGTTGCCGACTTCCAGCGGGAGCAGCGCGTCAAGCAATTCCTGGACCAGGCCGAGCGCGTCAACGCCGAAGTCGTGCGCCTGGTGGAGCAAACGCAAAAGTACGCCTTGCTCTACAACCAGAACAAACAATCCCTCGACGCGCTGGACGCCTTCCAGGGACGCATCGAAAAGCGCCAAAACGAAATTGCGGAAATGCAGCGCATCACCGAGGAACGTCTCCGTCGGCAATGGGAAGAATGGCAGGCCACCTTTGCGCGCGATTGGCAAAAGCGCCAGGTATCGGAGGAAGACCGCTGGCGGCGCCAGGACCTCGCCACGCAAAAAAGCATGGAACACATGGCGGTCCTGGATGAGCAAGTGGAACTCTACTACCGGGAAATTGTGGCTTTATGGGAAGAACTGCGCGCAGCGGTGGAACGTTGGCACAAAGCCGTCCAGGAAGTAAGCACCGCCAACCACGAACTCCCGGCGCAACGCCTCAAAGAACTACGCCGCTTCGCCGAAGAAAAACACAAGGAACTGCTGTAAAGAGTGGCGAGTGAGGAGTTGCGAGTGGCGAGTTGGAAGCCACAAATAACGAAAGTCCCGCTACGTTGTTAGCGGGACTTTCGTCTAATCCTAACTCCTCACTCCTAACTCGCCATTCGCCACACCCCGCCCACCATCACGCGGCGAACGCGCGTCGCCAACAGCGCTTCCGGCGGCTCGGCGAAAATGTCCCGGTCCAGGACCAACAAATCGGCGTGATGGCCGGGCGTCAGCAACCCCAGCCGCGATTCCAGCCCGGCGGCGTAGGCCGCGCCCCACGTATAGGCGCGCACCGCCTCGGCCAGCGTGAGCCGCTGCTCTGGATACCAACCCTCCGGGCCGGGCGCGCCATCCTCGCGGCGGCGCGTGACGGCGGCGTACAGCGCCAGGAACGGGTCAAAAATCTCGATCGGTGCGTCCGAGCCGAAAGCCAGCACCGCGCCGCCCTCCGCCAGCGACCGCCACGGATAGGTGTACGCACCGCGCTCCCCCAGATAGCGTTCCACCGTCTCCATATCGTGCGGCTCGTGGATGGGTTGCATGGACGCCACGATGCCCGCCCGCCCCAGACGCGGCTGATCCTCAGGCAGGATGTGCTGCACATGCTCAATGCGGTGGCGCAGGTGCGGGTTGAGCGGCCGCGCCGCCTCCAACGCCTCCAACACCACCCGGTTGGCCCGGTCGCCGATGGCGTGAATCGCCAGGGCAATGCCATTTCCCGCCGCCTGCCGCGCAAGCTCGCGCAGTTCCTCCGGCGGCAGCGTGAGCATCCCCACGTTGTCCGGCTCACCAGCGTAAGGCGCGAACATCGCCCCGGTGCGCGCCCCCAGCGCGCCGTCGGCAAAGAGCTTGAGGCCGCCGAAGTGCAACCAGTCGTCGCCCATGCCGCTGCGCAGGCCTACCGCCAACGCGCCCGCCAACGCTTCCTGCCGCACGTACTTAACCACGCGGATGCGCTGCCGCCCCTGCCGCCGCAATTCCTGGACCGCCGCCAACGATGGGCTGCCATCCACGTCATGCACTCCCGTCAGCCCGGCGGCCAACAGGTGATCTTGCGCTACGTCCATCGCGTCCACCACCTCCGGGATCGTCGGCGCGGGAATGGCTGACTGAATGAGGCGCTCCGCATTCTCAAAGAACATCCCATCCGGCGACCCGTCGGCGGCGCGCCCCACTTTGCCGCCCGGTGGATCGGGCGTTTCCGCCGAGACGCCCGCAGCGCGCAGCGCGGCCGTGTTCGCCGCCAGCGCGTGCGCGTTCTTGGCGACGAGCGCCACCGGATGCGACGGCGCGACGCGATCCAGTTCCGCCGCCGTTGGGAAGCGCCGGTCGTCCCACCCATTTTGATCCCACCCCCGGCCTAGAATCCACGCGCCCGGCGGCGTGACAGCGGCTCGCGCCGCCACCTGCGTCAGCAAGTCGGCGCGGGAAACGTCGCGCAGTGGCAATTCGCGCAGGCTGAGCGCGTACCACATCAAGTGAATGTGCGCGTCCGTCAGGCCGGGGAGGACCAACGCGCCGCCCAAATCCTCAGCAACGGCGCCGGGTGCGTCGAGCCAGGAGAGCGCAGCGGCGTCCAGCCCGGCCACCTTGCCATCCACAACGGCGAGCGCCTGCGCCCAGGGCTGCGCCGGGTCGCCGGTGTAAATGCGCGCGTGACGTAACACAACGATCTGCATGAGCACCTCTCCAGATATTCTCAACGGATTGAACGGATTAAACGGAAAATTAATCCGTTAAAATCCGTTCAATCCGTTGAGAAGACTTCCTACTGTACGCCGAGAACCTCAGCCAGCCATTCAATGCCATAATGCCCGGCCCAGGCGAAAACGATAGCCTTGATGGTCTTGGCGCTCCAGGTCGCCAGATAGAAGCGCCAGATCGGCATCCCCGTGGCCCCGGCGGCCATGCCGGCCATGTCGAACAGGGGCATCGGCACGATCCCCATCAGAAAGATGACCAACTCGCCGTGTTTGCGCACCCACGCCTCGATCCGGGGATACACTTTCCAGCGATCCACCAGGTCTTCGACCGCATAACCGGCGAGGTAACCCCACAGTTCGCCCAGGGAGTCGCCAAATCCGGCGCAAATCCCAATCCACCAGGGGACGAACAGCGATCCCATCGTGAAGGTGAACGCCAGATGCGGAATCGGCAGCAACACGGTCGTGCTGCCGATCCAGGCCATCAGGAACGCGCCCAGGTAGCCCAGGCCACTGAGCCGCTCAAAGGTGATTTGGTCGCGGTTCAGGGCGATGTAGCCGGTAAAACCGACAAAGACCACCACAATGAGAACCCGCAGAATGACGATGAAACGTTTCTGCGCGGGGGTCTTTTCTCGCCGGGGCCGCGTCGGAGCTTGCTGGTCGCTCATCTAGCGTTACGACAGTGCAGGCAATGGCGCGCCCAGGCGAATCACGGTGGCCGTCCCCGCCAACCCGCGCGTGACGTTGCAACTGTCCACCACCAATCCCGTCTGCGCCAGGATGCGGGCATAATCCACCGTGTGATGCCCGGTAACGATGACCACGGCGTCGGTCTCCGCCAGTTCCGCGTCGGTCAGCGGCGCCGAGTCCAGGGTCAGTTCGGTGGGGCAGAAGACATTGCCGCCGATGATGAACCGGGGCACAAAGAAATCGTGGTAATGCACCACCGCGCCGCGCGCCAACAACAGTTCGAGCACGCGCTGCGCCGGCGTATCGCGGGAGTCGCTGATGTCCGGCTTGAACGCGACGCCCAGCACCAGCGTCCGCGCGCCGCGCAGGGGCTTGCCAACCATGCTCAAACCGCGCGTCGTCAGGTCTACGACGTGATAGGGCATCGCCTCGTTGGTTTCCGCCGCCAGCTCGATGAAGCGCGTGTAGAAATCGTACTCACGGGCCTTCCAGAGCAGGTAGTAGGGATCAATGGGGATGCAGTGGCCCCCAACCCCCGGCCCCGGCTTGAAGGACATGAACCCAAACGGCTTGGTCTTGGCCGCCTCGATGACTTCCCAGAAGTCAATGTCCATCCGCTCCGCCAACTGCGCGATCTCGTTGACCAGGGCGATGTTGACGGCGCGGAAGGTGTTCTCCAGCAGCTTGGTCAGTTCGGCGGCGGCGGGCGACGAGACTTCGTGCACCGGCGCGCCCATCTGCCGCAGCAGCGCGGCGGCGACGGTGGTGGCCTCCGGCGTCAGGCCGCCCACCACTTTGGGGGTGTTGTACGCGCTCCACTTTTGGTTGCCGGGATCAATCCGCTCCGGCGAGAAAGCCAGATAAAACTCGTCCTGAGCCGCGTGCAGCCCGCTCACTTTTTCCAGGATCGGCTGGCACACCTCAGTCGTCGTGCCGGGGTAGGTGGTGGATTGCAGCACCACCAATTGGCCGGGCCGCAGGTGCGGCGCAATGCCCTCCGTGGCGCTGATGATATAGCTCAAATCCGGCGTGCGCTGGATGGTGTAGGGCGTCGGCACACAGATGAAGACCGCGTCGCACTCGCGCAGGACGGCATAGTCGCCGGTCGCGCGCAGGCGGCCCGCCGCAAGGTGCGGCGCCAGTTCCGTATCCGCCACATCTTCGATGTAGCTGTGGCCCGCGTTGAGCGCAGCGACCTTCTCCGCATTAACCTCAATGCCGATGGCCGTGAAACCGGCCTTCGCAAACGCCAGCGCCAACGGCAGTCCCACGTAGCCCATGCCGATGATCGCCACCTGGGCGGTGCGATGCGTGATCTTGTCCGAAAGTGAAGAATTCATAGTGCCTCCTCAAAAAAGTCTGATAGTCGTCAGTCGTGTAGTCGTATAGTCAAAAAAAGCGTGTGTTTTCGCGGACGGTTCCCCGTCCGCGAAAACACACCTTTCATTAAGCCTTCAACCGTTGCGTCAACAAGGCCAGCTTCGGCTCGACTTCGTACCAACTGATTTCCGATAAGCCGAGTTTGTGACGCAGGTCTTCCCGATCCATGCCCTCGTTGAAGTCGCGGGCGGCGCACGTCCAGCGCAGCATTTCGAAGGTCAGCCGCAATATCTCGGCCTGGCGGGCCACGTCGGTCAACACATACTCCAGGTTGCGCGCGGTGCAGGGGAAAAGGAATTGCTGCGGTTGCTGCTGATCCAGGTATTCCTGCAACACCGCCGGCCACCACGTCGGCAGCGCAATGCGACGCTCCTTGTGACGGCGGTTGCTCTGCTTGTAGCGCACCCACAGCGCCGGATTGGCCGCGTCCAGTTCCAGGTGGTTGAGCTGCAAGGCGACGCACTCGCTCTTTTTGATGCCGGTGTGCAAAATCAGCGTGAGTAGCAGATGGGGGCGCGCATCCGGCTTGCGATTCTGACCGCCCTGCCGCAGGGATTGCGTCACCGCCAGCGCCGCCTCAAGCTGCGCGTCGTTGAGGATGTCGGCCAACGGCGCGGTAATCGAATGGTGAATCAGGGGCGCCGCCACGTCTTTGGGCAGATACTCCATCTCCGCCAGCCACCCGAAAAACACCTTGAGCGTGGTGATCCGCCGTTCCAACGTCTTGGGGCTACACGAAACGCGGCGCGGCCCCTCCATCCACTTGAGAAAGGCATTGAGGGTAGCGGGTGAAATCTCGCCGAGAGGCTTGACCGGGGTAAGGTACTCCGCCAGGATTTGCAGATCAAGGCGAAACGCCTGCTGCGTGTTCTCCGTAAAGCCGCGTCGCTGCATATAACTCTCAAATTCGCCGAGCGCCCGGCTCAACGGCGAGCGCGGCGTCAACAGCGGCGGCGGGGAGGCCGGTGCCGGCTTAACCTCCGGCGTCGGCGCCTCAAACAGCGGCAACTGCTCTGAAGTGTCCATCATAGGCCCCATTATATACAGATTGATGAAACGTAAAACGTGAAACGTAATGACTTCACTGTGAAAGCCTTACGTTTTACGTTTCACGTTGTAAGGGCTTGTAAAATCGTACCCCCTGTAGTCTTGTAAAATCGTACCTTTACAGTCTCACAATATCGTACCCTTTGCGGAGGCTACCCCAGGCATGGCAAGGAGAGTTGCAGGGGTGCTGGGGGCGCCGGCAGTGCCACGGGGGCGAGACCCGTCAAGGACCACACATCGAATTGTTTGAGCCCGCGCCGGGCCAGTTCCTGTTCCTCGGTGGCGTCCTCGGGTCGGGTCTGCTCGACAAATACCCATTCGCGGTGGATGGGGTCGAAGCGCACCTGAAGGCACTTACCGGCTTGGCTGCGCCCGATGGAGTAGAGACACCTGCCCAGGCTGACCACACCCGTCGTACTCACATGGCGGGTGAACGTGAACTCCGCCAGAAACGCATACACGCGCTGGATATCGAACAAGGCGAGTTCATGGGCCGGATGATACGGACGGCGCGGATAGCGGAGTTCGGGGTGGGCGACTAGCGGCGGGTGGCCGTCACAATCACTCGCACGACATGGGAAGAGTTCATTGTAGACGTGGCGGGCCTGCGCGAGCGCTAGTTGTAGATGGGGTACATCGGTGCGGCTGTCGGCATCCAAGGTGAAGCCATCCAAGATCCGGTGCGTGCGTTCAATCTGCGGTTGGTCCGTGGGGCAATGGGGACGAATGAAGCGATGGACAATCCCCAGACCGCGCAGCCACAAGGTGAGCTTGCTGGGAAAGGGATCACCCGGGGTGCCCGCCAACACTAACTCGTTGTCGGTGAGCACACTATCGGGTAAGGTTTGCCATTCCGCGAAGCCCGCGCGCAAAGTGTCTCGGATTTCGCTCCAGGTCAACTTGCGCCAGTGTTTGGCGGTTTTGGCCGCAAAGGCTTGGCTGGCAATGATGGCGGCGCTGAAGGGATCGCGGATGCTGCAAATGACCGCAATCTCCCCATCCGCTAACTCCACCTTTTCCTGATTGTCCAACTGCCACACGGCGTGTGCCGCGGTGGCCGGGGGGGGCGCGGCCGGCGCTGGCGGGCGCGCCTGGTGGCGGGCTAAGCACTCTGGACACTGCTCTTTGAAGAACGCCGCCAGGCGGCTGCGACTGGGTAAAGCCAAACCCCGCCAGCGGGTATCCTGCCGGAGTTCGACCAGTACCCGATCCGCCCCCCAGCCATGGTGGGTTTGTTTGAGACCCCGGGCAGCTTGTACCACCCGTGAGTCAAACTGCGCCAATACCCCTTGGCGAGGACGCCCCCGCCGCCGCGTACGCAGCCCCGACACGCCTTCGTCGCGCAAGCGGCGCCCCCATTTGCGCACCGCTGCGCGACTGCGGCCCAATTCGGTGGCCAGAACGGATACCGTTTTGCCGGTCAAGCGGCCTTGATAAATCCGTTCCCGTTCGGCCTCAGTCAAAGCACTTGGTTGTCCCATGCAACACCTCCCATTGAGCGAAAACGATCCAACTCGCTACTTGGAAAGTATACAACCACGGGTACGATTTTATGAGATTGTGAAGGTACGATATTACAAGACTGTTAGGGGTACGATATTACAGGACTCTACAGCGTTTTACGTTTGACGTTTCACGTTTGACGCTTCACCTCCCCAACAAGTGTGGTATCATTTTTTCCATGTCCTATCCATATTACGAACGCGCTCGCGCGCTGCTCTCGGAACACACCCCTGCCGAAACCATCCAAAGCTGGCTGCGCCCCGTCGGCGTGACCGACTGGCGGGCGGCGCATCGCGGCCTGCTGCGCATCGCCGCCGACGCGCAGGACTCGGCGGCCCTCTCGGCGCTGCTGCCCGCCCTGCTGATGGCCCTGGCCGACGCCGCCAACGCCGACCACGTCCTCGTCAACCTGGAACGCTTCATCCGCAGCGCCGCCGATAAATCCGGCACACTGCACTACCTGGCGCAAAACCCCCGCGCCGTCGAAATCCTGGTCAAACTCTTCGCGGGCAGCCAGTTCTTGACCGAAATCCTGCTGCGCAACCCGGAATACTTCCCACCTCTGATCGCCCACAAACGGCTCACGCAGCCGAAAAGTGTGGCACAACTCTGCGCCGACCTCTACGCCGCCGCCGAGGAGCAGAGCGCGGACGGTGTGGCGGCGCAATGGGATGCGCTGCGGCGCTTCCAACGCGGCGAACTGCTGCGCATCGGCGCGGGCGACCTGCTCGGCCTGTGCGACCTGCCGGCGGTGACGCTCCAACTGTCGCACCTGGCCGACAGCCTGGCGCAAGTCTGCCTGGAATTGGCCGCGCAGCAGACCGGCCAATCCCCCGCCGGCTTCGTGGTGCTGGCGATGGGCAAGCTCGGCGGCGGGGAGTTGAATTACAGTTCCGACATTGACCTGCTCTTCCTGGCCCGGCAGGACGCGGGGGCCTACCAACGGCTGGGCGAGCGGTTCATCGAGGCGCTGACGCGGGTGACGAGCGAGGGCTTCCTCTACCGCGTGGACATGCGCCTGCGCCCCTGGGGACAGGTAGGGCCGCTTATCACCTCGCTGCCGGGGTATCTCAAATACCTCGACCGGAACGCGCGCCTGTGGGAAAAGCAGGCCCTCCTCAAAGCGCGCCCCATCGCCGGGGACATAGCGCTGGGCGTGGAGTGTTTGCAACAGATCGCGCCGTTCATCTATGCGGACACCCACGAGCCAGGCCAGGCCGCCGCCATCCGCGACGGCGCGCGCGCGATGAAACAGCGCACTGAAGACCAACTGCATCAAGAGGGTCGCGCGTGGGGCGAGGTCAAACTGGGCGAAGGCTCCATCCGCGACGCCGAATTCGTCGTCCAATCCTTGCAGATGATCCACGGCGGCGCCTGCCGCGACCTGCACGGCGGGAACACCCTGGACGTCCTGCCGCGCCTCGCCGCACGCGGCCTGCTCGCTGGCGAGGATGAGCAGACGCTCGCCACCGGCTACGTCTTCCTGCGCACCGTCGAGCATCACCTGCAAATGCTGCACTACCGCCAGACGCACACCCTGCCCGACGACGCGGTCGCGCTGGATCACCTGGCCCGGCGGCTGGGATTTGCCGGGCCGGACGCCCGCGAGCAATTCCTGGCCCGTTACGAACAACACCGGCGCGCCATCCGCCGGGTGTATTTGCACTATTTAGGGGATGAGACTATGGAAAATCCATCGAGGCCGCGCAGCCCGCAGCCGCTCAAAGGCGACCTCTCCACGCACATCGCCCGTATGGCGCCCTCGTATGCCGAAACGTTCACGCCGGACGAAATCCGTCGCCACGCCGTGCTGGCCGGGCAGCTCAACGCCGCGCAGCAAGTCGAAATCGAGGCGGCGCCGCTGGATAACGGCGGCTGGCGGCTCACCGTCGTCGCCTACGACTACTTGGGCGAACTGTCGCTGATCTGCGGCCTGATCTTCGTCTACGGCTGCACCATCGCGGATGGGAACGTCTTCACCTACGAACCCGCCGACCCCGCCCAACGCCAGGACGCGCGCCGCAAAATCGTGGACGTGTTCACCGTTCTGCCCGAACACAAGGCGGTGACGGCGGACACGTGGCAGCAGTACCACGCCGACCTCGCGCACCTGCTGGCGTTGATGAACGAGGGCCAGCGCCGCGAAGCGCGCGGCCTGCTCGCCAAACGCTGGGCCGACACGCTCCGCGAGACGCCCACCGTCGCCGCGCCGCTCTATCCCATCGAAATCCAGATAGACAACGAGGCCGATCCCGCCTACACGGTGCTCCACATTGACGCCCTGGATACCAGCGGGTTTCTCTACGAATTTACCAACGCCCTGGCCTACCAGCGCGTCTACATCGCCCGGATGACGGTGGATTCCGCCGGGGCGCGCGTCCACGACGTGCTTTACGTCACCGACGCCAACGGCCACAAAATCACGTCCCCGGAGAAGCTGCACCAACTCCGTGTCGCCTCCGTGTTGACCAAACACTTCACCCACCTGCTGCCGCAATCGCCCAACCCCGAGACCGCGCTGCTGCACTTCCGCGAGTTCATCGGCCAGCGCTTCCAGCGCGACGACTGGACGGACGAGCTGGCCTCGTTGGAGCGTCCCGAAGTCCTCAACGCCCTGGCGCGGCTGCTCGGCGTCAGCGATTTTCTCTGGGAGGATTTCCTGCGGATGCAATACGCCAACCTCTTCCCCGTGGTGCGCGATGTGGATGCGCTGCACACGATGAAAAGCCGAGCGCAGTTGCAGGCGGAGCTGGAAGCCGAACTGCGCCCCGTCCACGATGGGCCGCAGCCGCTCAGCGAGGACGCGCCGTGGCGCAAAACACTCAACGCTTTCAAAGACCGGGAAATGTTTCGCATTGACATGCGCCACATCCTGGGACACACGCAGGAATTCGATGAATTTTCGGAGGAACTGACGGCCCTGGCGGAAGTGGTCGTCAACGCCGTGTACCACCTGTGCCACGAGGATTTGCGCGCCGTGTATGGCGACCCGTGTTTAGAAAACGGCGACGTCAGCGACATGACGGTCTGCGCCCTGGGGAAGTGCGGCGGCTACGAACTGGGGTTCGCCTCGGACATCGAATTGCTGTTCATCTACTCCGGCAACGGCTGGACAACCGGACCAACTATCATCACCACCGCCGAATTTTACGAAAAGGTCGTGCAGGCCTTTGTGGCGGCGATTCAAGCCAAACGGGAGGGCATCTTCGAGATCGATCTGCAACTGCGCCCCTACGGCAAAGCGGGCAGCATGGCCGTCTCGCTGGACTCCTTCCAGCGGTACTTTGCGCCGGAGGGGCCGGCGTGGGCCTACGAGCGGCAGGCGCTCGTCAAACTGCGCCCCATCGCGGGGAACGTCGAGCTAGGGCAGGCCATCACGTCCCTGCGCGATCAGTTCGTCTACACCGGCGAGCCGTTCGACGCGACGGCGATGCGGGCGATGCGCGAGCGGCAGATTCGCCACCTGGTGACAGGCGGGACGTTCAACGCCAAGTACAGCCCCGGCGGCCTGGTAGACCTGGAATACGTGGTGCAGGGGCTGCAAATCGCGCACGGGGCGACGCTGCCGGCCCTGCGGCAGACCAACACCCGCGCGGCGCTGGCGACGTTGGCCGAAGCCGGGATTCTGAACGAGGCCGACTACACCCGACTGCGGAAAGCGCATACCTTCTTGCGCTGGCTCATTGATGGCCTGCGGATGGTGCGCGGCAACAACAAAGACCTCTCCACCCCGCCGCCCGACAGCGAAGCCTTCGCCTTCCTCGCCCGCCGCCTCCGCTACGGCGACGACGTGGCGCGCCTGCGCGACGAACTGACGATGTACTCGCGCAGCGTGCAGGAGATCAGCGGGCGGTTGTTGTAGTTCATCCCATATTTCTCAACGGATTGAACGGATTGGAACGGATTTCTTCCGTTTTCATCCGTTGAGAAAAATGTAAAGACGGCTCTGACGAGCCGTCTTTACATTTCAAGTCACTTGCAGAGGCAATTTATTCGCTTTCCGCTGCCTCATCCTCTTCCGGCTCTGCCGGTTCAACTTCTTCAACCGTTGGCGCGGGCTGGTTGCCCCGGAAGCGGAAGCCCGGCATCGTCGCGCCGGACATATCCAGGCCGGGGTAGGAGACGCCCTGAAAGTCAGCGTGCGCGAGGTCGGCCCCGCTCAGGTCGGCGCCCTGCAAGTCGGCGCCGGTGAAGTTGGCGCCGTCCAGATTCGCGCCGCTCAAATCCGCGTTCTGCAAATTGGCCCCGGAAAAGTCGGCGCCGGACAGGTTGGCGCCGCTCAAGTCGGTGTTCTGCAAGTGCGTCTGGGCAAAATTCGCGCCATCCAGATTTGCCCCGCTCAAATCCGCATTGTGCAGAACACTGCCGGAAAAGTTGGCGTCGTCGAGATTCGCGCCGCTCAAATCTGCGCCCGGCAAATTCGCGCCGCTCAAATCCGCGCCATCCAGATTCGCGCCGCTCAAATCCGCTCCCTGCAAGTTGGCGCCAGTGAGGCGGGCGCCGTCGAGATTCGCGCCGCTCAAGTCCGCGCCGCGCAGATCGGCGTTCCGCAAGTCGGCGTTGCCCAGGTTGGCCCCGTCCAGATTCACGCCGTCCAGCTTCGCCCCCTGGAGATTGGCGCCGCGCAGATTCGCGCCGCTCAGCGTATAATTCCCCAGGACAATCTCAGGGATGTCCGCCGCCTGATCCTCAACGTTGATCCCGCGATAGGGGTTGAAGGACGCGGCAGGCGCGTCCACCGCTGGGACCTCTCCTGCCGGCAACGCCGCCAACAACTTTTGGGCGTCGGCGACCGTGATCTTGCCGGTTTCCAACATTTCCAAAACCTTCAATTGCTCACTCATTGCTTTTTTCTCCTTGTATCAAAGTTTTAGCAACGGATGATGCCACACACCATCCGCAACTCCTAACTCCTAACTCGCAACTCTTAACTCGCCGCGCGCAACTCCGTCAGCAGCCGGCTCGCCTCAGCCGCGCTGAGTTCGCCGCGATTGACCCGTTCCAGGATGTCCAATGCCGGCGGTGTGTCTTCCGGCGGCGCGGGGGCCGCTTCCAGCCCCAGGGCGGCGATGAGTTCGTCAATCTTACGGCGGATCGTCCAGTAGGAGATGCCCAGTTCGCGTTCCATCTCCTTGACGTTGCCCCGGCAGCGGATGAAGCTCTCCAAAAAGGAGACGCTCTCCGGCGTCAGGCTGCAAAAGGGACAAGGCGCGTAACGCCCCAGGATAATCGTCTCGCAATCAGTACAATTCAGGCGGGTGATTTCCAATTTTCCCCCGCAAGAAGGGCAGTGTTCCAGAACTTTGCGCATATCTACCTCCATATTTGGTATTATAGGTTATAAAAACCAAAAAGTCAATACTAAAAACCAAAATATTTGGTTTTTAAATCACATTCTTATTTTCCATTCCTGGGAGAGCTAAAAAGCGGGGCAAGGCGAATTCGCCTTGCCCCGCTTCTCACTTCTTGCTTCTTGCTTCCTGCCTCTTTACGGTTCCAACCCGCCAAAATACTCCCGCACATAAGCGCGCAAGGCAGGCGGATAAGCGGTGCGCGACAGGTCCGCCTCAGCAGCTTCAACGTAATCGCCGTAGACGTCCTGGTAGGCGACGCGCGACGGGTTGGGCAAACCCACTTCGGGCTGGACTTGTCCCTGGGTGGCCTCGCGCGGCAGGGTGATTTCGCCGCCCTGCCCGCTCAGGCGCTCCGCCGAGGTCGAGCCGTAGGGCGCGCTGCTCCCGCTGTCTTCGTGATGGCCGCTGGTTCCCTGCCCGGCGCCCTCCCCCGTCGAACCTGGCCCGCCCGCGTTTGGCTGCCCTTGATTGCCACTTCCCGGCTGTCCGGTGTTCCCCTGCGGAGATTGTGCGCCGCCCGGCGGGTTTTGGGCCATCCCCGGCGACTGCGCCGCGCCCAACTGCGCCTGAGCCTGTTGCACGCCCGCCTGCGCCTGTTCCAGGGCTTGATTGGGAGCGTTGGCCTGGGAGACCTCAGAAAGCGCGTCAGCGGCCTTCTGGACGGCCTCGCGCGCGCCCTGTGCGTCGCCCTGGTAGATTTCCTGGGCAATGTCCTGAAATTGCTGCGCCAGCGCCGGGTCGCTCTGCTGCAAGGCGTCGGCTATCTGCGTGAAGGCGTCGGCCAACGCCTGGGCTTCCTCCGCTGTCAGGGGTGTGCTGGTCGGATCGGTCAGCGCGCGCAGGTAGGCCGCCGCCGCATCCACGTCGCCGCGCTGCAACGCCTCGGCCAACGGCTGCACCACAGCCTCGGCGGTAAGCGGCGCGGCCTCCGAGAGGCGTTGCACCTGCGCTTCGGCTTCCGGCGCGCGCAGCGCCGCAAGCTGGCGCTCCGCCTCAGTCAACGCAGCCTGCTGCTCCTCCGGCGTGCTGCGGCGATCCTGGAGGGTTTGCAACGCCTCGTCCAGCGCTTTGAGGGCAGCCTCGCGCGCGGCTTCGTCCAGGGCGGGGGATTCCGACAGGGCCTCGCGCGCGGCTTCCAGCCGTTCCGCCGCGGCTTCCGCCTCACGCTGCTGCGCTTCGCGGAGCGCGAGTGTGGCTTCCTGCGGGTTGGACAACAGCAAGAGGGGCAATAAGGCGAGCGCCGTCGCCAACAGCGCGCCGTAGAACTCGCGCGACAGCCGCAAGGGGAAGGCGGCGCGCACGTCCGCCGCCCGCGCCGCCGCGAGGGCTTCTTGAGATTGCAGGCGCGCCATCTCTGGCGGGGCCTGGATGCGCCCCTGCCGCAGCTCCCAGGCTGTCGTCAGGCGATCGGCCAGGCGCAGAGCGTGGTCAAAAAGGCGCAGGCGACGCGCCAGCGGACGCGGCCAGGCGTAGCCCAACACCGCTCCCGCCAGCGCGCCGCCGAGCAGCGCCCAGAGCAGGGCCAGCGTCAGGTCGGCGCGATACCAGAGCGGCCAGAAGCGCGCCGCGAGGCCGGCCAGCACGCCGCCGAGCAGCGCCGCCAGCAGTCCCCATCCGCCGCCCTGAAGCGCGCCGCGCTCGCGCAGCGCTGCCGTCATCCGGGCCAGTTCGTAATCCAGGCCGCGATCCATATCAACGCTCCGGGCGCGCCACCCGTTTGGTCGCGCGCCACAGCAGGAATAGCGACACCAACACGGTCGAGACGGTAAACACGATCCAGGGGGAGGGTAAAGAAATGGCGCCCAGCGTGGTGGTGGCGCCTGCGGTGGGGTCAAAACGTTCAACCGTGAAATGCAGCCACCACCACGATCCCTGGTTTAACCCCAACACTTCTGTCGCAATGGCGGCGGCCAGGGGATGGAGTCCCACCAGGATAACCCAGCCGTACTGGATCACCACTTCGAGCCAAAACGGCAAGAGCGCCGCCTCGGAATAGACCCAGATATCGTACAGGCTGCCCCAGAGACCGATGACCAGCGCAATGACGGGCAGGACGCCCAGGTTGACAACGTAGAACATAATCACGGCGGCGATGGTTTTGCGCACCCAGGTGGATAAATATACGGCCCAGACGACATTCAAGGTCATTGTCAATACCAGGAACAGCAGGGTGAGCAGGAGTTCGGTCGTGGTGACGCCGCCGAGCCAGAAGCCGATCATCAGCAAGGGAAAGGGCGCAAGGATGTAGAGGCTGCCCGTCAACAACGAGACGCCCACTTTACCCAGGACAACCGCCCGTGGACGCAACGTCGTCGTGACCAGCAATTCTAAGGTGCGGTTCTCGCGTTCTCCGGCGATAGCGCCCAATGCATTCACCGGCACGAGCAGCATCGCCGTCAACATCAGGATGACGCTGGAAAACCAGTAGAGCGCGCGGCCCTGGACGAACAGATCCGACAGAGAAGTTGTTGCGGTTTCTTCAAACAGCGCCGATGAAATCGTCAGCAGTATAAAAAGTCCCGTCAGAATCGCGATGACAAACAAGTAGATACTCAGGAATACAAAAAAGCGATTTCGTCGGGCGCTGCTGTATAGATGTCGTAATAATAAAGGATTCATAACACCTCCACCGCGATTATACCCGTGGGATGAGGCAAATCAAGCTGCCGTAGTTATCACAGAACAAGATCACAGATGTGCGAAAGCACAAGACCACAAGCACGCCGGGAACTTTGGGTACGCATTGGGCGTTGATTTATAGTACAATAAGAGTCATTACGAGTTAAGGAGATAAGGGTTACTTATGAAACACACATGGCTTTTTGGAGTATGTTCATTAGTCGTGCTGCTGTTGACGGCGTGCGTCACCCACACACCGAATGCCGAGACGCCGTTGATACAGACCAGCCCATTGCCGCTGCCGCAATCGCCCATCTCAAAACCGGCGACACCGGCCCCCCCCATCACCAAGGACATCAAAACCCTGGACGATTTGCAATCCGCCGTAGCCCAAGCGTTGGGGTTCGAGAAAAGTGACTTGACATTGATCAGCTCAGAAGAAGTGCAGTGGCGGGACAGCAGTTTGGGATGCCCGCAAAAAGATATGCACTATCTCCAGGTGATTACACCGGGGTGGCGCGTCATTTTTGCGGATGCGACCGGGAAACAGTATGATATTCGCACCCCCGAGAATATGGGGCATTACATCATCTGTGTCAATGCCGACAATTCCAATGAGACACAACCGGTTGACAAAGAAAGTTTTGGCAGCGCCAAAGACGCCGCCGTGAACGCGCTGATGGAAAAGCTCAATGTCACCCGTGAGGCCATCTCCATTGTCAGTGTTGAGGCCGTCGAATGGCGCAATTCCTGCTTGGGCTGCGCCGGCCCCGACGAGAATTGCTTGATGGTCATTACCTCTGGTTATCGGATTCTGTTGGAAAGCGGGAGCGAAACCTACACTGTCCACACGAACAGCACAGGCAGTCGTACCATTGTCTGCGAAAAACCCGAGGCAGATGGGACGACCAAGCCCTGATACGGATTCGCGCTCTTCAGTAGATTGAGCGGAGTGAGCAAATTCAAGCAAAACCAGGTGAGAGCCATGAAATGTGAGGCTTGTGTGAGGCAAGCCTCACATTTCACGTTTCACGGGTTCAGATATGATATAATCACAGAAGGAGAGCCTATGCCTATCTACGAATACTATTGCGCATGTTGTCATGGACGCTTCTCATACCTGGCAAAATCTATCAACGCCGCAACGCCGGCATGCCCGCGCTGCGGGAACGTTGACGTAGAGCGGTTGATCTCGGCAGCGCGCGTCCTGCACAACACTGCCCATCATGCGGCGCAATTGCAAGCCGACCGACAACGCATTGACACTGACGATCCGCAGGTCGTCGCACAGTTTCTGAAAGATTCAGGTCGCCTGACAGATAGCGACGGACTCTATGGCAGCCAGGTGTACCGTGAATTACTCGACCGCCGCGCGGCAGGCGCCAGTGAGGCGGATGTCGCCGATCTGACGAATGCGCTGGTTGCCGAAGTCCATTCCGATGAAATCACGCAGATGAGCGGAGCCGTGATGTTCTCCGAACAAGTCGAAAATCGGATGCAGGCCGAAGGTCCCCCAGAGCGCCATGATCACGAATCGCCTCTCCCCCTAGCCGCAACTTCACGCCGTGGGGCCCAAAACCTCGGATGGGTATCCAGTGATACCAAGAAGTGATGACACTGATGGACATAAAATGTGTCACATGGAGCTTTAACCCTATCATATTTTGCGTCTCACGATGGAAAAATTAAGAAACAATGGAGGTATGAATGAAAAGTCCCTTCCTACAGAATGTTGGCGACATTTTTGCGCGCCTGAAGGGCCGCAACCTGATCATAGCCATAGCCATCTGGCTGCTGCTGCTGCTCATTTCGCTTTCCTGCGCTATGGGGTGGATCAAGCTGGGCGGCGATGCCCCCGCTCCCCCGTCAGCGACGGCGGCCCCCACCCCAGCTCAAGTTGCGCCGCAACCCACGCGAGCGACTGACACCATCGTCTTGCCCACGCCCACGCCAGAAACAACCAATCCCGCCGTACTCCCCTCCCTCCCGGCCCTTCCCTGGGGCGATTTTGGCTACGGCATCGCGGCCCACGGCATCAGTATGCCCTACTACACGATGGATCAGGTCGCGCAGCAGCTCAAAATGACCTGGGTGAAGCAGCAAGTGCGTTGGGATCACTTCTCCCCGGCGGAGGGACAGATGGACTGGAGCGGCTACGATGCGATGGTAGACGCCGCTCACGAGCGCGGCCTCAAAGTGATGTTCAGCGTCGTTGGCGCGCCCAACTGGTCGCGCACCTACTTCGACAGCAACCCGCAGGCCGCGCCGCCAGACGACCTCGCCAAATTCGCCGCCTTCCTGGGCGAGTTGGTGGATCGCTACAAGGGCAAAATTCACGCCATCGAGGTCTGGAATGAGCAGAACCTGGACCGCGAGTGGGACACCGCCGAGGGTGTCAAGGCCTCGGCCTACGTCGAGATGTTGCGGTTGGCCTATCAGACCATCAAAGCGCGCGACCCCAACATCGTCGTCATCAGCGGCGCGCTGTCGCCGACGGGGTCTTCGGCCACCGATCCGGCCAATCCCAACCGCGTCATCTATATGGATGACTTCCAGTATTTCCAGGAAATGGTCAACGCCGGCTTCCTTCAACACGCGGATTGCGTTGGCGCGCACCACAACGGCATCAACATGCCGCCAAACATCGCCTGGGATGAGGGCTACAACGACACAACCGCCCAGTTCCGGGGGCCGTTCGATAACCCCAACCATTCCTGGTCCTTTAAGAGCACCCTCTGGGGCTACCACGAGATGATTCAGGCGGCCGGCCAAAACACCCCGCTCTGCATCACCGAGTTTGGCTGGGCGACCTCGGAAGGCTTCGATGGCTACCCGGCCGGCTTTGAATTTGCGCTGGACAACACGCTGGCCGAGCAGGCCGAATGGGACGTGCAGGCGTTCCAGTTGATGCGCGAATGGGGCTTTGTGCGGCTGGCGTTCCTGTGGAATCTGGACTACTCTTACAAAGGCGGCAACGCCACCGACCCCAACGCGCCCTACAGCCTCCTCGATATGCAGGGGGCGCCGAGGCCCTCCTACGGCGCCATCGCCGACATGACAAAAATTCCGTAAAAATGTGAAGCGTGAAACGTGAGGCCAAAATCATCAGCGCCTCACGTTTCACGTTTTTCATTCCCTGGACAACGAGTCCCCTGAAATGACCCTAACGCGACGAAAACGCCTCTGGCTCATCGCGCCCGCCAGCGCACTGCTGATCGGCCTGGCGATTTGGATAGGCCTCACCCGCCCCGCGCCGTTCTCCCCCCCGCCCCCCACTCTGACGCCATCGCCCACACCCTGGCCGCAATTCGATCACTTCCGGTCGCCGGAGTACGGCGTCAACCTGCACATCTGGTGGGACCCCTGGGCCGCCGTCCGCCGCGATTGGCATCTGGTGCAGGACGCCGGCTTCACCTGGGTCAAACACCGGCTCGCCTGGCTGGACGTGGAGGGCGCGGGACCAGGTCACTACGTGTGGGCCGGTTCCGACCGCCTCGTTGATGAGTCGGAACAATTTGGCGTCGCCCTGATCTTTCGGGTGGACGCTCCTCCTGCCTGGGCCATTCCCACCGCCGAACCCGGCGCACTCCCAGTTGATCTAACCGCCTTCGGGGATTTCTGCCATGCGCTGGCCGCCCGTTACGCCGGGCGGGTGCGCGGCTATCAGGTGTGGAACGAACCGAATTTGGCCCGCGAGTGGCACGGCCTCACGCCGGACCCGGCCGGGTACGTGGAACTGCTGCGGGTTTGTTACGTGGGCATCAAGACGGCGGATCCGCAGGCCCTCGTCATCTCCGCCGGATTGGCGCCCACCGGCTCCGGGCCGCCGGATGCACTCCCCGACGAGACGTACTTGGAAGGAATGTATGCCGCCGGCGCCGCGTCATACTTTGACCTGCTGGGCCTCAACGCCCCCGGCTACAAGGCGCCGCCGGAAGTGTCGCCGGCAGAAGCCGGCGACCCGGCCAACGACTACGGCGGACACCGGACATTCTGCTTCCGCCACGTCGAAGATATGCGCGCCATCATGGAGCGCTATGGCGACGGCCAGAAACAAGTCGCCATCCTTGAATTTGGCTGGCACATCAACAACAGCCCGGACCATCCCGATTATGCCTGGTTTGCCGTGACGCCGGAGCAGCAGGGCGACTACCTGGTGCGCGCGTTCACCTACGCGCGGGAGCATTGGTCGCCCTGGATCGGGCCAATGTTTGTGTGGAATATCCCCGACTCGCACTGGGGGCCGGATCGAGAAGAGTTCTGGTGGGGGATTGCGGACCCCTTCTGGTGGGAATTTGACGGCAACATGGAAACGTGGAAAGGCGCCAGCGTGCGTCCCGCTTACACGGCGTTGAAGGCTATGGAGAAGGAATAACAAAAGGTTTTTCTCAACGGATTCAACGAATTTAACGGACATCTTTCCGTTTAATCCGCTCAATCCGTTGAGGTCATTTCCAGAGAGGAGGTTTAAAAGGATACTTATGACGATTCGATTTGGCACCGATGGCTGGCGCGCCGTCATCAGCGATACATTTACGTTTGAGAATGTCCGGCTGGTGGCCCAGGCCATCGCCGATTATGTGCTGGAAGAGAGCCAACGCCCGCAGCCGGAAGTCATCATCGGGTTTGACACCCGTTTCCTGTCCGACCGCTACGCGCACGAAGTCGCCCGTGTGATGGCCGGCAACGGCATTATCGCGCATCTGACGCGCGCCGACGCGCCGACGCCCGCCGTCTCTTACGCGGTGGTAGACAAAAAGGCCGAGGCCGGTGTGATGATCACCGCCAGCCACAACCCGCCGCGCTACAACGGCATCAAGTTGAAGGCAGCTTTTGGCGGTTCGGCGCTGCCGGAGCAGGCGCGGCAGGTCGAGAACCTGCTGGATCGCAACCAGCGTGAGGCGCGCGGCCCGAATATGATGGATTACGAATTGGGGTTGAAACAGGACCTCATCCGTCGCTTTGACCCCGCGTGGGCTTACTATCAACATCTCTCGACGCTGGTGGACCTGGATATGGTTTCCAGCGGGGAACTACAGGTAGTGGCCGACGGGATGTACGGCTCCGGGCGCGGCGCGTTCCGCGACCTGCTCAGCCGCACCCGCTGCCACCTCTACCAGATTCGCAGCGAGATGAATCCCGGCTTCGGCGGCATCCACCCGGAGCCGATGGCGCACTTTTTGCAAGCGCTCGTCGCCGCCATCCAGGCGCAGCACGCCGACGTGGGACTGGCGACCGACGGCGACGCTGACCGTATCGGCGCAATGGATGCGCGCGGCAACTTTGTGGACCCGCATCACATCTTCGCGCTGGCGTTGCGCTACCTGGTGGAAAAACGCGGCTGGACGGGAAGCGTTGTCAAGTCGGTCTCCACCACCCGCATGGTGGATCGCCTGGCGAAGCGCTATGGCCTGCCGCTGCACGAGACGCCGGTCGGCTTCAACTATATCGCTGATTATATGCTGGCGGAAGAGGTGTTGATCGGCGGGGAAGAATCCGGCGGATTGTCCATCAAGGGGCACATCCCTGAAGGTGACGGTATTCTAATGGGGATGCTGCTGCTGGAGATTATGGCGGACGCCAAAGCGCCGCTGCACGAACTGGTCGCCGACATCCAGCACGAAGTCGGCCCGGCGTGTTACGCCCGGCGCGACATCCCGCTGAAACGTCCCGTCCCGAAGAAGGAGATGGTCACACGGCTGCAAGATCAGGCACCGGCGCAACTGGCCGGGCAAACTGTAACCGAAATCAGCGTCCAGGACGGCGTGAAGTACATCCTAGCCGATGACTCGTGGCTACTCATCCGCCCATCGGGCACGGAGCCGGTGTTGCGCGTCTACGCGGAAGGCGTTTCTGATGCTGAGGTGGCGGCGCTGCTGGGTTACGGGCAGGAAATCGCCGCGTAGCGATCTGATAGGATCACTTTCACCGCAGAGTTCGCAAAGGTTCTATAGTTTCTCAGCGTCCTCTGTGGACCCTGCGGTAAAAATGCTCAGGTTGCTTGCGCCAAGCCATGTTTGGCATATAATGAAGTTTAGTCAGGGGAAATGTCGGAACAGGCAGACGAGCATGACTTAGGATCATGTGCCGCAAGGCGTGTGGGTTCAAGTCCCACTTTCCCCAACACGAGATTTGTCTTTAAAAGCTCCTTTTTCTGTCAGCAGATTAAGCAGATTTAGCAGATTGTTTCTGTGGCCTTCTCAATGAAAGCGAGGCAATTATGACTAACATACTCATCGTAGATGATGAAGTCTCCATCCAGCGGATGCTGAGTTATATTTTACGCAACTCAGAATTTACCCCTTTTGTCGCCGGAAATGCGGAAGAAGCCCTCGAACAACTCAAAAAACAAGCGATGGATCTGCTACTGTTAGATGTAGCTATGCCGGACACAGATGGCATCACTTTTTTGAGGCACCTGCGCGAGATGCCAGAATACCTGGAGTTACCGGTGATTATGCTCACTGCCAGCACCAGCGAGCGGCACCGCGTCGAGGCGCAGAACGCCGGTGTAGCGGCCTACCTCAACAAACTCGCCAGCCCGGACGAGCTGTTGCAAATCATCCGCAACGTGTTGGATAAGTCCTGAGTGCAACGTCACTTCTAAAAAAAAGCCGCCAGTGAGAGACTCTCACCGGCGGCTTTTTCTCAAAGGATGAAACGGAATTGGACGGAAAATATCCCGTTCAATCCGTTGAGCTATTTTGAAGGGTTTTCAAGCGCGCCACCAGCTCTATGCAGGCCCGCCCGTTGTGATAGGGGCATTTCCAGAAACTCACTTTGGCCGCGTCGTGCGTCCCCAGGCGATGCTCGCGGGTGACATAGCGGAACCATTCGCCGTGGACGTGATCCACCAAGTACGTCTCGATGAAATCCCACACACGGAACGCCGCCGCCAAAAAGTGCGGCTGTCCGGAAAGCTGGTAGGCGTTGAGAAAGCCCACCGCCGCCTCCGCCTGGGGCCACCACTCCTTGTCGGTGTTGGTGAAGCCCGCCGCATCGGCCTCGTAAAGCAAGCCGCCGTCCGCGTCCAGCGCCTCGTCGTGGACGACCTGGGCCATCTTCACCGCCAACGGCTTGACCCGCGCCAGCAAGTCCACGTCTCCAAAAACTTCGGCGGCTTCCGTCAGCAGCCAGGCGGCTTCGATGTCGTGCCCATAGGAGATGGCGTCCCCTTTGGGCGTCCACGCGGCATCGAAGAAAAGCTGCAAATGCAGGTTGGCCGGGTTGAGGATGCGCGTCAACATCACATCGAGCAACGCCTCCTGCGCGCGGAGCAATTCCGCGTCCGGCCAGACGCGCAGCAGATTGGTGTAGGCTTCCATCACGTGCAAGTGCGTGTTCTGGGACTTGGCCTCGTTCATATCCTTGGCGCTCAGTCGCCAATCGGTCGCCGGTTCCCACGCGCGCCCGCAGGCCTCGAAGTAACCCTGATGCTGCGGGTCGTAGCTGTGCGCCTCAATGCGATGGAACAGCGTGATGGCCTTATCCAGCGCGACCTGATCGCCGGTGATGCGGTAGTATTCCGACAGCGCGTAGATGCCGAACGCCTGTCCGTAAATCTGCTTGTGCGCGCGCAGCGGCGTTCCATTGGCGGCGACCATCCAGTAAAGCCCGTCGTGTTCGACATCCCAGAAACGGGACAGCAAGTCGGTGTAGGCCCAGCGCGCCATCTCCAGATAGGCTGGATCGGGGTACAGCCGATAAGCCGCCGAGTACGTCCACAGGATGCGCGATGTGAGCAGCGCGCCGCGCGGCGCGTCCTTGTCCACGACGAGGTCGTTGCTGATCTCGCCGTAGAATCCGCCGCGCGCGCGGTCTACCGCGTGCGTCATCCAGAAGGGGAGAATGTTTTGCCGAAGCTCGGTTTCGGCTTTATTCTGGTAAGTCTGTAAAATGGCTATGTCTGTCATAATCCTTCCTCTTGAAAATAGTGGAATCCCATCACCAGGGGTTCTTGCACACTCTCATTATAGCCCGCCTTCCCCCTTGCGCTATCACCTAAACAAAAAGCTGGAAGCCCATCGAGCTTCCAGCTTCCAGCCACGCGCCGATGGTTGATAAGAATTAAGAAATAAATTCGGTAACATAATACGCCTATGTAGTTGCGCTATCCCTAGCGCGCTGCTGCGTATAGGACGCAAGAACGCGATAGGGATACTGCGACTACCTTACCGGATTATTTTCTTAAAATTCACTAATCCGGCGCAAGCTTTTTCGTGATCGTAGGTGGGTTTCCCCGAAGGCGCCCCTCCAAAAACAAAGCTTGTAGGCGCGGATTCCATTCCGCGTGCGGCACAAATCAGTGGGATGAACTCGATTTCGCATTCAAGCATCCGCTTTGCGGCTAAATTTAGAATTTGAGCGCCCAGATACGTTTCACCTTTAAGCGTCGAACAGAATATTTTTTATTTTTCTTCTATTTTTTGTAATTCAATATTCAACGCCGATATGGATTCTAATATTTCCGACAATGCCAATATCAATGCGAATATAAGAAATATCAAACTAATACTAAAAATAATTTCGGAAATCAGATAATAATTAAGCATTATAAGAAACATACTAATCGCACAGAAGAGAAAGCTTGACACAGCAAACGCTTGTGTGTATTTGATAAGTTTTAATCGCACCTTGAATGTTTTTATTTGCCGAATCGTATACTCATCAGGCTCTTTCTGATAGGAGCTTATGAGTTGCCTGATTAACATCGCCAAATTGTGAAACCGATTGGTGAAGGCCAGCATAAACATCCCAATTGCCGAAAAGAGTAAAGCCGGGGTACTAATAGAAAAATTCATCAAAGCCTCCATCACGAGGAAATAATGTCATCACTTACCTGCATACCCCCGCGCCGGCCCGGCCACCAGCCACTCAAATAGAAGATAGGCTCCACCGTAAGGAACCAGGATCACGCTGAGGAGCAGCACCCCCAGCAGCGCGCCGGGCGACATGAAATGGCCGCCCCACTTCGCAATGCCGCCGATGACAAGCAACATGAGACCGGCGGAGCTGATGAACCAAAGCACCAGGCGGGTTCCCAGGCAAGAAGCATGCCCGGGAACGGTCGCCATAGCGTATTTCGTGCTATAACGGCCGCCCAGTTCGAGGGGGACTTTGATCATGATAGTCGTTTCACGGCCACAGAAAACACAAGTGTCGGGTTGTGTCAGAAGCGGTTCTTGAGCATTCATCTCATTCATATACCTCATCCATATATCAAGAATCTATTGTTTCATTATAATCCTCTCACCACCCTGCCCATCACCCCAACAAAAAGCTGGAAGCCCATCGAGCTTCCAGCTTCCAGCATCCCACTTTGCCGGCTACTTCAACGCCGCGAGCGCATTCTTCACAATCGCCGTGAACGAGTCCACCTTCAGGCTCGCGCCGCCGACCAGGGCGCCGTCAATCTCCGGCATCACGATGAAGTCGGCCATGTTGTCCGGTTTGACGCTGCCGCCGTACTGCACGCGGATCGCCTCGGCGGTCGCGGTATCGTAGAACGCGGTCAGCACGTCGCGGATGGCCTCTTTGATGATGCGGTTCGCATCCTCCGGCGTCGCCGTCAGCCCGGTGCCGATGGCCCAGATGGGTTCGTAGGCCAGCACAACTTTCGCGGCATCCTCGGCCGGGATGCCCGCAAACGCGCCGCGCATCTGGCCGCCCACAAAGCTCACCGTTTCGCCGGCCTTGTTTTGCTCCAGGCTCTCGCCGATGCAGACGATGGGCGTGATCCCGTGCGCCAGCGCCGCCTTGAGCTTCAGGTTGACGGTCTCGTCCGTCTCGCCGAAGAACTGCCGTCGCTCCGAGTGGCCGAGGATGACGTACTGCGCCAACTCCTTGACCATCACCGGCGAGCTCTCACCCGTGAACGCACCTTCGTCCTTCCAGTACATATTCTGCGCGCCGACACCGATGTTGGAGCCGGCCAGCGCGCCGCTGACCGCCGCCAGCGCCGTTGCGGGGGGGCAGACGGCCAGTTCCATCGTCAGCACGTCGCCCAACGTCTGCTTCAAGCCCGCCACCAGTTCCAACGCCTGTGCGACGGTCTTGTACATCTTCCAGTTGCCTGCGATAAAGGGTTTACGCATAGTACTCCAATCAAGGAAATGAGTAATAAGAAATGAGTAATGAGTGCGATTCATTACTCATTTCTCATTACTTTTTACTCATTACTTATCCTGCAACGCCGCCACACCGGGCAGCACTTTGCCTTCCAGGAATTCCAGGCTCGCGCCGCCGCCGGTGGAGACATGGCTCATTTTGGCGGCAACGCCGGCCTTCTTCACCGCCGAGGCTGAGTCGCCGCCGCCGATGACGGTCACAGCGTTCAGGTCGGCCAGCGCCTCGGCAATGGCGAACGTTCCCTTGGCGAAATTCGCCATCTCAAAGACGCCCATCGGGCCGTTCCAGGCGACCGTCTTGGCCGTCTTGAGGATATCCGCATACTTGGCAATCGTCTCCGGGCCGATGTCGAGCATCCGCCAGCCGGGTTCAATCGCGGTCACAGGCACGACTTTGCTGTGCGCGTCGTTGTCAAACGCATTGGCGATGACGCCATCCACCGGCAGCACCAGTTTGTCGCCAGCCTCGGCGAGGAGCGCCCTGGCGGTATCTAGCACGCCATCTTCCACCAGCGAGTCGCCCATTTCCAGGCCCTGCGCCTTGAAGAACGTGTTCGCCATCCCACCGCCGATGAGGACCTTGTCGGCCAGCTTCAACATATTCTGGATGACGGCAATCTTGTCCGACACCTTCGCGCCGCCCAGGATGACGACGTAGGGCCGCGCCACGTCCTCGGTCGCCTTGCTGAGGAATTCTACCTCTTTTTCCATCAGGAAACCGGCGACGGCGGGCAAGTAGTGCGCCACGCCCTCGGTGGACGATTGCGCGCGGTGCGCCGTGCCGAAGGCGTCCATCACAAACAGTTCGCCCAACTTCGCCAGTTGTTCGGAAATCTTGGGGTCATTCTTCGTCTCGGCCTTGTAGAAGCGGACGTTTTCCAGCAACAGCACCTCGCCGGGTTGCAGCGCCGCCGCCAGCGCCTCGACCTCCGCGCCGATGCAATCGGGCGCGAACTTGACGGGCTTGCCGAGCAGCGCTTCCAATCGTTCCGCCACCGGCTTCATGCTAAATTCGGCCTCGTAGCCCGTGCCCGCTGGGCGACCCAGGTGCGACATCAAGACCAACGCCGCGCCCTGCTCCAGGACGTATTGAATGGTCGGCAGGGTGGCCTTGATACGCTTGTCATCGCTGATCACGCCGTCTTTGATGGGCACGTTGAAGTCGGCGCGCATCAACAAGCGCTTCCCCTTCAGATCAACATCACGCACACTTTTCTTGTTCATTCGTTACCTCCGCAAAAGCGACTAAAGCCGCAAACAAAAAGGGTGTTTTTCCGTTTGCGGGCTGCGCCCGCAAACGAAAAAACACCTCTAAAACTCTTCTGTTGATTTTAGAGCTTGCTCGCCAGGAGCGCCGCCAGGTCGGCGGTGCGGACGCTGTAGCCCCACTCGTTGTCATACCAGGTGACAACCTTGATGAAGTCGTTCTTTTCCTTGCCGAGCACCATCGTGAACGGCAGGTCCACGGAAGAGCTGTGCGGATCGCCCTTGTAGTCAATGCTGACCAGCGGTTCGTCCACGGCCTGCAAAATGCCCTTCAGGGGGCCGGCCGCCGCGTCGCGGAAGACCTGACGCAGTTCCTCGGTGGTCGTCGGAACCTCAATCTGCGCGGTGAAGTCCACCACGGAAACGGTCGAGGTCGGGACGCGCAGCGCGTAGCCATCGAACTTGCCCTTCAGGTCGGGGATGACGAGCGCCACGGCCTTCGCCGCGCCGGTGGTGGTGGGGATGATGCTCATCGCAGCGGCGCGCGCGCGGCGCAGGTCGCTGTGCGGCAGGTCGAGAATTTTCTGGTCGTTGGTGTAGGCGTGAATCGTCGTCATCAGGCCGCGCACGATTTTGAAGTGATCGTGAACAACCTTCGCCGCCGGCGCCA
>Ga0116144_10001502_pt1 | contig 27698 bp, 20 predicted proteins | sample AD_UKC035_MetaG_FD_89746 | JGI IMG/M metagenome (GOLD analysis project Ga0116144, IMG submission 89746) | Active sludge microbial communities of municipal wastewater-treating anaerobic digesters from USA - AD_UKC035_MetaG | ecosystem: Engineered > Bioreactor > Anaerobic > Digestate | place: USA...
CGGCCGTGGTAGGCGCCCATGCCGCTCGCGCCGACACCGCCGAACGGCAGGCCGCTGACGGCGAAATGGAGCAGGGTATCGTTGACCGAGACGCCGCCGGCGATGGTGTCGTGCAGGATTTTTTCGATGCGCGCGCGGTCGTGGCTGAACGGGTATAGGGCCAGCGGGCGGTCGCGCACGTTGATGTAGGCGATGGCCTCGTCCAGCGTTCGGTAACTCTTGACCGGCAGCAGCGGGCCGAAGACCTCGTCCTGCATCACTTGGGCGTCGTCGCCCGGCTCCAGCAGCACGGTCGGTGGCAGCAGGCGCTGCGCCGGGTCGGCGCTGCCGCCCAGGGTGACGATGTCGATGCCGCGCCGCCTCGCGTCGTCGAGATAACCCTGCAGGCGCGCGTACTGGCCGTCGTTGATGACGCGGGTGTAGTCGCCGAGGTTGGCGAAGTCCGCGCCGTAGCGCACCCGCACTTCGCGGCGCAGCGCCTCGACCAGCGCGTCGCGCCTGCCGGCCGGGACCAGCACGTAGTCGGGGGCGATGCAGGTCTGCCCGCAGTTGAACCACTTGCCGGTGGCGATGCGCGCGGCGGCATTGTCGATGGGGTAGTCGTCGCAGACCAGCGCCGGCGACTTGCCCCCCAGTTCCAGCGTCAGCGGCGTCAGGTTGGGCGCGGCGGCGGCCATCACCTTGCGGCCCACCGCGGTGGAGCCGGTGAACACCAGGTGGTCGAACGGCAGCGCCGCGAACGCCGCGCCGACCTCCGCGCCGCCGGTGGCGACGGCGACGCGGTCGGCCGGGAACACCTCGGCCAGCAGGTCGCGCAGGAACGCGCTGGTGCGCGGTGTGTGTTCGGACGGCTTCAGGTAGGCGTGGTTGCCAGCGGCAACCGCGGTCGCGAGCGGGACCAGTGCCAGGTTGACCGGGTAGTTCCACGGGGCGATCACGCCGACCACGCCCAGCGGCACCGGGCGCAGCTGCGCGCGCGCCGGCAGGAAGTGCCAGCCCACGCCGACGCGACGCGGCTTCATCCAGCCGCGCAGGTGCCTGATGAGATGGTCGATGTCGTTGAGCACGGTCATGCCGTCGGCGATGCGGCTCTCGTCCGGCGAGCGGTGGCCGAAGTCGGCGGCGATGGTGCGCGCCATCTCGTCCAATCGTCGCTTCAGCGCGTCGCGCAGGCGGCGCAGATCGTCGCGGCGCTGGGCGTAGTCCGGCTTGTTCGCCTGCCATGCGGCACGCAGGCGTTCCAGGGTGGGGCGCAGTTCGGCGCTCGGCGTGTCGGCGCGCGTGTCCATCCACTGCAGTGTAGTCGCTGCAGGGCTGCAAGCCATTCATGAGCATCCGTTCCCGCCTGTGTCGGCGCCGTTGCCGATCGAGTCGCAGTCCGGGTCGGGTAAGCTCCAGCCCAAGGATCGGGCCACGGGGGAGACGGACGCACATGGCGCAAGCGCGCCGCACCGACGTATTGGTAGCTGGCGGCGGACTGGCCGGCCTGGTGACCGCGCTGGAATGCCTGCGCGGCGGCCTGCGGGTCACCGTGGTCGATCGTGACACGCCCGCGCGTCTGGGCGGCCTGGCGCTGTGGGCCTTCGGCGGCATGGCCCTGATCGACACGCCGCTGCAGCGGCGCAGGAAGATCGCCGATTCGCCGCAGCGCGCGTTGCGCGACTGGATGCGCTTCGGCGAGCTGGACGAGGCGGACATGTGGCCGCGGCGCTGGGCTGAACTCTACGTAGAGCATTCGCGCGCACGGGTGTACGACTGGCTGCTGGCGCAGGGGATCAAGTTCTTCCCGTCCGTCACCTGGGTGGAACGCGGGTACTCGGGCGAAGGCAACAGCGTGCCGCGCTACCACATCGTGTGGGGCACTTCGCGCGAACTGGTCCGGCGCATGATCCAGGGCATGAATGCGGTCGGCGGCGGCGGGCGCCTGACTGTGCTCAGCGGGCATCGCGTCGTATCGATCGACAGCGCAGGCGGCAGGATCTCGGGGGTGCAGGCCGAGCGGGAGGCCACCGGCGAAGTGCTGCGCATCGAAGCGCCAGTGGTGGCGCTGGCCATGGGCGGCATCAACGGCTCGCTCGAGCAGGCGATCGCGAACTGGCCGGCCGACCGCCCGCGACCGGCCGAGATGCTGAACGGCGCTCATCCCTTTGCCGACGGCAGGCTGCACCATTGCGTCGCCAGCGAACTCGGAGGCCGGTTGACCCACGTCGGCGAGATGTGGAACTACGCCGCCGGCATCCCGCACCCGCAGCCGCACTTTCCCGGTCACGGCCTTTCGCTGATTCCCTGCAAGTCGGCGCTGTGGCTGGACCACCGCGGCCGGCGGATCGGTCCCGCACCGCTGGTCACCGGCTTCGATACCCGCGACCTGTGCCGGCGCGTGGCCGCGCTGGACGGCGCCTGGACCTGGCACCTTCTGAACCGGCGCATCGCGGCGCGGGAGTTCGCCATTTCCGGCGCCGAGTACAACCCGCGCATCCGCGACAGGCAGTTCCTGCGCTTCGTGCTGGAAACGGTGCTCGGCAACAATTGCCTGCTCGAACGGATGCAGCGCGAGAGCCGGCACTTCCTGGTCGACGACAGTCTGGAAGGATTGGCGGCGAAGATGAATGTCCTGACCGGCACCGACGACATCGATCCGGCGACGCTGCAGGCGACCGCCGACGCCTTCGACGCCCACTTCGGCCATGGCTCCTCGCCGGATGGCGACGAGCAGGTCCGCCGCATCCTGCAGGCGCGACAGTGGGGCCCCGACCGGTTGCGCACCTGCAGGCCGGCGCCGCTGCAGGCAAAGGGCGCCGGGCCCTACATCGCGATCCAGACCCGGCTCATCACCCGCAAGAGTCTCGGCGGCCTGCAGACCGATCTGCAAAGCCGCGTGCTGCGCGCCGATGGCAGCGCAGTGCCCGGCCTGTACTGCGTCGGCGAAGCGGCCGGCTTCGGCGGCGGCGGCGCCAACGGCAAGCGCTCGCTGGAAGGCACGTTCCTGCCGGGCTGCATCCTGACCGCGCGCGCGGCGGCGGATTCGATCAGGGAGGGTGGCTGATGGCCCTGAGATTCCCCGCCACCGCGCAGGACTACCGGCGCCTGGCCAGAGTGCGGCTGCCGCGCTTCCTGTTCGACTATGTGGACGGAGGCGCCGGCGACGAGCAGACCCTGCGCGCCAACGAGGCCGCCTGGGCCAGGCTAAGGTTGCGCCAGCGCGTGCTGGTCGACGTCGACGGCGTGGACACGAGTGCCACGCTGGCCGGGCAGGCCTGCGCCATGCCGCTGGCGCTGGCCCCGCTGGGGCTGGCCGGGATGATCGCGCGCCGCGGCGAGGTGCAGGCCGCGCGCGCCGCCGAGGCCGCGGGCGTGCCCTTCATCCTGTCCACCGTGGGCATCTGCCCGCTCGACGAGATCCAGCGCGCCGTGGCGAGACCGGTCTGGTTCCAGCTCTACATGCTGCGCGATCGCGGCATCGTGCGGGCGTTGCTGCAACGTGCCTGGGACGCGGGCTGCCGCACCCTGGTGTTCACCGTGGACCTGCCCTTGCCCGGCATACGCCACCGCGATATCCGCCATGGCTTGGGCGCGCGCACGTTCCGTGCCCGGATGCTCCGGATCGCGGACCTGCTGTCGCATCCCGGCTGGGCCTGGGACGTGGGCGTGCGCGGCAAGCCGCACGTGTTCGGCAGCCTCGCCGGGCAGCTGCCCGCCGCGCGCGACCTGGACGCGTTCAAGGCCTGGGTGGACACCCAGTTCGACCCGTCAGTCACCTGGGCCGACATCGACTGGCTGCGCGGGCAATGGCCCGGCGTCCTGCTGCTCAAGGGCATCCTCGACGAAGACGACGCGCGCGCGGCGGCAAGCGCCGGTGCGCAGGGGCTGGTGGTCTCCAACCACGGCGGGCGACAACTGGACGGTGTGGCCGCGACCGCGGCCAGACTGCCGGCCATCGTCGAGGCGCTGGGCGCGCAGGTCGAAGTGCTGGTCGATGGCGGCATCCGCAGCGGCGTGGACGTGCTGCGGGCGCTGGCGCTTGGTGCGCACGGCGTGCTCGTCGGCCGTCCCTGGGCGTGGGCGATCGCCGCGGGCGGCGAGCGTGCATTGGCCGGGATGCTCGCGCGCTGGCAGCAGGAACTGCGACTGGCCATGACCCTGGCCGGCGTGCGCCGCTTGGCGGATATCGGTGCCGGCCAACTGGAGCCATCCGGCTTCGAGGACCACGAGGAGGCGATGAGATGAACGGCGCCCAGGCCCTGATGAAAACCCTCGCCGATGCCGGCGTGAGCGTGTGCTTCAGCAACCCCGGCACGTCCGAGATGCACTTCGTGGCCGCGCTGGACCACGAGCCACGCATGCGCGCGGTGCTGACCCTGTTCGAGGGCGTCGCTACTGGCGCCGCGGACGGCTACGCGCGGATGACGGGTGAGCCGGCCGCCACGTTGCTGCATCTCGGGTGCGGCCTGGGCAACGGCCTCGCCAACCTGCACAACGCGCGCAAGGGCCGGGTGCCGGTCGTCAACATCGTCGGCGACCACGCCACCAGCCACGTCAAGTACGACGCGCAGCTGCAGTCCGATATAGAAACTGTGGCGCGCAACGTCTCCACCTGGGTGCGGACCTCCGCCTCCACCCGGGCGCTGGGCGTGGACACGGCGCAGGCGGTGGCGGCGGCGATGGGGCCACCGGGCCAGGTGGCCACGCTGGTCCTGCCGGCCGACGTGTCCTGGAGCGAGGGTGGCGAGCCCGCGCAGCGGCTGCCGGTGGCCCCGCCGCCCGTGACCGACGAGGCAACCATCGACGCCATCGTCCAGGCCATCCGCAGCGGCGGCAAGACCGCGCTGTTGCTGGGCGCGAGGGCGCTGCGCGAACCGGGCCTGCTGGCGGCCTCGCGGATCGCCGCGCACACGGGCGCGGGACTGTTCGCCGAAGTATTCCCGACCCGGATCGAGCGCGGCGCCGGCCTGCCGCACGTCGAACGCCTGGCCTACCTGGCCGAACTGGCCTCGGTGCAGCTGCATGGCCTCGAGCATCTGGTCCTGGTCGATGCCAAGTCGCCAGTGTCGTTCTTCGCCTATCCGGGCAAGGCGAGCGACCTGGTCCCCGAAGGCTGCACGGTGCATGCGCTGGCCACGCCCACCGAAGATGCGCTCGGCGGCCTGCAGCGACTCGCGGCCCGCCTCGGCGTCGACGCGGCTGCGCCGGTCCTGCAGGCACCGGTCCGCACCGAGCGGCCCAGGGGCAAGCTCACCGCCGAGAAGGTGTGCAAGGCCGTGGGCCACCTGTTGCCCGAGCGCGCCATCATCGTCGACGAAGCCCAGACCTCGGGAGTGATGTTGCCGCATTACACCCGCGGCGCGGCGCGCCACGATGTCATCACCCTGACCGGCGGCGCCATCGGCCAGGGTCTGCCCAACGCGGTAGGCATCGCGATCGCCTGCCCGGACCGGCCGGTGCTGGCGCTGGTGGGCGACGGCTCGGCGATGTACACGATCCAGGCGCTGTGGACGATGGCGCGCGAGAAGCTGAACGTCACCACCCTTGTCTTCAACAACCGCTCCTACGCGATCCTCAACATGGAACTGCAGCGCATGGGTGCGACCGGCGGCGGTATTGGCGCGGGGGAAAAGGCGCGCGCGCAGCTGGAGCTGGGCAACCCCGGCCTGGACTTCGTGCAGATCGGCGCCGGAATGGGCGTGCATGCCGTGCGCGCCACCACCACCGACGAACTGGTCGATGCGCTCGGCTACGCGCTGCGCGCACCGGGACCGCACCTGATCGAAGCGGTGGTGCCGAGCACATTCTCGGGGCTGAAACTGCGCCTGCTGCCGCACGTGCTCGGTTCGCTGGCCAGACTGCCGCAGCCGCTGGCGATGGCGATCAAGCGCAAGGTTTCGCCGTGATCCTGTCGAACCGGGTCGTGGCCAGCGTTGGGACGGTAGTGGCGCCCCGGGGATTCAGGCCAGCCGCAGGCCGCTCAGGTAACGGCTCTCGCTGCCAAGTTCGCACTCCGTCGAATGGCGACGCGCCACCTGTCGGCGCTCTGCGCGAAGCCCGCATTTCCCACCAGGGTGTTTATCCGATAGTGTCGCCACGCCCGTCACCGCTCCGGAATCGGACGAGAACAGGAACAATCGCACGTGACCCAGAACCAGCCCTATCCCCGTCCCGCCTACGCCTGGTACTGCCTGGGCGTCATTTGTCTCGCCTATCTGTTCGGCTTCATGGACCGGATCATCGTCGGCCTGCTGACGCCGGCTATCCAGGCGGATCTGGGCCTGACCGACTCCCAGATGGGCATCATCCAGGGTCTGGCCTTCGCCTTGTTCTATACGGTATTCGGCCTGCCCATCGGTTTGGCGGCCGACCGCACCAACCGCAAGCGCCTGCTGACCGCCGGTACGGCCATCTGGAGCCTGGCCACCGCAGGTGCCGGCCTGGTGCGCAGCTTCTGGGGACTCTTCTTTATGCGCGCCGGCGTGGGCGCCGGTGAAGCCACGCTCAACCCGTGCACCACCTCGCTCATCGGCGACTATTTCGAACCGAAGAGCCGTCCGAAGGCCTTCGGGATCTACACCATGTCCACGGCGCTGGGCACCGGCGTCACCTACCTGGGTGGCGGCCTGGTGCTGGCCTTCGTCGGGGTGGGTACCGGCGGCAACACCTTCAATATGCCCGTGCTGGGTGAAGTCCCCGCCTGGCAGGCTGTGTTCATCATTATCGGTATGGCCGGCCTGGTGCCGGCGCTGCTCATGGCGCTGACCGTGCGGGAGCCCGCCCGGCGCGACCTCGCAGCCGGCACGAGCCAGAAAGCCAGCTGGGCGGACATCCGCGCCTTCCTGCGCCAGAACCGCACCACGCTGTTGTGCCATCACTTCGGCGTGGCATTCATCATCATGGCGGTCTACGGCTGGGTGAACTGGATGCCGGCATTCTTCGTGCGCATCCACGAGTGGCCGGTGGCCAGGTTCAGCATCTGGTACGGCATCTTCGGCGGGCTCACCGGCGTTCTCTCTGCCATCAGCAGCGGCTTCGTCACCAACTGGCTGAAGGCGAAGGGCTTCACCGACGGCACCATGCGCACGGTCCTCATCGGTGGCCTGGGCCTGACCATCGGCACGGGTGTGGCGCCGCTGATGCCCAGCCCCGAACTCGCCCTGGCCGGCTATTGCATTGCCGGCATCTTCGCCAACTACCCGCCGGCACAGGCGCTGGCCGCCATCGCCGAGATGACACCCAACCAGCTGCGCGGAATCGTCACTGCCATTTACGTTCTTGTCATCGGCATCGGCGGCGCCGGCGTCGGCCCCTTCGCCATGGGCTGGGTCACCGACAATGTGTTCGGTGACCCCATGAAGATCCACTACTCCATGGCACTGGTGACGCTGGTGATGGGCTCGCTGGGCACGGCGCTGATCGCCTACGGGCTCAAGGCCTTCCGCGGCAGCCTGTCACGAGTTACCTGGGGATAGCGGCGGGCGGACCTCAGCACAGCACCGGCCCGGAGACGGGCGAGGAACGTCAGGCCATCCCGGGCGGCGGGGCATCGAACAGCCCGATGTCGTAGATACCCGTACCCTCGCGCAGGGGCCGGCAGTCTTTCTGGTAGGCATCACTGTTCCAGAACGCCTGGAAGTTCTCGACCGCCGGAAACTCGATGACGATCAGTACCCGATTGCCGAAGAGATCCCCACAGTCCACCTCCGACGCCTTGCCGCGCACCAGGTAGCGCCCCCCGTGCTGACGAATCAGCTCAGCCGATTTTTCGGCATACCGTTTCATGTTCGGTCCCGGATTCGTGAGTTCAACGACGGATACCAGGTACACGGGCATGGGGATTCTCCACAGACTGGAATGACGTCCAGCATTATCGTGGCCGGCGATGGTCCTCAGCAATGCTCGTGAGCGACTCCGAGCACCTCGTCGGGAGATCGCTGTCGGCGATCGGGCTCAGCCCGATTCCACGAGCCACTGCAGTGCGCCGCTACCCGGATTGCGCACGACGGCGACTGACCGGCGGCCGAGACCAGGCAGCTCCATCGCGCGCGGCTCGAGCTCGATGGGGGCTTGCGTCCCGGCCGCGCCGGCGATCGCGCGCGCGAGGTCCGACACCTCGAAGGCCTGCGCGAGGTAGCCGATGTTGGGCGCCACGGCGAGCGGCGTGAGATCGCCGCACGCGTAGTTGAGCGGCTCGGACAGCGCGATCTTGCCGAACATGTGGTTGCCCTGCATGAACGTGATGTGCGTCCGGCTGCCGGGCTTGAGCCGCAGGAAGGCATTCACCGCCGGCGAGTTGAACTCGTCGTCGATCAGCACGCCCATGCGCAGCGCCTGCTCGTAGAACGCGCGAGCCTTCGCGATGGAGCGGCACACGTGCGAGGTGGTGACGACCGGCGTGAAGCCCGCGCGCGTGTAGCCATGGCGCTCGACGAACGCGCGCATCTGGCCGATGCGCGTGCCTGGATCGGTGCTCGCGAGCTCGACGAGATTGACGGCGACGCCGTCCGGCCCCTCGAAGACCACTTCGATCGGCTTGCCGACGGCCGCCGCGAGATCGTACTGCGTGGGCTCGGACCACAACTCGTATCCGAGCGCGGCGAAGGAGCGCGCCGCGGCGCGTATGTCCCGCGTGTAGAAGTTGAGATTCACGAGGCCGTAGGCGCGGGAGTCCATGCTGCCGCGCACGTGCTTGCGGTGCGCGGCCTGGAATTCGACCAGAAGGATACGCCCGACGGCCGAGCCGCTCGCGGTGAGCAGGCACGCGCGAGCGCGCGAGCCCGCGGGCAGGTGCCAAAGGCTCTCGAAATCGGGCCCAGCCCAGGCTTCGAGCTTGCCGGCGTCGAACCCGATGAGATCGCAGTAGAACTCGCGGCTCGTCTCGAAACGTTCGACACCGAGCACGGCGATTCCGAGCGGGCTGCCGTGAGGCGCGACGACCTCGGTCATGGGCGCGATTGTGGCACGCTCGGGGCGTATAGAGGGGACACTGCGTGAACGCCGCCCGGAAGGTACGGCGCCCAAGTATTTCCCCGAATGCGCTTGCCGCCCCCTCGCAACGGCGCGTGCCTCCGCCAAGCGGGCGTGAGGCACAATGGCGGCTATGAAGAACGCCCACCTCGCCTTCGTCGTCGCTCTCATCGCCGCCGCGTCGGGACCGTCCGTGCTGAACGCCGAGCCCGTCCCGCAGGCCGAGCGCACGCCCGTCGACGTGCGCCGCACGACGCTCCTCGTACGCGACATCGAACGCTCGCTTCCGTTCTACCGGGACGCGCTCGGTCTCAAAGTGGTCTACGACGAGCAGATCGGAGGCGGCACCGGCCCCGACGGCCGGACGCAGCCGCCGACGATCCGTCTCGTGCTGCTGCGCGCGAACGACACGTTCATCGGCGTGCTCGGCCTGATGCAGCGCCTGAACGTCACGCATCCGCCGGTGAAGCCGCTCGTGAAGCCGCAGGCGGGCGAAGTCATCCTGGTCGTCAACGCGAAGGACCTCGAGACGCGGTTCGCGCGCATCCGCGACACGCCTGGCATCACGGTCGCCACGGCCCCCGAGCGCATCGAGTACCCGGCGCCGGGCGGCCAGGGCACGATCCCCGTGCTCTTCAGTGCCGTGTACGATCCGGACGGCTACTTCATCGAGGTCAACCAGATCCTCGGCAGCGCCGCGGGGACCGTGCCCCCGGGCACCGCCTCCGCCGCGCAGCGGTCACAGCAGCGCTGAGTCCAGCACTCTGAATGCCTCGTCGAACGCAGCACGCTGCGCATGGCTTCCCGTACGTCGACCTGATCCGCGTGCGGTTGCACGCGCGTCATGTGCCGGCGCCGGCGGCCAGCAAATCTGCAGGGTTCCTGGCGGTTCGGTCCGCCGATCACGCTTTGACCTGCTGAGGGTCCGGTACCTGCGTACGGGCCATGCCCGACGCCCTGGGAGCCGGAGTCAGCAAGATGCAGTATTCCATTGCCCGATCGAGTCTGGTCGTCTGCCTACTGGCGCTGTCGGCCTGCGACAACGACCGCCACCGCGGGAATGTGGCTGCACCAGCCCCGAGTGCGGATGCCAGTCTGGCGACGCTCACCGTGTCGGCAGGACAGCTGGCGCCGGCTTTCACGGCCGCAACCACGGCTTACACGGTCACTGTCGAGTACAGCGTGGCGTCCGTGACGGTGTCCGCCACGGCGGCGGACGCGGGGGCCAGGGTGAACGTGAACGGCGGCGGCACCGGCAGCGCCGCGGTTCCGCTCGCCGTCGGCAATACGAGCGTCACGGTCCAGGTCACCGCCGCGGACAACGCAACGACAAGGAACTACACGATCACCCTCACGCGCGAGCCGGCCGCCCTCAGCAATAATGCCGACCTGGCCAGCCTGGTGCTTTCGTCGGGCAATCTCGACCCGGCGTTCGATGCCGCGGTCGCCGACTACGCAGCCACCGTCGGGTTCGCCACCGCCAGTGTGACGCTCACGCCGGTCACCGCCGATCCGGGCGCGACCGTGACGGTCGACGGCGCGGCGGTCGTCTCGGGTGAAAGCAGTGCGCCAATCGCGCTTGCCGAAGGACTCAACTCCTTCCAGGTCGTCGTCACGGCGGAGGACGGCCAGACCACGCGCAGCTATTCCGTTGCGGTGACACGGCTCGCCGCTGTCGACGCGGACGTCGCACAGGCCGCGTACCTGAAGGCTGCCACCACGCAGGACTTCTTCGGACGACGACTTGCCCTCGACGCCGATACCCTGGCGGTCGGCGTCGAGTGGGACGACAGCGCTGCCACCGGGATCAGCCCGGCTCATCCGGACCCGTTCGATAACTCGGCGGCAAACGCCGGCGCCGTCTATGTATTCGTCCGGCGCAGCGACGGAAGCTGGGAACCCGAGGCCTACCTGAAGGCCTCGAACGCCGCTGCCCTCGACTTTTTCGGAGCCAGTCTGGCGCTCGACGGCGACACACTGGTCGTGGGGGCGCCGGGCGAGGACAGCGCCTCGACCGGGACCGCGGGTGACCCGGCAGACGATGCCGCAATCGACGCGGGCGCCGTCTACGTGTTCACGCGGAGCGCCGGAACCTGGACGCAACAGGCCTACCTCAAGGCATCGAACACCGATGCGGGCGACCGCTTCGGGCAGAACGTCGCCCTGCACGGTGACACGCTGGTCGTGACCGCGACCCACGAGGACAGCGCCGCGGTCGGCGTCGATGGCGACGAAGCCGACGACAGCGCCGAGGATGCAGGCGCTGCTTACGTGTTCACGCGCGCAGGCGACGTCTGGACTCAACAGGCATACCTGAAGGCGTCCAACGCCGAGGCCGGCGACCTGTTCGGCCGAAGCGTTGCGGTGCACGGCGACAGCGCGGCCGTCAGTGCGGAACGGGAAGCGAGTGCCGCGACCGGCATCGACGGTGATCAGTCGGACAACTCAGCCAGCGGCGCCGGCGCCGTCTATGTATTCACGCGCGATGGAGGAGGGGCCTGGGGCCAGCAGGCCTACATCAAGGCGTCGAACACCGCGACGGGCGACCAGTTCGGCGGCGGCAACCTCGGATCCAACGGCCTGGCGTTGTCCGGCGACATCCTGCTCGTTGGAGCGCGAGGCGAGGACAGCGCCGCCACGGGCATCGACGGTGACCAGGCGAACAATGCGCTGCGCGACTCCGGCGCCGTGTATGCATTTGCCAGGACCTCCGGGGCCTGGTTCCAGACCGCGTACATCAAGGCGTCCAATCCGGGCATCGACGACTGGTTCGGCGCCAGTCTCGATTTCGACGGCGAGCAGATGATCGCGGCCGCGAGAAACGAAGGCAGTGCCGCAACCGGCCTGGATGGGGATCAGGCCGACGAGAGTGCGCCGGGCGCCGGCGCGGCCTACCTCTTCGCGATTTCGGCGGGCCAGTGGACGCAGCAGCACTACGTGAAGGCGTCGAATGCGGAGTCGTCCGACTTCTTTGGCAGCAGCGTCGGCATCTCGCAGGGAAGGTTTGCCGTGGGCGCCGAGCAGGAGGCGAGCACCGCCACCGGCGTCGACGGCGACCAGTCCGACAATGGAGCGATCGGCTCGGGCGCCGTCTACCTCTTCGAACCCGTCCCGTGACTGGAGCCGTCGCCTCAGCGGCACCCTTGCGCTGGGGAGGCGGACCGGTTTCCCACTTCCGGTAACCGCGGGCAGCGCACGGGCTCACCGTCAGTACTTCCATCCCGGTCGCGGTCATGCCGGTCGCGAACTTCCGGCTGCTTGCGCAGTTCTGCCGGCCCGGCACCAGCCTCGAGGCCGACGATCGTCACTCCAGGGTTGTGCGTCGCGGCAGTTATGCCGCATAAGGATCCCGAGGTACGCACCCGGAGGATTGATGACCGAAAGCCTCGACATCGCGGCGCTGCTCGAGGCCGTCGGCCGGTCCGAGCACGGGGCCATGGACGAGCTGGTGCGAGTGATCTACCCGGACCTGCGCCGGATCGCGCATTTCCACCTGGTCAAGGAGCGCCCGGGCCACACCCTCAACACGACGGCGATCGTGCACGAGGCCTATCTCCGTCTCGCCGGCGGGAACGCCAACTGGAACGACCGGGAGCACTTCCTGCGGGCCGCCAGTGCCGTGATGCGCCACCTGCTGGTGGACTACGCGAGGCAGCGCGAAGCCGCGAAGCGCGGCAGCGGCCTGCGGCCGCTCACGCTCACCGACGCGGGTCCCGCCACGGACGACGACAGCGTGGCGGTGATTGCGCTGGACGACGCTCTTAGGGAACTGTCACGGATCGATCAGCGTCTGGAGCAGGTCATGGAGTGTCGCTACTTCGCCGGACTCAGCACCCGCGAGACCGCGGAAGCGCTCGGGATGTCCGAGCGCACGGTCGAGCGCGAGGTCCTGAGGGCGAAGGGCTACCTGAAGCGGGCCCTGCAGTCCGGTGGCGGCTGATTCCCCCACGACCGGGTGCGGCGGGGCGCTCGACCGCATCTACACCGGCGCCCTCGAGCGCAGGGGAGGCGAGCGGCGACGCTACCTGGACGAGCAGTGCCGCGCCGACGAGCCGTTGCGCCGCGAGGTCGAGGCCTTGCTCGACGCGGCCGAGCGCGAGGGCGATCCGTTCGCGGAGCAGATACAGGCGGCGCGCGAGCACCTTTTTCGCTCGCTGCTCGCGTCGGACGCGAAAGCCGAGGAAGACCTCAGCGGGCAGCGGTTTCAGAACTGGCGGATCGAGCGTCGCCTGGCGCGCGGCGGCCTCGCGACCGTCTACCTCGCGCAGCGGGACGACGGAGAATTCGTGCAGCAGGCAGCATTCAAGGTGCTGCGACGCGGGCTGGACACGGAGGACGTCGTCGCACGCTTCCGCGCCGAGCGGCAGATCCTGTCGTCGCTGGAGCACCCGTCGATCGCGCGCTTCCTCGACGGCGGCGCACTGCCGGACGGTCGCCCCTACCTCGTGCTGGAATACGTCGATGGCCGGCCGATCACCGACCACTGCAGCGAGCGCGGGCTCGAGCTGCGCGATCGCCTGCGTCTGCTGATCCGTGTGCTGCGCGCGCTGCACCACGCGCACAGCCACCTCGTAGTGCATCGCGACGTCAAGCCATCGAACGTGCTGGTGTCGGCCGAAGGCGAGGTGAAGCTGCTCGACTTCGGCATCGCGAAGCTGCTCGAGCCGGGCCCGTCCCCGACCGGCGCGCTGCACACCCGTACCGGCGTCGCGCTGCTGACGCCCGGCTACGGCAGCCCGGAGCAGCACGCGCGTGCCACCGTCACCACGGGATCCGACATCTACCAGGCGGGGCTGCTGCTGTACGAGCTGCTCACCGGGGAGTTCCCGTTCGACGGCGACCCATCCGCCGTAGCCTTCCAGGTGCCGCCACCCAGCCAGCGGCTGCGCGGCACGGCGTTGTATCGTCAGGTGCGCGGCGACCTCGATGCCATCACGCTGCGGGCGGCGCACGCCGATCCCGCGCAGCGCTACACCTCCGCGGACGAGATGCGCCTCGATCTCGAGCACTTCCTCGCCGGTCGTCCGGTGCAGGCGCAGCCTGACCGCTTCAGCTACCGGTTGCGCAAGCTGGCAGGCCGCAACCCGTGGTTGATGCCGCTGCTGGCCGTCGTTGTGCTCGGCACGATCGCCTATGTCGTCACGCTCACCGTCTATTCCGCGCGGCTCGAGCGCGAGCGGCAGCTGGCGGCCGCGGCCCAGCAGTTCATGGTGGAGTTGTTCCGCAGCCCGGATCCGTTCGCGCCGGCGGATCCCGCCCGCGGCCGCGACATCCGGGTCGTCGACACGCTCGAGCTGGGACAGCGTCGCGTGCGCGAGGAACTCGGCGCGCAGCCGGAGCTGCGCGCCGCCCTGCTTGCGTCCATCTCCGACGTCTATGCAAGCCTCGACCAGCACGCCGAGGCGATCGACCTGCGCGAGGAGGCGCTCGCGCTCGAGACGGAGTTGCACGGGCCGCGCTCGGCGCAGGTGGCGTCGAGCCTGCGCGCGCTCGGATACCAGTACGCGGCGACCGGCGACATGGAACGAGCCGACGTACTGCTGGAACGGCAGCTGGAGATCGCGCGTTCGTCGCGGGGAGTGTCGCCAGCGGACCTCGCCGTGGCCCGGATCGCCTCCGGTCTGCACGAGGAGCGGCGTGGCAATCTCGATCGCAGCCATGAACTGCTGCTGCAGGGCGTCGCGACGCTGCGTGCCGAACCGGCGTCGCATCCCAATGAACTCGTCGAGGCGCTCATCGTGCTGGAGCAGCATCGGTCGTTCGCCGATGTGCCGATCGACTTCGACCCGCTGCGCGAGGCGGAGCAGGTCGCGCGACGGGTGTTCGGCGCCGACAGCCTGCAGGCAGCGCTGGTACAGGTGAGGCTCGCGTCGAGTCTGACTAACCGCGGCGAATATGATGCGTCGGAGCAGCACTTTCTCGCGGCCATCCCGGTGCTCGAGGCAAGGCTCGGCCCGAATCACGGTAGCACGCTAGACGCGCTCAACAACCTGGGCTACCTGTACCACGGGCAAGGCGACCTCGCCGGTGCCGAGCGACTCCACGGTGAACTGCTGGCGCGGAAGATAACGAAGTACGGTGAGCAGCACAGCGCCGTCGCCGACAGCTACCAGAACTTCGGCAGCGCGATCACACACCAGGGACGCTACGATGAGTCGTTGCCCCTGCATCGCAAGGCCTACGAGACCTTCAAGGTCGTGCTTAATGAGGATAACTACGTGATAGCAGTGCCGCTGCTGTCGATCGCCTACGTACAGCTGCGGCGCGGCGAGCTGGCGGAGGCCGAGGCGGCGGCCCGCGAAGCGCTCGCGCGCCTGCAGGCGACGCCGGCGGCGCGCCACCTGCAAGGCGTCGCGCAGTGCCTCGTCGGCGTGTCACTCGAGCGCCGCGGGCAGGCGGCCGAGGGCGGGGCACTCATCGCCAGCTCCCATGCCCTGATCGGTTCGGCAAGCCTGCCGGAGCCCTATCCAGAGCTGTGCCGGGTGCCCGTCGAGGGCTGATCCCGTCGCCGCACTCGATGCCGTCCTGGATGGCGGTTTCGCGTCGCAATCCCGCTATAGGAACTCAGTAAAGGGGGATTCAACGATGCGCCACGCCAAGGCTTCGCTGTCGGTCGTCATTCTGATGCTCGCCGGGGCATCCCCGGCGGGAGCCGTTGACCCAGCCGCGCTGCTGCGCAAGTGCGAGCAGGTCAAGGCCGACCGCTGGGACGGCGTGACGCACTACGTCGTCGTCCAGTCGATGATGGGCCAGCAGGTCGCACTGCCATACGAGCGCTTCGAGGTCGTCGGGCCCGATGGGCAGCGGCTGCCGGGATTTCGGCCGATGACCGCCGACAGCCCGTACTCGAGCGCCGAACTGAAGATGATCGCGGGCAAGGCCAAGGGGCTTGGTATCGGGCTCTCGAACGAGATGCAGGCCTCCGGCCTGCCGGTGGGCATGCTCGACCACGGTGGCGAACCGTGGGCGTCGCCCGACCCGAGCGTGATGATGGGAGGGGCGGGCACCTTCCTCGAGGCGGCCGCGGAGGCGCAGGACGCAAACCAGCGTGAGCGCGATGCGGCCGTCGCCGAAGCGGCCGCCGATTCCGCCGCCCTGGGCAAGGTGGGGCGACGGCTGCGACACGTCGGCAGCGAGTCCGTCGACGGCGTCGCCACCGAGCACCTGCGGGCCGAGGGCCTCGGACAGCGGCACGCCACGCAGGGCGGCGGCGAGATGGTGATCGAAAAGCTCGACGTGTGGATGGATGCCGGGAACTGCGTGCCGATCAAATTCACCATGGCCGGCACGCACACCAGTGACGGCAAGACCCAGCCGGTGACGATCGAGCGCGTCAACACCCAGTATCGCGCCGTGCCCGGCTCGAAGATGTACGAACCCTTCCGGCAGGTCATGCGGATCCAGGGAGCGATGACCGAGGCGCAACAGAAGGAACTGCGCGAGTCGCAGGCCAAGCTCGAGGAACTCGACCGCCAACTCGCGCAGATGCCACCTGCGCAACGCGACATGGTCATGCAACGCATGGGGCCGCAGATGGAGACGATGAAGCGTATGGCCTCCGGCGGCGGCATCGAGGTCGTCACCGAGGTGCAGCAGATCCTGGTCAATCCGGACGACGAGGCGCTGCGGCGGGTGCAACTGTCCGCTGCCGCATCCTCAATGGGTGGCGCTGGGGCAATGCCAACGCCGATGCCAACGCCAATGACAATGCCGGCGTCGACCGCGCCGGCCGCCTCTGCGGGCCAGGCCGGCGACCAGAGCGCATACAAGGCCTGCCTGGAGGAAAAGGCGCGGCAACGACAGGCGGCACAGAAGAAGAAACAGGGTCTGGGCCGGCTCATGGGCGCCGTGGCACGCAACGCAGGGCGCCTGGGCGGCGAGACCGTCACGCGCGCCATCGGCGAGGCGCGGACGGCCAAGGCCACTGCGGACGACCTGGCGGCTGCCGCACGCGACCTCGGGCTGACCGAGGACGAGATCGCCGAGTGCCAGACTGCGCGCTGACGCGCCGGAGATCGCCGCGGCGCTCGCCGCTTGCCACCGACGGGGACGGAGACCAGCAGCACCAGCACCGCGGTGCCCGGTGGCGCATCACGCGATCGCCCAGTTGCACCGAGTGGCCATCGTGGACGAATCCGCCGTCGAAGCTTGGCGTCGTGACCCGGTGGGCGTCCGGCGGACGATCGCGATGTCCGTCAGGCCATCCCTGGCGGCGGGGCATCGAACACCCCGGTATCGTAGATACCGGTACCCTCGCGCAGGGGCCGGCATTCTTTCTGGTAGGCATCACTGTTGCGGAATGCCTGGTAGTTCTCGAGCGCTGGAAACTCGGTGACGATCAGCACCCGATTGTTGAAGAGCTCTCCAGAGACCACTTGCGACGCCTTGCCGCGCACCAGGTAGCGCCCCCCATGCTGGCGGATCAGCTCAGCCGATCTTTCGGCATACCGTTTCATGTTCGGCCCCGGATTCGTGAGCTCAACGACGGATACCAGGTACACGGGCATGGGGCATCTCCACAGGATGAATTGACGTCCAGCATTATCGTGGCCGGCGACGGTCCTCAGCAATGCCCGTGATCGGCGTCCAGTCCAATGAACGACCTGGCGGCTGCCGAGCGCCGGGAGCGCGGGCACACGATGAGAGGCAACGAAAAACCCGCTGAGGATTTCACCGAACTGGCGTCCGGCTTCCACTTTGCTCCTGCACGCCGGTTGCCTCGAAGATCGCCCGTTCACGCATCCAGGCGATCAGCCCGCATGGAATCGTCGCAATGGCCAGGCCGACCAGAATGGCAAACAGCAGACCCAGCAGGCCGGATTTGTCGAGATCGACCGCATAGATGCCGAACAGGATACCGATCGCGAAATAGGCAACCTTGGGATACAGCAGCTTCTTAAGCTTTCCGTACCTGTAGACCTGGTTGGTGCTCTGATTCCGGGCCTGAACCCAGAGATCCTTCCCAAGACGCCAGAGCGTCAGCTTGTGCCCCTCCCGACAGGGAACCAGTAGATCCACGAGCTCGATCGCGTGCTCGGAGCCGTCGTCGTCCCTCAGAAAGACGGTCTGATAGCGCGTCGTTTCCGATTCGATAGTTCCCTGTACCGGGGCGACGGTGCCATAGGTGCTGTTCGTTCCGCCGCCGTAGATCTTGCCGCTGACGGTGGTTTCGCTGCGTGTAGTCTCGCCCAGGACCGTTCCGGAAAGCCTGCTCACGGCAAACTTGTACAGCAGCTTCCTGCCCTCATGGCATTTCTCTATCGGCATCGCGCGACCCTCTTCTTGCCTGGCCAGCAACACGTTCCGGGCATGAGTGCGATTACGTTCTCTTGCAGGATTGCGCGTGATGTGACGCCTCGGAGTAAACCCCCGTGTTGCGTCGGGCGATGGTTTCGCGGGCGGCTTCATCATCCGCGGCCTTCAGCTCTTCGCGGGAGGCGGCGGCGAGTGTCCTGTAGGAGTCCGAATCCAGCTTCTGCTGCGCCGTATCCGCATAGCACTCGCAGTAGTTCTCACCGTACTCCTTGCGAAGCCATCCTGCGCCTTGCTGGGTATTGCAGGCATCGATGATTGCAGTCCTGTCGTCCGTCGTGCCCGCGCTTCCGCCGCAGCCGGCGAGCACGACGAACAGGGTCGCCCCGATCAGCAATTTCATCATCGCCATCTGTTTCACCTTGTGTTCATATTGGTTTGAGTTCTCTGCTTGCTGCAGAGGTCGGCCGCGTCTACTCCACCGGGCAGAATTTCACGTCCACCGAGCTGCCGTGACCGTCCCAGATGCAATGTTCATCGGCACGCGTAAACAGGCGCCTCTCGCCCTGATTGCGGTCATCCACGCCGGTGAGTCGAATCTCGCTGCCGCGAATCTCGTAGCGCCAGGTCACCGTGCGGTGGGGGCCGCGAGTGATGACCGTCCCGCTGGGCGAGAACTCCCAGCGGGTGTCCACGCCCACGCGATCCAGCCGGGATGCACCCGGCGGGAACTGCGGCGCGAAGCTGCCCGCGAACGGCGGACTCGAATCCGTACCTGTGCCAGTGTCGCCGCATCCGGCCGCAATGATGCACAGCGTGATGGTCATGGCGCCGACGCCTGCCGTAGTGCTGTTCATGAAGATGCCTCGCGATGAGTGCCGGGATCGACATTTTCTCGACGCCGGCCGGATTTCGGCATCGACAGATAAACGCACATAACGGGACTTTGGGACTCATCGGGACGCGCAGCGGCCCAGGCGGCGCTCTCCGCCTGCACGCGACGACTGCCGAAACGCTGTGCTATAAACATCCAGAAGGGTTTGGAGGGACAAGAACAAGCGGGATGCAGGGTGGGCGATGACGGGCACGGAAGGCACAGGACGCAAGCGCGGTGTGCGTGCCTCGCGCGTGAGGCTTGCCCACGCGCTGACGGAAGCCGGTTTGCGGACCCAGGCGGCGCTAGCTGAGCGCATCGCTGATCTAGAAGGTCTGGATGCGGCGCCGAAGGATCTCGTCAGCAGATTGTTTCGCGAGCGGCCGGTCGAGCCCCAGACACTGGAGCGCGTCGCGCGCGCTCTGGGCGTCGATGCCTACAGTCTGTACAAGACGGCTCGAGAGGAGGCACGGCCGGCAGTGGCGTCGGTGCATCCGCAGGCCGAGCACCCGCAGCCCGCGCATTTGCCGCCCCCGACCCATCCGTCCCGTCGCCGCTTGTGGACACTGAGCGTCGCGGTACTCGTCGTCGTCACGGCCTCCACCTGGTGGTTCACGCGCGGGCCGCGCGAGCGGGACCTCTCGCCGACTTCCACCGCGAGCCGCGCGCTTCTCGGCCTGGGCAGTGAGTCGCTCGTCGTCCTGCCCATCAAAGGCGACACGGAAGGCGCGCTGACCGGAATGTTGCGCGCTGAGCTCGGCAATACGTTTGCAGTGGCCACCGCGACCGCCGAGGTGCTCACGAGCGATCTCGACCCGGTGTCCGCGTCGACGCGGCTGCGGACTGACGCCGCACTCGACGGCGAGATTGTCACCGTCGGGCGGCTCAGCGCGGTTCGCCTGTTCCTGTCGGCCGATGGCGTCCGCCAGCAGGTCTGGTCACAGAGTCTGCCCGCCGTGGCGCTGAGCAGTTTGCTGCACGACATCGCCCGCGGGGCATCGCTTGCCATCCGTCGGGCGACCGGATTGCCGGTGCCGTCACGCGCGCGCGGACATTTTCCGCTCGCGCCGGTTCAGGACGAGTACCTGCGAGGGGAGTATTACCTCGATCGCCCGTCCAACGAGCTCAATCTGCGCCGCGCGCGGGGTTACTTCGAAGCCGCGCTGCGACGTGATCCGAATTATGCGCGAGCGCATGCGGGCTTGTGCCAGACGTTGCTCGAAGGGCACTGGATGGACAATGAGGAGCGTGCGCTGAAGGATGCGGCTGTCGCCTGTGGCCGTGCTGTGCAGCTCGATCCGGAGGACAGGGTCGTGGCCGCCGCGCACGCGCATTTCCTGAGTCGTACCGGGCGCAACGAGGAGGCGATTGCACTCTACGAGCGGACCGCTTCTGCGCACCCGCTGGACGCCGCCGTGTTGACGGGGCTCGCGGCGGCACGCCTGCAGGCCTGGCGTGCAAGCGGGGAGCGTGCGCTGCTCGAGTCCGCCAAGGACACGGCCCGACGAGCAGGAGAGGTGGACCCTGCCGTCTGGAAGCCGTTATTTGCGCTCGCCACGATGGAGTGGTTCGACGGCGACGTCGCGGCGGCGATCGCCGTCAGCGAGCAGGCGCTGGCCCGCGACGAAAACGAGTATGTGATGGCGAATCTAGGCAGCTTCTACCTCTGCGACGGCGCATTTGAGAAGGCGCGCGACATCTACCTGCGCGCCCGCGCGCTCAATCCGGCCTCGTACGTGGGGGATGAATTCCTCGGCACCGTGTACTACTTTTTGGGGGACTTCGAGCGCTCGGCGGCGCTGCGGCAGCGGGCCATCGCGGCGGTGTCCGGTGGCGAGCCGGAAATTCACGAGATGTGGGGCAATCTCGCGGATTCGTACCGCCAGGTCGGCGACCGCGGGGCGGCCGTGGCCGCGTACCTGCGCGCAGCGGAAATCGCCGAGCGCGACCATCTGCGCGGCACGGCGCCAGCCGCCGATCGCGCGGCACGTGCGTACTATTACACGATGCTCGATCAGCTCGATCCCCGGACGGTGCCGCCCAAGGTCCTGCTCGGCATCGCCGATGAGATCGACTCGATCGGCGCCGAACTCGCCTCGGCGATCGATATGCGCCGGCTCGCGCAGATCTACCTGCAGCGCGGCGATCTCGACATGGCGCGGGCGAGCCTGCGACGAGCCACCGAGACCTGCAGAGGGTACGCGCGGCTGCCGGATCTCGTGGCACTCACCGATCGGGGCTGACCGCGGTCATCTTTCCCTACCGGCCGCTAAGTCGCGCTATCTGTCGATGCGCCCCGCCCGTGCGGCGGGCACCATGATGCCTCCATGGTCGGGATCGCAACTGGAGGAGCGAAGCATGAAGAAGGCGGCACTGGTTCTGGGCATCCTCGGCGGCGTGATCGCGGGCGGGATCGGCATGAAATGGCTGAGCGACATCGGTGCGCTCACGGAGCAGCAAAAGATGACGGCGCAATTGATGGGCCAAGGCGATCAGCTGCAGGCCATGGGCATTGCCGGGCTGCTGCTGCTCGGCAGTCTGGTGGCGGGAATCGTGGGCGGCATTGTCGCCTTCCGCGGCCGGTTGATGGCGGGCGCGGTCGTGATGCTTGCCGGCGGGATCGTACCGCTGTTCTTCGCCAAGCAAGCCATCCTGTTCACGGCGGTGCTCATCGCCGGCGGTGTAGTCGCATTCATGGCGCACCGGAAATCTGTGCGTCCGGTCGTGGCCTGAACGGAGGGTGCTTTTGCAGGGCTGGAGCCGTTCCAGTCTTCAAGCTGAGAATAGTCGGGGTGAGGTGACCCAGGCAGATCGCGCACGAAGTTGCGCTTTGCCTTGCACTCGACGTGCAGCTGAGCCAGCCACTTCGCCCGCTCCCCAGCAGCCAGCCGCTCCGCGATCTGGCCGACGAGCTGCAGTGAGTGCCTGTACGGGGTGGTTTCCCGCACTATCGTCCGTCGCAACGCACGATGTAGAAGGGCGATGGCGTCGGACTGGCGCGCGGCGGGCAGGGGCAGGGCGATCTGCTGCGCCAGGTCAACATGACGGGTGTTGGCTGCCTGGACGAGCGCACGACATGCTGCGGATTGACACCCCGGCCGGCACGCGCGATGGTCGGCCGCGGAGACGCAGGTGCAATGAGCAACAGGCATCAACGTACGGCCCGCCGGGGAGCCGGACCCTCGGACACGATCGATGCGCCGCCGCTGTCGGCGGCGGAACTCCAGGCGATCGACGCGCACTGGCGCGCGTCCAATTACCTCGCGGTCGGCCAGATCTACCTGTACGACAATCCGTTGCTGCGCGAACCGCTGCGGCGCGAGCACATCAAGCCGCGCCTGCTCGGCCATTTCGGCACGACGCCGGGGCTCAACTTCATCTATACGCACCTCAACCGCGCAATCCGCAAGTTCGACCTCGACATGATCTACATCGCAGGTCCCGGCCACGGCGGGCCCGCCGTCGTCGCGCAGGCCTGGCTCGACGGGACCTACAGCGAGCTGTACCCGGATGTCAGCCTGGACGAAGCGGGGCTGAAGCGCCTGTTCACGCAGTTCAGCTTTCCCGGCGGGATCCCGAGCCATGCGGCGCCCGAGACGCCCGGGTCGATCCATGAGGGCGGCGAACTCGGTTATTCGCTCGCCCACGCCTACGGCGCCGCGTTCGACAATCCGGACCTCATCGTCGCCTGCGTGGTCGGCGACGGCGAGGCCGAGACCGGCCCGCTGGCGACGGGCTGGCACGGCAACAAGTTCCTGAACCCGGTGCGCGACGGCTGCGTGCTGCCGATCCTGCACCTCAATGGCTACAAGATCGCGAGTCCCTGCATCCTGGCGCGCATCCCGGCTGCGGAACTCACGCAGCTGCTGGAAGGCTACGGCTACCACCCGCACTTCGTCGAAGGCGACGACCCCGGGCGCATGCACCAGGCGATGGCGGCCACGCTCGATGCGGTGATCGGCGAGATCCGCGCGATCCAGCACGACGCACGTACGCGCGGTTTCGGGGGCCGGCCGGCCTGGCCGATGATCGTGCTCAGGTCCCCGAAGGGCTGGACCGGGCCGAAAGAAATCGACGGTAAGCGCACGGAAGGCAGCTGGCGCAGCCACCAGGTGCCGATGGGCGACATGGACAAGCCGGAGCACGTGGCAGTGCTCGAGCAATGGCTGCGCAGCTATCGGCCGGACGAGCTGTTCGATGAGCGCGGTGCGCCCGTTGCGGAGATCGCCGCACTCGCGCCGCGCGGCGAGCGCCGCATGAGCGCCAATCCGCACGCGAACGGCGGCGTGCTGCTCCGCGACCTCGAGCTGCCGGCGATCCAGGACTACGCCGTGGCCGTCGTCTCGCCCGGCGAGGTGAGCGCCGAATCGACGCGCGTGCAGGGCAGGTACCTGCGGGACGTGATGCAGCGGAACCTGCCGCATGCGAATTTCCGCGTGTTCAGCCCCGACGAGAACAACTCCAATCGCTGGCAGGACATCCTCGAGGTGACGGACCGCACCTGGGTGGCGGAGATTCACGCGGGCGACGATCGGCTCTCGCCCGACGGTCGCGTCATGGAGGTGCTGTCGGAGCACCAGTGCCAGGGCTGGCTCGAGGGCTACCTGCTCACCGGGCGGCACGGGTTCTTCAGCTGCTACGAGGCCTTCATCCACATCGTCGATTCGATGTTCAACCAGCACGCCAAATGGCTGAAGGTCTGCAACCACATTCCGTGGCGCCGCCCGATCGCCTCGCTCAACTACCTGTTGAGCTCGCACGTCTGGCGCCAGGACCACAACGGCTTCAGTCACCAGGATCCCGGCTTTATCGACCATGTCGTGAACAAGAAGGCCGAGGTGATCCGGGTCTACCTCCCGCCCGATGCGAACACGCTGCTCGCGGTGACGGACCAATGCCTGCGCAGCCGCAACTGCGTGAACGTCGTCGTCGCCGGCAAGCAGCCTGCGCCGCAATGGCTGCCGATGGACGAGGCGATCCGGCACTGCACCGCCGGCGTCGGCATCTGGCCCTGGGCCAGCAACGATGAGGGCGCGGACCCCGATGTGGTGATGGCCTGCTGTGGCGACGTGCCGACGCTCGAGACGCTCGCGGCCGTCGAGCTCCTGCACCAGCACCTGCCCGAGCTCAGGGTGCGGGTCGTCAATGTCGTCGACCTCATGAAGCTGCAGCCGGCCGAGGAGCACCCGCACGGTCTCACGAGCGACGAGTTCGACGTCCTGTTCACGCGCGACCGGCCGATCATCTTTGCCTTCCACGGGTATCCGTCGCTGATCCACCAGCTCACTTACCGGCGCACGAACCACGGCAACCTGCACGTGCGCGGCTACAAGGAGGAAGGCACCACGACGACGCCGTTCGACATGGTCGTCCTGAACGACCTCGACCGCTTCCGTCTCGTGCAGGACGTGATCCGGCGGGTTCCCGGCCTCGGCTCGCGCGCCGCGTACGTCAAGCAGGCGATGCGCGACTGCCGGATCGAGCACAAGCGATACATTCATCGCTATGGCGAGGACATGCCGGCCGTAGCCGGGTGGCGCTGGGGCCGCTCCGCCGACGTGCGTGCGCGCACTTCCACGGAAGCCGACAACATCTAGCCATGGCGACGACGAACCCGTTGCTATCCCTGAAAGATCTGTGCCAGAGCGTCTGGATCGACGATCTCCGGCGCGCGTGGCTGACGGACGGCACACTGTCGCGCCTCATCGCCCTGGATGGTGTGACCGGCGTGACGTCGAATCCCGCGATTCTCGCCAAGGCGATCACGGAAACCGACGATTACGCGGCGGCGATTGCCGGGCTGGCCGGCTCTCGCCTGACCGCGCGGGACCTCTACGAAACGCTCGTGATCGCGGACATCCAGGCCGCCGCGGACCTGCTGCTCGACATTCACCGCACGACCGCCCGGACCGACGGCTACGTGAGCCTCGAAGTCTCTCCGCGCCTTGCGCACGACTGCGATGCGACGGTGGCCGAGGGGCGGCGCCTGTGGGAAGCGGTCGCGCGCCCGAACCTCATGATCAAGGTGCCCGCGACCGAGGCCGGGCTGCCGGCGGTCCGCAAGCTGATCGCGGCCGGCGTCAACGTGAATGTCACGCTTCTCTTCAGCGTGTCGCGCTACACGGCGGTCGCGGAGGCCTGGATCGCTGGGCTCGAGGACCGGATCCAGTCCGGCGGCGATCCAGGATCTCTCCCCGTGTCCGCTGCAAGCTTTTTCCTGAGCCGCATCGATTCGTTCGTGGACCGTCAACTGGATGCGATCGGCTCGCCGGACGCGCAGGCGCTTCGCGGGCAGGCCGCCATTGCGAGCGCCCGTCTCGCCTACGAGCAGTACGAGCGGTTGATCCGGACGCCGCGCTGGCGGTCACTGGCGGCGGCAGGTGCGCTGCCGCAGCGCCTGCTCTGGGCCTCCACTTCCACCAAGGACGACGCCTATCGGGATGTCCGCTACGTCGAAGCGTTGATCGCGCCCGAGACGATCAACACGATGCCGACGACGACACTGGCCGCATTCCGCGACCACGGCCAGGCCGCCGTGCGCATCGCGGAGGATCTCGACACGGCACGCGCCTTGCCAGGCCTGCTTGCGGCGCTCGGCATCGAACTCGACGATGTTGCGCGACGACTGGAAGCGGAAGGCGTGCAGAAATTCCTGGAGCCGTATGAGCAGCTGCTGGCAGCACTCGGGCGCGGGATTGCGGCGTCGGCAGACGGGTCGAGCAACGCCGCACGCCGGAGTGCTCGCTAGGATATCGCCCGCGGGCCAGCTACTCCGATATCAGCGCCGCCCGCGGACACCGCCGAGATCCACGGCAAGACGATAGATGTGATCGAGTCCCTGGTAGAAGGACGCGACCGGCAGGCGCTCGTCGAGCCCGTGCGCGAACATTTCGGACGGCTTCGAGAAGAGACCCGAGGATGCGAAGGTCGGGATACCCGCGGTTCGATAGACCTTGCCGTCTGTGCCGCCGGATTCGAGATACGGGACGATCGCCACGCCCGCGTGGACGGCGTGCACCGCGCGCGTGATCGCCGCCGTGACGTCGGGGCGCATTTCCGACACCGGGCTCGCGGTCGGCGTACCGCGCACCACGACACGGACCTCCGGGTCGTCGATCGTGCGGACGAGTTCGTCGCGCACCGTATCGACCGCGACGCCCGGGAAAATGCGGCAATTGATCGCGGCGGTTGCCTTCTGCGGCAAGGCATTCTCGGCGTGGCCCGCCTGCAGCATCGTCGCGACACAGGTGGTGCGTGTCGTGCCGACGAACTCGGGCGACTGCGCGAGCGCATCGGCGGCCGCGGCGTCGCCCGGATTCGCTGCGAAGCGCCGCAGCGCATCGCCGACCGCGCCGGTTTGCGCGCGGCCCATCGCGCCGAGGTAGGCGCGCGTCAGCTCGTTCGCCATCACCGGAAAGCGGTGCGCCTCGATCCTGTCGAGCGCGTGCGCGAGCTGGTAGATCGCATTGTCGGCGCGGGGCCGCGAGCTGTGTCCGCCCGGGTTCGTGACCGTCAGGTCGAACGTCGCGTAAGTCTTCTCGGCGCCCTGCACGAGGTAGATGAGCGGCTTGCCCGTGGCATCGTCGAGCGCGCCACCGCCGGCATCGGCGTTGATCGCGAACTCGGCATCCTTCACCCATGGGTGCGCGGCAATGGCGCGGGTCGTCTCCATGCCCGTTTCTTCATCGCCGACGAAGGCAAACACGAGCGTACGCGTCGGGTGCAGTCGCTCCGCAGTGAAACGCAGGATCGTCGACACGAGCGCCGTGACACCTGCCTTGTTGTCCATCGTGCCGCGGCCGTAGAAGTAGCCGTCCTCCTCGATCAGCGTGAACGGATCGCGCTGCCAGTCGGCCGGGCGCGCATCGACGACATCCATGTGGGCGGAGAAGAGGATCGGGCGCGCCGCCGTGCGGCCCGGCGCCTTGCGACCCGGAATGCGCACGAGCATCGCAGTCGCGCCGCCGGCTTCGAGCGTTGCGATGTCCGATGCCGGTACGCCGCCGGCTCTAAGGACATCGGCGAGCCACTCCGCCATGGCGCCGGTCTGATTCTGGCCGGCCGCGGTGCGAAACCCGATGATGCGCGCATACACCTCGCGGGCCTTCACCTGATACGGCGCGATCTGGGCGAGCAGGGGCGCCGGCCATGTCGCGATTGCCAGGGCTGCGATCAGTGCACATCGGGCTAACGGGAATTTCATGTTGTTGTCCTTGTGCCGATACCGGCGAGCATAGCCGATGCGTGATTCCGCCGGCAGGGCGCACACTGGCGCCCATGGTAGAGGCTCACGCAGGCAAGGCTTCCCATTGCGGCAGGTCGTCGGTGATCTCGTGCCAGGGCGCCTTGCTGCCGACGAAGATGTGTCCGCGCGGCTCGACGCCGGGCGCGTCATCGAGGCTGCCGCACGGCACGACGACGTAGCCGGTCGATGCCACCACGCGCGCGACGGGCGAGCCGCAGCGGCGGCAGAAATCCTGCCCGAAACGCTGCGCGCCGGCCAGTGAGTAGCGCTCGACGCGGTCCTCACCGCGTACCCAGGTGAGCTGATCGCGACGGTAGAAAGCGTTGGTTGCATGCGCGGCGCTGCGTGCGCGGCGGCAGCGCGAGCAATGGAACC
>Ga0116144_10001506_pt1 | contig 27665 bp, 25 predicted proteins | sample AD_UKC035_MetaG_FD_89746 | JGI IMG/M metagenome (GOLD analysis project Ga0116144, IMG submission 89746) | Active sludge microbial communities of municipal wastewater-treating anaerobic digesters from USA - AD_UKC035_MetaG | ecosystem: Engineered > Bioreactor > Anaerobic > Digestate | place: USA...
CGCCGCGGCCGAGCTCAGCCACCGCTACATCACCGACCGCTTCCTGCCCGACAAGGCGATCGACCTGATCGACGAGGCCGCGGCCAAGATCAAGATCGAGATCGACTCCAAGCCCGAGGCGATGGACAAGCTCGACCGCCGCCTCATCCAGCTCAAGATCGAGCGCGAAGCGGTGAAGAAGGAGCATGACGAGGCTTCGCAGAAGCGCCTGGCGCTGATCGAGGAGGAGATCGACAAGCTCGAGCGCGAATACGCCGACCTCGAGGAGATCTGGCAGGCCGAGAAGGCCACCGCGCAGGGCAGCGCGCAGGTCAAGGAAGAGATCGACCGCATTCGCCACCAGGTCGAGGAGTTCAAGCGCAAGGGCGACTTCAACAAGGTCGCCGAGCTGCAGTACGGCAAGCTGCCCGAACTCGAGAAGCGGCTGAAGGAGGCGCAGGCCAAGGAGGCCGGCAAGGCCAAGGGCGAGGGCGCGCCGCAGCTGCTGCGCACCATGGTCGGCGCCGAGGAGATCGCCGAGGTCGTCTCGCGCTCGACCGGCATCCCGGTCTCCAAGCTGATGCAGGGCGAGCGCGACAAGCTGCTGCAGATGGAGAACAAGCTGCACGAGCGCGTGGTCGGTCAGGACGAGGCCATCGTCGCGGTGTCGGACGCCATCCGGCGCAGCCGCGCGGGTCTCTCCGATCCGAACCGGCCGCTGGGCAGCTTCCTCTTCCTCGGCCCGACGGGTGTCGGCAAGACCGAGCTGTGCAAGGCGCTGGCGGGCTTTCTCTTCGACAGCGAGGATCACATGATCCGCGTCGACATGAGCGAGTTCATGGAGAAGCACTCGGTGAGCCGCCTCATCGGCGCGCCGCCGGGCTATGTCGGCTACGACGAAGGCGGCTACCTGACCGAGGCGGTGCGGCGCAAGCCGTACTCGGTGCTGCTGCTGGACGAGGTCGAGAAGGCGCACCCGGACGTCTTCAACGTGCTCCTGCAGGTTCTGGACGACGGCCGCCTGACCGACGGCCAGGGCCGCACCGTGGACTTCAAGAACACGGTGATCGTGATGACCAGCAACCTGGGCTCGCACCTGATCATGCAGATGGCCGGGCAGGACAGCGGCGCGATCCGGGACGCGGTCTGGGCCGAGGTCAAGCAGCACTTCCGCCCCGAGTTCCTCAACCGCATCGACGAGACGGTGGTCTTCCACGCGCTCGACCAGAAGCACATCGAGGACATCGCGCGCATCCAGCTCAAGGTGCTCGACCAGCGGCTGGCCAAGCTCGAGATGAAGCTCGACGTCTCGCCCGAGGCGCTGGCTGAACTCGCGAAGGTCGGCTTCGACCCGGTCTTTGGCGCGCGGCCGCTGAAGCGGGCGATCCAGCAGCGCATCGAGAACCCGGTGTCCAAGCTGATCCTCGAGGGCAAGTTCGGCCCCAAGGACGTGATCCCGGTCAACGTCCGAAACGGCGACTTCAGCTTCGAACGCGTCGTGCACTGAGCGCCCCCTGGGCCGGGCTGCGCCCGGCCCGACGCCCGCGGGGGATCGGGCAAAGTGGCGGAGCCACCTTTGTCCGAGATCGTCACGACGACGCGCCGGCTGTTGGGTGGCGAGTGCACGCAGCGCTCACGAAAGAAGCGGCCCGAATGGGCCGCTTCGTCCTCCTCCTCGAGTTTTCGTGCGTGGGGATTCAGCGCGGCTTGAGCAAGGGGATGCGCGACATGTAGTCGGCCAGCGCAGCGATCTGCGTGTCCGACAGGGGCTTGATGATCTCGACCATCTTCGGGTTCGCGTTGCCGCGGGCGCCGTCGCGGATCGCGATCATCTCGCGCCGCAGGTAGCGATAGTGCTGGCCGTTGACGCGCGGGTAGAACTGGGCCGCGTCGCCTTCACCCTGCTCACCGTGGCACTCGACGCACTGGAAGCGGTAGAGCTGCTCGGCCTCGACCAGATCGCGTCCCGGTCCCTTGCCGTTGTCGGGCGTCACCGGCAACTCGGAGAGGTAGACCGCGATGTCGGCGATGTCCTGCGGGCTGACGACGTGGCGGTCGATGAAGGGCAGCATCGTCTCGTTGCGGCGACGGCCCGCGCGCACGTCGGTCATCTGCTTGATCAGCACGCTGCGATGCTGGCCGGCCAGCCTCGGGTAGCTGCCGTCGGGGCGTCCGAGCGCGTTCTTGCGGTGGCAGCCCTGGCAGATCTCGAAGCTGATCTCGCCGCGGGTGGCGTCGCCCTTGGCCGCCAGCGCCTGCAGCTTCTCGCCCTGCATCGCGTTCCAGGTGTAGTCGCTGTCGGCGTCGCTGCTGCCTGGAGACTGCCCCCACGCGCTTGCATGCAGCGCGACCGCGACCATTGCGGCAAAGGTCCGGCCGGCTCCTGTCCAGCGTGCGCGGCGACTGTGCTCTGCGCGTCTCACCAATGCGTCTCCTTGTCGCCGGTGGCCATCACAGCCCGGCGATGTATTCCGCGACCGCCGCGATCTCCTCGTCGGTCATGCGGGCGGCCACCGCGCGCATCACGCGCGCCTTGTCGTTGCTGCGCGCACCGGTCTTGAAGGCCTGGACCTGCGCGGCGGTATACGTCGCGTGCTGGCCGGCCAGGCGAGGGTAGCGCTCGTTGCCGGCGCCGGTCGGCAAATGGCAACCGCTGCAGGAAGGCACGCCGCTGGCGGTATTGCCGTCGTCGAAGAGCGCCTTTCCGGCGGCGGCCAGCTTCTCGTCGGAAACGGTCCCCGCGGCGGGCGTCTGGCCCGCGTAATAGGCGGCCACCGCGGTCAGGTCGGCCGACTTCAGCGCCGGCAGCGACGCGTCCATGATCTCGTTCTTGCGCTTGCCGCTCAGGAACTCGCGCATTTGCTTTTCCAGGTACTCGACCTGGAGGCCGGCAAGCTTCGGGAAGGTCGGCGCGACGCTGTTCCCATCGGGACCGTGGCATGCGGCGCAGACGGTCTGCACGACCTCCGGTGCGTCCGCGGCATCCGCGGGCGCTGACGCGAGGGCTGCGAGGACCGTCGACGCGCAGAGGATCCCGATGCGCAGCGGCCGTTGCGCCCGGCGCTGTCGGACGACCCCTGCTCCGCGCATCGTCACCACGACAGCTGCAGGAAGGCGCCGATCATCGTCGCGTCGTAGCGCTGCGGCCCCGCATCGAGGTAGATCTGCTGCGCCGCGGTGGGGGCAGGGTTCTCGGCGACGCCGTCGTAGTGCCAGTCGCGGATCTTGCCGGCCTCGTGGCGAAGCAGAAGTCGCAGCTTGGTGTTCCTGCTCATCGGCATCACGAAGCTCGCATCGATCGCCCGCTGCTCGTAGATCATGTCGGGAAGGCCGCTGCCGATCAGCGCCACTGCGGCTTGCTGGGTCGGCGTCGGTGCACCGCTGGTGAGCAGGCCCATCGCCACGGGGTCGTAGGTGTAGCTCAGACCCGTTCGGCCGCGCGTGTAGTTGGCGTTGACGTCGACCAGCACGCGCCCGAAGTCGTGCTGTGTTCCGAAGCCCACCGAATTGCTGCGATCCTTCTGGTCGGCGGTCCAGTCGCGGCTGGTCGGGAAGAGCGGGCTCGTGGCCGATGCGCTGCCGCACAGCGAGGCGAAGTTGGCGGCGGTCACCTGTCCGCTGTTGCCGATCACCGTGATGCCCGCCGCGGCCTGCGCCGGGGTCGGCGTCGGCACGGCGGAGATCGACCCGTCGCTGTAGAAGTAGTAGGTGCTGCCGAGGACGCAGGCGTTCTGGTGATTGTTGCGCTGGAACATCGTCGAGCGCTGCGTCGCCAGGTAGCCGTAGACCGAGGTCTTGGCGCTGGGCTGCCAGTTCAGGTCGAGCGTGAGGGTGTTCTGGCGCTGGTGGCCGCTGCGCCCGTACGCGGAGGACGGGTACTTCTGGTCCTTGGCCTGCGCGCTCAGCATCAGGTCCAGATCGTCGCGCAGCGCGTGGTTGTAGCGCAGGTTCAGCACCATCTGGTCGCGGTCCGCGAGGTCGAACTTGCGATGCAGATCGTTGACGTGGATCCAGCTCGTCATGTTGGAGCCGGTGGTGGTCGGCAGCGGACCCATCGAGGCGCTGAAGAACTCCTCGTAGGGGTCGGAGATGTAGGTGCTGCCGCGCCGGCGGTCTTGCTCGAGCGAGACGCGCAGCGTGCCGCCGGTCAGCGCACGATTGACGTAACCGAGCTTGACGCGGTCCTCCCAGGTCTTCGCGCGCTCGCGATGCTCGCGCCGGAAGGTCTCGCGTTCGTACGCGAGGCTCAGGTTCTGCCCCTTGCCGACCCGGTAGTCGGCCGAGACGCCGGCGCTGGTCTGCTTGTAGGCGTAGGGGACGCTGCCGATGTTCACGCTCCCGGAGGCCGGGACGAGGCCCATCGCACGAACCGCCTCGAGGTTGCACATCATGCGGTCGAAGGCATCGGCTGCGGTGCCGGGCGGATTGACGCCCGGTGCGATGTTCGCGGTCGCAAACGAGGAGAAGCTGCCGTTGTTGACGAGGCGCCCCCACTGGCCGGTGAGCGGGTTGCAGGCCCAGTAGCTGCTGTCGTTGTCGGTGTCGTAATAACGCAGCTTGGCCTTGACGTCGAGCGCGTCGACCGGGCTGAGCGCGACGCCGAGGTCGGCCAGCCTCGTGTCGATGCGCGCGTGCGCGCTCTTCTGGCTGAGCGAGGCGGTGGTGTCCCAGCCACCGCCGGCCACGCCGTTGACGACGGCGCCCGGAAGGGTGGTGTAGGGGATCAGGTCGTCGTTCTGCCGCATGCGCGTGGCCGAGAGCAGCGCGGTGAAGCGCGCGCGCGACCACTCGGGAATCGCGTGCGCGAACTCGGCCTTCAGGTTGTAGGCGTCGTTGTCGGGGTAAAGGTCGAAGACGCCGACCGGGTAGCGCGTGAGCCCATTGGCCGGGTTGATCACCATCGGGTTCTCGACGGTGAGCGTGCTCACGTTGTTGCGGAAGAGCGAGGCCGAGGCCTGCAGGTTCACGCTCGTGAGCCCGCGGTGCCACTGCAGCCCGGCGACCAGGTCGTGCGTGTCGTAGTCGATCGACTCCGGGATGTCGATGTGCCCGTTGCCGGCGAACGCGCCCATCAGCATGCCGAAGGGGCGTGCACCCTCGCGCTTCTCCGAAGTGACCGACGCGAAGGCGCGCAGGCCTTCGTCGAGGCGCATGTCCAGGCGCAAGCCGCCCTTCTGGCGCAGCACGCTCAGCGAGCTGTAGGGCGTGGCCAGCGCCGTGTCGCCGATGAGCTGGTCCATCTGCGCGCCGGTCGTCGGCGCGCCAGGGCCGGTGGTCAGCGGCGGATTCAGGCTCAGGTAGCCGGTGCCGGTGCCGCTCCAGAGGTTGCGGTAGCGCGAGGTGAAGAGGTGATCGGTCTCGTTGTAGAAGCCGGTGATCTTCCAGGCGTTGTAGCGCCCGCCGCTGGCGCTCATGTACTGGTCGTGACGCCCGATGCTGCCGGCGTTGAGGTCGAAGAAGAGCGCGGCGTCCGGGCGCTCGGCCTCGAGCCAGACGTTGCTGAGCACGAGGCCCTGCTTCGTCGACTGGTATTCGCCGAACTTGGCTGCCTTGCGGTCACCGCTGATGTGCAGGCCGCCCACTTCGAGGCCGCCGCGCGTGAGCCATTCGCCGGTCTTGCCCTTGGACCACTCGGGTTTGAGGTAGGGCTCGCCGTGCAGGAAGCCGGTCGGGCTGCGCGAATGCTCGGTGACGCCGCGGCCGTCCTCGTCACGCTCGAGTGCCGGCATCCGGCCGCGGGGCGTGAGCGTGTTGGCCATGATCGTGTCGGCGCCGACACCGGAATCGGCCCAGACGGGTGCCAGCAGCCCCTGCGCCAGCACCAGGCCGACGAGGGCCGGCAGCCGTGCCAGGCGCGGCACCTGCGTGGCGAAGCGCTGCGCTGCGGTCGAGTGCCGCGCAAGCGGACATGCACGTGAAGCTTGTCGCATCGGAACCTCCTCGTGAGCCGTTCAGCGCTGCAGGCGGGCGCCCGCGGGGTGATTGCTGCCGTGAATCTGAGAATGGCAGTTCTGGCAGGTGCGGCCGACGATGCGCGGACTGGTTGCGCCGCCGAGCACGCTGCCGGCCGCCGCGGTCTGGCTGGCGTTGTAGAACTGGCCCGGATGGCCGATCGCCGGACTGTGGCACTGCTGGCAGAGCTGCGGCCGCGCCGAGACGAGCAGCTTCTCGTGGTTGGAGCCGTGCGGCTGATGGCAATTCATGCAGCTCTCGCGCACCGGCGCGTGCTCCCACAGCATCGGGCCGCGCTTCTCGGCGTGGCAGCTGGTGCACAGCATGTTCACGCTCTCGGCCTTGAGCAGCGGCTTGGTCGTGCTCCCGTGCGGGTTGTGGCAGTCGACGCAGCTCATCTTGCCCTCGGGCAGCGGCATGTGCGAGCGCTTGTTGAACTCGACCCGCTGCTGACGATGGCAGTTCTGGCAGGTCTCGTTGATCGTCGGCTTGACCAGGGAGCTGGTCAGCGAGACGCGCTCCATCGGGTTGTGGCAGTCGGCACACGCGAGCTGGTTGCCCGCGTGCGTGGACCCCGGCCAATGCAGCCGGTTGCCGCCCTGGTGGCAGCTCATGCAGGTGTCGTTCTGCGTCTGCACCGGCGTGCCCCAGCCGCGGGTGAAGCCGACGATCAGCGACTTGTTCTCGTTGTCCTTGGCGTGCAGCGAGCCCGGACCGTGGCAGGCCTCGCAGACGCGCTCCTCGCGCGCGTTGCGCGGATTGAGCCGGAAGAGCTTGGCGTGCAGCGAATCGCTGAAATGCCGATCTTCCTGGGAGTGGCACCCCAGGCACGCCTTCTCGCCGATGTAGCTGGCCTGCTGCGGCTGCTGTGCCGCAGCCGGGCTTGTCGCGCCTGCGAGCAGGGCGCCGAGCGCCCACAGCGCGGTGGCTGCCAGTGCACGCATCCGTCCGAGTGCTTTGCCGCTCATAGTGTTCGTGCTCCTCGATTCCGGTAAATCCCGGTTTCTCCTGCGGTTTCGAGCCTATCGACCCGCCGGCGTGCGGCTGGCCTCCAGGTGCACCTTCACTGGCCTCGTCGTGCACCGCTTCGGGCCGGGATATCCCGGGGCCGCGGCGGCTCTGGGCCGCGCGCCGGCGCGAATTCAGACCTGGCTCGGACTGACGCCGAAGCGGCGGCGGAACGCGCGGCTGAAGTGCGAGGGACTGGCAAAGCCCCAGCCGTAGGCGATCGACGATACGGGGCGCGTGCCGCGCCGGGTGAGCTCGTCATGGCACGCCAGCAGCCGTTGTTCCTGCACCCACTGCATCACGCCGGGGCCGCAGGCAAAGAGCTTGTGCACGTAGCGCACCGAGAGCCCGAGCTCGCGGGCGATCCTCGCGACGTCGAGTGCGGCATCGGCGAGGTGCTCGCGGATGAAGGCTTCGACGCGTTGACGCTGCGCGCGTGCGATCGGGGCCAGCGTGCTGGCCGGAGCATCCACGGGGGCGCTCGCCTGGGAGAGCCTGGGCACCAGTGCCAGCAGCGTCGTCGCCAGCGCGCCCTGGGCCTCGTCGGGCAGGCTCTCGCGGTAGGTCAGCATCCAGCGCGCCAGATCCACCAAGGCTGCCGCCGCGGGGTGATCGGCTGCAAAAGTGCCTCCGATCAGCGTCTTCCACTGCGGCAGCAGCTCCCCTGCAAGGTCCAGCCCGAGGTCGACGAGCACATGGCGGTAACTGCCTCGTGGCGCGTGCACACACTCGAAGTCCGGTGGCATGATCGCGATGTCACCCGGACCGAGGGAGGCGCGGCGGCGCCGGTCGCCGATCTCGCAGACACCGTCCAACTGCAGAACCAGTGCCAGTTCGCCGGATCGTCCAGGCCCTCGGCGGGTCGAGCGGTGGGCGCTGCCCTGCACATGCATGAAGCGCAGCTCGCCCCAGTCCTGCAGCGCCATGCGGATGTCGAAGGGCTCGTCGCGCAGCGGCTCGACACGGATGTCGACGTTCAGCGCGTGCGCGATCGCATGGCGCCAGTATTCGGGCCGCTCCTCGACGCGGATCGCATCCGTGTCGAAGAGCCACCGGCTCGAATCGGGCCGGGTGGCCCCGCGTTGCGGCATGTCCGGTGCGTGGAACGCCAGGATGCTGTGTGGGACGCGCAACACCAGCCCTCCTCTTTCCGGATGCAGCCTGCGGGTATGCAGGCTGTCTGCTCGCTACATTGAACAATCGATGCTGACCGCATGACTTGCATCAGATCAAGCGGGTGAACCCGACCTCCGATCGGTGCTGTGACGCGCCTGCAACAGGGCGCCCACGAGAAGCTGCCCGCAGCGAGCCCGGGAGACCGCGTTAGAGTGCGCGCCGTGCTCGCCGCCCACGACCTCGAGGCCCGCCGCGGACGCCGCGTGCTGTTCAGCCACCTCAGCTTGAGCGCCGCGCCGGGCCAGCTGCTGCGCGTGCTCGGTGCCAACGGCTCGGGCAAGACGACGCTGCTGCGCATGCTGGTTGGCCTGACGCTGCCCGCTGCCGGTACGGTGAGCTGGAACGGCCGGCCGATCAGCGCCGATCGCGACGCCTTCCACCGCGATCTCGTCTACCTGGGGCACGCCGCGGCGCTCAAGGATGACCTGAGTGCGCGCGAGAACCTGCAGTCGCTGATGGCGATCGGCGGCACGGCCTGCGATGCGGCGCAGGCCGACGGGGCGCTTGCCGCCGCGGGTCTGGCCGGGCGCGAGCGCCTGCCGGCGCGCGTGCTCTCGGCCGGGCAGCGCCGCCGGGTGGCGCTGGCGCGCCTGGCGCTGGCTGGCCAGCAGCGGCTGTGGGTGCTCGACGAGCCCTTCAATGCGCTCGATGCGGCGGCGGTCGGATGGCTGGCCGGGCTGCTCGGCACGCATCTGGGCGCGGGCGGCATCGTCGCGCTGACGAGCCACCAGCCCTTGCCGCTGGACGAGGGCGACGCCGTGGTGGTGGCGCTGTGACGGCGTGGGCGGTGTTCCTGCGCGACCTGCGCTTGGCGCAGCGTCGGCGCGCCGACACGCTGGCAGCGGCGATCTTCTTCGTCATCGTCGCCAGCCTCTTCCCGCTGGCGCTCGGTGCCGATCCGGCCTGGCTGCGCCGGCTCGGCCCCGGCGTGGTCTGGGTCGCGGCGCTGCTGGCCTCGATGCTGTCGATGCCGCGCCTCTTCGCCGACGACGCCGTCGACGGCACGCTCGAGCAGATGCTGCTGTCGCCGACGCCGCTGCCGCTGATCGTGCTTGCCAAGGTCGGCGCGCACTGGCTGGCCAGCGGCCTGCTGCTGAGCCTGGCCGCGCCGGTGCTGGCACTGCAGTACGGGCTGGACGGACCGGCGATCGGCATGCTCGTTCTGACGCTGCTGCTGGGAACGCCGGTGCTCAGTCTCGTCGGTGCGATCGGCGCGGCGCTGACCGTGGGCGTTCGCGGCGCGGCGGTGCTGCTCTCGCTGCTGGTGCTGCCGCTGGTCACGCCGGTGCTGATCTTCGGCGCCGGCGCGGTGGAGGCGGTTGCCGGCGGCATGGACAGTGGCGGACACTTCTCGCTGCTGGGCGCGATCCTCGTCGCGGCGGCCTTTCTTGCCCCCTGGGCGGCGGCCGCGGCACTGCGCATCAGCTTGGACTGACGCGCCCAGGTGGGAATCGGGATCGGGCAGAATGGCCAGCCATCCATGACGCGCATCAATTGGTTCTATTACGCGGCTCCGGCCCGCTTCTACGGGCTGGCGGGCAAGCTGGTGCCGTGGTGCGCCGCGGCGGCCGTCGTGCTGGGCCTGTGGGGCCTGTGGATCGGGCTCGTGGTGGCGCCGACCGACTTCCAGCAGCGCGACAGCTACCGCATCATCTTCATCCACGTGCCCGCGTCGTGGATGTCGATGGTGCTCTACGTCGCGATGGCCTTCTGGTCGGCGATCGGACTGATCTTCAACGCACGCCTGGCGGCGATGCTGGCGCAGGCGATCGCGCCCACCGGCGCGCTGATGACCTTCCTCTCGCTGTGGACCGGGGCCCTCTGGGGAAAGCCGACCTGGGGCACCTGGTGGGTCTGGGACGCGCGGCTCACCAGTGAGCTGCTGCTGCTCTTCCTCTACATCGGCTACATGTCGCTGCGCGCCGCGATCGACGACGAGCGCCGCGCCGACCGCGCGAGCGCCGTGCTGGCGATCGTCGGTGTCGTCAACGTGCCGATCATCTACTTCTCGGTGCAGTGGTGGAACACGCTGCACCAGGGCGCCTCGGTGAGCGTGAGCAAGGCGCCGACGATGGCGGCGATCATGCTGCAGGGCATGCTGGTGATGGCGCTGGCGATGTGGGCCTACGCCTTCGCCGTGGTGTTCGCGCGCGTGCGGCTGATCATCCGCGAGCGCGAGCAGGGTGCGGCCTGGGTGCGCGAACTGCGCCCGGCGGGAGCGCTGCCGTGACGATGACGCCGTACTGGGCCAGCGTCTCGGACTTCCTCGCGATGGGCGGCTACGGCCTCTACGTCTGGGGGTCGTTCGGGGTCACCGCGCTGGCGCTGGCGATGGAACTCGCAGCGCTGCGCGCGCGTCGAAGGCAGCTGGAGGACGAAGCATGAAGCCAAGACACAAGCGCGCCGCGATCATCGGCGGAGGCCTGACAGCGCTGGCGATCGTCGTCGCGCTGGTGCTCAATGCCTTCCAGAGCAATCTGGTGTTCTTCTTCAGCCCCTCGCAGATCGCCGCCAACGAGGCGCCGCGCGATCGCGCCTTCCGCGTCGGCGGGATGGTCGAGGAGGGCAGCCTGCAGCGCGCTGCCGACGGGCTGACGGTGCGCTTCGTCGTCACCGACACGGCCAAGACGATCCCGGTGGCCTACAAGGGCATCCTGCCCGACCTCTTCCAGGAGGGCAAGGGCGTGGTCGCCCAGGGCCGGCTCGGCCCCGACGGCGTCTTCCATGCCGACCAGGTGCTGGCCAAGCACGACGAGAACTACATGCCGCCGGAGGCCGCCGAGGCGATCGAGCGCGCGCAACACGGCGAGATGCCATCGCTCGCCGGCACGATGAAGCCTGAGCCATGATTCCCGAACTCGGTCATTTCGCGCTGGCGCTGGCGCTGGCGGTCGTGGTGCTGGCGCAGGTGCTGGTGCCGCTGGTGGGCAGTGCCCGTGGCGACCGGCGCTGGATGGCGCTGGCTCGTCCGGCGGCGATCCTGCACTTCCTGCTCGTGGCCCTGGCCTACGGCTGCCTCACCGCGGCCTTCGTCGGCAACGACTTCTCGGTCCTCTACGTCGCACAGAACTCGAACTCGGACCTGCCGCTGCCCTACCGCATGGCCGCGGTCTGGGGCGGGCACGAGGGTTCGATCCTGCTGTGGCTGTTCGTGCTCGCTGGCTGGACGGTGGCGGTGGCGGTCTTCTCGCGCGGCCTGCCGGCGGTGCTGCGCGCGCGCATCCTGGGCATCATGGGGCTGATCAGCATCGGCTTCATGCTCTTCATCCTCTTCACCTCCAACCCCTTCGAGCGCCTGCTGCCGGCGGCCGAGCAGGGCAGCGACCTGAACCCGTTGCTGCAGGATCCGGGCATGGCTTTTCACCCGCCCTTGCTCTACATGGGCTACGTCGGCTTCTCGGTCAGCTTCGCGTTCGCGATCGCGGCACTGCTGGCCGGGCGCCTGGACGCCACCTGGGCGCGCTGGTCGCGGCCCTGGACGACGACGGCCTGGATGTTCCTGACCCTGGGCATCGCGTTGGGCAGCGCCTGGGCCTACTACGAGCTCGGCTGGGGCGGCTGGTGGTTCTGGGATCCGGTGGAGAACGCCTCCTTCATGCCCTGGCTGGTGGGCACCGCGCTGATCCACTCGCTGGCGGTGACCGAGAAGCGCGGCGGCTTCAAGATGTGGACGGCGCTGCTGGCGATCCTCGCCTTCTCGCTCTCGCTGCTGGGCACCTTCCTCGTGCGCTCGGGCGTGCTGTCGTCGGTGCACGCCTTCGCCAGCGACCCCTCGCGCGGCATCTTCATTCTCGGTTTCCTCGTCGCGGTGATCGGCAGCTCGCTCGTGCTCTTCGCGTGGCGGGGGCCCAGGGTGGGCCTTGGCGGCGGCTTCGATGCCGTCTCGCGCGAGGGCATGCTGCTGGCCAACAACGTGCTGCTGGTCGTGGCCATGGCGGCGGTGTTGCTGGGGACGCTCTATCCGATGGCGCTGGACGCGCTGAACCTGGGCAAGATCTCGGTCGGCGAGCCTTACTTCGAGGCCGTGTTCGTGCCGATCATCGCGCCGGCGATCTTCCTGCTGGGCGTGGGCCCGGTCGCCCGCTGGAAGCACGCCAAGCTGCCCGAGCTGGCGGTGCAGCTGCGCTGGGCGGCGGCGGTGAGCGTCGTCGTCGCCATCGTCGCGCCGCTGCTCCTCGGGAGCTTCTCGCCGATGATCGGCTTCGGGATGTTCCTCGCCGCCTGGGTGCTGACGACGACGGCCGTTGCGCTCTACGAGCGCGTCAGGGGCTGGCCGGTGTCGTCGTGGATGCATCGCCTGCGCGGGCAGACCGGGGCCTGGTACGGCATGCTGCTCGCGCACGCGGGCGTGGGCGTGTTCATCGTCGGGGTGACGCTGGTCGGCGGCTACGAGACCGAGCAGGACCTGCGCATGGAGGTAGGCAGCACCGCGAGCATGGGCGGCTACGACTTCAAGCTGCAGGGCCTGTCGCCCGTCAAGGGGCCGAATTACGACGCCTTCGTCGCGCGCTTCCTGGTCACGAAGGACGGACGCGAGGTCGCGACGCTGACGCCGGAGAAGCGCGTCTACCGCGCCAGCCGCATGCCGATGACCGAGGCCGCGATCCAGCGCAGCCTGACGCGCGACCTCTACGTTTCGCTCGGCGAATCGATCGACAACGGGCACACCTGGATCGTGCGCCTGTACGTCAAGCCCTTCGTCAACTGGATCTGGGGCGGCTGCGTGCTGATGGCGCTGGGCGCCATGGTCGCGGTGGCCGACCGGCGCTACCGCCTGCGTCGCAGCGCCGCGATCGAGTTGCCCGCGGGCCTGATGCCCGGTTGAGCCCGGTGTCGATTCGGCAGCGGCCGCACCGATGACGTCTCCATGAAGCTGCGCTACGTCCTTCCCCTCGTCGTCTTCCTCGTCCTCGTCGGCTTCCTGGCGGTGGGGCTGCAGCGCGACCCGCGCGAGGTCCCGTCGCCGCTGGTGAACAAGCGCGCCCCGGAGTTCAGCCTGCCGCTGCTCGAGGATCCGGCGGTGCAGCGCACCGTGGCCCAGATGAGGGGCAAGGTCTGGGTCGCGAACTTCTTCGCATCCTGGTGCGTGCCCTGCCTGGCCGAACATCCGCTGGTGAGCGAGCTCGCGCGCTCGGTCACCGTCGTCGGCATCAACTACAAGGACAAGCACGAGGACGCGACGCGCTGGCTCGCGCGCAACGGCAATTCGTACGCGATGGTGCTGGTGGATCGCGAGGGCAAGGCCGGCCTCGACTACGGCGTCTACGGGGTGCCCGAGTCCTACGTGATCGACAAGGAAGGCGTGATCCGCTACAAGCAGATCGGCCCGATCACGCCGCAGGCGCTGCAGGAGGTGCTGCTGCCGCTGCTGAAGAAGCTCGATGCCTAGCGTGATCCGCAGCCGGATGCACCGCGCGCTGTTCGCCGTCGTGCTGGCGCTGACGCTCGGCGGCGCCTTCGCCCAGGAGGCGCGGCCGCTGGCCGACGACCCGGCGCTCGAGGCCCGGGTGCTCGGCATCGCCGAGCATCTGCGCTGCCTCGTCTGCCAGAACGAGACGATCGCCGCCTCGCGTGCCGATCTCGCCAACGACCTGCGCGACCAGATCCGCGCGCAGTTGAAGGAAGGCCGCAGCGAGGAGCAGATCAAGCAGTACATGGTCGACCGCTACGGCGATTTCGTGCTCTACACGCCGCCGGTGCGGCCGACGACCTGGCTGCTCTGGGCCGGGCCCTTCGTGCTGCTGCTGGCGATGCTCGCCTGGCTCGCGTGGCTGCTGCGCTCGCGCCGCCACGAGGCGCCTGCGGCGCCGCTGGGCGAGGCCGAGCGCGCGCGTGCACGCGCCCTGCTCGGCGAAGCGCCGGAAGCCGATCCCGCGTCGCCGAAGCCGGCGAAGGCGGGTGCGCCCACCGCCGACAAGACCACCGCCGGCCAAGTGTCCGGAGGCGCCCGATGACCAGTTTCTACCTCCTCGCCGCGCTGCTCACGCTCGCGGTCCTGGCCGTGCTGTGGCTCACGCTGCGCCGCGCCGATCCGGGCCCCGGCGTCGACGAGGCAGCCAGCAACGTGCGCATCCTGCGCGTGCAGCTGGCCGAGCTGCGCGCGGATCGCGATGCCGGCACGATCGACGCCGCGACCTTCGAGACCTCGCGTGCCGAGCTGGAACGCCGCGTGCTGGCCGAGGCCGCATCCGGCGATCCGGCAACCGCCAAGCGCGGCCTGCGCGGTGCCGCGCTGCTGCTGCTGGGCGTGCCGGTGGTCGCGATCGCCGTCTACGCGGTGCTCGGCAACCGCGACGCGTTCGATCCGGTGCTCGCGCAAAGGCCGTCGCAGTTCAGCCAGCAGGACATCGACGCGATGGTCGATCGCCTGGCCGAGCGCATGAAGGCCGACCCGAGCGACCCCGAGGGCTGGCTGCTGCTCGGACGCTCGTACATGGCGATGCAGCGCTTCGACGCGGCGCGCGATGCGCTCGCGCAGGCGGTGCAGCGTCGTCCCGGCGACGCGCAGCTGCTGGCCGACCTGGCGGACGCCACGGCGATGGCGCAGGGACAGAACCTGCTCGGCGAGCCCGAGAAGCTGATCGCGCAGGCGCTGCAGGCCGACCCGGAAAACCTGAAGGCGCTGGCGCTCGCGGCGACCGCCGCGCTGGTGCGCGGCGAGCCGCGTCGCGCGTCCGATTTCTTCGAGCGTGCGCTGCGCGTCGCGCCGCCCGACAGCCCCTACGTTGCGGGACTGCAGGACGGCCTGCACCAGGCGCGCGCCGCCGCGGGTCTGCCGCCGACTCCGGCGGCGACCGCTGCGCCCGGGCCGCTCGCGGTTCCGTCGCCTGCGGCGCCGGCATCGGCAGCAGCTCCTGCCCCTGCCGTCGCTGCGGCGCCGCTGGCAGTGCAGGTCTCGCTGGCACCAGCGCTCGCCGGCAGGCTGCAGGAGGGCGACACCTTGTTCATCTTCGCGCGCGCGGCCGAGGGCCCGCGCATGCCGCTGGCGATCTCACGCCAGACGGTAGGCCCGGGCACGCGCTGGCCGGTGGCGGTGACGCTGGACGACTCGACGGCGATGGCGTCGCAGTTCAGGCTCTCGGGCTTCGAGCGCGTCGTCGTCGGTGCACGGATCTCGCGCTCGGGCAGCGCGAATCCGGAGCCCGGTGATCTCGAAGGCCAGGGCACGCCGATCCCGCCTGCCGGGAACACGTCGCTGACGATCGACCAGGTCCGCTGAGGCGGTCGCGCTCCCGCTTTGCGCCGGCTGCAGCGCGCGCAAAGCCCCTTTCCCCGATGCAAGCAGTGCCGGCATGCGAAGCTCTGATCCTAGGGATCGTGGGAGCTCGATCGATGACGAAGCTGGACGGAGCTGAACTGCAGACGCTTGCAGAGAGGCTGCCGCAGTGGCGCTACGACGCCGAGCGCGGCGGCACGATCACGCGCAGCTACATGTTCAGTGACTTCGTGCAGGCCTTCGGCTTCATGGCGCAGCTCGCGCTCGAAGCCGAGAAGCGGAACCACCATCCCGAGTGGTCCAACGTCTACAACCGCGTCGTGATCACACTCACGACGCACGACCTGGGCGGGCTCTCGACGCTGGACCTGGAGTTGGCACGCGTGGCGGATGCGCTGCACGCGCGCATGAGCCCGTCACGGCAGCAAGGCTGAAGCGATGCGCAAGCAGCTCGAGCAGCACGATTCCGCGCAGGCGCCAGCCAGCGGCAGGCATGGGCTGGCCGCCGGCGATGCCGGGCGCCCGCACAGCGCCGACTGGACGATCGCCCAGGGCTGGGAGCGCTACACCGCCGAGGAGCACGGCGTCTGGAAGACGCTCTACGAACGCCAGACCCGGCTGCTTCCCGGGCGGGCCTGCGACGAGTTCCTGCAGGGCATGAACGAACTGGCGATCGAGGCCGACCGCATTCCCGACTTCCGGCGCCTGTCGGAGCTGCTGATGAAGCGAACCGGCTGGCAGGTGGTTGCCGTCCCGGGCCTCGTTCCCGACGAGGTGTTCTTCGAGCACCTGGCCGGGCGCCGCTTCCCCGCCGGCAACTTCATCCGCAAGGCCAGCGAGCTCGACTACCTCGAGGAGCCCGACGTCTTTCACGACGTCTTCGGCCATGTGCCGATGCTGATGAACCCGGCGATCGCCGACTACATCCAGGCCTACGGCGAGGGCGGCCTGCGCGCGCAACGCCTGGGGCACCTGGAGAAGCTCGCTCGTGTCTACTGGTACACGGTTGAATTCGGTTTGCTGCGGCAGAAGGAGGGCCTGCGCATCTACGGCGCCGGGATCGCTTCTTCGGCCACCGAGAGCGTGTTCGCCCTCGAGAGCCCTTCGCCCAACCGCATCCGCTTCCAGCTCGAACGCGTGATGCGCACGCGCTACCGCATCGACGATTTCCAGGAGAGCTACTTCGTCATCGACGGGCTGGACGAGCTGCTCGAGCTCGCGCGCATCGACTTCGCGCCGATCTACGAGCGCCTGGCATCGGGGCCGGAGTACACAGCCGGCGAAGTGTCGCTCGGTGACGAGGTGATCACGTGGGGCAGCGGTGAGTACCACCGCGGCAGGCGCATCGCGCCCGAGTGACGCTCGGGGCGCACGAGCGCGCGAACAAGTGCCGGGTGTCCGATGGGCACCAACCGGCGCTGCAGAACGCGATGCGGCAGCGTCGGCCCGGCGAGGGTCTCACAAGGATCTCGCATGGGCCTCACATGAGCCTCAATCGGGCTCGAGCCGCTGCAACTGCGCCTGCGCGACCATCAGCTTGCCCTCGCCGGCGTCGATGACCGCGTGCAGGGCCACTCCGGGGTGCGAGGACAGGCAGCGCAGCAGGACGTGATGGCTGGCGGTGCTGATGCTCGCTTCCAGAACCTGCGCACCGGTGCCCATCATCGCGCCGGCGCGACTGGCGGTGCCGAGCATCTGTTCACCGAGCATCTGCATCAGCTCGGCCGAAGGCAGGCCGCCGATGTGGGCCAGCGGCTTGCCGCTGTTGCGGTCGAAGACGCAGCAGGCGACCATGCCCTTGATGCCCGCGCAGCGCCGCACGAAGTCCCACCAGTCGACACCATGCGCCGGCTCCAGCCCCATCGGCTGCGTTGGCTGATCCGCGATCGCGTGCGGCGACGGCATGGCGCGTGCGCTGCGCGGCGCAGGCATCGGGTTCGGCGGTGCCAGTGTCTGCGACGGGGCCTGGAATGGCGCGTGTGCCGGCTCCGATGCCGGCATCGATGTCTGTGCCCGAGCGCTCGGCGCGGCGGCCACGGCCGGCGCAGGAGCCGACGGCGCGCCGGCATCGGCTGCAGGGCCCTTCGCGGCAAGGCCCTCGATCTGGTTCCAGGTGCTGCCGATGTAGCTCCAGGCCTCGCCAGGATGCGTGACGCGCGGCGTCACATTCACTTGCAGGCCATGGCGGCCGAAGTCGCGCGCGAAGCCGCTCACGGGTGCGGTCGCGCCCAGCGGCAGCATCAGCATCATCCGCGTGGCCCAGCGCTGGCGTTCGACGGCGTCCAGCAGCGGCTTGAGCGCTGCGCCCAGCGCATGTGCCGGCAGTTCGCCGAAGACGAGGACTGCCAGCGGCGCGTGCGAGACGAGCACGCGCGCCAGCGCGTGGCGCGACTGGCTGTCGGCATCGACGTCGGTGCTGTAGACGCGCAGCGAACTCCCGTCGGCGCCGGGCAACTCGATGAACTGCAGCGTGGCCAGCGGGATGCCGTGACCCTGGCGGCGGATCGTCAGCCGCGCGAGCTTGCCCTGGTTGGCGGCCATCGCCTGCAGCAGCCGCAGCGAGGAGCTCGTGCCGACGTCGTGCAGCGCGATGAAGGCCGGCGCCAGCCGTTGCAGCTCGCGCTGCAGGCCGCCGGCCGCGTCGTCGCCGACGAAGAGCTCGAACTGCTCGTCGCTGAGCCGCCGGCCGACGTCCTTGCCGTCGCCCAGGTAGGCGTTGCGGTCGCCGACGACCTGCGTGGCCGGTGCGCTGAGTTCGTCCGGATCGGGCCGGCGCATGGGCGGTGCGTGCTGCACGGTCGTTGGGTAGGCCATGGTGTGCTTTACGGCATCATAGGCGGCAGGCTGAAGCCGATGGAGTCGAACAAGACGGTCGCCGGCGTTCATTTGCCCGAACCCCCTAGCTTGTAGGCATCTGGAGGACGCGATTGCGGCAACCCACATGAGACCCGATTCGCAAGCGCCGCTCCCGGTGGTGGTGGTTGGTGCCGGGCTGGCCGGGCTGACCGTGGCGCTCGAGCTCGCGGCGACGCGGCCGGTGGTCGTGCTGGCCAAGCGCGAGCTCGGGGAAGGCGCGACCGCCTGGGCGCAGGGCGGCATCGTCGGTGTACTGGGCAGCGACGACAGCGTCGAATCGCATGTGCGCGACACGCAGGAAGCCGGCGCCGGTCTGGTCGACGAGCACACCGCGCGCTTCATCGCCGAGCACAGCGCGCAGGCGATCGAGTGGCTGGTGCAAAGCGGCGTGCCCTTCTCGTCGGATCCGCAGGGGCCGCTCGGGCTGCACCTCACGCGCGAGGGCGGGCACGCCGTGCGGCGCATTGCGCACGCGGCCGACGCGACCGGCCGCGCGATCCACCAGGCGCTGCTTGCGCGCGCGGCACGTGATCCGAACATCCAGCTGCGCCAGCGCGCGATGGCGGTGGACCTGATCACCTCGCGTCACCTGCAGCGCCAGGAGTCGCCGCGCTGCTTCGGCGTCTACGCGCTGGACATCGACGCCGGGCGCGTCGAGACGCTGCCGGCAGCGGCGGTGGTGCTGGCCACCGGCGGCGTCGGCAAGGTCTACCGCTACACCAGCAACCCGGACACGGCGACCGGCGACGGCATCGCGATGGCCTGGCGCGCCGGCTGCCGCGTCGGCAACATGGAGTTCATCCAGTTCCACCCGACCTGCCTCTACCACCCGCAGGAGCGCAGCTTTCTCATCACCGAGGCGCTGCGCGGCGAAGGCGCCCAGCTGCGCCTGCCGTCCGGCGAGGGCCTGGGCGAGCGCTTCATGGCGGCGCACGACCCGCGGCTGGAACTCGCGCCGCGCGACATCGTCGCACGCGCGATCGACTTCGAGATGAAGAAGCACGGCCTGGACCATGTGTGGCTGGACGCGACGCCGATCGTGCGCGAGCGCGGGCAGGCCTTCCTCGTCGAGCATTTCCCGACGATCCACGCGCGATGCCTGGCGCTCGGGATCGACATCACGCGCGAGCCGATCCCGGTCGTGCCCGCGGCGCACTACACCTGCGGCGGCGTCGTCACCGACCTGGCCGGACGCACCGACCTGCACGGCCTCTACGCCGTCGGCGAGGCCACCTACACCGGGCTGCACGGCGCCAACCGGCTGGCGAGCAACTCGCTGCTGGAGTGCGTGGTGATCGGGCGCACCTGCGCCGCGCACATCGCCGCGGGTGCCGTCGACGCGCAGCCGCCGCTGCCGCCCTGGGACGAGAGCCAGGTCGAGGATGCCGACGAGCAGGTCGTGATCAGCCACAACTGGGACGAGCTGCGGCTCCTGATGTGGAACTACGTCGGCATCGTGCGCACGACCAAGCGGCTGGAGCGCGCGCTGCACCGCATCGAGCTGCTGCGCGGCGAGATCGACGACTACTACGCCAACTTTCGCGTCACGCGCGATCTGCTCGAGCTGCGCAACCTGGTCGAGTGCGCGCGGCTGATCGTGCGCTCGGCGCTGCGGCGGCACGAGAGCCGCGGCCTGCACTACAGCCGCGACTACCCCGAGGCGCTGCCGGTCAGCTTCCCGACGGTGCTGACGCAGCCCGCGCGCAGCAGCAGCCGGCCCTAGGAGCGTGGGCGGCAGAAAACCAGCGCTACGCCGCGGCGACCCGTATGTCTCGGCCAGACCGCGCACATTCGCGTCTCGCGCCGGCGCCCGGGTTCGGAGCCTGACGCCCGCCTCAACCCCGTGCGCGCATCGCGACGCGCGCCTGCACGAAGCCGAAGGCGTAGTCGACGGCGTTGGCCACCTGGCGCGCGGTCTCGAGGCGTTCCTTCTCGGTCTGGTAGAAGGCGAAGTCGACCGCGTGCCGGATGTAGCGCGGCTGCAGCCGATTGAGCGCGACGCAGGCGACGTCGGCCAGGAGTTCGGCGTCGTCCACAAGGCCCGGGTACCTTGCGGCATTCGCCGCCACGGCGCCGTAGACCGCCTGCTCGTTGGAATTGCGGACCGAGCTGAAGTCGAAGTGCATCGGAGGGAATCCTCGCTGCGCGCGGACGCGTAGCCGGATATCGGCACCCGGCGCCGGCGCTTGAGCCTGCGCCGCCCGATGCGCCCGGTCGCAGCTCAGGCCGGACCGATCTCCTTGACCGCGCCCGGCGACGAGGCGATGAGGCTTTCCGGGTTGCGCGCGACGAAGTCGAGCATGCGGTCGATGCAGCCCAGTGCCTGGCTGCGGATCGGCTCGGGGACGTGCACCTCGCCGCTGCCCTGCTCGACGCAGGCCAGCGCGCCCTGCAGCGCGTTCATCGCCATCCAGGGGCAGTGCGCGCAGCTCTTGCAGGTGGCGCTTGCGCCGGCGGTCGGCGCCTCGATGAGCTGCTTGCCGGGCGCGAGCTGGCGCATCCGGTGCAGGATGCCCTTGTCGGTGGCGACGATGTAGGTCGAGGCCTTGCCCTCGACCACGGCCTTGATCAGCTGGCTCGTGCTGCCGACGACGTCGGCCTGGTCGACGACGGTCTTGGGCGACTCCGGGTGCACGAGCACGAGCGCGCCGGGATGCTGCTCGCGCAGCAGTTCGAGCTCCAGGCCCTTGAACTCGTCGTGCACGATGCAGGCCCCGTCCCACAGCAGCATGTCGGCGCCGGTCTGCTCCTGGATGTAGCGCCCCAGATGCTTGTCCGGGGCCCAGAGGATCTTCTGTCCCTGTTCCATCAGGTGGCGCACGATCGGCAGCGCGCACGAGCTCGTCACCATCCAGTCGGCACGCGCCTTGACCGCGGCGCTGGTGTTGGCGTAGACGACGACCTTGCGGTCGGGGTGCGCGTCGCAAAAGGGGGCGAACTCCTCGATCGGGCAGCCGAGGTCCAGCGAACAGGTCGCGTCCAGGTCGGGCATCAGCACGCGCTTGCCGGGCGAGAGGATCTTCGCCGTCTCGCCCATGAAACGCACGCCGGCGACGACGAGCGTCGTGGCCGGATGGTCGCGCCCGAAGCGCGCCATTTCGAGCGAATCGGCGACGCAGCCGCCGGTGGCGAGCGCCAGGTCCTGCAGGTCGCCGTCGACGTAGTAGTGCACGACGAGGACCGCGTTCTGCGCCTTCAGCAACTCGGCGATGCGTGCCTTGTGCGCCGCCTTTTCCGCCGGGGAGAGCGCGCGCGGCACCTTGGCCCAGGCCTGCAGGGTGCAACTCGCGCCGCTGGCGTCCTGGCGCGTGTAGTCGTAGAGCGTCTCGGTCATGGGCGGTCGGTCCTCGGGTGGAAAACCCCGGGCAGCGGGGCGCGGAGGATGGAAGCTCGGGAGAGAGATGGGGATGGTAGTGCCGCGCGTCAACCCGATCGCGTGTAGGTGCAGGAGCGTGGCCGGCCGCGTTCAGGGCCCGCTGCGCAGGAAGCGGCGCGGCGTCGTGCCCTGCGTGCGCCGCACCATCGCGCTGAAGGCGCTGGCGCTGGCGTAGCCGAGTTCGGCGGCGATGTGGCTCATCGGGCGATGGTCGGCCGCCAGCGCCAGCGCCTGCGCCAGCCGTGCCTGCTGGCGCCACTGCCCGAAGGTGGTGCCCAGCTCCTGGCGGAAGAGCCGCGCAAGCGTGCGCGTGCTCGCGCCGACCTCGCCGGCCCAGCCCTGAAGCGTCGCGTGGCGCAGCGGCTCGTGCACGATCGCCTGGCACAGCGCGCGCAAACGCTTGTCGGCGGGCAGTGCCAGTCCCAGCGGCACCGGCGCGGCGCACTGCAGTTCGTCGAGGACGAGGTCGGAGAGGCGCTGCTCGCGTTCGCTTGCCGGTTCACTGCCCGGGGAGGTGTCGAGGTGGCGCACCAGTTCGCGCATCAGCGGCGAGACCTCGAGCACGCGGCACTCGCGCCAGCGCTCGAACGGCGTGCCCTGGGCACTGGGCAGGAAGCGCGCCACAGGGTGCACGTACAGGGTGTGGATCTCGGCGTCCTCGACCACGCTGACGGCATGCTCGACGTCCGGCGGGATCCACAGCGCGCGCGAAGGCGGAACCAAGTAGGTGCCGTGCCCGGCGGTCATGCGGATGATGCCGGTGGCCGAGAGCGCCACCTGGGCCCAGGGGTGGCGGTGCGGCCGCACGCCGCTCTGCACCGCCATCGTGCGCAGCTTGGCGCGCAGCGGCCGGGCCGCCGTGGGCACGTGCAGGCCCTCGTCGCTGGGCAGCCATCGGGCAGGATGCGCGGCCATTGGCAGGTTCTCGACAGAAATTGACCCGCTATCGTAACCGTGCCGGGCGACTTGCACCTACAGTGCCGCCCCATGTCGACGCTTGCCGCCCCCGTGCCGCTGCGCGAAGACGCGACCACGATCGGCGTCGTCAGCATCGCGCACGGCATCTCGCATTTCTGCCAGCTGATCGTGCCGCCGCTCTTCCCGTGGCTGGCGGCCTCGTTCGCGGTCAACAACACGCAGCTTGGGCTGCTGATGTCGGTGTTCTTCGTCTTCTCGTGCGTGGGGCAGGCGGCGGCGGGCTTCGTCGTCGACCGCTACGGTGCGCAGCGGGTGCTGATGGGCGGCCTGGCCCTGTTCGCGATCGCGGCCGCCGGGCTGGCGGCAAGCCCGAGCTTCCCGGTGCTCTTCGTCTTCATGGCGATGGCCGGGCTCGGGAACTGTGTCTTCCACCCCGTCGACTTCTCGATCCTCAACGACCGCGTGAGCGCGCCGCGGCTGGGCCACGCCTACGCCGCGCACGGGCTCTCGGGCAACCTCGGCTGGGCGCTGGCGCCGCTGTTCGTCGTCGGCATCACGACGGCCAGCGGCTCCTGGCGCATCGCGCTGGCCAGCGTCGCGCTGCTGGTGCTCGCGGTGCTGCTGATGGTGTGGCTGCAGCGCGAGCGCGTCACGGTGCGTGCAGCGCACAAGGGCGCCGGGCACGCCGAGGGCAGCAGCGGCTTCGGCTTCCTGCGGCTTGCGGCGGTGTGGTCGTGCTTCGCGTTCTTCTTCGTCTACTCGCTCGCGCTGGGCGGCGTGCAGACCTTCGCGCCGGCAGCGGCCGGGAAACTGCACGGGGTGGACGCCGAGCGCGTCGCGATCTTCCTCTCGACCTACATGGTCTGCGCCGGCATCGGCATGGTGCTCGGCGGCTACCTCGTTCGCGACCCGCGGCGCTGCATCCGCATCGCCGCCGCGGGCTTCGCGATCGCGGCGACCGTGGCGCTGATGATGGCGCTCGGCCATTGGTCGCCGGCGGTCGTCCTCGCGCTCTTCGGCATCATGGGCCTGGGCTCGGGCATCGCCGGGCCTTCGCGCGACCTGCTCGTCAAGCAGGCGACGCCCGCGGGCGCGACGGGGCGTGTCTATGGGGTCGTCTACTCGGGCCTGGACGTGGGCACGATGCTCGCCGCGGTCTTCTTCGGCATGCTGATGGACGCGGGCAACTACCGCGGCGTGTGGCTGGCGATGGCCGCGTCGCTGGGCGTGCTGATCCTCACTGCGGTCAACGTGCGACGCAACGCGCGCCCGATGGCTGCACCGGTCGCGGCCTGAGGCCCCGGGGCGCGAATGCCCCGGGGTGACCGACAATGGCGCGGGCTCGAGCTTCACCGACCTGCATCGAGCCGCAGCGATCCCCATGACCGTCTCGCCCCCGCGCCTGGCCGGCCACGCCCTCGTCGAAGCGCTCGTCGCGCAGGGGATCGACACGGTCTTCGGCGTCCCGGGCGAGAGCTATCTCGCGGCGCTGGATGGCTTTCACGAGCACCGCGACCGCATCCGCTTCGTCGCCTGCCGGCAGGAAGGCGGCGCGGCCTTCATGGCCGAGGCGCAGGGCAAGCTCGCCGGCCGACCGGGCGTGTGCTTCGTCACCCGCGGACCAGGAGCCGCCAACGCCAGCATCGGCGTGCACACCGCGTTCCAGGACAGCACGCCGATGCTGCTGCTCGTCGGTCAGGTGGCTGGCGAGCAGCGCGACCGCGAAGCCTTCCAGGAGCTGGACTACCGCCAGTTCTTCGGCCCCGGGACGCTCGGCATGGCCAAGTGGGCGGCCGAGGTCCACGACGCCGACCGCATCCCCGAGTACGTCGCCCGTGCGTTCCACATCGCGATGCAGGGGCGCCCCGGCCCGGTGGTGCTGGCCTTGCCCGAGGACGTGCTGACCGCGCCGACCGCAGCGCCGGTGCTGCCGCGCGTGCAGCCGGCGCAGGCCTGGCCCGATCCGGCGGCGCTGCAGGAGCTGCGCGCCTTGCTGCTGGCGTCGCGGCGGCCGTTCGTGATCGTCGGCGGCGGCGGCTGGACGGCTGCGTCCTGCGCCGCGCTGCAGCGCTTTGCCGAGCGCTGGCAGCTGCCGGTGGGCTGCGCCTTCCGCTTCCAGGACCTGTTCGACAACCGGCACCCGAACTACGCCGGCGACGTGGGCATCGCGCCGAACCCGAAGCTCGCCGAGCGCATCCGCGAGGCCGATCTCGTGCTCGTCATCGGCGCGCGGCTGGGCGAGATGACGACCGGCGGCTATACGCTGCTGCAGGCGCCGCGGCCACGGCAGAAGCTCATCCACATCCATGCCGGCGCCGAGGAACTGGGGCGCGTCTACGCCGCCGACCTGCTGCTGCAGGCAGGCATGGCCTGCGCCGCACCCGCGCTCGGGGCGCTCGAGGCGCCGACCGATCCGCCATCCGATCCGCCCTGGGCAGGACAGGCACAGGCCGCGCACGCCGACTACCTCGCGAGCCTCGAGTCGCCGCCGCTGCAGCCGCTGGACATGGCGCAGGTGATGAAGACCGTCGTGCGCCTTGCGCCCGCGGACACCATCTACTGCAACGGTGCCGGCAATTACGCCGGCTGGGTGCATCGCTTCGTGCCTTATCGCGGCTTGCAGCACCACGGACGCACGCAGCTCGCGCCGACCTCGGGCGCGATGGGGTACGGCCTTCCTGCGGCGGTCGCGGCGGCGCTGCTGCAGCCCGTGCGCTGCGTCGTGCACGTTGCCGGCGACGGCGACTTCCTGATGACCGGACAGGAACTGGCCACGGCGACGGCGCACGGCGCCGGGCGCGGCAAGGCCCGGCTCGTGAGCCTCGTCGTCGACAACGGCAGCTACGGCACGATCCGCATGCACCAGGAGCGCGAATACCCCGGGCGCGTCAGCGGCACCGAGCTCTTCAACCCCGACTTCGCGGCCCTGGCGCGCGCCTACGGCTGGCTTGCCGAGCGCGTCGAGCGGACTACGGAGTTTGAGTCCGCGTTCGCGCGCGCGCTTGCCGCCGACCGGCCGACGCTGCTGCACCTTCCGCTGCCGGCCGAGCAGATCACGACGCGAACGACGCTCTCGGCGATCCGCGCGGCAGCGATGGCGCGAAGGACTTGAGCAGACCTGTGGGCCAGGCGGCTGGACGGAGCTGCACACCTCGTCAAGGCCTTCGAAGTCATCGTCGGCTATCGTCCGCACGTTGAGCGGGCACGGCCCGGCCTGAGCGGGGGCGGCGTGCTTCGCCTCAGCCCATCCTCCTTCACGCAAGAACCGAACCGATGAGCCACGATTTCTCGACCTGTGATCTCTGCGACGCGCACAAGAACGACAGCGACGGCGCTTTCCGTGTCCTGCCGCCGGTCTTCCCCAGTTACGGCGGCCGCAGGCGCTTCGCCGGGCCGGTGGCCACCGTGAAGTGCCACGAAGACAACTCGCTCGTCAAGGCGGCGCTCGACACGCCGGGGCAGGGGCGGGTGCTCGTGGTCGACGGGGGAGGGTCGCTGCGCCGGGCGCTGGTCGGCGGCAACCTCGCCGCGGCAGCGGCGCGCAACGGCTGGGCGGGCGTCGTCGTCGACGGCGCGGTGCGCGACGCGGCGGAACTCGCTGCCTGTGACGTGGGCATCCGCGCGCTGGCGCTGATGCCCCTGCCCACCGAGAAGCGAAACCAGGGCCAGGCAGACGTCGCCGTGACGATCCAGGGCGTGACGGTGCGCCCCGGCGAGTGGCTCTACGCCGACGAGGATGGCATCGTCGTGATGTCCAGGCCCGCGTGATCCGAGGGAATCGGATGAAGACTGCCGCTGCCGCCGCGAGCGAATGGGAGGTCCTGCCGCCGCTGGGCGAGAACCCGCAGACGGTTGCCGAGCGTTGCCGCTCGATGGTCAAGCGCCGGGCGCTGCTGGCGGCCGGGGTGGCCGCGGTGCCGCTGCCCGGGCTCGACTGGCTGACCGACGTCGGCATCCTCGTCGACCTGCTGCCGCGCATCAATCGCGAATTCGGCTTGAGCACCGAGCAGATCGAGAAGCTCTCGCCCGATCGACGCATCGTCGTCTACAAGGCGATCAGCGCCGGCGGCGGCCTGCTGATCGGCCGCGTCGTCACCCGTGAGCTCGTGATGTGGATGCTGCGGCTCGTGGGTGTGCGGCTGACGACGCAGCAGGCGGCGAAGTACGTCCCGATCGCCGGTCAGGCCGTCTCTGCTGCGCTTACCTATTCGGCCCTGCGCTACGTGTGTGAGCAGCACATCCGCCAGTGCATGGAAGTGCACCGGCTGCTGGCCCTCCCGGCGCCGGGCAGCGAGCTCCCGACGGTCGAGGAAGTCACCTCGGAATCCTGACCGCGCCCCGTACAATCCGCCCCTCCGTCGGGGTGTAGCGCAGCCTGGTAGCGCAACTGCTTTGGGAGCAGTGGGTCGCACGTTCGAATCGTGTCACCCCGACCATTTCCGTCCCGCGCCGATCATGCACGGCCTGGACGGGCAGGCGGGTGCAGCGTTCGACGCTTCCGCGACGCTTCCGTCCGTCCGCCGCGATGGATCGATGGGCTTGCTCTCCTTCTTAAAACGATATATCGTTTGACATATCGAGTAATGGATGGAGAGCGAAGACGTGCATGGATGCTCACAGCGACGCCGATTCGGCGGGGCGCCTGGTGGCGCGTTTGCGGATGGCCCATGGCCGCATGAGCTTGGGCGCGGGCAGTGCCTCGGCGCGGGTCCGCGCGGTCGCGGGTGGTCACCCGGTCAGGCAGGCGGGGGTCGCGGTCAGGGCGGTCAGGGCGGCCCCGGAGGTCATGGAGGTCGTGGCGGACATGGCGCGAGGGGCGGTGGGCGACCGATCGGTGCCGGGACCGGCGCCGGCCGCGTCTTCGGACCGGGCGAGCTGCGCCTGCTGCTGCTGAGGCTGATCGAAGAGACGCCGCGTCACGGCTACGAGCTGATCAAGGTCCTCGAAGATCGTTTCGCCGGCGCCTATGCGCCGAGCCCCGGCGCGATCTATCCGAACCTGATGCTGCTCGAGGAGCTCGGGCATGTGCAGGCGCGCAGCGCCGAGGGCAGTCGGCGCCAGTACGAGATCACGCCGCAGGGCCGCGCCTATCTCGAGGAAAACGCGGATGCGGTGCGAGGCGTTCTCGACCGCACGCGCTCGATTTCCGCTGCGCTCCACTCGCCGCGGTGGAACATCAGCGCA
>Ga0116144_10001508_pt1 | contig 27632 bp, 13 predicted proteins | sample AD_UKC035_MetaG_FD_89746 | JGI IMG/M metagenome (GOLD analysis project Ga0116144, IMG submission 89746) | Active sludge microbial communities of municipal wastewater-treating anaerobic digesters from USA - AD_UKC035_MetaG | ecosystem: Engineered > Bioreactor > Anaerobic > Digestate | place: USA...
CCTGAACCGTATTGGCCCCCGATTGCTTGGTCACGGTCAAGCCAATTGCGGCAGAAGACCCAAGACGCGCCAGACTGCGCGGCTCCGCCGGCCCCTGGGTCACGTCCGCCACCTCGCCAAGCCGCACGGGGATTCCCATTGGGCTGGACAAAACGAGCGTCCGCAATTCCTCGACAGAGCGTGCCTCCGCCTTGAGTTTCACAATCCTTTCGACATGAGATTCGGCGGTTCTTCCACTGGATAAATCGAGATCTTGCGCCCGAACCGCACCCACCGCATCCAACGGCGTGAGCCCATGCGCCCGCAACCTCGTCGGATCCAACGTAATGCGCACCTCGCTCTGCTGATCACCGAAAATCGTCACCGTCCCCACGCCGTTGATCTGCTGCAGCGCTGGCTTCAGTTCATCTTCCGCAAAATTCGACATCCGCTCCGCCGACAACGGACCACTGAACGCCAAGGTGAGAATGGGCATCGCCCCGGGATCCAACTTCTGAATCAAAGGCGTCTGAATGTCCGTCGGCAGCTTGGACAGCGTCGATTGCACCCGATCCCGAATATCCTGAGCAGCTACATCGATATCGCGCTCCATATCGAATCGGATGATGATCTGGGATACGTTCTCGACGTTGACCGAGGTGAGCGTATGAAGCCCCGGAAGCGTGTTGAATACCTCTTCCAACGGTTCCGTCACGTCCTTCTCGATGGTCTCCGGATCGGCCCCCGGCAGCACGGTAACCACCGTGACCACCGGAATATCCATGTCCGGCATCATGTCCACGCCCATCTTCGGCCAGGAAAATAAACCGAAAACGACGAGGGCGAGTAGCAGCATCGCGGTGAAAATCGGTCGGCGAATGAATAGCTTGATAGGATCCAACACAGCCTCCGATCGTCAGTTCGACAAGGGGCGAACGGTCTGCCCCTCCGCCAGTTCCACCATGTCGAGAGCCACCTGATCGTCAGAACGCAAACCATCGGTGACAAGGATCGTCCCAGGACGGATCGGTGCTATAACTACCTGTTTTCGTTGTAATTTTCCTTCCTTCACCACATACACGAAAGACTGACCGTCGGCTTTATGAACCGCTGCCGACGGCAAATACAACCCTGCCAAAACCTTCGAACCCGCCAGATCCACCGTCGCAAGCGCTCCTGGCTTCAAGTTCGGATCCATCGGCTCCATCACGTCTGCCAATACTTCCACCGTGCGTGTCATCGGATCGACCGTCGCCCCCAACGCGCTGACACGAACCTGAAACGCCGTATCCAACGGGCTGGCGGTGGCCCCCAGCACATCCCCCACACGAAGCCGCGGCACCAAGGCCTCGGGCACTGCCATTTTCACTTCGAGATGGTCGGGATCCACAAGCGAAAGCACGGGGGTGGGCGGCATGAGACTCACCGTATCACCGGGATTTCTGAAACGCGCGGAGACAACCCCCGCAAACGGCGCCACGATCGTCGCATCGCTGATCTGCTGACTCGCCATCCGAATCGCCGCCTTGGCCTGATCCGCTTGTGCCGACGCAATATCATGCGCCATGTTCAGCTTGTCGAAATTGGCATCGGAAAGCGCCCCCTGCTCACGAAGCGCTTTCGCCCGCTCGAGTTCCGTCTTTGCATTGGCCAGATTCGCCTGGGCAAGACGGTCCGCTGCTTTCGCATTCTGCAACGCGATCGCCGCCATCGACGCGTCCAGGCGCACGAGTGCTTGACCGGCTTTGACCCGATCGCCCACCTGCACCTCGAGGAATATGATCGTACCCGTATACTTCGCGCTCAAGATCGCTTCGCTTTTCGATCGAAGGCTGGACGTCACCCGGCTCTCTCCCGACAACGATTGGGTCTCGGGTTTGACGACACGAACGGGCACGGGTTGCGCGGACGCAACAGAGGGAAGCGCCGCTTTGGCACCGTGATTCTCACAGCCGACCGCGAACGGAACCAACGCCGCCATCGCGCCAAGAAACAAAATTTCACGTAATTTCATGATGATAACCAATACACGCGTATCGTGGAATAAGCTTGCCGTTTCCTTTGGAGCCATGGGCGCTTGCTTCGATGCACGACCATCGCGTACGAACGGTCATCTCGGCAACCCGGCCAGGGCATCGATGGGGGAACGGTTCATCGTATGAACCCTAGATCAGGATAATGAAACCTCAAATCATTAATTGAACCCATGTTCATATTGGTTTTTCTTCCACCGTCACCGTATTTTTCGGCTTCCCATCCCGCGATCATACTGTAACCTACTGAAATAATTACTATATTTCTATTTTTTCCTTCGAGCAGACCTGGGTAAGCCGCCCTGTATTTTCTTTCCTCTACAACTTGCTTCCCCCTCTCCACCTCGACCGGTAAATCATGATACGCTTCATTCTGCGGCCCACCACCATGACCACACGAAACAAAGACCCGAAACGGCCATCGTCTGCCCCCGATGAAGATGGGTGGGACGACGGGCTCGAGACCAATCCCAAATCATCCGCCCAGACGTTCAAAACGTTGGCACTTGGCACACCCAGACCGCCGTCGATCGTGGGGAAAATGCCCACTGTGATCACGCCTTCCCAGCCTCCGGTAGCCGCGGGTCGCACCATCCAGACGATGCGGATGCCGATGGAATCGGCTATCGAGTTGGACGACGACGCGTTGGTCGAGGTGACCGATCCGGAAATACCGCTGGTGCCGAGTCCTTCCGTATCTCCCCCTTCGGTGCCACGTCCAGCGCCAGCCAGCATGCGTCCCGAGGCGCCTGGGTTGTTGGACCACCAAGACGATCTGGTCGTGGAGTTGGCGCGACGGGCGCAGGTTCTCGAAAACAGCGGAACCCCCGTGGCGTTGTCCCGAGCGTTGGTCGAGCTTTCGATGGCGCTGGATGCTTATTCGGGGGATCGAGGCGAGGCGTTGGCGCAGGCACGCAAAGCCTGTGAGGTGGCGCCCGATGTGGAAGCGGCGATTTTCGTGGCCCGATGGTTCACTCCCGCACGTCCGTTGGGCCCCGCCCTCGAATTGGTGCAAACGCAAGCGCGGCTGGCGAGGGATGACCCCCAGCGGTTGACCCGGGCCCTACAAACCGCGGAATTATATCGAAATGCCTCGAGATTGGAAGACGCCCAGGCGTTTTATCGCCAGGCGCTCTCGATCCAACCCGCTCATCCCGGCGCGTTACGAGGGTGCGAAAGCGTGCTTCAGGCCCAGTTTCGAGTACAAACCGGTGTAGCTCCAGCCCTCGGGGGAGTGTTGGAGGATATGGCTTCCGCCTTTACGGCCGAGCCAACCCTTTCCGCCTGGCTCCATGTCGAACGGGCAGCGCTGCTCAATGCGGCAGGCAAGCATGACGCCGCCCGCGCGGCCCTCGAACTCGCCATGGCCCAGGCTTTTGGTAACGCATCGGTGCGTTACGCCTATGCGCGACATCTATGGCTTCAACGTTCCACGGAAGCGTTGGTCAACGCCTGGTCCCGGCAAGCCGCCACCGAGCCGGACGCCAGCCGAGCCGCACGTCTCGAATACGCCGCCGGACGCCTGGCCTCGGAAAAACTCGAGGACGCCAACCTCGCCATCACGCTGCATGCCCGTGCCGCGGAACGCACCCAAGCCCCCGTGGACACCCGACAAAGCGCGCTGCAGGAATTGGCGAGACTCCACGCGGAACTCGGACGCCCCCGGGGCGCCACCGAAGCCCGCGAAAAACTCCTCGAATTGGTGCAAAACCCGGCGCGACGATGCCATGAACATCGTCGCCTCTCCGAAACCTACGAGCTTTTGGGCGACCATGACAGCGTGGTCCGTCATTGCCACCAACTCCTTGCCGTGGACGCCGACGATCGCGCCTCGCGCGACCGTCTCGACCGCGCGTTGCAAGCGCTGAACCGTCACCACGAGCGGGTGGAGTATTGGACATCGGAAAGCGCGCGGCTCGCCCACGAAAAAGAGCGTGCCGACGCCTTGGTCCGCGCCGCCCGTATCGCCGAAACCAAACTTCGCGATGTCAAAAGGGCCGAATCCTTGTACCGGGCGGCCTGGGCTTGTGATTCCTCGAATACCGACGCTTTCGATGGCTTGGCTAGCCTTCTCGCCCATCCGCAATCATCGGACAACGATGCCCACACTCATCGCGCTCGCGAACGAATCGACCTTTACGAGCAAGCAGCCATCCTCGCCACCGACAAAGAGCGTCGAATCGCCTGTCTCGAAAAAGTCGCCATCATCTGGGAAGATGAATTGCGCCATCCCACCCGCGCCATGGACGCCTATCGTCGTATCGTGGAGTTGGACGACCGTCGTCGTTCGGCTCTGCTTGGATTGCAGCGATGCGCCAACCTCGCTGGGCAGGTCGATGTGCTGGTGCAGACCTTGGTGAAGGAGGCGGATATCGTACAAGACCCCTCTTTGCAGCGAACGTTGCTGCTTCGTGCGGCCCACTTGACCGCCGACGAAATCGGCGATGCGGATGCGGCCATGCAATGGATTGGCCGTGTGTTGGCGCGCAGTCCTGGTGATCCCCTGGCGTTGCGTGCAGCATGGTATGTCAATCGGCAGACCGGGCGCATCGAACAGGCCGTCGAACAACTCCGTTTGCTGCTCAAGCATACACGAAAGGGACCCGCCGCCTTCTCCCTTTGCATGGAAATGGCCGCATTGTTGGAAGAACAGCTCCATCGTCCCCTGGATGCCGTGCAGGCGTATCGTGATGCCGCGCGCCATGATCCGGAGCATCCGGCGCCCCCTATCGAGATTCCACGGATTTTGCTCAGCCTCGGGGAGCATCGGAAGGCGGCGGAAATGCTGATGGATCTTGCCTCCCAGATGTCCCATCCTCACGCCAGAAGCCGCCTTTTGGTTCAAGCAGCGGAGATTTTCGACGATCGGCTCGATGATCTGGATGCGGCCCTGATGGCCTTGACGCAGGCGTTGGCGCTGGTTCCCTCGGATGCGGCTAGTTTCGAACGACTTGTTTGGGTGCAGGAGCGAAGGGGCAAGCCCACCGAATTGACTCCCGTGCTGGAAAAGAGGATCGCAGCGTCGTCGAATGCCGAAAAACTCATGTATTCCATGCAATTAGCGGAGCTTCAGCAGCGACAACGGGACCACGCCAAGGCCGCGGCCCTGTTGCAGACCGTGGTCGAGCAAGATCCGCGTCAGATGCCAGCATTGCGAATGCTCGAGCATTCTTTGCGGAAACTCGAGCGGTGGGAAGAACTGGCCCATCTTCTTCATCATGAGGCGAATGTCACCACCGACCCGCAGGTGAAGCTGGGGGCCTTATGGGAAGCGTTGTATTACGAAACGCTGGCCGCGGAGGGAGCGGCTGAAAAGACGGAGACGGCGTTGGCTACGATCGAGGAACTCCTGGTGCTCGCGCCCCACGATCTGGCGGTTCACGAAGCGCTTCTTCGGTGGACCGGGCTACCTGTGCAAGGGCCTTGGGGGCGTAAACTAGCGTCTTCCCTGGCTCAATTGGCGGTTTTTCATGCCGCGGACTCCTTTTTGTCGGGAATTTTGCATCTGGCCGCGGCCTGGAAGCTCGAAGCCCTTGGTGAACAGGAAGACGCTGCCGCCACACGACAAGCTCTCGGTCATTATCGGGCTTGTTTGAAACAATGGCCTCATTCGCTCACCGCCGCCCGGGGCTTGCTCCGCATCGCGCAAACCGTGGGTGAAAACGAGATCGAGGTCGAGGCGCACCTTGCCTTGGCGAAAATTGAAGCAGAGGCAAAAATCCGCGCCGCCCATCGTGCCGCGGCAGCCGAAGCCCTCGCCCTTCAAAACCAACCCGGCCGTAGCTTCGACTTATTTGTCGATGCCTTGCGCGATGACCCGGATAACCCGAACGCGAGCCAGGGGCTCATCGCCTTGTTGGACCGTGGCGTGGATGCGGGCCATCTGGCCGATACGCTACGAAAAACCCTCGATAGCGCTCATGATATCGATCAGGTGGTGCTCGTGGGAGGCGCCATGGGAAGAATCGCCCGCGACGTGCTGAACGATCCCAACGGAGCCGTGGAGGCGTTTCGAAAAGTACGGGATCGGGCGCCAGGGCACGTACCTTCGCTTCTGGAACTCGCCGAGGCTTGTGTCGCCCTGCAGCTCTGGTTCGAAGCCGCGGAAGTCGCGCAAAGCGTCTTGGGCTTGAGCAATCAGCCTCCACACCAGCTCCAGGCCATGCTCGTGCTGGCGGAAGCCCATGCCCATACGCAACCGAAATGGGCAGAGGCACGGCAAAAAGCGGCGGAAGCGGAAAGCCGGGCCGAACGTCTCCAGCCCGCGGAACGAAAAATCGTGGTCGCTCGCCTGGCGCTGGTCCACGAAGCCCTGGGAGACAACCTCGAGCGGGACCGCCTGATCAACCTGTCCATCGTCCTATCCGGATCGGATCTCTCCGCTTTCCACGCGCTTTCCACCCGACACGATACCTCCACCGTCGAAGGGTGTATCGCCTACATGCAGCAACTCAACAACATCGTTTCCCTGAGCGAGGCCATGGGTTTGCCCCAACAACCGGCCTGGCTTGTGGAAATGGGCCGTCTCGAGGCCCTGCGCCTGTCGCGGCCACGGGAAGGCCTTGGAAAACTGCGAGAAGCCATGGCTCTCGAACCATCGCGGGTCGAGACCGTACTTTCCCTTTCGGGCACCCTCGCCACCCTGGGCGCGCATGAGGAAGCCGCCACGGAATTGCGTTCCTGGCTTTTTTCGGTCGAGCCTGCCACGATAACCACGGAAAAGATGGCCCATTCGATGACGGCCTTGCATCGGGAGTTGGTAGCCCTCGGTCGTCGCCCTCAGGCGCTGGTGGCTGACGAAATCCTGGCTTTTCTGGGCATTGGTCCCGCGGAACGAACGCGCGCCTATCGTTCGCGCACGTTGGCGGAACCTATCCCCCAACCGATGGCCTTCGACCGTGCCATGCTGGAAAACCACCTGATCCCTGCCGCTGGACAAGGGGCGTTGCTGCAGATCGCGGCCGTGCTCGACGAGGCCGCGCCCAAACTGCTGCGTCTCGACCCTTCCGGCCTTGCTTCGACGTCGGCTGCACGGTTGTCGGCTCGCTCGAACCATCCCCGGCGCGCGCTGGTGGACCGTCTTGCCCGGGCGTTTGGAGCCATTCCTTGCGACGTATATGTCGATGTACCCTCGTTGACTACACCAAGAATCATCCCCGCGACGCCCACGGCTTTGCTCCTTCCCCCTGGATACGACCAACTTCCTATCATGGATCAAGCTGTGGGATTGACCAGGCTATTGTTTCAAGCGGCCCTGGGTGTGGCGTGGCTGGATGAACTCAACAACGAAGACTTGACCGGATGGCTATTCGGAGCTTTGGCGGTGGGACGGCCTGGATGGGATGGCGGCGGATTGCATCCTTCCAAACAAGGTCCCGCATCGACCTGGCGGCCCACGTTGCAAAAAACCTTGAGTCGAAAGGCTCGGGGCAAACTCGATGATATCGCGGAAGAGGCCCGCCTGGACATGGATCCCATCGCCTGGCGTTTCGCCATTCACCTCGCTTCTTGGCGATGTGCGTATGTCGTGACGGCGGATTGGACCGCCAGCATTCACCATGCATGGCGCTCGAATCGGGATTTGGCGGGGGTGGCCGCGGAGCGGATGGCCTCTTCGTTGTTGGCGCATCCGGTGCTGCGGGATATCACCCTATGGGGGCTTTCCGCTGAGACAACGCCTTTGCTGCGGGCCGTCGGGCATGGTGGATAGGCCCGAAGCGCCTGAGCCATCCCCTCATTTTCCCCAAGCATTTTGCTTAGCCCGACGACTGCGGCCCTATGCCACGGTCCTAAGCCACGGGAAAGCACACAAAACGTCCACGTCCACGTCCACAGCTACGGCCACGGCCACGGTCACGGTCACGGCTCACGGCCCACGGCCCACGCAAACCGGTCACGGTCACGGTCACGGTCACGGCTCACAGCTCACGCCACACAAAACGGTCCACCGTCGCGCGTAAGAGCCTACCGGCTATTATATAATTATCAATAAATTCAAATAATTACCACATAATCGCCAGACGATTCCCCAACCTACCCGGCCGTTTCGGAACCGGAATCCGTTTCGGTCGCAACGCCCGCCACATCGTGGGGCAGGTTCCGCCATCGACAAAGCAAATCGTCGGCAGCGGTTGCATGTCCCACGTCGCTGCTGGCTCGCTCGGACAAATACCACTTATGTTCGAGGAGTTGGCAGTATAGCTCGGCGGGTTCGGAGCCCTGATCGATCAGGGGACGAAGGCGTTCCACGGAAGGGAGGTAGGTTTCTCGAAGCCAATGGTGGGCCACGGCCGAGAGCGTCGCGCTGTGTTTTTGCCTGGAGGCCATGGCGGCTTTAAGCTCTTGGATTTCATTGAGCATGGTGCGTGCCTGTCGCTCTTCGGGGTCGAGTCCCGTGAGCGAATGCAGCATATTTCGGTGAAAATACCGGTCGGTGACCTGAGCGCGAAGCCGCAGGTTGGCGCCCCCGTCCGAGGGTTCCAATTCGATTTCATGGACGGAAAAGCCCAGGTCATTGAGACGGCGTATTCGTTCCTGGATGCGAAAACGCTCGCCGGCGGGAATGAGCTGTTCCGAGGTCACCTGCTGCCATAATTCATCATAGGTTTTTCGGATATGGGGTCCTACCGCGCGAATATCGATGCCTTGGGGTAGCGCTCCCAGGGCGTGAAGGTCGAGCAGGCCCCCTTGCACGTTTTCCTCCATGATATCCAGGTCATGCCTTCGCATCCCCTCGGAGACGGTGGCATGGATCTCGGCCGTCTCCGCATCTACCAGATAGGCCGTGAGTTTGCCGGCATCGCGACGGAACAAGGTATTGTTCAGGGAGCAATCTCCCCAGAACACGCCTGCCAGGTGGAGTTGAACGAGCAGCAGCGCCATGGCGTCGAGCAGGTGGTCGCGGTAACGGGTGAGACTGCTACGCATGAACAGGGAATGGTAGGGCAGGGCGTGGTCGAGATAGCGTGTGATGAGGACGCTATATTCGGTATTGTCGTGCAGGGTCGAGGAGTGTCCGACGGGCATGACGACCGGCAAGCGCAGGTCCTGCATCTGGCGCAGGGCGAGGTATTCTTTTTCCGCGGCGCTGCCCGTGAGTTGTTTGAGGGCATAGACGTTCAGGTCGTAGTGGACGAAAACGACGGGGTGTCGAGAGGGGCCGGCGGGCAGATCCACCCACCGCTCCGTATGCCGTTGCCATTGTTCGAGCGGATAATCCCACGGTAAATCAAGGAAATCCGGATGTCCGGCACGCAGGTTTGAGGTGAGCAAGTAACCCATGGGTTACACCATAGCGTTCGCGCGGGGAGCCGACAACGGGCATCCTTGGATGCGTTGGTTTCCCCCAATCCGTCCATCGCTTGGTGGTCAGGAGGGAATGTCATTCAGGAGATTGATGGGCTTGATCGTAGGTCGAACCGTCGAAGCTCGTGGCTCCTCCAACGCGGGCCGTCCCGGCCGGAGCGTAGGATGCAACACTGGCGCGAAGAAGCCAATGGTGGCGTGTGGGGGTGCCTCCATGATAGTCAGGGAAGGGTAAACTCAGCGGGTTAGTGCAACGACACCTGATGGGAGCCGTGATGATTTCGATCCAATCGTTCTAGGACAAACAGAGGCGCAATTGGCTTTGGCGCATGCATCGTCGTCGTGGAACTTCGCGGCCGCAGAAGGAATTGGCATAGACCTCGAAGGTAACTATCCAACCTCCGATGAAATTGGGTTTGCTCGCTTCTTCGTCTGGGGTTTCCGGAAACTCCTCGAGTGACTGGGAAAAGGCTTCGGGCTGGGGTCGGTCCTACCAACATCAAAAGGCTTGATGGGTGTTTTCACCCGTCTCTTGATGGAAAGAACGACTTACTTGACGGGAGGGGGCAGGAACGTACCGATCGTCGTATCGATTCGAAACGTGGATTCGGTGGTATGGCGCTCGGCGAAGAAAAAGTCTAACGTATACGTATTTCCAGGTATAATTTGCAATTCCTCGGCCTTGTCGTCCAGGTCGACTTGCTTGGATTGGGCGACATGAACCCCACCGAGATCGATCGCCAGCCGACCATTGATGAACACGAAAAGATCGTCGTCGCCGGTAAACCGAAACACCTCTCCTCCCATATACACGAAGGACGTATTGATCTCGTAGGTAAAATGATAATTATGCTTGCGCCCTTCGTTTCCGAATAACTGATCGTCAATCGGGAAAAACTCCTGATTATCGTAGGTGAAGACGTTGCCCTGGGAAGGTTCGAGAGTGATCACGAAGTCTTTACCTTCGTTCACGCCGGGAACATCGCGAAACCATTGATCAAAATTCTTTTTTCCGTGGGTGGTCAACGTTCCGTCACCGCCTGCATATACCGGTTTTCGATCGGGCCCTAATTCGAACTCGACCAATCCTTTGTCGGTACCGGTAGTCGATTCGAAGTCAGGGTGACTATCCCTGAAATCGCGGATGACACCGGCAAGCTGGTTGGTGGTCTCGACCATGGCATCTGGGACGATCGGGCCGCCTTCCATCAGTTCTCCGGCGGAGCCGCCTGTAGACGACGTATTCCCGGAGTTGGCGTTGGAATTGTCCTCGTTGGAGCCACACCCTACCGACTGCGTCACAACCAGAAGGGCTGCCGCCGACAGACAATACGCGGATGTCCCCATTCGGCCCATGCGAGGGTATGTATCACACCCGGAGTCCTCTTGCAAGTGTGGGCCTTCCGCTCATTTCTCGCCGCGCCTTTCCTTCACCCTACGACGAACAAAAACAAGTACCGCCATCGCTAGGCCATAGTCGCGGTCACCGCTACGGCTATGGCATACGGCTATGGCATACGGCACACAAAAATCCGCAACTGCGGGCGGGTTTGAAACCCGCCCCTACGGTTCCGGATGTTGCCCTGACTTCACGGCCACGGTCACAGCCCACGGCAAACAAAAAACGGTCACGGCACACACAAAAGGGCACAAAACGGCCACGGCCACCGCGTCTTTACCATGGCAGGCCCACCCGAGCCTTTGCGGACTACCCTCTCAACCAAACACCAACGCATCCTGGTTGGACAGGAAATCAAGCTCTTCGCGCGCAACGAATACCTCGTCGAGCGCCCGGAGAAGGTCATGGTGCCCCAAGGATTCGACAAAATTCTATCAAGTAGTTGTATTTACAGATATTTTTATAGGGGCGGGTCAACAGGGGGTTGCCGTCAACCTCAAGGTCATGGGAAACACCCTGATCGCGTCCTTTCCAATACGAGAAATCATGAGGGCTCTTTCAGAGGTACAGACAACGAACCCGAAACACCCAACGAACCCAACCTTCCCTCGGAAGCCCCAAGGACTTTACCCTCCAAGAGTCTCCCCAGCGCGTGTCGCTCTCGCCTTGCAAACAGGCATATATGCCCCATGAACTATGATACGATGTCAACGATGGGTGAAAAAACTCCCCCCGTACGCCCGAGCGTACCAACGCCTTTCGTCGACCATGATGACACCATCGTGATGGTTGCCCCCTCGGCCATGACGAGAGTTGCCTGTCTCGACGCCGCCATCGAAATAGGCGCTCGTCCGGTTCAAGTAACCCCGGAAAACACGCTCAAGGTCGTCGCCACCGTGCGCCCGCTGGTCATCGTGGTCGAAGAGTCCACCCAATTATCCTCCAGCGAACTCACGGACCTGGCCGTAAGCGTTGGCGCCCAGCTTCTCGTCGTGGCACCCGACGAAGTCGGCCTCACGCTGGCCGAACGAGTGAAACTCGCTGGCCGAGCATCGCGGATCCTTCGCAGCCGCTCCGGCGAATGAGCCGAGCCTCACAGCGAAATTTCAAAAATCGTAAGCCAAATGACAAAACGGAACGCATCTATGCGTGACGTTTTCCTGGGCTCTGGTACCATGCTTACCCATGCCTCCCTGCCGTTCGATACGGATCCTCGCCCTCGCTTGTGTTCTCACGGTGCCGGCCTCCCCCGCGATGGCACAAGAGTCCGAGGGATTTCATTTCGGCTCTTATGGACGCGTGCGCGCCGCCACGGACCTGCGAGGAGGTGGACCGCAATACGGCAATCTCGTGGCCCATGGCAGTCGTCTCGATTCCGAACCCTACCTCGAACTGGAGTTTCGCGAAGTCCAGTACCCCGATGACAAGAACAAGGATTTGCGGGTGCGGGTGGTAAGCACCCTGGCTTTCGCCGGGGACCCCTTCCATTATACGGGTCGCTGGGAATCCCATATGGCCTTGCGCAATATGTTCGTGGATGTGCAGGGCGTGGGCGACAAGGGCCTGACCTTGTGGGCTGGCGCGCGCATGTATCGCGGCGATGACATCTATCTTCTCGACTTCTGGCCGCTGGACAATCTCAATACGGTCGGTGCTGGGGCCGTACTCGATGTCGGTTCGGGAACGCGGGTGCAGGCCCATGTTGGTTCCAATCGATTGTTGGATTCGGATTTTCAATACCAGGCCCGGTTGGTTCCTTCGCGTGACGACTTCGGAACGGATTTGGCGGTCACCCTCGATCGTCCGCGCGTTCTCGCTTCCACGAAAATCACTCAATATTTCAATGGATTCCAAGCTGTCCGGGGGTTCAAATCCTCGCTGGTCGCCGAAGGGCATTACTTGCCCGAAGGCGTACGCGAGACCTCGGACAATACGGTGAGGCCTTCCCATCGATTGCCCACGGACACTGGATTCGTGCTGGGAGCGCAGGCCACCGGGTATGGTTTTGGCGAACGGGATGGGCACGTTCATTTATTCTTGCGTTATGCGCGCGGCGTGGCGGCCTTCGGCGACCTTGCGACCCCTTCGCTTCTCGATGCCAAAAGCAAAGCGAAAGCATCCGAATGGTTGTTCGCCACCGCCGGCAATTATGAAATCGACCGTTTCGGGATCATGATGGGCGCGTACGCACGCCTTTTCGATGCCTCCCTGGGCGCGGAGTATTCCGCCAACAAGTACTGGGAAGGCATCTTCGTCACACGGCCCCAGGTCTATCTCACCGAGCATACGGCTGTGGGAACGGAGATCAGCTATCAATTCAAGAATCGAAAAGTACTTGACGATTCCGGGCGGCACCGTGTTCCTTCCGCGTGGAGGCTGTCTTTTCTACCCATGATCACACCCGCGGGGTGGGGAGGTTATAAGCGCCCCATATTATACGGAGTGTATACCGCCACCTTCCGCAACGATGCCGCAAAGGACAGTTATCCCACGGAAGATCCTCGCTCCCATCGAAGCATGGAACACTACCTCGGCTTGCATGCCGAATGGTGGTTCAACTCCAGTTCTTACCCGTGACCCAACCCGGATCGTCGATGCCATGGCTCATGCCCGAGGAAAAACCATGAAGCGCCACAACCCGCACTTGAAGCTATCCCACGCCACTCCCTTCGCCCTCGCGCTGCTTGCCGTCGCCGCTGGAGCCTGTTTCGATCTCGATGATGTGGAAGGCTCGATTCAGCACAAAACCTACGTGCAAGACTGGCGCGACGAAGTCATCTACCAGGTGTTGGTGGACCGATTCGCCAATGGCGATCCCTCCAATGATTATGGTGTCGTGCCCTACGATCCTGCCAAGTATCACGGAGGCGATTGGAAAGGGATCGAAGACAAACTCGATTATATTCAAGCCCTTGGGGTCACGACGTTATGGATCTCTCCCATCGTCAAGAACGTGGAAAGCGACGCGGGTATCGACGGGTATCATGGGTATTGGGCGCAGGATTTGACGAAGTTGAATCCTCATTTTGGGGATCTGGCGGCTCTTCGCTCGATGGTGGATGCGGCCCATGCCCGGGGGCTGAAGGTCATTCTCGACATCGTCACCAACCATGTGGGTCAAGTATTTTTCTACGATATCAACGGCAACGGGCAGCCTGACGAAGCCGTATGGGGAGGAGGAGAACTCATCGGAGGCCGACCGACCACACCCATCCAACACGTGACGGAATACGATCCCGAATACGAAGAACCGGTGGTCATGGCTCGAACCTCCCTTGGAGAAGCCGGACCTGCGGATATCATTTTTTTCCGCGATGCGGCCACCAACCGCATGCCGCCCGTCTCCGGTTATCCGCCCAACGCGGGCTATGACATCCTGCAATTGCCACAAGCTTACAACCGTCGCGGCCGCGTTTGGAATTGGGGAAGCGACCATTGCTGCTACTTCTGGCTCAACGGCAAACAGGTGCCTGACTATTGCCAAAACGACGTGGGAACCATCCAATGCCATCAGGTCCTGTACGGCGACTTTCCCGGAGGTCTGAAGGACGTCAACACCGAATGGCAGGAAGTTCGAGACGCGATGTTTTTCGCCTATGGTCGCTGGCTCACACTCGTGGACTTCGACGGATTTCGCATCGACACCCTCAAACATGTCGAGCACGGATTCTGGCAAGACTTCTGCCCACGCATTCGCCAGCACGCCGCAAGCTTCGGAAAACAGCAGTTTTTCATGTTTGGGGAAAGCTTTGGCGGCGACGATCGTCTCAACGGCAGCTATACCTTCGACAACGAAGTCGATAGCGTCTTTTATTTCTCTCAGAAGTACGTGCTCGACTCCGTATTCAAACACGGCGGCAAAACGAGTGCCCTCAAAGAACTTTTTGATCAGCGCGAAGCCAACCACGGAACCAAGCCTCATGATTTGGGGATCGGACTGCCGCCCACCAAAGTGCTCGTCAACTTCCTGGACAACCACGATGTAGCCCGCTTCCTTTACGACAAAAAAATCGGCGACAAAGGTATCGAAGCCCTGCATACCGCCCTCGTTTTTTTGTACACGGAAGACGGCATTCCTTGCCTATATTACGGCACGGAACAGCAATTCGAGGGAGGCAACGATCCCAACAACCGCGAGGATCTCTGGAACTCCCGATACGATACCTCGAACCCAACGTTCCGATTCATCGCGGAACTCAACCGCATTCGCAAACGCTACGAGCCCCTGCGTCGCGGCGATCTCACCTTCGTGCAATGGAACGACGACTCCGCGGGCATCCTTGCCTACGAACGCTTCACCTCCGACCAGCGCGTGTTGATCGTCATCAACACCCATGACTCAGAAAGCAAAGAGACCATCCAGACTGTGATCGATGAGCAAACGCAACAGCCCAAAGAGCAACCACTTCCCACGGGCTTTGCGCCAGGCACGGTCCTTGTCAACGTCTTGCCCGACGACGATCCCACCGATGAGCTGACGGTCGCCGGTGATAGCAGCGTGCGCTTCACCGTACCTTCGCGTGGGGCCAAGATTTTCGTGCCCCAAAACCAGCTATGAGTTGGAGCGGAAGCCGTCGATTCCCTCCCCTCCCCTACGGCTGCCCCCAATCGCCACGACTGCCATAAGCAATTGAAATTACATAGTTTTTATTTCTAAGAGGCGATGTCGCACAATTGCCTTTCCCTTGCGTGGGCATGCCCCTGGGGAACCGATCGGGCGAGCGCTCGATCGACGGCATGAGCAACACGACATGCATTCTTGTATCGGGCAACGTGGTGAGCAACGTTTCGGGCAGGGCGAAATGAATAATCGTTCGGTGATACCCCTAGCCGCTTCATCCTCCTTGCTTTATGATCCGGTTCTCTCACTCGCTCGGGGGAGACAATGCGATCATGGTTCGACATCGATCTCGATGAACTGCCTGACGCGGCTTTCGTCATTGGTTCCGATGGGCGCATCGCCCGGTGGAATCTCATGGCCGAGCAGCTTTTCGAGTGGTCTCGACAGGATGTCCTCGGCCATCCTCTCGAGCAATTTCTGCAGTTCGAAGATGGCTCGTGGCGAACCGAAGCGGTGACGCAAGCGCGAGCGGGTCGCATCTTTCGCGGTACGCAGAAGGTCTGCGTGCGGGACCGAACGCTTTTCCTCGACTGGTCGATGAATGGCATCGCCCCGGAGTCACGAGATACGGCCACGCTAGAAATCGTGCGTGACATCACCCAGCGAGTGAAAAGAGAGCAAGCGCTCAATCAGCTTTTCGTGGAAAGCCCGCATGTCGTTTCGGTCATCGACATGACGACCAGCCAATTCATCCAGGTGAGTCGTCAATTCTGCAAGTCCCAAAGGCGTGACGAAAAAGAGATTCTCGGCAAAACCGCGGAACAAATCGGAATCGTTCCCGCGGATAACGCTTTGGAATTGAAGACCAAGTTGCTGACGGATGGGTATCTCGAAGCGGAAGAAGTTCAGACGACGAAAGCGGATGGTTCGATTTCGTTTGGGCTGACGTCGGCGCGCCAACTCGATATCGACGGGCGAAAATGTGCGGTCACGGCCTGGCAGGACATCACGAAATTGAAGCGAGCGGAGGCTGCCTTACGGGCGGCCCATAAGCGTTTCGATGAGGCCATGGCGGTGATTCCGGTGGTGATTTGGTGGGTTACCTTCGACCAGGGCAAGGCCACGGACGCCTATATTTCGCTGGAAGTCGACCGGATTTTACGTCTGCCCGAGGGAACGTTGCGCAACGATTGGGACGGATTGATGGCGCGAATCCATCCGGAAGATATCGCCCATGTGCAACATGAAATCGCGTTGAGTTTTCAACACCCAGGCACCAATCATCAAGTCGAGTATCGTCTGCAGCGCGCCGACGGAACCTCGGCCTGGATCCGAACCTCAGGGGTGGGAAGACTCGGCCCGAACGGAACCATCCATGGATTCGGAATCTCCGAAGACATCACTGCCCAACGTCTTGCCGCGGCTGAACAAGAGCGGCTGGCCCAGCAGCTTCAACAATCCCAAAAGCTCGAATCGCTGGGAAGGCTCGCTGGAGGAATCGCTCATGATTTCAATAACATCCTGACCGCAATCCTCGGCAACCTCGACCTTGTGACGATGCAGTTGGAACCTGGAGACCCGCGTCTTGCAAGATTGCGCGAAGCCCATTCCGCTGGGCGCAAAGCCGCGGACTTGACACGTCACCTGCTCGCCCTATCCCGTCAAAAAATCATCGAACCGCGTGTCGTGGACCTCAACGAATTGGTCGACAATGCTTCCCGTCTGCTCGAACGTCTTCTCGGCGAAAACATTCGGCTTCGGAAGGTGTTGCATGCGAACCTTTGGTCGGTGAAGGTCGATCCGAACCAGATCGAACAAGTTCTCATCAATCTCGCGGTCAACGCGCGCGACGCCATGCCGGAGGGCGGAACCCTCACGCTCGAGACGTCCCACGTGCAGCTCGACAAGACCTATTGTGAGAATCATCCTGAAGCCACCGTGGGCCCCCACGTGATGTTGGCGGTCAGTGACACGGGTTGCGGCATGACCCCTGAGGTGAAAGCATCGGTTTTCGAGCCGTTTTTCACGACCAAACCGCCAGGCCAAGGCACGGGGCTCGGGCTCGCCATGGTGCATGGTTTGATTCGCCAGCATGGGGGCTCGATCGCTTTTTATTCCGAACCCGGACAGGGAACGACCTTCAAAGTCTACTTGCCTGCCCTTCACGTCAAGCCGACTTCCTTGGGGCTCTCCACCCACCTTCCCACCGTGAAAGGCGGAACAGAAACCATCTTTCTGGTGGAAGATGATGAGGGCGTACGACGACTTGCGGGCGATGTGCTTTCGCAGCTCGGCTACCGAATTTTTTCTTTCGAATCCGTGTCATCGGCTCTCGAAGCGGCTTCGTGCCACAACGGTGAGATCGACCTATTGCTCACGGACGTGGTGTTGCCCGAACACAACGGGCGATGGCTCGCGGACCAACTATTATCCCTTTTCCCCACGATGAAAGTGCTGTTTTCCTCGGGGTATACCGCTGATGTCATCGTGCATCACGGCGTGCTCGAAGAGAACATCCACTTTTTGGAAAAACCCTATTCGACCGACGCGCTCGCCATCGCCGTTCGCAGAATCCTCGACGGTGAGGAGTTGGTTCGTCTCGCGACCGCTTTATAGAAACTCTAATAAATATAAATAGTTATCGAATGAACGGGCAGGCTCGGTTTCGAAGTCGAAACGGAAGGCTTGCCCTTTGCCATCGTCGATGCTCACGCATCGAGTTTCGCTTGCAGGAGGCTACGAACGGATGACGGGTTGGCTTTGCCCTGGCTTTCTCGCATGACCAGGCCGACGAAAAAGCCCATCAGCGCCACTTTTCCGGCTCGGTAAGCGGCGACTTCCCCAGCATGTTCGTGCAACACCCGATCGATGATACCGGCAAGGTCGCTTGCCGATGTGCTTTGTTCGAGCCCCCGCTGGCCGACGATCGCTTCTGGTTTGCCTTGTCCCGCGAGCATCGCCGCAAACACCTCTTTTCCTGCCGTATGCGTGATCGTGCCTTGGGTCACGAGTGCAACGAGGCGTCCAAGGTCTTTGCCATCGAAAGCAAGGCTTGAAAGCACGCGGCTTTTGAGTTCGCGAAGAAGCTCATTGACGATCCACTTGGCAACCGCCCGTGCGTCGCTTGCTTCGTCGCAAGCATCCTCGAAAAACTCTGCCAACCCCGGGTGACAAGCGATGAGTCGAGCCTCTCGGGAGGGAACGCCTTTGGCCACGATTCGATCGCGAAGGGCTTTTTGATCGTCGGAAAGCTCCTGCTCGACATCCGTTTCTGCCGTCGTTGGTTTCGACGAGGAGGCGGAGCGAGGGGAGGGGGCATTCGTCGGGGGAGTCTGCGGAACCGTTTCTTTTTCCTGTCGTTTTCCCCAGCTATCGCGAAGGGTTACGACACGGTTGAAGACGAGGGCGTGAGGTTGGCTATCCGGGTCGAGCGAGAAGTAACCTTGTCGTTCGAATTGGAGATGAGAAAACTCGGTGCCAATCGCCGCGGCAGCGGCGGGTTCGAGACACGCATCCTCGACGATTTCCAGCGATGAAGGGTTCAAGGCGCGCACGAAATCACCATCTTCGGCGTCCGGTGATTCAGATACGAAAAGGCGATCGTACAGTCGTACTTGCACCCGAACCGCGTGGTTTTCCGAAACCCAATGGATGGTGCCTTTGACTTTTTTGTCGCTCGACGCCTGCCCTCCCCGGCTGTTGGGATCGTAGGAGCAATGAAGTCGAATGACTCGCCCCGCATCGTCTTTGACGACTCGTTCACACCGAATGATGTAGGCGTAACGAAGGCGTACTTCGGTGCCGGGAGCGAGACGGAACCACCCTTTGGGCGGACTTTCCTCGAAATCATCTCGCTCGATCAGCAAGCGACGGGAGAACGGGACGGCGCGCGTTCCCTGTCGCGGCACATCACGCGGATAATAGGGCGCTTCCAACGTCTCGACGAGATCTTCGGGGTAGTTGTCGATGATCACCTCGATGGGACGAAGCACGCACATCACGCGGGGGACATCGAGGTTGAGGTCATCGCGGATGATATGTTCGAATCGGGCCAAATCGATGACGTTATGGGTTCGCGCCACACCGATCTCTTGGCAAAAGGCGCGAATGGCCGAGGGACGAACACCACGCCGTCGCAGCCCCGAAAGCGTGGGCATACGCGGGTCGTCCCACCCTTTGACGTGCTTTTCTTGCACGAGTCGCAGCAGCTTGCGTTTGCTCATGACGGTATACGTCAAGTTCAGGCGTGCGAATTCCGTCTGCTCGGGGCGCGGTGGCATCAATCCCACGTTGTCCAACACCCAATCGTATAATTCTCTGTTGTTCTCGAATTCGAGTGTGCAAATCGAATGCGTGATGTTTTCGATGGCATCCGAAAGGCAATGGGCGAAATCATAAAACGGGTAGATGCACCAAGTATCCCCCGTGCGATAATGATGTGCCCCTTTTCGGATACGGTACAACAGCGGGTCACGCATCTTCATATTCGTGGCGGCCAGGTCGATTTTGGCGCGAAGGACATGCGTGCCGTCATCGAACTCACCACGTCGCATCCTATCGAATAAATTGATATTTTCCTCGATCGACCGATCTCGATACGGTCCGGGGGTGCCCGGTTCATTGATGGTTCCCCGTCGTTGTCGGATCTGCTCTTCGGTCGAACTATCCACATAGGCTTTGCCGCGTCGAATGAGTTCGACCGCGAAGTCGTAGAGTTGTTGGAAGTAGTCGGAGGCATGATATAGATGGGGCCCCCAGTCGAAGCCGAGCCAGCGAACGTCGTTTTGAATGGACTCGACGTATTCCGTATCTTCCGTGGTGGGATTGGTGTCGTCGAAGCGCAGGTGGCAGACGCCCTGATTTTCGGCGGCGATACCGAAGTTCAGGCAGATGGACTTGGCATGTCCGATATGCAAGTATCCGTTGGGTTCCGGAGGAAAGCGCGTCACCACGCGTCCGCCGTACTTTCCTGACGCGTTGTCCGCGGCGATCATGGCGCGGATGAAGTCAACGGACTCGCTAATCGAAGCGCAGGTGTCATCGTTCACGGCAGAACTCCTTTGCTGCCTTGGCAGCATTCATGCACGCGCGGAATACCCCGAGCGTCGAGCTTCGGCAACTGTCGAGACCATGGGCCATTGCCTGAAGGCGGGCCATGGCTCCCCTACGCCTTGCTTTCGCCCCGAAGATCGTTGCGGATCTGCCGGATCTCACTGGGATATTGCATCTCCCGGGCGGTGGATTTTGCCTTATCATTTCGGCTCATGCGTGGTCTCCTCCTGTCTTGGATGAATGGCACGACAGTTGCTTGTACGTGTCCAAAGGTGGTATGCCGATGACTTCTCGAATCCTTCGTGCTTGCTCTGCACTATCCCTGGGTGTTGCCATCGCTTGCGTGGGTATGACCGCGCGCGCGGAGATGGGATTCTCCTCCGACGGCAACTTGCTCGCCATGTCCGCTGACGACGAGCGTGGGGTGAGAGTGCTCGATCTTCGTACGGGTATGCTGTCGACGCTGACCGATTCACCCTCGAGCGGCCATGCTTTTTCCTGGTCGCCCGATGGAACCCGATTGGGTTTCAAGATATTGCATCCTCACGGGGATGGTTTCCTGCAAGAACCAGCCGTATACGATGCAACCACGGGCGTCGTTCAATCGCTGGCTGCTCCTTCATCCCTCGCGGGCGTTCCCTCTTTTTCCGCCCAAGGACACGTTGCTTTCACGCTCGGCCACGAGGCGGTGGTGATCGACGATAACGGATTCGTCACGCGTCATACGCTTCCGCAATACGTCAACCTGGTAGCCTTATCTCCCGATGGGAAACAGCTTGTTTTCAACGCTTCCGACGATTCGATCTGGTTGTTGGATCGGCAAAGCGACCAACGACGGCAGATCGCACAAGGTCCATCGTATGGTCCTGTGTGGTCTTCGGATGGCCGGCGTATTTTGCTCAGCGGCGTGGATGGGAACGTATCTTGTGTGGACCTCGAGCGGCAAACGGTTCATCGGCTTGGGCGCGGCACGTCACCATCGTGGCTTGCCGATGGGCAACACATCATTTTTACGGAGTTGCCAGTGCCCAAAGGCGATGGTCAACCTCCCCAGACCACGGTCCAGACCGTACGTTTCGATGGAACGGAGCGTCGGATGTTGCCCGGCGTGCAAGGTTATGACACTCGCCTTTCCCCCAACGACACCACGATTGTATTTCGTTCGGCACCGCAAACCGAGCCGTTCATCGCCCGGTCATGGAATGGATCGACTTCGTTTTCCGCGGCTCGACCCCTGAGCGAGAAGGTAAAATCGCATCGAGATCTTCGAGCGTTGCTTCGCCCTGCTCGTCCGAACGTCGTGCCGCCGCCCGTCACCGGATGGCGTCAAAAACCCGTAAAAATCGACGATGTCCCCTATTTGCACCAGGTGTATGACACGCCCAACCACTTCAACGGCCATTGGGCTTGCAATGCCACTTCCGCCATCATGACCCTCGCCTATTACGGTGTGATCGATTTCTGGGACACGACCGTCAATGTACCTTCGTCTCACGTGAGCCATTACGGCAATTACGTTTCCGAGATTTATACCATCAACGGGAAAACTTTCGACATCGGCTCACCGGACCCCAACGGTAATCTTGGCTACGGTGGATATGGGTATATCGTTAGAAACGATTGGAAAGACACCAAGGGCTACATGGCGGACTACATCGGGTTTCACGGTGTCGATTCCGGCGTGGATTGGTCTCCCAACTGGGACAAGGTCATCAAGGAGGTGGATAACAAGCATCCGTTCGTCGTGCTGACCTCGATCACGTCCGCGGGCCATTATATCGTGGATATCGGCTACCATAGCGATCAGCATACGGCGATCTTCAACGATCCGTACGGCAACAAAAACAGCGGCTACATGAATTATAGCGGCGCCAATGCCCTGTACGATTGGCCTGGCTACAACAACGGTTACTCCAATCTCGTCACTGTTCATTGCTTCATCTGGAGCCGCTCGACCGTTCAACAACCCGAGCCCGAAGAGCCGGACGCGGGCACCGAGGACGTCGAACAGCCTGAGCCGGATGCGGCTGAACCGGAAGCCTCGAAACCCGATGTGGCTATCGAGGATTCGTCGAAACCAGAAATCGGATCGTCGTCGGATGCGGGGCTGGAAGCGAGCGAAACCGACGCCCGCAAACCAACGGGAGGTTCGTCGGCGTTCGGGTATAGCGAAGAGCCGGATGCTTGCGCTTGTTCTTGGGTTGGTGCCCATAAAACCCAAGAGCATGCTTATTGGAGTCTGCTCGCTTGTTTGTCGTTGTGGGTCCTTCGACGACGGGGCTCATGAACGACGGTTGAATGCATTGTTGGATGCATTGTGGATGTATTTTCGGCGTATTCTCGGTCAATTGTTGGGGAAGGCTTACCAGAGCGGCGGGATATTTTCTCCCGTGGAGGCATCGCCGTAGCCCCAGCACAGCGCGTGGCCGTCTTCTCGGATCCCGCAAGTGCGGTAAGAAAAGGCGGAAATATCCTTGAAAACCGCGTTGGGGGGAGAGCTTTGCCCATGGCTATTGTCGCCCCAGCAGGCCACGTGGCCGTCGGATTTGATGGCGCAGGCATGGGCGCTTCCGCAGGTGACTTGTTTGGCGGTGATGGAGGGGGGCGTGGGTGCTGCTGTCCCCCAGCAGTGAATGGCGTTGGTGAGGGTCACACCGCAGGTGAAGCCATCGCTGGAGGCGATGCTCGTAAAGAGCGTGCCAGGCGATGATACCGAACCATATTGGTCGAAGCAGGAGACGAGACCTCCCGGGCCGAGGGCGCAAACATGCTTTTTCCCTGCGGTTACGGCGTAATAGGAGCCTGCATCGAGCGAGAAGGTTTTGTCGAGATTGCCCCAGCACACCAATTGTCCCGATCGAATGGCACAAGAAAAGCCATTTCCGGAGGCGATATCGCTATAGGAGCCGGGCGGCACGGAGGTCACGGGCCCCTGATTATCTCCCCAGCACGACACGGAGCCATCGCTCGCCAATCCGCAAGCATGCGAATAGCCGGCCGCGATTTTGGTGAAGGTTCCGCCGGGGGGCAAGGCCCGACCATAGCGGTTGCTGCCCCAACAAACGGGTCGTCCACTTATTTTGCGGGCGCAAGTGAAGGTATTGCCTGCGGCGATATGATTCAGGGGGCCGGAATTGACCGCGGTCCGGCCGGCCAGGTTCGTTCCCCAACACACCACTTCCTCGCTGGGGCGCATGCCACAGGTGAAGCCGTCGGACGTATCGATGCTACGGAGAGCATAAGCGGGGGCCATGTCTTCTCGGTGCGGGGGAATAGAAGGGGCATGGGTCCAGCAGGAGGCGATGCCGGTGTTGTTGAGGCCGCAAGCCACGGCAGCGGAAGTGGTGATATCGGCAAAGGGTCCCGAGGGTTGAGGTTGCAGGGGAAGATGCGACCAGCATGCGGCCGATCCACTGGTTTTCAAGGCGCAGAAAGCGGTGGAGCCCGAGGACACTTTGGTGTAAGAGCCTGCCGGGGGGGAGCCTCGGTTTTCGCCGGAAAGCGTAACGCATTCGATAGTTCCGTCTGTCTTGACTCCGCAGAGGGTATCCTTTCCAGCAGCGATATGGGTGAAAGTTCCGGCAGGATGATACAGGTCCCAGGGAGGTTCGCCGAAGCAGGAAACCGCGCCGTTGCCGGCACGAACGCAACTGAAAGTACCTCCCGAGGTGACCTGGACGAAGCGGGTCAACGGAGCGTTGGCGAAGACCGTCGATTTGCCCCAGCAAGCCAATAGGCCGTCGTTGTGAATGCCGCAGGTATGGTTATCGCCCGCGGAAACATGGTGGAAGTCTTGGGTGAGGGGGGGCTTGGCTTGTTCGAATTCATTGGCGCCCCAGCATTCGACAGTGGCGTCGTCGTGCAAGGCGCAGGCGTGGCGTCCGCCGGTGGTGACGTGGGGAGAAAGGGGCGGGAGGCCAGGGAAACCGGATGAGCCACCGGAGCCGCTATAGCCGCCGGTGCCTGTTCCGCCGGAGCCTGCATCACCGCCCGATCCGCTCGAACCACCGGAGCCTGCCCATCCGCCGGTGCCACTGGTGCCGGAGCCTCCTGAGCCGCTGGTGCCGCCCGAGCCGCTGGTGCCCGAACCACCGGAGCCGCTCCATCCGCCCGAGCCGCTGGTACCGGAGCCCCCGGAGCCGCTGTTGCCGCCGGAGCCAGCATCGGCGCCCGTACCGTTGCCAGCTTCGGCACCTGATCCTGCGCTTCCAGCCTGGGCGGCCGAGCCCCCGGTGCCGGAAAGGTGGCCTCCGCTACCTCTATCGGGCCGCCCTTCGCCCCCTACGCAACTGAATGTACTCGAAAGCAGCAGTCCGAGGACGCAGGCCGTGGGGCCCACCCAAGCCCGGGAAACGACACAAAGGGTATCATCCGGCATCTATTGGGCTTAACGCGGGGCCGCCCACCGGTCAAGGATGCCCGTGCAGGGGGCAAGCGCTTCTTATCGATACGACCTCCGTCAATCGGAGGAGCCGTCCAGGTGGTAAAGCACGGGTCGATGGTCCGACAGGACGGAGGCATAATGCCCCCAGCTCGTCATGAATACTCGGTCCACGGGAATGGTTCGGGTGAAGGAGTCAGGGTGCCAGGTGGCAGCGAATAGCTCGTTGGTGATGAGGACATGGTCGATATGGCTGGTGTAACGGGGATAGGAGACGACGGCGTCCGGGTCGGTAGCGATGGACATATCGGCGAAAAGGTATTCGGCGGGTCGTTCCAGGAACGGGGAAAAGACATTGGTTTGCGGGGGTTCTTCGATTCTGTCGTTGAAATCTCCGACTACGATGACGCGGGCGTGGGGGAGGTGGAGGCGGATATGATGTTCGAGACGTTCGCAAGCGCGGAGACGTCGGACTTCTTCATCGTTTGGGTCATCATGCTGGATGACGTTGTCTCCCAGGGCTTTGAGGTGGACGTTGATCACCACGAAGTCTATGTTTTTCCAGGTGAATTCCAATACCAGGGGAGCGCGTGGGAAGGCGAGATGGTCTTCGTTATCGAAGAGCAGATAGCGCTGTCGGACGTGGATGGTGGTTGAATTCCAGAGCATACCGACGGGTGGGTTATAGGGGCCGGAGGGGTCGAAGAAGGAGGCGACGTCGGCTTTCCAACCGGGCATGGCGTCGGCCACCTCGAAAAGGGCGGAGGCGTCGACGATTTCCTGGACGGCGACGATATCGGGTTGGATGGCGGACAGGACGGTAGTGAGGTGTTGTTGGGTTTCGGAGCCTCGTTTTGGGAAGCGTTCGAGGTTCCAGGTCAAGATATCGAGGGCATGGTCGGAGCCTGCGGGGCCGAGGGGTTCGTTAGGGCGGGTGGGCAAGGAGGGGGAGGAGTCTGCGGGCTGATCTTGGTTGGGGGCGTCTTGGGCGCAGGCGGTGAATGCGAGCAAGGCGAGGGTAGTGAGGGAACGATGCACGACTGGCTCCGTGCGAGAAGCGTAGGGCATATGGGGCTGGGAGCCAAGCGAAGTGGTTGCCCATCGCAATGGGTTGTGGGGCCAACAAGCAACTCAGTTGGCAGTTGCAAGAAAAATTGCCTATTCAGTAGGCAGAATGAAGGAAGGGTAAGGAGGGGGGCAATTGGGTGGGATCATTGGGGAAAAGGGCATCAACGGGCCAAGGGGCAACTTGGCTTGGATCGTGCTGTGCCTCAGGGATGGCGCTTGGATTATCGGTAGGCTACCCTAACAGCTTGGATTGACATGGATGTGGTCAGCCACGTAAGGTGCCAGCCCATTTGGTATCGAAGGTCGCCCGTGCATGGTTCATGCTAGAGCGGGATTGACGATGGAAGGAGAAGTTGCGGATGAACAGTGGAGCCAGCGGCAAGAAAAGCGGACGCATCTGGAAGCAGGGTGCGGTGGGTCTATTGGCCTTGACCGTACTCGGGGTAGCTGCCCCAGCGTGCCTTGACAGGCCGGTGGCGCCACAGCAGCCCGTGACCAAGAGTTTGTCGACGCAGCTTTACCAGAACCAGAAGGTCGACAAGATCGACCTATTGTTCATGATCGACAACTCCGCATCGATGGCGGACAAGCAAAAAATTCTTGCGGCCGCGGTCCCGGACCTTGTCGAACGGCTTACCAATCCCGTTTGTGTCGACCGGGAATCGCGAGAATTCAAAGCGGCGGTTGCGCCAGGGGAGAGTTGTCCGAGCGGAACCGAGCGTGAATTCGACCCCATCCTCGATATCCATATTGGCGTCATTACTTCTTCTCTCGGCGGTCACGGTGCGGATTCCTGCAGCAACGTACCTTCGCAGCAATGGAACCCCACCATGGAGGATATGGCCCATCTGATCACGCGTGGAAAAGACGATGGCGGCAATGCCGTTACCGTCGACACCTATGAGGGGCGTGGTTTTTTGAATTGGGATCCGACTGGGGAAAAGAGCAATCCACCGGGTGAGAAGAACGTTGCCAATCTGAAAAAGAACTTTACGTACATGGTTCGAGGTGCGGACCAGATTGGTTGTGGTTACGAAGCCAGCCTCGAGGCGTGGCGACGATTCCTGGTGGACTCCGCTCCTTATGAGAAGATGGTGCCTGTCAACTGCCCGGGGGGAGATACTGCCAACCGCTGTCGCGGCCCCGAGGGTGTCGACCAAACGGTGATTCAACAACGCAAAGATTTCCTTCGCCAGGATTCATTGCTCGCGATCATCATGCTCACGGATGAAAACGACTGTTCGGTCATCGATGGTGGGCAGTATTATTTGGCGTTGCAGACGCTCGACGGCAGTGCGGCTTTCCATCTGGCCCGAGGCACGGAAGCTTGTTCGTCGGACCCATGGAGTCCGAATTGCAAGTCTTGTTGGGAAGTCAATGCCGCGGACCATCCGGAATGTGCGGCGGGCTGGGCCAATCCCGAAAAAGACGACACGCTCAACCTTCGCTGCTGGGAGCAGAAACGTCGCTTCGGCATCGATTTCCTTCATCCAATCAGTCGGTATGTCGATGCGTTGACGGAGTCGAGGCTCGGCGACAAAAACAAAGACGAAAAAGACAGAGAACTTAACCCGGTGTTTTGCACGGAAAACAATCTGAGCGAAGACCGAAAGACCTGCAAAGCATCCCTGCGTGACCGTTCCCTCATCTTTTTGGCTGGTATCGTCGGGGTTCCGTGGCAGGACCTCGCAAACGATCCAGATAACTTAAAAAAGGGATATCGTCCTGTCGAGCAGCTTTCCTGGACACCGTCCAACTTCGAAGCCAACCAGATGCCCGTACCCAATGGCTTGCCCCAAGGAAAAACCTTGTGGAACATGATTCTTGGGGAGGTTGACGAAAACGGATCCATCA
>Ga0116144_10001509_pt1 | contig 27614 bp, 23 predicted proteins | sample AD_UKC035_MetaG_FD_89746 | JGI IMG/M metagenome (GOLD analysis project Ga0116144, IMG submission 89746) | Active sludge microbial communities of municipal wastewater-treating anaerobic digesters from USA - AD_UKC035_MetaG | ecosystem: Engineered > Bioreactor > Anaerobic > Digestate | place: USA...
ATTACCGGATCGTTCCAGTTTACTTTGCCTTCATCTACCAGCATAGCCATGCACATAGCAGTCATGGCCTTGGTGGTAGAGGCGCACGCATACAAAGTTTGATTATCTACCGCATCGGATTTGTTGATGTTGCGCAGGCCATACCCTTTGTTGAGAATAACTTTGCCGTCTTTTACCAACGCAACCGCAAGGCCCGGTACATCATATTGCTTGCGCGATTTTTCAATGTACGCGTCAAACTCTTTGATCAGTTTAGCATCAGGCGTTTGTGCATAGGCGTGAAACACCAGGGCGATTAAAAATACCGTGTAAAGTTTTTTCATGATTTTATAATATGGGTAAGGGGGGTAACACAAAATGATTAAAACTATAGGTGGAGGGCATCAGCAACGTAAATGGATTTTAATCTAACCAGTTATATTTTTTTAATACCGATAATACTGCAGCTCTCTTTTCTTCTTGCGGGGTAGGAATGTTGCAGAGCATCAGGTATAGAATTCCCTTTTCGGGTATGCTTACATAATCACCATAAAAGCCGCCTTGTGTACCGGTATGGTAAATCATCTTATAGCCCTCCTCGGTTTGGCCAATAAACCAACTTGCCCCAATATACGGAGGGATAGAATCTTGCCAGTTTGGATATTCTTTAACGGTGCGCGAGGTTGCAATAATTTCTTCATTGAGGATGGTATGATTTAGCAATGCCTTTTCATACAAAGCAAGTTCTTCAACCGAACTCCACACACCCCCGTTGCCGGCAGCAGCGAACGTTGGTTCTTCGCCATAATCTTTTTCAATGAAACCCGTCTTGCTTTTTAAATAGGCATGCGCCACACCCGTGGTTGGGTGGGGGCCATCGGTAATTGTGCTGGTTTTCATTCCTGCCGGATCAAAAATTCTGTTCTTCACTTCATCCTGCCATTTGTTGCCGGTAACTTTTTCAATAATAAGCGCCAGCCCGTTAAACGCGGGGTTAGAATATTCGAAGTGCGAGCCGGGTTCGAAGTTCAGCGAATCATTTAGTTTAATTGGGTCGAAGTTTTCCTGATCTTTTGCAGTAAGCAAAAACACACTGTCCAGGTGTTGCCTGCGGTTATCGGGTAAACCAGAAGTATGTGTTAATAAGTGGTGCACCCGAACTTGTTGTGCCAACGCGGGATTTTTAAAGTCTGGAAAGTAAGCAGCAATGCTGTCATTCAGCGAAAGTTTGCCCTCTTGTGCCAGGGCGAGTATAACATACGAAACAAATGTTTTGGAAATGGAGCCGGTATTAAATAGCGTTTTGGTTGTTATTTTTTCTTTCGACTGCAGATCGGCTAACCCATAAGCACTGCTAAATGCGATTGAATCATTTTTTAAAATCAACACAGTGCCTCCCGGTGTATTGCCGTCCAGGTATGAAAAAATTGAATCTATTTCCTGCCGGAAAGAAGGAGGGTTGGAACAACCAAGCAGACCTAACGCAATAAGCGTCAAAAATTTTTTCATTTCACAACAGGTTTTAGTTTGATTCTGAATAAAGATACAAGGGCTATAACGGCCCACACAGAGTTGATAAAAGTAAACGGATAGGCTTCTTTAAAAATGCTGTTAATAATGAGCAGCACAGCTCCGGTAAGGTTCAGCAATTGAAAACCAGTTGAATTGGATTTAATCTTTTGTAAACTGTTAAGCGCATACGCGGCAATAACAGCCACCGAGCCAATCCACCCTAACACAGTTATCCAGACTTCCATTTACTTTCTGAGTTTTATCCGAAGCAAGTACATATCGGCAGTAATGTACAGGGTTTTCTCATCGTGCGAAAGCGCACAGTTAGAGACCAGTTCGCTTAGCCTTATTTTTCCCAACACAGTGCCTGCCGAATTAAATATCCAGATGCCTCCGGGGCCGCTGGCATAAATATTTCCAGCTCGATCAACCTTTAGGCCATCGGGCACTCCTTTATCGGTAGCCAGGTTACGGGTTGCATCATAAAAAATACGGCCCTTTGATACGGTGCCATCCTCAGCCAATTCAAATTCATACCAGGTTGCTTTTTCCGGATCGGAATTGGCAACAATAATTTTTTTCTGATCGGGCATTACAATAATCCCGTTTGGTTTGGTGAGTGAATCTACAAGCAAGGAAACAACCCCCTTGGTTACTTTATAAACCCCATTATAAGGTTGTTCCTTTTCAGAATCGTTTTCATGTTTGGCTAATCCGTAAGGAGGATCGGTAAAAAACAACTCTCCGTTACTATTCATAACGGCATCGTTGGGGCTGCTGAAACGCTTTTCGTTAAAGGTGGCTGCAAGGGTTGTAAAGGTTGCTGCAGGGGTGTGTAAGGGAGCATTCATCCGGGCAATCCTCCGATCGCCATGCTGGCAAAGAAACAGGGAGTCGTTGTAATAAACCAGACCATTAGCACCCGGTTCGTTGCTGGTGGTGGTGGTGCCTGTAAAACCGGAAGGAGTCAGGTAAACTTCCGCGCCATGGCCTTCTGTCCATTTATACACAATGTTTTTTGGAACATCTGAAAACAGCAGCATGTTTTCCTTTTCAATCCACACCGGGCCTTCACTCCATTCATAGCCTTCAGCCAGTACTTCAATGGCTGCATCTTTGTTTACCAGGGCATCGAGGGCAGGATCGAGCCGCTCAATTGTACCAATTACTTTAGCTTCTTTTGCGGTGCAGGCAGCGAATAGTACAGCTACCAAAATCAGGTTTCTCATCGATAGGTTTTATTTGCGAGGGAAGTTATGAAAATTTTATTTACGCATCATGTATATCCGGTATTTCGAGCGGCAAGGAGAAGGGCAGCGAATCAGCCCTTAAATCTTTTTCTAAATGGAGGGTAATTGATTACTTTGAAACCAAAATTTTTTGTGATGAATTCAATATCTATCCCCCAACGTCCGGTTCGTAATTTTCTACCTTCTGATTTTACCGTTACCAGCTGGCCGGCAATTAAGCCCTATTTTGACAATCTGATTGCCCGCACCATCAACACGCCTGCCGACCTGGAGAAATGGTTAACCGACAGAAGTGAATTAGAATCGATAATAAGTGAAGATTTGGGATGGCGCTACATAAAAATGACCTGCTATACCGATAATGAAACGTATAGTAAAAGCTACCAGGATTTTGTAGAGAACATTCAACCGCAAATTGCTCCCTATTCCGACCAACTAAACCGAAAGCTGGCCGATGCAAAAGGCCTTTCGTTATTGGAAGATAAGCCGGGCTATAAAATTCTAATCAGGAATCTTAAAAAAGACATTGAGCTTTTTCGCGATGAGAATATTCCGCTCTTTACGCAAATCAATACCGAAACCCAAAAGTATGCGCAACTTTCAGGCGCGATGATGGTGGAAATTGAAGGAAAGGAATTAACGCTGCAGCAAGCTGGTGTTATCTTGCAATCAACTGATCGTGGCAAGCGTGAATATGCGTATAGTAAGATTTCAGAGCGCAGGTTAAAAGACAAAGAAACGCTGGATGAGCTGTTCAGCCGGTTGATTAACCTGCGGCACCAGGTGTCTGTCAATGCCGGCCAGAAAAATTTCCGCGATTATATGTTTAAATCGTATGGCCGTTTTGATTACACACCCAAAGATTGTTTTGCTTTTCATGAAGCAATTGCAACCGAGGTTGTGCCTATTCTGAACGATCTTAATAAAGAGCGCAAGCAAAAATTGGGTGTAGAAAAATTAAAACCATGGGATAAAGCCGTGGATGCCGATGGATTGCCCCCGCTAAAGGCATTTGAAAACGGGAAAGACCTTACTGAAAAATCGATTGAATGCTTCCGCAGATTAGATCCGTTTTTGGGGCAGTGCTTGTCTATTATGAAAGAGATGGGGCACCTCGATTTGGAATCGCGCAAAGGAAAAGCCCCGGGTGGTTATAACTATCCATTAGCAGAAATTGGAGTGCCTTTCATTTTTATGAATGCTACTTCTACCATGCGCGACATGACAACCATTATGCATGAAGGAGGCCATGCAGTACATAATTTTTTAACGAAAGACCTGGCGCTGGCAGATTTCAAGTCGCCACCCATGGAAGTAGCCGAGTTGGCATCCATGAGTATGGAATTGATTTCAATGAAACATTGGGATATTTTCTTTACGGATGAAGTAAGTCTTAAACGGGCAAAGCGCGAGCAGTTAGAGGATATAATTGAAACATTGCCCTGGGTGGCTACGATCGATCAGTTTCAGCATTGGATTTATGAAAATCCAACCCACACAACCAATGAGCGGAAGGAAAAGTGGAACGAAGTGTTTGCACGCTTTGCTGATACCATTACCGATTGGCATGGCCAGGAGATTGCGCGCGATTATCTCTGGCAAAAGCAATTGCACCTGTATGAAGTGCCCTTTTACTATATAGAGTATGGCATGGCACAGTTAGGAGCCATTGCGCTATGGCGTAATTATAAATTGAACAATCAAAAAGGGTTACAGGGATATATGAATGCCTTAAAGCTCGGTAATCTGAATACCATTCCGGAAATTTATGCAGCAGCGGGTATCCGGTTTGATTTTAGCAGGGCTTATATTAAGGAGCTGATGGATTTTGTGCGTAGCGAACTGGCTTCCATTTAATCGCGGCACTTATCCAGCAAACCATTTAACTGGCTGGCTTCGGTGGATGAAAGTTTAATCACGCGGGTGTCTAAGGTGTTGATGAGTGAATCCATCTCACTAAGCAACGCAAGCCCTTGCGGTGTTATAGTTATTTCGAAGGCACGCTTGTCTGTTTTACTTTTCGATTTATTAACCAGCTTTTTACCGATCAGCCGGTCGAGCAAGCGCGATACGTCTGAATTTTTATCGAGCAGGCGGCACTTAAGTTCGTAAGCACAAATGCGCTTGGGGTGTTGCCCTCGTAAAATTCGCAGGATGTTGTATTGTTGCCCGGTTATGCCATACGGTTCAAAAAATTCGCGGTGCAGATTTTGAATCCAATTGGCAGTAAACAAAATATTGAGTACAGCTTTTTGCTGTGCACTTTTAAATTTTGGTTGCTTAATTTCCTCTTCGAGTTTCATAGAATATAAAAAGGCTGCCATTTTGGGGCAGCCTCTTTATTTGAAGAATTATTGGGCTTGCTTATCCAATTCAACCTTCACAATCAGTTGCACCTCATCGCTTACAACCAGGTCGCCACCAGGAGTTTTGTTAGCCCAGCTTAAACCATATTCCATGCGGTTTACACTTCCGGTAAGTTTAAAGCCAGACTTTTCCCCACGGCCTGTGTTGATTTTACCACCGTAAGTAACATCAAATTCAACTTTTTTGGTAACATTCTTCATGGTGAAATCACCTTTCAGTTTGTACTTACTTCCATCTTTTACAAGCGTACCCTTAAAGGTAATATCTGGAAATTTTTCTGCATCAAAGAAATCGGGCGACTTCAGGTGTCCGTCACGTCTTTCGTTATCTGTGTTAATGGATGCAACTTTAGCTGAAAACGAAACCTCGGCTCCGTTAAAGTCCTCCGTCTTACTAACTACGGTTCCTTCAAAATCATTAAACTTTCCTTCTGTTTCGGCAACTACCATGTGGGTAACACTAAATCCCACTTTGGAATGCCCTTTGTCAATCTTCCAGGTTGTTTGTGCGGATGCCGCTCCGGCTAGGAAAAGGATCGCCACCAATACGTTGAGTTTTTTCATTTAGTTAATGTTTTAAGTTTGGTTTTGTAATGCAAGTATAACACCAGTTTTATACTTAAATGTTTAAACATCTTGTTATTTTTTGTTAACGGCTTGTTAATCAGACTAGAAGGATAGGTTAACCAGCGAATTTCAGAGGTTTAACCAATAAGTGAGTTTTATAACCAGGGCCCTGGTTTTAGGTTGTCCTATATAAAAAACTTCACGGCCGGATGACTCCGCAAAATAGTTATCAGTATAAACAAGGAAGAGGTCAGACACGGGTTTGAAACGCCATTGAAAGCGACTATTGATATTCAGATTATTGATCTGACTGTTGTATTGAACAAAGGTTGTCCAGAATAATTTTCGAGTAAAGGTTAAGTCAACCCGGGGGCCAATTAAAAAAAGGTCGGCACTCGTATAGGGTTGTGGCAGCCGGATGTGGTTATAACTAAAATTGAGTGATGCAAACCCCCAGGGTTGATAACGATAGGTAATTATTCCTTCCAGGTTTATTAAATGCCCATTGAAGTATTCCCCTGTTCTGGTGTTGAGCTCGTAAAATAATTTTTTACGGGCATCCGACATAAGCTCTGCAGCAACTAGAAAATTGCGATAGGAGGTACCACCCAACAGCTTTTGGCCACCCGTACCACTGGGGTCAAAATCATTGAACAGGTACGTGTATTGTTGACGAACCCGGATGTTGAAGCGTGTTGTATTTCGCCAGCGAAAGCGGTATAAGAAATTATAATCCCAGTCCAGAAACCCATACGTATCGTTGCCTACCATGTCAAAATCAAAACCGGGCCCATGGCTTTGTACTTTACCTTTTTTAGGATAGAAGTTATGCCAGGTTGTGCTTGCCAATTGCCGAATATCATGCCTGCGCACAAAACCTACCTCGGGGTTGAAATTTGCTCCCACATTTCGTGTAGATAATAAAATATTCCACTGCGCATCATTATAATTCAGAAAGCCCCCAAAAGCAAAGGCATCATCTTTCTTCATTTTGTCAAAGGAGTGATGATAAAATGCTTTGCCAGTCCACCGATTGTCCTTGCTGGCCAGGTTATAATCAATACCGGCTGTGCGCGAATACCTTTCGGGGCTGGTGGTAAACTCCCCGCCAATGGAATCCTGGAAAGCTTGTTTGTTTACGAATATGAAACCGATGTTAGACCGGGCAAATACTTTTTGCTGCATGGTTGCAACCGTATAATTGGTGGAGGGTAATTTGATTTCAGATTCTTTACCAGCCTGCATGCTGAGTAAGCCGATGCGGGTATTGTTGTTGATCTTTCCGCTTAACCGGAGTCCTCCGTAAATGGTGTTTTGTATGTTTTGCCCGGTGGAGGTATCGCGGGCAATACCAATGCGCCTGGAAAAAAACGGACGCGTACCTTCTACCCCAAAGCCCGAAAACAAATCGGCATTTTCAAGGAAGAACTGCCTGCGTTCAGGAAAAAAAATCTCAAACCGATCAAGATTAGTTACTTGCTGATCCACTTCTACCTGCGAAAAATCCGGGTTTACGGTAAGATCCAGATTAAGAGCCGGCCCTATGGCAACCTTGGCATCACCTCCTGCCTGCAGTTGGGTTTTGGTTGCTGTGCCTGCTTCAAAGTTGCGCGATGTATTTAAAGCACTGTATGGAATAACCGAAATATTCGGGCCGGGTTTTTTTAACGGCTTATCCCAAATCAATTCTTTTAGTGAAGCTAAATTCACGATATCAAAATAGCGTGGTATGGGCGACCAGGTAGTGCGTTCGGCATACTCGCTGTCAATCCGGTAAAAGTTTATGTTCCAACTGGAGAGGCCCCCTTTAAAACGAATGGTCTTAAAAGGGATGGCAACTTCGGCAATCCAATAGTCTTCGTAAATCTTAGCTTCCGAGTACCATTTATTATCCCAGTTCAGCGTAAAGTCGTCCTGCCCGTTACCTCCTCCATTTGCAATCAACCCTTCGCGCTGAACACCAAAAGGATTAACACCAAAGAAAAACGCATTGGTCCTGTCTTTGAATGTATCGAACACGATAGAGATGCCATCGTTGGCTTCGCCCCGAAAATCTCTGCGCAGCGATGGAGTTATGTACTTCCGCGGGCCCAGGTTATAGAGTTTTGCTCCAACGTAAATGAAGTGTTCATCATACGTTAGCCGGATTTCCGATTGTGCCCTGGCGGGTACCGAATCGGTAGGAAAGTACTGCATAAAATGCGAAGCTACCTGCGCAGTTTGCCAATCGGGTTCGTCAAGTACGGCATCCAATACAATGGGGGCTGTGGCCTGTTTAATCGAGATGGAGGGTTGAGCGAAGCAAATTCCTGAAATAAAAAACAGGAATCCTATTAAACGATAACACACAACAGCGAGGGGGTTAATTTTCAAGTTTACAAAGTTTGCACGGATAACCACTAAAAAATTCTGTATGTGGAGGAAGGGCTTGGCTTGTTTTAAATTTTAAGATAAAAGTCGCGGGTAAGTTTCTGATAGTCGGCTGACCAGGCTTCGTCCTTTTCATAGAGGGTTAGCTCTTGCTCAATCATAGGTGTGGCCTGTAACTGTAACTCCAACAATAAACGCTCTGCTGGTTTTTCCTTGCGGGATCTGAACGTGCATTGGCGACTGCAGTACCAATCCATTTGCCGGGCCCGGTCAAGCAATAGATTGCCTTCAGCCACGGGTAAGATCAGATTTAATTTTCCACCCGGTGCCAACAGGCGTTTGGTATGCTGTAGAAGTGCTTCGTGCGAAAGCGTTTCGGTGTGGCGGGCCTGGGTGCGCAAAGCTTCGGGTGGTTTGTAACTATTATTAAAGTAAGGCGGATTGCTTACAATCAAATCGTAAGGCGTAGCTTCAAAATCCTGCAAGGCCGAATGGTGAACACTTATCTTAGTTGGCCAGGGTGAATTATGAACATTGGTGCATGCCTGCCTAAAGGCATCCATTGAAATATCAATTGCATCGATGTGCGCCTGCCAGGAACTGCGTTGAGCTAGAATCAATGCAATTACCCCGGTTCCCGTTCCAACATCCAATATCCGTTTTGCCTCATCAACTAAAGTCCACGCCCCCAGCAGCACGCCATCGGTGCCTACCTTCATGGTGGCATTATCATGTGCAACAGAAAACTGCTTGAACCTGAAAACGCGTTTATCGCGCATGGCTATCGCGGTAAGGCTTGTATTACTTTTGATATAAATTGATTCATATCCAGTTCATTTACCTGGCTTAAGCCTAACCGCACGACCACCAACTTTTTAGAAGGCACAACAAACACAAACTGACCTTCGTACCCTTCGGCCTGAAAAGAATCTGCCGGTACATCCGGATAGGTTCGGTTGTTGGGGTTGTTCAGCCCCCCGGCATTCAACCACCATTGTGCACCATATTCTCCTCGTGTGGCCGTAGTGGCTGCGGTGGTAGAATAAGCTACCCAGCCTTCGGGTAATATACGTTCGCCATTAAACACACCATCGTTTAAATACAACAATCCAAACCGGGCCCAATCGCGGGCAGTGCCCCAGGCAAAGGAAGAGCCTACGTAAGTTCCTCCGGCATCGGGTTCAATTATCATACTGCGGGCACCAATTTTTTCAAAAAGTTCGCGGTAATAAAAGCGATAATAATCTTCATCGCCTATGGCATTGCGAATTAACCGGGAAATAATGTTGGTGGTACCACTGGAATATTCGAATACCGTATTGGGTTCTGACTCAAGCCGCGATTCCATGGCATACAGCCCCATATCTTTTTTATTGAAAAGCATTTTGGTGGCCAGGCTGGGACCACTGTACACTTCTTCCCATTTTAAACCACTGCTGGCTTGCAACAGATTGTGTAAGGTTATTTTTTTGCGATCGTCATTTTGCCATTGAGGAACAGGAGCCGGATCAAACACTCTCATGCGGCCGTCTTTTGTAAGAATACCGGTAATTGCGTTGGTGATGCTCTTAGTCATTGACCAACCCATGTGGCGCGAGTATTCATCATATCCTTTTGCATACCGCTCGGCTATAATTTTGCCATCGTAAACAATGACCACGGCACGGGTATTAATAGGTCCGGCCGAGTCGGTTTCTGTAAAAGCAAAATCCAGTGCTTCTTTCAATACCGTAACATAAATTCCAGTATCAATAGTAATACTCGAAATGTTACCCATGGGCCAGGGAATGGTATCCTGGTTAAGGGGCTTCATGGTATAAAGATTTACTTTTTGCGCGCGCAGTTCTTCTTCAGAAATTCCTGCTACCAGGGTGCAGCCTAATCCTTTCCTGTAAATGGCTTTCCGTTGGGCTAATCCAAATACTGTTCCGGTTACAGTCGAATCTGCCCGATTAAGTTCAAAACTGCCGTAGCGTAGCAATCCCGAACCAAGTTCCTGCTTAATCACCTCATCGGCATCGCGCCCGTTTAAAAAAACACAGGTGCATAAATCTTTAGCACCAAAACCACTGATGATGGGCAACGCTTGCCATACATAGCCTATTCCATATCCCACAACAAGCATTACAATTCCCAGAATAATCCACTTAAAATTTTTCATCCGTTAATACTTTTATAAAGTTTGATAGATGCCCCGTAAACATTTTTGGTTGATAGAAACCACGGGTAGGAGCATTTTGTAGTTTTTTTTATTGGGGTGCAAAATACAGGCTTTGCGTATGTGACCAAATAAAAACAACTTTAATCTGCCTGTGTGCCAGATATGCAATGGAGTTTGGCAGGATTACCCCAATAAAATCACTTTCAATTAATTAGGCTACCTTTGCACCTTATTACAAAATTTTAATGAAATCATTTGAAAGCCTGGGACTTTCCGGGCAATTGGTGGAAGTGATTCGCCAGCTGGGTTTTGAAACCCCAACCCCCATTCAGGAAAAAGCAATTCCCACTTTGTTACAAGGCAACCTCGACCTGGTAGGTCTTGCTCAAACCGGAACCGGTAAAACGGCTGCCTTTGGTTTGCCGCTGGTCGAATTAGTGGAAGAGAATAACCGGAATACACAGGCGTTGGTAATTGCTCCTACCCGCGAGTTAAGCGTACAGATTACGAATGACCTGGAACGATTTACAGCCTCGTATAAAAAACTGAACATTGTTACTGTTTATGGCGGTGCCAGCATCCGCGATCAGATTTTTAAAGTAAAACGTGGAGCACAAATTATCGTGGCAACCCCGGGCCGGTTAATTGATTTGCTTTCGCGCAAAGTAGTTGACCTTACTGCGGTTCGCTATGTTGTGTTAGATGAAGCCGATGAGATGTTGAACATGGGTTTTAAGGAAGATATTGATGAAATTCTTTCTACAACCCCCGATACGAAAAAGGTTTGGCTGTTTAGTGCCACCATGCCACGCGAAGTGCGGGAAATAGCCAGCAACTACATGGATAACCCGGAGGAACTGAGTGTGGGTGAACGTAACCGGGGTAATGAAAATATTGATCATCAATACCTGGTGGTTGACGAGCGGGATAAATACCTGGCGTTAAAACGGTTTGTAGATAATACTCCCGAAATCTTTGGTGTGATTTTTTGCCGAACCAAAATAGATACGCAAAAAATTGCGGAGCATTTAATTAAAGATGGCTACAGTGCAGATGCCCTGCATGGCGACCTGAGCCAGCAACAGCGCGATCGGGTAATGAAAAGTTTTCGTAATAAAACATTGCAATTACTGGTAGCCACGGATGTAGCTGCGCGCGGAATTGATGTGGAAAATGTAACGCATGTTATTCACATGAATATGCCCGATGAAATGGAATTTTATACACACCGAAGTGGCCGCACGGCTCGTGCCGGTAAAAAAGGAATTTCATTGGCTATTGTTTCCAAGCGGGAAGTAAACCGCGTGCAACAGATTGAGCGGAGTTTAAAACGCAAGTTTACACGTGTCATGGTGCCCACGGGCGATGAAGTTTGCCAGAACAAATTGTTGGCCCTGGTGCATAAAGTGAAACAAGTGGAAGTAAACGAAGAAGAGATTGATTCCTTTCTTCCGGAAGTATATCATGAGTTGCGCGAATTGAGTAAGGAAGATATTATTAAACGTTTTGCTTCCATTGAGTTTAACCGCTTTCTGGAATATTACCGCGATGCCCGTGATTTGAATAGATCGGAACGGAAAACTTTCGAAACAACCGATGCGGACGACCGCTACCTGACGGGAGATCGGGTGTTCATCAACATCGGGAAAATGGATGGCCTTGAAAAAGGGAATTTACTTGATCTGATCTGCGATTTTGGCGAAATTGATAAAAAGCATATTGGCAAGATTGATCTGAAAGGCGCTTATTCATTTTTTGAACTGGAGAAAGGAGTAGCCGAAAAGGTGATAAAGAATTTTGAAGGGGTGGAGGTACGTGGCCGCAAAGTACGCCTGGAATTAACCGAACCACACAAGAAGAAATATTCCGAAAAGAAAAAGGAGCGCTTTTACAGCACCAAAGGCCATAAAGGGAATCGCGACCGCGGTGGAAAAGATGCCGGTAAGCGGAAGCGGTATTAACCCGGATTTCAAGTTGGGTATTGGTAGATACCACGGATTACTGTTTTGAAACTTTATACCTGTTACCAGGATTTTTTATTTTGAATCAAATTGCAACCATGAAAAGCCGCAAGTTGAAACTTACCTCTGAACAGCGCGGAGAGCTGCTCGAGACTTTACAAGCTCGGTTTAATAAAAACAGGCACCGGCATAAAGGAATAGACTGGGACAAGATTCAAGCGCGGCTGGAGGCGAACCCCGAAAAACTTTGGTCGCTGCATCAGATGGAGGCAACAGGAGGCGAGCCGGATGTTATTGGTTATGATAAAAAATCAGGTGAATATATTTTTTGCGATTGCTCAGCCGAATCCCCCAAAGGACGAAGAAGCATTTGTTACGATCATGAAGCACTGGAATCCCGCAAGGAACATAAGCCCGCTAACAGCGCGGTACAAATGGCTTCGGATATGGGCATTGCGTTGTTAACAGAAGAGGAGTACCGGCAATTGCAAAAACTGGATACGTTTGATGCTAAAACGTCTAGTTGGATTAAGACCCCGGCAGACATTCGCAAACTTGGCGGAGCGTTATTTTGCGATTATAGATTCGGGCATGTGTTTGTGTATCACAATGGAGCCGAATCGTATTATAGTGCACGCGCATTCAGAGGCATGCTCAGGGTATAATTCAATTACTTAGCTGGTGTAATCACAATATTGCGGTAGTCGATCGGACCATGATCACCCTGAAGCATAATCGGACCCGGCTCACTTTCATTGTTATCGATGGCTCCACCGGTAATGCCCGGTATTTCCTGATTGGAAATGATGGTAACGCCATTTGCTACTACGGTAATCATTCTGCCTACTAAGGTAATGTCATAACTTTGCCACTCACCGGCATCTTTGGCAACCATCATACTGGGTGTAAGAAATCCATATACTGCTCCGAGATAACCTTTCCAGGGTTCTTTTCCTTTGTCGTCTTCAATTTGTACTTCATATCGCCCGCGCAGGTAAACACCACTGTTACTTCCTTTCTCATAGCGAAACTCAATGTGTAATTTAAAATCCGTAAAGGTTTGTTCGCTTACCAGGTTGCTTCCCGATTTTAAGCTTCTCAAAATTCCGTTCTCAACAATCCACTGGTTAGGCCCCATAGCCTTCCAGCCTTTTAAATCTTTTCCATTAAACAAGGTAATGGGCTTGCCCCACACCGGCTCGGCATTGCGCTTAAGTAACGGAGCGCGCGTGGCTGTCCAGTTGTATTTTTTACCATCGGTATAAATCATGGTTCCCTTCAGTGTTTCGCCTGTCAGCTCACCTTCAAAATCCATATTCCGATCACCAGGTTCCCACTGGGGTGGAATAGAGAAATTAAATTTTTCGTTTGTAACATTTACCACCGATATCGGCCGGGCGCTTCCAAAAGCATAAACAAACCTGCCCACCAGTGTTTTAGTGCCGGAATGTTCAATTTCTAACCAGGATGGAAGTTGCTGCCCATCCTTCTCGATTACCAGATTCCAGCGACCCTCCAGTTTATTTTGTGCCTGAAGCGTAACCGTGGCGAACAGTACGAACAGGAGGTATGCGAAGCGTAAGTATGGTTTCATAATCTTTTTACTTTATGCATTTTTGAATCGGGTGAAATTTATAAAATAGAATTCACACTTTGACAGATGAAAAAAGGCAGTATTGATTTTATTTTTTTGTCCTGAATTTTTTAGTGCCCTGCTTTTACATAAGCCCAGTTATCTTCTTGTTTAAGAGTAAGTTCAATCATAGCCGAAGGCACAACCTTAGAAGCTTTTAACAAATCTTCACCTTTTACGTTTCTGCGTTTCATGGTGTTGCTGCAGGCAGCAAACACAACACCTTTGCTACTCCATTCGGCTACTTGGGCCGAGGCTTTGGAAGTTTTGGAAATCAATAAATCTAACCCAGGGCCATGGCACACTACTTCAACTTCGGCATTGGGCCAGGCAGTTCGGATATTTTTTACCTGCCCCACAACCGATGCTTGCGATAAAGAATCACCGTCAGAAAACTGCATGACAATTTTATGTGGTTTCAGGTCAACAACGCCATCAGGTTGTTGTGCAAGCAAGTTTGCAGAAAGACAAACAAGCAATATAAGTAGGCTGGTTCTCATGGCTAATGGAATTTAGTTTTTGATTTGAAGGTATAGCATTTAACAACCAATGCCAACTTGTTACCGATGGTTTTGTAAGGCAAACTGCAAAGCTCTTTTCTCCATCCAGTTTGTTTTCTTTCCGGCAAGCGAAAAACCCACATGCCCTCCGTGTTCAGGAGTTTCCAGAAACAAACAGGGGTGGTGGCGTGCCAGTTCAACCGGGTAGCAATCTTCAGGTAAGAAAGGATCGTTTTGTGCATTTACCAACAGTACAGGTAGCGCAATAGATTGCAGGTAGGGGTAACAACTGGCCTTTGTATAAAAATCAAGAGCATCGGTAAAACCATGCAAAGGGGCCGTGTAGCGGGTGTCAAATTCACGAAAGGTGGTAATGGTTTCAAAACCCTCGGCACTTAACGCATCAGGAAATTGAATGGCCTTTGCGCGAATCTTTTTTTCAAGTTTTTTTAAGAAACGATTGAGGTAAAATTTTTTATCGGGCTTATCCAGTTCGGCCGCGCTGGAGCCCAGGTTACAGGGTACCGAAAATGTTATGGCTGATTTTATTTCTTCAGGTGGCAACCGTTCGCCAAGGTATTTTAGCGTCATGCTTCCACCCATACTAAATCCCACCAATACAATTTGGCTATAATTTTTTTTTAAAGCGTGTGCAACCACGGCAGCTAAATCTTCGGTAGCTCCATGGTGGTAGAAGCGCGGCAGGCGATTCATCTCACCACTGCATCCGCGGCAGTTCCAGGCCAGTGCATCCCAGCCATTCGAAAAAAAATATGCGGCCATGCCTTTGGTATAGTGGCGCTCGCTGTTGCCCTCCAATCCGTGCGAAACGATTACCAGTTTATTGCGTTGCTGCTGCATCCAGTCGAGGTCTAGGAAATCACCATCTGCTAATTCTAACCGTTCTCGTTGATAGGTACCGGGCACTTTTCGGAATACGCTGGGAACAACTGTTTCGAGGTGCGCATTGAATAGATAAAATGGAGCTGTATAAGCAGATGAGATAAGCGGCATGTTGGTTACTTACTTACTTACTTACTTACTTACTAACTACATCCTGAATGTCGGGGGTACGATCGAAGGTAACTTTTGCAAATGGACATAAAGGAAGCACTTTAATATTATTTTGACGGGCATACTCCACGGCAGCCAGTACTAATTTTTTTCCGGCCCCCTGGCCACGCAGTTTGTCTGATACTTCTGTGTGATCGATGATGATCAATTTTTCTCCGGCTACGGTGTAAGTCATTTCACCTAAACGTTCACCGTTTTCATCCAAAATAAAGGAGCCTTTGGATCCTTGTTCAATTTGCTTAATAGTCATAACGGATAAGTTTATGCTTTGTAACGAATACTGAGGAGTGTCATTATTATGAATAAACCGGCTACAAGGCCTAGTGCAACCCGTAGCGTGTACCAATCAGCCAACAGGCCAATTAATGGAGGTCCAAATAAAAATCCTGAATATCCAACAGTAGTAACCATGGCCAACCCAACTCCGGGTGGCAGATCCTTTGCATTGCCAGCTATACTATAGGCAATTGGCACAATAGCCGATAATCCTAAACCGGTAAGAAAAAAGCCGATGATGGCAATGTAAGGCGATGGGAATACGAGCGTAAGGATAATACCAATTGTGGAAATTACACCACAACCAATCATCAGGTTTTTGTCGCCCCATTTTATTCGTGCCGCATCTCCAACAAACCTGCCGGTTGTCATAGCCAGCGCAAAGGTAGCCAGGCCGATGGGTGCAAAAGCTTTGTTGGCCTGTACAATGTTAACCATATAATTTGTGCTCCAATCGGCCATGGCGCCTTCGCCCAGCATGCAACAAAATGCAATTACACCAATGCTTACCATGGCTGCATTGGGTAAACGAAAAGCGGGGCCTTCTGAGTTTTTCTGCTGGGGCTTATCATGAATCAGGCGATACCGTGCCCACGCAGCCCCCACCAGGCTGAACAATGTGATCAAACTTAAATGCAGGAGTAAACTGGTTTCTAATTTTACGAAGAGAGCGCCACAACCCGCACCAATGGCCATGCCCACACTAAACAGGGCATGGAAGGAAGTCATAATAGGTTTTTGATATTGTTGTTCTACCATTACTGCCTGGGCATTCATGGAAACATCAAGCATGCCGGCTGTTATGCCCATTACAAAAAATACAAATACCAATCCGCTAATACCGGGCATAACCTCTGTAAGAGGAACTAAGGGAACAAATACACAATAAAGAAATGCTGAGATGATTGCAATTTTACGGCTGCCATTGCGTATAATTAACCATCCTGTAAAGGGCATGGCCATCAGGGCTCCTAACGAAGTGGCCAGTAAAACAAATCCAAATGTGCCATCATCTATCTGAAACAGTTCCTGTACTTTGGGAAAGCGGGCCGCCAGGTTAGCGTGCACAAAACCATTGATAAAAAAAATAAGGTTAACAGCAATGCGGGGAGGAGTCATGGAATTTGTGCCTTCAAATTAATCAATAAAATATATGTGTGTTATTGTAGTGTGACTTTGTTTTTTACAGATCACCAGGAAATCAGCGCACAACCGTAAATAACGTTTCACCAAAAAGAGGGGTGCCATTGGTAGCAATGCCTTGCACCATTACACAGTAGGTACCAGGTTGGTCGGAAGTATAAAATTCAAGTTGCTTGTTTTCTTTTCCGTTAAGCTGAACATCAGGGTTCCAATACAATACATGCCGCGCGTCTGGAATGCGGCTATTAATTTCCGGAACGGTTTCATACCGGGGCGAGTAAAATTCTTTATATTGTTGAAGACCTTCGTAATCCATCATCAAATTTTCGGGGTTAAATTTAAACCCACCCAAATCGCCTTTATACGTGCGGTAGCTTACAATACCATCATAGGCAAGCGAACCAACAAAATACCGGCTCGTGAGTACATCCAGTTGTTTAATTTGTAATGGATCAAACGCCATAATATCGTTCAGGTTAAATACCGGTACACCATCCAGCAATACGAGCGACTCGTTTTCCAGTAATTGTCCTTTAGTACGATCAACAATTTTGAAAATAAACTGATCGCCTTTTTTTCTCACCCATACACTTTTTACATACTCGCGCATTACTTCTTCCATAACCGGAAAGCGCGTATAATCATCAAGGCGATAGGTTTCGGGGGCCGTGCCGTAAAAAGTAGAACTGTCGGGCAGCAATGCAGGAGGGGTATTTTTTTCAAACGCATCATTTACCTGCATGGAAATACTTCGGGCAATCAACTCCTTTGAGTTTTTTTCTGACAAACGAATGGCAGGCAAACTGATTTTGATAAAATCTGTTGAGAAAGGAGGCTTTACTTCAATATGCGCTTGTTTAGAAGGAGATTGAAGTATGAGTTTAGATGCACCGTTCAAGTGATTGGCTTCAATCAGCAGTAATCCGTTTTTGTCGCTAATGCCTCCACCCCACATAACATTTTTACCCGGAGTGCTGATGTAGCCTACTACACCCGGCAAGGGTAAATGGGTTTGTTTATCTACCACATCCGCTTCAATAAGATGGGCCCTGTATTCCGGCAGATGCTTAACGGGTGTAGGGGTTGCCAGGTCTTGCCATCTAAACCTTCTCCAGCCATGGGTAAGCATCAGATTATCGATAAGATGTTGATTGGCGTTTTGATAGAATTGGGAAGATTCAATAGTGCCCTTCAAGTCGCTTGATAAAAGGAGATAGCTCACGATATCAGGTTGTGAAAACTGACTGAGTGAATCGTGAAGGACTACAGAAACGGAGAGGTTAGCAACCGTATTTTTTGGCGACTGAATATTTAACAGAATTTTTTTTCGCGTACTGGTTTGTGTTCGGTCTGGTGAAACAAAAAGCGAAGTGCTGTCGGGTTTTATGAAAACCAATCGTTCGCAAACGGGGCGCCCGGTTGCATCAAACACCGTAATATGGCTAACACCTGCATCTAACGCTGCTTTGGATAATTGAAAGTTGGAAAAACCGTTGTGATGCTGACTGGTGGCTGTAATTTTTACCTGATGGCGGGTATGCGCAATAACATAAAGCGATTGATCGGGAACAGCCTTTGTACGAATGCTGATATTCAGGATGCCGGACGAGTCGGTGGTTTGCATGGCAAAACCTGAAGATACAATCGGAGGCAATTCAGTACGTATGATTTTATTGTTGTGTTGAATAACAGCGCGATAGTTTTCGGTGGCAGACGGAACCATTTCAAACGTACCAATACCAAACTTTTCTGGTTGAAAGCGAACTACTGTATCACCACCTGCATTTAGTATGGCTCCTTTAAAGTCGATTCCTTTTCCATTTTGGTCAATAGCCCGAAAGGCCATCTGGTGCCTGATGCCGTCAATCCATTGCCCGCCTTCCGGAAAGAATTGAATATCGATGGAAGAATTACTGGATGGGGCTTCATCAAACAAGCGCCTAAGAGCATTTACGATTGTAACAGGTTGATGAAAATAAAATTCGGGGCTATAGTTTTTCATCCAGCGTGTGTAGGCCCGCAAATAATAATTGCCCGAGCTGGTAGAAATTGGAATGTTAATCTGGCCCTTTCCAAAGCCCTTGTTTAGTTCAACTTTGGTTTGAAGAATAACCTCATTATTACTGCTTACAACCTCAAGATAGGCTACCCGGCTGGAGGGGATGGGTTGATGACTTTGGCCGGAGACTAGATAAACTTTAAACCAACTGGTTTCACCTGCAATCCAGAAATTTTTATCTGTATGGATAAAGATTTTTTCCTGAAGGTTTTGAGATGCATACTGTTGCAGTTGGGCGGCATGGTTGAGTTGCATTGTTTGAGCGAACGCACCGTTAAAAAGGAAGAGAAGAGCTATCCCTAATCGCATTACCAAAAATCAGGTTTGGTTGTTGTTCCACCGGCATACCTGCAGTCAACACAGAAGTAGGAGCCGTATCTGTACGCTGAAATCATCGGGCCATTGCCTATATATACAGGATCAATCAATAAATAAATTCCGTTTATAGTAGAAACCTGGCCCGGACTTATTTCAGAATTTTCGCAGGCATCATATCGTGTATAGTACCTGGGGGGAATGGGTAGTTGTGTGGCCGATACAAAAGCCCGTTTAGACGAAATGCTGCCAATTGAAAAGTATCCTACCGCAATTTCGTTTGGGTTTGAGATACATTTAATGTTTCCGATCACCTGATTGGGCAGCGGCCCAAACAGGGTGCCCAGGTCTTCGGTAGTTTGCCTTACTTGTTTCCAGTAATTAAACGCATTTCTGGTAATGGCTTGTTGCTTAACCAGGATGCTATACCTGTGTTTGGCTCTTTCCGAATTTTGCGAAAAGCTTGTGAGTTGAAATTCCGATACCTGGTTTTTCTGAAGTCGTGTGGTCGATTCGATGAGAATACCGGGGCTGGTTTGCGTTTGCCAGCATTGAAAAATATTATCGGTGCGGGGCACCACCTGTCCTGTAGCTTCATCAAACTGAATGGAAGCCGCGTAGGCCGATCGGTATTCCCAGGTTTCTTCGTAGGTCCATTTATAAAAACCTTCCGCGGAGATATCATCGTGCGTAGAAACACTAAACGCCACGCCACCTGAGTCGGTAAGCTTCCAGGTAACACTGTCGATTGGAGGCGTTTGAAGAACGGGTTCAAAGTCGGACTGGTATCGCTTGCTATTTCCTGTTTCAATGTGGAGCCGATAAATGGGGGATGTTAAGGGTTGTGCCTGGAGGTAATAATTACCTTGATTATCACCAGGTAAATGATAGGAGTTTCCAAATAAATCTTGTAACCATACGAGGGCAAATGCTTCAACCTGGGGCTCATTCGTATCACCGATGTTCTGAGACCAACTTAATGTTAGTTTACTATCGGCATTACTGTTGATAAATCCATCTACAATTAATATGGGTGTGGATTGCCTGATCTCGGGTGGATTATAGGGATCCACGCAAGCCACCACAACCAGAATAAGTATGATGATATATAACCTCATAATCAAAATCTGAAATTGTAGGTAAGCGTTGGAATCGGGCTACCAAAAATGGAAAGTTTGTATCCATTGATTACCCCGTTCTGCGAGGTAAAGTAAACGGAGTAAGCATTACGCCTTCCGGTTAGGTTGTACACACTCAAGCTCCAGAAACCATGTATTAATTTTTTGGTCTTATGATTCCCTTCTATATTAACAGAGAAATCAGTTCTGAAGTAGTCGGGAATCCGAAATTGATTCCGATCCGAGTAGATCAGGCGTTCCACGCCATCGGCTGTGTATTTTGCAATCGGAAGCGTGATTGGCCGGCCGGTAGCATAAACTACATTAAGCGACATGTTAACCCGCCTGTTGAATCTATAATTCCCAATAAAGTTAACCGAGTGTGGCTTATCATAATTACTTGGATAAAATTCTCCACGGTTTATGGTTTCAGCTTCAGAGGGGCCGCGCGTTTGTACGAACGACCGGGAATAGGTGTAACTAACCCAGCCATTTACTTTGCCAACAGTTCGCCTAAGCATGAATTCTATTCCGTATGCTTTACCGCGTGCATTTAATACATCTGTTTCAATGTGATGATTTTGGATTAGCTCTGCACCACCCTTGTAGTCCAGGAAGTTTTGCATCCATTTGTAATAGGCTTCCACCGAAGTTTCCAAAGAACGTTTGTTCGACTGATGATAGAATCCCACGCTTACCTGATCACCAATCAGAGGTTTTATGTATGCATCGCTTAATTTCCAAATATCCGTTGGGGCAATAGCCGTTGTGTTGGATAACATTTGAATGTATTGACGGTGCCGGTTGTAACTTACCTTTATTGATGTGGAAGGATTGTAGGCATACCGCAAGGATGTTCTAAACTCAGGCCCGCCTGATGAAGAAATTTTTTGTCCCTTCGAATAAAAGACAGTGTCAATGATGTAAGATGCAATTCGATGCCCGTCAAAATACCGATATTGGGCGTAGGGCCCAACATTTCTGAATTGAGAATACCGGAGCCCTCCGTAGATCGATATTTTGGACGTGAGTTCATACTGTGTGCCGGCATATGCATACGACTCAACTCCTTGTTCATTTTGTAAAATATCCGGAGTAACCAGTGAAGATTCGCCCACAGGAAGATAAGCACCCGGAGAAAGCTGGTAGCGGGTAAGGCCGGCACCAAAGGTGAAAGATTGTTTGGAGCTCAGGAAATAATTAAAGTCTGTTTTAGTAGTTGCCTGTTTTAAAGTATAAGCAAGTTCAAAGGCATTAATGGGGTTTGCCAAACTGGTAATGCGGTAGGTATAATTACTGTAATTTGAACTAATGCTGCCAAAGAACTTATTATTAAAAATTCGCTTCCATTTGATGGATAGAGCCTGGTTACTATACCGATACGAAGTGTCGCTCTGAAGTTTAAACTCATCCGTACTGGTGTAGCCTGAAATAGCCAGGTTGTTTTTCGGATTTATGTCATAATGCATATTGATATTTAAATCATAAAAGGATGCATTACTTTTATTTATAGCGGCATTTGGAATTTCTTCCAGCAGCCAATCCGAATAGGTTGACCGGCCTCCAAGCAGAATCGAGAATTTGTCTTTTATAATGGGGCCTTCCACAGATAACCTGCCCGTAATGGGACTAATTCCTCCGGATCCGCTCCATTTTCTTTTGTTGCCTTCCCGCGTAACAACATCTAATACCGAAGAAATTCTGCCTCCGTATTCAGCAGGCACACCATTCTTATATAATTCAACATTTTTAATAGCATCAGCATTAAATGCCGAGAAAAATCCAAACAGGTGTGAAGGATTAAAGATGGGAACTTCGTTATATAAAATCAGATTCTGGTCGGTAGCGCCACCTCTAACATTAAACCCAACGGTTCCCTCGCCAACCGATTGTACGCCTGGAAGTGTTAGTACGGTTTTTAACACATCAACTTCCCCCAAGGCAACGGGCAACTGCCGCATCGTTTTCATATCAAATCTTTCCAACCCCATCTGCAGGCCCTGTACTAATTCACCACGGGTGGATTCCACCAGTACTTCTTTTAACGGTAACACATCTTCTTCCAGATCAATGTTCAGGCGGCCATCAGCGTGGATAATGATCTTTTTATCAACCGACTTCATGCCCAGGCTGCGCACTTTAAGGGTATGCATTCCCTTTGGCAGGGTGAGTGAATAGTAACCATTGCCATCAGTTGCCACACCCACAGTTGAGTTTTCAATGGATATGGTGGCACCAATTAAAGACTCGCCCGATTTCGAATTTTTTATAAAGCCAGCCAGGGTAGCATCTTTTCGGGTGGAGGCATTGCGTGTGCCAATCACAATGGGCTTTTCGGTTTTCGTAATTTCAGCTTCTGCAAAGCGACTGTTTTCAGTACCGGTAAAATCAGAAACCGGTGTTAGCGAAAAAAAGCCGAGGGGCAAATCCACCAAGATGGGTGTAATTGGTTTGATATATACATATCGGTTAGCATCCATCGAGAACTGGAGGGGTGTGTCTTTCAGAGCCAGTTCCAGAATTTGCGTTACCATTTTACGTTCGGCCGTTACCGTAACCCGAATGCTGTCGGTTTCCGTGGGGTTGAAGAATAGCCGGCAGTCGCAAAAATTTTCCAGTTTTTGTGCAAAATCGGTTAATGAGGAATTAGCCACCGAAATGCTGATGGGCCGCTCTTGTGCAAGCGTTTGGCAAACACCCAATGAGAAAATGATGGATAGTAAGTTAATTCTCATTTTTCTGTTTGATCATAGTATTGACTGAGTAGTGCCAAAGCTTTTTCTTTTTGAGAGTTGTAGTGAATTCCTTCTTGCTTCAGCTTTCGTTTTAATTCATTTTTTTTTGAACCGAAAACATTGAGGGCCGAGCTGCGCGATTTGACCGGGTAGAAAATACCATCTTTTTGTAGAAAGTAACGCTTACGCATTTTCATTTCCAGCAGAAGACTACCGTTTAGATTTTTTTCGATTTGAAAACAGGTGTATCGGGCGTAGGGCTTAATGGTGCCGTTGGATAATTGAGCATAATAACCAGGTTCTGGGTTGGTAAGAAATACAAAGCGGGTATTATGTATTTCAAAAAAATCTACTTTCTCTTTTTGAGCCACCAGGCTTTCACCGGTATAGTTGTTTAACAGGATTAGCTGGTTGGTTAGCAAATTGTAGCGCAGCGTTACCGAATCATAAACCCGGCCAAGGAAACTTACCGTTCCGGTAGCCCAATCGTTCGTGTGGTAGTAGTAATTTCCGGTAGTTTGCCGGTTGGCAAAGTCATCGGTAAAGCGGGCTCCGGTATAAATCATGGCATTGGCACCAAGGTGCTGATCATACAAACGGGCCAGGTTGTTTAAGCCGGCAGGCTGCGATGGAGATTGTGCAAATAAGAAATGACTTGCTAAAAGGAGAAGTAGCGGTAAGTTTTTCATTATAGATTGCGCTACAATAAAGGTAAATAACCTAAAATTCTGGTGCTCTGCCGTTGGTAAAAAAGCGGTTAACAACTGGTAGTAAAAGGTGAAGGAGGCTGTCTCAAAAGTCGAAGTAAGAGTGTACGTCATTCCGGCCTTGTGCCGGATACCATCGGGCATTAAGCATTGAGATCGCGGAATAAATCCGCGATGACAGAACGACTTTTGAGACAGCCTCTCGCTATGATTATGGTTGAGAATAAAGTTACTTAGCGTACGCTACGCTTCGCATCTCGCGGATTACGGTAACCTTTATCTGGCCCGGGTACTGCATGTCTTTTTCTATCTTCTGAGAAATATCAAAGCTAAGCTGGGCGGCCCGTTCATCGGTGGCTTTCTCTGCATCAACCAACACGCGTAACTCGCGACCGGCCTGAATCGCGTAACATTTTTCAACCCCCTCAAAGCTTAAACCCACTTGTTCAAGCTCCTTCAGGCGCTTGATATATTGTTCCATCACTTCACGCCTTGCACCGGGGCGCGCACCGGAAATCGCATCGCAGGCTTGTATGATTGGCGAAATGATGCTGGTCATTTCTATTTCATCGTGGTGGGCACCAATGGCGTTGCAGATAACCGGGTGCTCTTTGTACTTCTGGGCCAGTTCCATGCCCACAATGGCGTGTGGTTTCTCCAATTCTTCCGGCCATACTTTTCCAATGTCGTGCAGCAGGCCTGCGCGTTTGGCTTGTTTTACATTCAACCCAAGTTCGGCAGCCATAATAGCGCACAGGTTGGCTACTTCACGCGAGTGTTGCAAGAGGTTTTGTCCGTATGAGGAGCGATACCGCATGCGCCCTACCATTTTTACAAGTTCGGGTGCAAGCCCGTGAATACCTAAGTCAATAACGGTGCGTTCGCCAATCCCTACAATTTCGTCTTCAATGTTCTTGGTGGTTTTGGTCACAATTTCTTCAATGCGGGCCGGGTGTATGCGGCCGTCCTGCACAAGGCGGTGCAACGATAAGCGGGCAATCTCTCTGCGCACGGGATCGAACCCCGAAATGATGATGGCTTCCGGGGTATCATCTACAATGATTTCGACACCGGTTGCCGCTTCCAACGCCCGGATGTTGCGCCCCTCACGTCCAATTATTTTTCCTTTAATATCATCGCTTTCGATGTTAAAGATAGACACGCAGTTTTCAACAGCATGTTCGGTGGCTGTGCGCTGAATGGTTTCTACTACAATCTTTTTGGCTTCTTTGGTTGCACTCAGTTTCGCCTGCTCCATAATGTCTTTGATGTAGGAACTGGCTTTTGTCTGGGCTTCTTCTTTAAGCGTTTCAATCAGTTGCTCACGGGCCTGGTCGGCCGTAAGCTTCGAGATGCCTTCCAGTAACGCCACTTTTTGAGCGTTGAACTTATCCAATTCTTCTTTGCGTTTTTTTACCAACTCATGCTGGTGTGCTAAACTTTGCTTTTCCGCATCAACTTCCGACTCTTTGCGTTTCAGGGTTTCCAGTTCTTTCGCAAGTTGGCTTTCGCGTTGCTTGATTTTTTGCTCGTTGCTGATAATCTGGTTCTTCTTGCGGTTGGCCTCTTCTTCAAACTCTTGTTTCATCTTAAAGAGTTTGTCTTTGGCTTCAATAATCTTGTCTTTCTTAATGTTCTCGGCCTGCAGTTCGGCTTCTTTGATGATCAGTTTTGCCTTTTCTTCAGCATCCAGTTGATTGCGTTTAATTTTGCGTTTGTAGAAAATGGTCCCCACAATCACACCAATAATAATGGCAATCACCAGAAAAAATAATCCCATTACCAGCCATTCAGCTTCTCCGGGCATTCCTATTCTTAGTAACATGTTAATTCAAGTTTAAGTGTAAAAAAACACCCGTAGGCTTATGGGCCACAACTGAAGGGAAGGAATTGTAAAGAAACGCTTAGAGTGCCTGGCTAACCAGTTGGTTTATGTGGTTTACCTTTTCAACCACCGTTTGGTCTATCTGTTGCAGGTTTTCTTCATCTGCCATTTTATCTACCAAACAATCGAAGGCCACCATGGCCAGCAGATCCTGTTTGTCATCAATGCCAAACTGTTCCCGGTAGTACTTTATTTTTTCGTTGATGAGCTTGCCGGCAGCACGCACTTTTTCTTCTTCTTTGCGCTTTACCTTCATGGGGTATTCGCGGTCGGCAATTTTTATTTTTACGGATAATTCTTCCATCAACTTCTACCGGTTATCTGCTCAAGTGAGCAATACACTTATCGATTTCGCGGATATACTCGTCTACTTTCCTTTTCAAGTCCGAAACACCTTCGTCTTCCGGGTTTATATGATCTACAATCTTAGTGATTTTAATCTGATTTTTAAAATGATGGAGCTGCTCATCGCGCTTGCGCAGATCAGTCTTAAGCTCATGGTTCTCAAGTTTTAAGCCTTTTAGCTCATCTTTCAGCGATTTATGTTCATTCAATAACACCAACACCTTCCGTTCCAGCCCATTCAAACTTGATTTAAGTGTTTCCTGATCCATCTGATATTTTTTATGGTGGGGGCAGCCTGGTGCCCAACGTTATTTTTTTACTTTCTTATTACCGCTCCCATTTTTCCTTCAAAAGCACCCATTAACCGCGCCATCACTTTTTCAATCTCTTCATCGGTAAGGGTTTTGGATTCATCCAGCAAGGTAAAACCCAATGCATAGGCTTTTTTTCCTTCCGGGATCTTATCCCCTTCATACACATCAAACGCAATGATCTCTTTCACTATTTTTTTACCTGTATTTAATACAAGTGCCTTTATTTCATCAAAGGTTACTTGCTTATCCAATACCAGCGAAAGATCGCGCCTTACTTCAGGAAATTTGGGAACCTCCTGCACAACGAACTTAGGATTTGCCGATCTGAAAAGCAAGGATGTATTTAAGTCGGCATAAAAAATATCCTGCTTTATGCCAAAATCTTTGGTAAGCGCAGTTTTGATCTTACCCAGTTTGCCAATTTCTTTATTGCCCTTCAGCAACTTTATGCCGTATTCAAACAACGGGTCGCTTAATTTTTCTTGTTCGGGGTTTTCGAGATTTACTTTTTCTAACACCTGCATAACCTGTTGTGCCAGGTCGTAATAGGTTACGGCTTTGGTTTTGGTTTGCCAGTTTTCGGTTTCGGTATTGCCACTAATGTAAAGTGCCAGGCGCTCTTCTTCTGTGTATCGCCTGGTAACCTCTTCTCCTGCTTCATTTTTCCGATAAATTTTTCCAAACTCGAATAGCTTCAGGTCTTTTTGTTTGCGGTTAATGTTGTAGGCGCACACCTCCAGGCCGGTAAACAGCATGGTTTGCCTTAAAATGCCTTGTTCCTCACTAAGTTTATTCAGCATCTCTACAGGGGCACCGGCAAACGTAAGGTTATGCTTTTGCTGATAGGCTAAATTGGTAAGTGAATTGGTTAAAATTTCATAGAAACCATTCCCAACCAATTGGCTGCTGAGGGTACGCTTAAATTTATTGCTGTCTTTTTCCGGAAACTCGGCCAAATAATCGGTACCGGCTATTTCTGTAAGTTCAATGTTATTGAATCCATAGATGCGCAGAATTTCTTCCACTACATCGGCTTCTTGTGTTACATCTACCCGGTAGGGTGGTACCGAAACAGTAAAGGCATCTGCTTCTTTCTGAACAATGCTGATCTCCAGATTTTGGAGAATGGCAAAAATTTCTTCGCGCGGAATGGCTTTGCCAATAAGCCGGGTAATGTGTTTATCCTTTACGCTGATCAGCCGGTTTTCAATTTTGTCCGGATATATATCGGTTAAATATGAAGAGATGGTTCCGCCTGCAAGTTCTTTGATTAATAAGGCAGCACGTTGCAGGGCATATATCGTAAGATTCGGATCGGTTCCTCTTTCAAACCGAAATGAAGCA
>Ga0116144_10001512_pt1 | contig 27592 bp, 35 predicted proteins | sample AD_UKC035_MetaG_FD_89746 | JGI IMG/M metagenome (GOLD analysis project Ga0116144, IMG submission 89746) | Active sludge microbial communities of municipal wastewater-treating anaerobic digesters from USA - AD_UKC035_MetaG | ecosystem: Engineered > Bioreactor > Anaerobic > Digestate | place: USA...
GGATCCCGAGTGTGCTCGGGCTGATCTCCGGAGCAACCAGCCGGATCCCGGCAGCCGCAAGCGGTGCATCGACCATATCGACACCGGCGCTCCAGCTTGTCTTCAGTGCCTCGCTCTGCTCAGCCTTATACTGCTGCTCAAAGCCCCGTATTGCCCGCTCAATGGCGTCTTTTGCCTGAGGCAAGTAGTGGGCTTCCCACGGTGTTTGCGCCAGGCTGGCGGCCAACTCCGTGCGCGTCGCAGTCAAAATCTTGTTGACTCGATCCACGGCATCATCCTGGAGGGTGAGCGCCTGGTCGATCAGCGATTCCAGCTTTTTGTTGTAGGCTTTCTCTCTTCTGGTCATCGTTTCGCTCCGCTGTCTTTTTTGCGGATCCGCTCAACGATATCGAGAATCATCGCCTCGCGCGCTGCATAGTCTTTCGTGAGGCCATCTGCGACTCTCGTTTTGGCCGCCTTATCTATTTCAGCGGCAGCATCAATTTCAAATCCGATGCGTTCAGCCACTGTGGCGTAGAGTTCCGTTGCGGTTTCCTGAGAGATCCAGCCTGAGGACTGAGCAATCATGAGCGATTGCGAAAGAGTGAAAAGCGCTGTCACCAGTTTCACCAGATCCTTTGTCTGCATCTCAGGCATATTTACGTTGATCTCAAACGGCTCTTCCCCTTCACGCAGGCCGCCGTAGAGGATGGCCTGATCGAGCACGAAGCGCAGCACAAACTCAATCATGTTTTTGACGTACAGCTGCCGCTCTCCCAGGTCTTTGAACGTGGGCTCGCCCATGAGATCCGCCTCAGTTTGATAGGCTTTACCGCCTTCACCCAACCAGGATGTCGGCCGATTCTGACAGGCGCTGATGTAGGATCGCATATAATCAAAGAAGGCTTTTGACTCGTACAGCTTCAGGTCAGGGGATACTGCTTTCCATTCGACGCTTTCATTGTGAGCCCGCACGCTGCCAGGCTTGGGCGCAGTATTCGTACGTAAAAATTCCGTTATGTCTTCATTGGATGCCCCTTTGAGCATGACGTCCCAGATAAACGATTTCATGAGCTTGATGCGATCGAGTTCATCAAACGTGCTTTCTTCCATCGCATTGATGTAATCAAACTGACTGATGAAATCGCTGCGGCCTCGCGGGCTATTCGGTGGATGATTGATGGCAAAGAAAAAGCATTCACCCGTGAGGCGTCCATATTCGCGTTTGCGTGGATCCAGCTCTTCACGGATCGCGCGCAACGTGGGGCCCGCCTGGCCGGCAGTGCCACGCAGCCGCACGAACTCAATCACTTCCGGGTAATTGCGATAGAGCGTCACATCCTGGATGTTGCTTGGGTCCACATAGGAAAGAAACACCATGCCGTTCAGCCTATTGACTGATACCGGCCAGCATTGCTCGCCCAGCAAGCCGAGGAATTCGATGCGGTTACGTAAGCGCAGATCGAGCTGGTTCATCGAATGATTCCAGAACCGCTCGAGCACCGTCTGCGCATCGCCAGTTTTTGTGTCGTTTTTTACTGTGAAGCTCACGCCTTCGCCAAGCACGAAGTTTTTCGTATCGCGCGCAAAACGTTTCGTAAGTCCGCTGGAATCGTACATGTAATAGGCGAGCTCAATCATGGTATCCTGAGACATCGGCGACAAGTCTCGTCGCATCTGGCCGTCATTGGTGAGCCTGCGATAGCCGTCACCCTGCGGGTCGTAATCGAGGTTGATCGGCATCTCCATGCGCGCTCGCTCGACTTCCTCTTTGACGATCGTCCGGAGCTCTTCATCATTTTTGAGGTTCGGTGCAATAAAACGTGCGACTTTTTCCCGTATCGATGACATATCGCCTATCCTATGATCCGATGGAATTGAGCATTGAGCGCCGCATCATCTGCTGCGGCAATCCGCGGCCCCACATACGGCCGCTCTGTGCTTCCGCCGATTCACCGCGCTGGCCTGAGCGCATCAGCTCCGCGCCGGCACGCTTCGTCTCTTCCGGATCCACATGGCCATAAACCGGTTTTGCAGCCGCGGTACCGCCAGCATGAACAGCCAGTGCCAGAGACCAGAACCTATCAGCATGGCCGTCATTAGTGCGCTCAGCATCAAAGCGGATATTGCCAGCAGAGGTTGTTACCTTCTTCACGCTGTGCAGATCGTCTCGCAAATTTCGATCGATGGGAATGCGGATCTGCCGATCTTCGAAGCGCTTCCTTATGCTCGTGGCCAAATCGAGCTTCACGGCCCCACTGAAAAGAACACCCTCGATGAGGTATTCACCGTATCGTTTCTTCATATCCTCAACGAACTTTTCACCCATACCGGTCTGATCGATACACACCCGGCGCGGATGAAACTGGCGGATAACCCGATCGAGCTCTTGCTCTTGGCTGGAAAATGTTGCACCTTTCATTACGGTAAGTTCGCGGGTCCAGTCGACATCGCCGACCTTTTCCACTGCCGAGATCACGGTGAGGTCGCGCCTTCGGCCGATATCCATACCCACATAAAAGGCACCACCGCTGGCAAGCTCCGGGATTCCGGCATGATCATTCTCTGCCTCATTGATCAGGTCATAGGTGAGCCAAGCTGTCGCTTCATCCAGGAATGCCAGCTCGTATTCCTGTGCCCACAAGTCAGGGTCATCGATGCCGGCTTTCAGATCATCGAGGCTATGCGGGCAGCCCTGGGCGATTGCCTGGTAGATGTCGATCTGGTGCTTGGAAAATATTGGATTGTTCCACACTTCATAGGCTTTGTTCTGCTTACCCTTCGGGGTAAAGGTGATCACCAGACGGTAGCCGCTGCGCGAAATAATGGGAAACACCGCAGCCCAGATCTCGCGGCTGTTCTTGTGCACAGAGAATTCATCCAGGTATACATTAGCCGAATAGCCGCGTGCCGTGTCCGGATTCGCCGGTATTCCGATTACGCGTGAATCGTTGGCAAAAATGATCTCAAGTACCTTGTACTCATCCTTCTGCCCGCTAGGCATTGTGTAGCCGTAGGTCTCCTCGGCAAACTTCATCGCCATGCCGGTGATCTCACCGTGCAGCTTCACCTTGTCCATCAGCTCTTTTGCCTGCCGCTCACCGGAAGATATCGTTACCCACTTGTTACGGTCCCGCTCGCGACTATCCAGTGCGATATCAGCCGCGGTGGAAAAAGATTTGCCGGTCTGCCTGGCCCACATGCCGACCTTAAACCGGGACCTATCCAGGATCCAGCGCTTCTGATAGTCGTAGAGGTTGATGGCAGCATCAGACGAGGCCATAGACCCGCTCCCGTATCATGGAAACCAGCTCATCCTTGGTCATGTTCTTACTTTCCTTCTCAGCATCGCTCATAACCTTGTCGAACTTCTTCCTAAAATCTGCCTTAAACCGCTCTCTCAGTACGGTTGAAGCCTGCAATTTCGCGAAATCGGAAATAATGCGAGGCAATTCTTTGATGTCGAGCTCTTTTGAAAGCTGAGCCTCGATAATCATTTGAGTGAAAATCTTACTTGCCGCCTCTTCGAGCACCATGCCGTCGCCGGCTTCACTCACCAGCGCCCTCGATTTATCCTCAATCACCTTCAGCCGCTGGTAGGCAGCAAAGAAATCTTTCCCGTAGCGGCCGATCGCAGAGCGGGAAATGTCATAGCCCTTCTCGGCCAGAAAGGTCTGAATGTCATCATAGGTCGTACCGCCTTCGATCAGCAGCCGGTCAACCTGCTCGCGGATCTCCGCAGGCAGCTCATCAGTGATGCGGCAATGCTTTCGCACCATGTTACCCATTGACGCCCAGCTCCTTTTCGATCTCTTTTATCTCGCCGAGCAGCCGCAGGTATGCAGTTCGCAGATCATCCAGCTCATCTATCATTTCCCGCGCCTCATCTGTGCGAAGCTCCGCGAGCGGAGTAATCGATGCGGGCTGAATGATTATTTTCAGCGCGCGGATTATCCCTTGCGCATGTGCAGCCATTTCCATTCTTCGCTGTTTCTTCTCTGCCAGGGCTCCCTGCAGGATCAACCGTTCACTCATTGCGCTTATCCACCGATCTGCGGCCCTGAAGCCGCTTTCTGTATGCGGTTATAGGGGCAAAACTGGTTTTTCTCTATGGCCTCAGTCAACCTGGTAAATACCTGCGTGTTTAGTGATACGATATCCTTGAATTCCTCAAGGTGCTTCTTATATGCGGTAGTCAACTCTTCGTTCTTCTCTACCAGGGTGACATTGTTCTCATACATCTGTACCGCTTCCTCGAAGCGGCGTTCTGCCTGCCGGCGCTGAAAGTAGGTGATGACGATCAGGCAGATCCAGGGGAGCACTACCAGCATGAATATGAGCGTTCCGATGCCCCAGCCGTTGACCTTGGCGATAATATCCACAATTGATGCGATCCCGGCGATCTGTTCTGGTGTCATGCGTTCATCTCCTCTGGGCTGTAGATTTTGCAGATCCGCCCGTCATGCTCGAGCACGGTGCGCCACTGCCGCGGCCATATCTTGCTGTGGTCGTCCCAGTCATCCGGGTTGACGGAATCAGGTCTCTTTCCGTTAACCATCGCAAGGGCTCCCGCCTGCTGACAGGCTTTAGCCCAGAGCTGCGAGCAGTACGGCAGCGGCGTCACGGTAAAATGTCGCGTGAAACAATCGGTGCGGAAAATACAGTCAAGCGCTTGCAGAATAACGACTTTGCCGTATGCATACGGCCAGCCTTGATATTTTTTTGCGTGAAACAGTATGTCCGCACGCACCGCTTCGTCCCAGGTGATATTGCGGATGACCTTGAGAGTGTGGCAGCTTCTGAAATAGCAGGCACCGCTGCGCTCGGTTACGTACTTGAGAGCCTCGAGGATGTTACCGGATCCGGAGTAGCCGGATGTGTGGTGATACTCGGCAGGGTCGCCCTGAAGCCCTTGAAACAGCAGAATTGTATCGCCGATCAGGCTGTCGCTGGAGGTAAGCCAGATGTCAGCAATATGCAAGTCCTGATATTTCCGTGATTGCAGGTAACCCCAGGCAGCTGAGACAGCCATCTGCTTCATGTGCGGGCCCCTTCTTGTGTGAGATAAGCCTGATAGGTTTTCCAGACCTTCTCCACATAAGCAAAGATCTGGCCGCATTCAGGGTCCTCGCCTCTAACAAGGCAATCCGGACTCTGTAGGCCAACCTTTACATCGTTCCAACAGGTGGGAGTGTAGCCATGTGATCTTTCAAAAATCCTTATCGCCTTCAGCACATACCCGAGGCCACCGTTATAGGCTGCAAGAGCAACCTTTAAGCGCTCGTTGTGGGATTTGATTTCGGATATTTGCCTGTACTGGTCAACTAGATATGTTGTTCCTATCGCCACATTGATCAGCGGGTTATAGAGCAGCACGCCAATAGCAATGCCGCAATCTTTTGCCGTAGCCGGCATGATCTGCATCAGCCCCAGTGCTCCGCACCGACTCTTTGCTAGTGCGTTGAACGACGACTCCACATAAGCCATCGCCTTAAAGAAGCGACAGTCAATGCCGAGTTTTTCGCCTTGAAGCTGAAAGAGAGGATCGTATTTGTCGGTCATGGCGTGCTCCGTTCGTGTAGGGAAGGGCTTTAAAGCCCGCCCCTACAGTCGCGACTCATTTTTGGCTTTGTGCCCTAATGATTTCGTTTATTTCTTCAATTGTGGGCACGGATCCGGCCCACGTCTTTATCGGAGTGTCGGTCAAATCCTTATAAAGCGCAGCGCTCGGAGTCGACAGCAGCGAATGCAAGCTGGCCTCGGCAAGCCAGTTAAAGTCTTCGTCGATGTCCACCTCCATCGCGTAGCACTCCGGATCCGCGGTGATGACGTTTTCGTCATTGATCTGCTCGAGCAGCTCGTGAGCCTGCTCGCATTTTGGACACGTTGTTCTGACAAAGAGGATGAGAACCATGAAAATCTCCAGAAAAAGAAAAGGCCGATCACCAGGTACTTTGAGTACCTAATGACCGGCCCGATTTTTTCGACACCGATCTGGCTGCCTACGCGCATTGCTGCGTCGCGTACAGCCTTTCCCGTAAGGGCACTATAATATTTTTCTTACTGCAGGATATCGCCTACAGCTTATGCTTCTTGCGCTCCTCTACCTCGACAATCTCGCCATGTTGAAAAGTTACTTCCAGCTTCCCATAAAATTTATTCGCAATCAAGGAAAAAAGTAATTCATTTAACTTTTTATGCCGCGGGTCCACCTCTTTTTCCACCGTCTCTTCCGCTCTCATTTATCGCCTCCACCTCCATCCGGTATTTTGTCGCACCTTTTATTGCACTCATGCACTTCTCCCTGTAATACATGAGCGTAAAAAAGCACTATCTTCCGTTCTGCTTTTCAATCATCTCTTGATTCAGCTTGGTTCCGAGCGCCACGAAGTAGAGGATCTGCATCTCGTTCGTTCGGAAATTCTCCTGAGCGATGCTTACCAGATTCTTCTGCAGATCTGGATAACCGCCGAAATCGACTGTTACCGTGATCGGAGTAATTGCCAGCTCATTTTCACGCTTCCCGAGATCTTGAGCTATTGACTTGCCCTGCATGGCCTTATCAGGCCGATGCCGGTAGCATTTCCCTTGACTAAACACATTTCTTGTACAGCCGGGCTCCGAGCAGCGTGGCTTCTGGCGCTTTTGCTTCCTGCGGTGCTCGCATGCGCCGCAATGCTTCGCCGGTAGTTCTTTCTGCGCTTCTAGGCAGCGCTCCTCAGTGATCTCTTCATTCCCTAACGCTATACAGCTTCTCATTGTGGCCGCTCCTTTAGGTACGCAAACAGGTTACATTTCTTTCCATTCCGGATGAAATACCACTCGTGATCCTCGCCCTCTTCGCTGTAAAGGATCCCGTGGTATTGATGCGCTGCAGCTAGCTCCGCTTCAGTTGGTTCCCAGTGCACCGGTATCTGAAGGGCCTTGTCGCCGGCGCGCGGAGTTGACGGCACGAGGAGCCAAAGCGCTGCACTGCAAAGAATAATAACGATCAGGTATCTCATAACGACTTCACCAGGTCCCGCACCCGCTTGGCGTTTCCGTCAAAGTCCCGGTCCGAATCCGGCCGGTCTCCCTGCCGTAAGCGGTCTTCTCGTTGCCGCATTTTCCGCTCATCTTCGCGGCTGCGCTCGTGCGTCTCCCGATCGGCAATCTGGATCATTACTTTTTTAAGATAATTGTGGTTCGTCATCGAGCCTTTGAATTCACGATTGTTGACTTCCTTCAGCGCCTCGATGATACCGGCCTGGCTGATCTCGTAGACGCGCTTATCCAGCGTGAACTTGCCGCGTTCAAATAGTGCCGCCATCTCCTGAAACAGGCGCAACATCTTCTTGGTCTTTATCGCAAGCGGCGTTACACCGAACTTCTCGATATACTCCCACACTAGCTTGCCCTGGCCGCCGAAGGAAGGAAGCAGTTTGATAAGAGCGATCCATTCCTCTTCGATCTGTGCTTCTCGATAGTCAAATTTGTCACCGCATTTCGGACAACGTATCATGTCGTCTCTTCTCCTATGCTGCCATTCTCCATTCCATTTCTACCCAGTCGTCGATGAGCGCATCTAACTCAACCACATCCAGATGCGTGCAATGCATGTGAGTGTCGTGATTGTATTTCTTTGGCGCGTCGCCCTGTGTGTGCATTTGAAAGGCTCTTTTTGCATCATAGCCAAAATGCTTTTCAATCTGCTGGCACAGATACAGGCGTATCCGCTCGTCCATCATGAACAGCACTTTAGGAAACACCCGAGCCATTCGCGTGATAAAGTGATACGTTCTTTCCCAATCAAAAACGTCTGTCTTTAGCGTGCCATCATCGTTCCAGATGACAGTGCGCGGAGTTCCCTTTTCCGTTATGTTAGACGTGGTCAGCGTGAAGTATTCTATGTCTAGCGAATAGCCACCCTTGTGGCTATTCTCCGGATGCCCGGCGCAGTTGCATTTAGTGTCAGACGGGCAGTTATCTCCTATGTTCACCCACCGGCACGGCCGGTGTGGAAAGTCATAATACATAGAGCGCAGTACGCAATGGAGGGCCGTACCCGGCAAATGTCGAATGTAGTTGCATTCTGTCTTGCCGCCGTAGCGGTAATAGTGCGTGCTGTTTTCCCGCTTGCCCCATGAGGTGTACTCGAAATTCATACCCGCATGGGGCATTACAAGTTTTTTAGTGTGCCCGTTGGTGTATACACTGGGATAGGCAGAAACACTCCGCTGCGGATCAGAAGCTGCTGTGGGACAATCATTAAATCGTCCGGGCCATCAATGATAATCGAAAACGTTCCACGCCCTTCCACATCTTCCTGGTCGATCACCACGCGGCCAAAAGCTGGTATGGTTTTGGTGATCGTTTGCGCGAGGTATCCAGAATCACTCATTACTGACACGGTAATAACATTGCTAACGTCGGAATAATTGTACGCGACGAAAGCACCGTACCAGAGCTCATCCATAACAATGTGCGGGATCGTTTGTCGTTTCATGGTTATTTATCCTTCAGCTCATACGCAAATTTCTCAGTCGGCCGCATGTCGCCGCCGATCGCGACGATGCGCTCAAGCGGCCACTTGGCTACGACGCCGCGGTCTACCGATTCAGCAATCTTGATGGCATCGGTCCAGCCTTGATCCTTCATGCGTTCAAGAGCATTGCGCGGCAGCGTAAGCGTCGGCTCTTTCGTATAGAGCAAGGATCCGGACGGTAGCCGCACCTTGTCGGTACCGTCAAAGAGTGCTGCCTTATTCTTTTTCATTAACGTAATAAGGGCCTTTTCTTCCATTGCCAGCGAGTCTTCGAGCCGGTTGATCTCGGCGATGTACTTCTGCTTTATTACCTCAACTTCTTTTGCGTACTGTGTCTCAAGGTATGCGATATTTACCTTGAGATCTCCGATATCGTTGAGGTGGCTGTCCGCCTGGGCGCGAAGATCATCTGCCTTTGCCAGGTTACGCTGCATCATCGGGCAATCCTTCTCTTAGATTGAGGCTCATCTGGCCGAGCATCTCGGCGAGGCTGGTCTTCCGAATCCGGGACTCCATTGAAAGCGCCCGCAGCGCCCGCCGGTGGATCCGGGTCAGGAATTCTTCCAGTTCACTTCCCGCTGCAGCCAAGTAGTATCCGCCGCCGTCTTTTGTCGGACTGGAGCAGATTGGAACACCGTCGCGCCGAAGATCGGTGAGGATCTTTCGCAGCCTGCGGGTATCGTTGATCCGGTTTTTCCATGCCTCCCGATAGACCATCTCGTATAATTCACCCATGCCGATTGCTTTCTCCTGACCGACATGACTTGCCATTTCCATCAGGATGCGCGCTTTAACGTCCGGGTTCATTGCCTGCACCTCCCTGTGATGCGGAAGTTTCCGGAGCCTTGTCACCCCGGCCTCCGGTCTTTTGGTCAAACCAGCACTGCTGGCAGAGCTTGCCGATGCGGTACCGGATCAGGTTCTCGGTCCGTTTCCCGCAGATATCGCATTTGTCCGAATCAAACATGTCGCGCTGCTTCATTACCGATTGACCTTTGCACATGCTCGTAGAGCAAATTCAGTATCAGCTCCTGTGTTGACCTGCCTTCGAGCGCAGCTTGCAGCTCTAATTTTGGGAGCACTCCACCATATTTCGCGAAATCAAGAGTTAATAGCTGCTTCTTGTGCGCCTTCTTGTATTCCCGATGGCACTGCAGGCACCAGGGATTGCGTCCATCAGGCGACTTATCCCACTTCGGGAATTCCTTTAAGGGCTTTTCAGCCTGGCAGCGAGTACAGATCTTGGTTCTTTGGAAAAAGCTAAACACGTTGTTCACCTCTCGGAGTGAGTTCGCCGGCAGCGCATTTCGGTGTATCCGTATGAACGAGAGCATCGGCTTGGTCCCACAACTTCATCGCCCGATCAAATTTTGCACAGGCATCAAAATACCGGCGAACGTTCTTACAGTCTTCGCTCACGCTATACTTCTTCATCTCGTCGATCGCCTCCTGTGAAAGCCGTTGTGACTTTTTCACAAGAGACTCCCTGCGCAGCCATCTCATTTCATTCTGAGTAAGACTATAAACAAGGTGTCTTCGAATTATCTTAATCAGCTCCTCTTTCGTGAGGTCTTCGAGTTGCAGTTTCTTCATGCCTGATCCTTATATGAGCTTTCCCTGTCTTTGGGTTGATCCCAATTTTCCAGAGAGCGCGCGCAAAACAATGTGAATATGGCTCGTGTCTTCGCGGGATGTCATCGCGTTTTTTTTCAACGTTTGCATATAACTTCCCGTTCATCCCGATTACAACAACTACCGGACCAACAGAACATACCCTCGAAGCGTTTATGAATCTTGATTGAGGGATAGGATTAATCTCGATCTTATTCTTCATCGTTTTTCCTAACCTTTACCTGATAGTCTTTGACAACAACACCCTTGCTGTTTCGACCACACAAATGAGGACTCCACCAATAAAGGCCAATGTGTTTTCCCATGAGCGGTGCATCGTGGGTGTATACTTTAAAGTGTCCCCTTCGAAGATGTATTCGATTATGACTCTCTGGATTTACGATGTTCTTTAAAGGGATTTCTTCTTTTGTTCCTGGGATGCGGACCTTTAGGGCATGATATGAAAACAGTTCTGATCGACCATTCTTCCGCCTTTTTTTGTTCACGTGCAGAGGAGGGTTTACCTTTTCGGTAGTAATATTTTTACAATTTAGGAGGATTAAGGCCTGGCACAAAACACTTGTGTCATAATTTGCGGAGTCGGCTGCTTTCCGTAGCGATATTCTTTGACGGATATCGGCTTCTAATGGATTAATTAATAACACTTGACATACATTCGCATCGGAAGGGTCGTCATCAGGCATGAACCCATCGATCTGCTCAAGGTGTTCGCGATAATCCGCCAGAGCGCCATTATAGGCACAAAGAGAACCGACTGGAGACATTTCCCATTTCCACTCATCGTCATAATCATTGAAGTCATTAAAGGAGAGTATAAACAGTAGCCCATCGGTAATTTCCTCTACCAGTAATGCGCCCTTGTGATCCGCACCATCTATAAACTCAATCCAGCATAATTTAAAAGGTGGCCGTGCATACCTCATCAGTTCTGGCGAAAACCTTTCCCCTTCTGGAAACACGCAAAACGTTTTGTGCTCTCCGAAATAAAACTGTTGAGCGTTCCGGATCTTGTCATCTGCGTTAACAAGCTTCCTCAGATAAGGAGGAAACTTATTATCGAGGAAATTCCGTGGCAGGTTTCTTTTTTGCTTCTCGATATCGTCGATAACTTGATGCGCCCACATTTCTCTATGCCTCTCCATCTTTTAATTTGCGGATCACTACCAGCAGCCGCTCCAACTTCTCGGCGTTGCGGCACCACTCCAGCCGCTCCGTTCCGCAGATACGCTTCATCAATCCGGGCAGCCGCTTCGCACCGTTGCGCAAGTCTGCCGCTTCATCGATCACCCGCTGCCGCAGCGCCGCCACCTGCGTATCGCTCTTTTTTTTCCATCCCAGGTGCTTGAAAAACTTCACCAGCTCTTCGAGCTGAGCGATGGTAAGCTCCGCCGAACTCTCTTTGTTGAACCGTTCCAGGATCGCCCGGTAGTCATGCTCCGGAAGGTTCAGCTCTTTCTTGGCGATATGCACCTTCGCCAGAAGCGCCCGCCGTTCTGCATTACTGCTTGGCTTCTTACAGCATCTCGATCTTGAACTTCTCACGGTTCGTCACCTTGTAGATTGTTTCCGCCCCAGCTCCATGTGCGCAGAGCTTGCTTCCCAGGATTGTAAGATGCCCTGCGTCCTTCAGCTTCTTCACCGTTTTTGTTACCAGGCTTTTGTCCGGAGCTCCGGAGAGTTTCTGGATGTCGGCGACGGTGAATGAGACGATCGATACATAGATCGCCTTCAGGATCTTCGGTTTAATGGAGCCCTTGCTGGCCGGCCGCCAGGCATGGTTATATTTATATATAAGGGGATTCCCCAGCAGCGCTATGACTTCCCCTCTGTTGACGAAGTCAGTGATTGCTGTGGACAAGTGCTCATGCTCTTTTCCTGCTGCGACGTTGAGCTCTTGGCAAATAATTCCGCGGGAAAAGGGTTTCGTCTGCTGTTTCATCCATTCGCGCATGCGTGCGGCAAGACCTGTCTTCGCAGTGTTCGCCATTGCTAGTTCTTCCGCTCCTTGATGATTTCACGCACCAGGTCGAGTGATGCTTCTTCAAGCCCGCTTGCTCGCAGGGCGCGTTCGATCTCGATAGCCACCGACAACACCGGCCGCCAGTCACCCGCAGCATAGCGATGGATCTCGCTAATCACTTCACTCGCGGGCTTCAGATCCAAAGCTTTCCGGAAGAAGAGAGCGATGTCAGGCTGTGACAGCGGCGCGAATTCGACACGCCGCCGGATCCGGCTGGCCAGTCTTCGCCGGCTGGCGATCTTGCCCTTAAGCTCTTGCTCGCCGATGAGCAGGATCGGGCAGGAAAAGCGCTCGTTCACGTTGCGCAGCATCTCAAGCACCTGCATGGTCAGCAGGTCGGCTTCGTCGATAATGATGAGCCGGCGCTGTTTTCCCATCTCCTCGCCGATCATGGCGAGGCAGGTATCGGAGCGCCCTGGCTTGACGTTGCACAATTCAAAGGTGATTTCACGCAGGATCATGGTAGGTGTGCGCACGTTAAGCGGTGGCAGATAGATCGCCTCCGTCTGGGCAGCGTAGTGTTTTGCTGCCTCGCTCTTGCCCCGGCCCGCCTGGCCGGTGACCATGCCGATGGAGGGCCCGATCAGACTGGCCGGGCTTTCCAGCTCAGCGCACGCGTCGTTGAAGGTTGTCACATTTTGTGTTGCGACAAATTCGTTTTTCATAGTTCTCTCCCCGGTCTCAGATTGTCTGCGCTCCGAACTCCCGCACCGCCTCCCAATACTCCCTCTGTCCGATATCCATGCGGGCTTCGTAGGCCTCTTTAAACTCTATGTCCTCGGCAGCAAGCTCGCCGCCGGCGAGTTCGTATTTCGTGATCCACTCAAAGCGGTCATGCTCTTTAAGGAAGAATGCAGGTCGAGATGGTAGCGCCTTCGCTCGACGCCGCAGCGTCTCGGTCTCGGCTCGCTCTTCCAGCCGGGCCACTTCAACGGCCAGCTCCTCATCGGTACGCGACCGGTTCAGCTCCGCCTGCTCGGCTGCCCGTGCCCGTTTCTCGCCGCCAATGATTGCGGCAGCCTTTTCGATCGTTGGGATCTTGGAGTATTTCCGGACATCAGGTATGCGGCTGGTGATTGCCCGGTACTGTTCGATGAATTCACGGCGGCGCGAATACTTTTCCGTGATCTTGCGTTCGGCCAGCTCCATGTCTTTCATGCTGGAGTATTCAACGGTCTCAGCCCGGCAGAGGTATTCTCCCCGGTAGAAGCAAAGCACATAGGATGGATCGATGGGATCATAGCGCAGGTCTACTTCCTGCCCGTTGAATGAGATCAGTTCATCTGATTCATAGAGCAGGTTCTGAAATGATACGCGGCCTCGGTCCACGATGCGGCTGCGTGAAGGCCGGGCCAAAAAAACCAGGTCGATAGCATCATCGCTAAGCGGTGAAAACCGCCAGCCGTCCGTGTAGCATTGCTCTAAGCACTTAAATGGTGTGGCGCTTGTTGGCTTCGGAGTCCATCGCCATTCGCTCAGCACGCCGCGATGAGCTTTCTGCTGATTGTAGTAGTCCATCGCGTGATACATGGTGAGCACGAATTCGCGGTAGGTAGGAAGCTTCCCGCTTGCGGCCAGGGCCTTTACTTCCTTTTCGTCGATCTCGTTTTCGTCCTTGTCGCCGGCCAACTCTTTGACGTAGCCGGGCAGACGAAACTGATTGCGCATGATGCCTTCGAGCACATTGAAGGTGCCCTCGATCATCTTCGCTTTAGCGTTGCGCACGATCGCCTTGCGGTGTTTGCCGACCGTGACAACCGGCATGATATCTTCACTGTCAGCATCAGCTACATCGAGCGGGTAATCCATCTCCGCCTGAACCTCCATCCCCAGGCGGCGCACGTCGGCCAGAATGCTCATGATGTAGCGGGAGAGTTCCTGCTTGCCGTTATCGGTGTAGATGTTACGGAAGGCCCCAAAGATCTTGATCCCGATGCGCAGGGCCAGGCCCATAAGCTGGCTATCGTACTTGTGGTCGACGGCAGCCCCGTAAAGAATGCGGGTGCGCAGATCCTGCCATAGATAACACTCAGGCCGAAACACCTCACCGGTTTCATCATCTACTACCCAGAAATCCCAGCGATGCTGATCACCCACGAGGATTTCCAATGGGTCGAGGTCTGAGTAATCACGCAGCACCGGTGGAAGCGTATTGTCGAGTGCCCGCACTCCGCCGCGCTGTAAGGCGCGCAGCTGCGGAGTGATGCGCTGCTCGAGCCACCACAGAGCCGAGCGGTAGCTGCCGATCCGCCAGCCTCGGCGTTTCGCTTCAACCTGCAGGCAGGTGTAAAGAGCATCTTTAGAGATCTTGCGATGCGATCGCTTCAACACCAGCCCGACCCAGAAATCGAGCGCAGCCTGGTCCCATTCCCGTGCCGTGCCCTTCGTCTCTTTGCGGTGTACCAGGCCAGAGATACCCTTCTTCTCGTAAGTCTGCAGTTTCCGGTAAATGGTCTGAAAGGTCGTGTTGTGGCGAGTAGCAACGTTTTCAATCCAGGCGCGCTTCTTCCAGCCGCGTGGCACATTCTGCGCTTCCTGGAGAATACGTACCCAGGGCCCGGCTTTTTCAAGATCCTTCGGCCCGAGGCGCGGTGAGGACTCCCATTGACCGGATCCGCTGCCGGAAAGGGAGGCAGCCAAACCGTCAGCGAACCCGATCGCCGGAAGCTCCAGGGAGGAGGAGTAAGACTGGGGACTGTTACTATCTATATATTTATTATAGAGAGCCAGCTCGGCAGCAGGTGCCAAGGCCGGCATAACGTCGGGAGTGATCGGTTGGTCGTGTTTTTCAACGATCGCAGCCTGAATATCAGAGGGAAGTGATGATAGGCAATAGCGCCTTTGCGTTCCGCCGCGGCCGATGGCGTCGATGTAAGCCCATGATTCGCGTTCAGCACGTCGGTTTACGGATCTTTTGTTTATACCGCTACAAGCTGCTATCTCGTTCGCGGTCAATGTCCCTTCCATTCTCTCTCTCCGCTATTTTTATACTGTTGGAGTACGGCGAACCACTATCTATGGGTAAAACCATGTAGAGCCCTGGGCAAAAAAATTTACCGAGCCAGCCGCTTCCCTCGCTCCCCAAACCAGATGAGCATCAATGCCCCGATCAGGTTCGGCCACGGAAACCAGATGCTCTCCGATCCGCCCAGCATGAGTCCGCCCATAAAAAGCACTGCCATCATGATTCCGTTCAGCATGATTCCTCCTGTGCTTCTACGAAGAGCCGCATGCGGCGCTTGTCCGCCTGCAGTTTCCGGATCTTCTCATCCACCTTCTGGATCTCGGCGCGCAGCACATCAGCATCCTTAAATAAAAACCCGCGTGCCTTAAGCACGATCAGCTCGAGCACATCGCTGTTGCCAACTGCTTCGCAAAATGCCGGCAGGTACTCAGCCGGAAACCGGTGACTCTCCTTGCTTTCCGCTGTCCAGGTATCGAGCGTTGTCTTGGTCACCTCGATACCGAGCAGCTCGCTCATCCGAGCTGCTACCTGAAAGCGGGAATAGGATGATTTGCGCAGTGCTTCGCTTAAAGCGTTCTTGAGTTGAATGTGGATGTTGAGATCACCCGATGCCGGCGGACGAGCCACCGATTGCTCTCGGATGAAATCGAATATGCTCTTTTGGCGTTGGTCCAGGAATTTCCCGTTCTTAGACATTGACTTACAGCGTCTTCTGTGGTCAATTAATAGACTGATATCCTTAGCCGTTTGCCACCTTTGAGGTGGAGCGCTTTGGCGGTGACAGGTAATACTCCGGGAAAAGCGTCGTCACCGGCTTGCCCAATAACTCAGCAATGCTGCGCATGATTTCGTCAGAGACTGATTGTTTGTTGACGACTTTTGAAATGGCATGCTCGGTCTTATTCAGCCGCTTGGCGATCTCTTTTTGCGTGAGCCCCTTCTTTTTGATCAGGGCTTGAATGTCGGCAGGGTGCATATATCAAAACTCCTTAGTAATTAACCGATTGTATGAGCATCTATAATTACATAGAAGCGTTAGACAGATTAAAGTTGGAATTAATCGAATCCCTAACCAAGACAGAGGTAGACCTCTTAAGAGAGGACTGTACCAAGTTGGGAAAGGTAGGATGGTCTGACTGGTCCAGCCAGCATTTAAAAGAGACTCTCGCTTTTGTCGCTGCAACTCCGTCAAAGCGACATGGTTTAAAGAAATGGCGCGAGCCACTTCTGAAACGTCGGCTGGTCTTAGCGGGCTTGGAGCATTTGAACCATGCACACAATTTGCTGACGGGAATAGAAAGCCACTGGCTTTTTGAAGGAAACTCTTACCGCGAGATGGCGTCAAAAGCGGCTTTTGCTTATTTGGATATCTTTTATGTAAAGAAAGTTTCTGAGTGGCCATTCGATGATCCTGATCCATTTCAATAAGGCTCATTGAGCTTTCCTCTGTCTATTTTGTGAATGCTTATAGACTTTATATATTTCACGAACGGGTAATATGTCAAGCAATATTTTCACGTATAGGAAATTTTTTTGATCGAACGGTTATTGAAATTAATTGAAGCTAAAGAAAAGGGGAAACATACCGTTTTTGCTAAAAAAGCAGGTATCCCCATCAGTACTTTTCAGAACTATCTGAATGGTAGACCCATTCATGTAAAACATTTGTTACGCATTCGTGAAACTTATAACGTGAATCTTGATTGGCTTCTCACTGGCGAGGGACAGATGTGCAATGAAAAGGAGGAACCTATACAGCCCGCACGTGAAATGAGGCCGGAAGTGTCCGCCGAGATCGCCGGCGATTATGTTGATGTAGATGTTTTGTTAAAGGCCGCTCACTCTGTGCTTACGAGTGGCAACCCGATGGCTGCCGACGCGCTGAAACGTAATATTCTGTACTTTTCTCACGCCATCCAGATGGAACGACGCATGGTGGCCCTGGAACAAAGGCTCTTAGAGGTTGAAGAACTCGTAAAAAAGAATCGCCACTGTGCCGACCCCGACCATACCGAAGATCATATCGAAAAGAAGGCAATGTGATTTTCCTATCAATAACTCGGCTAGTCTAGAAATAGCCTCGTCTTAAACGCTTAGAGCTTTCTCAAATACATACGTAAAACTAAGGTTTTTATTTTCCGCTATTTTTTTTATACCAAGTACAAGGCCAGAGTCGATCTGATAGGTAACGAGTTTCGTCTCGCTTTTACTGACCATATTTATCTTTGGGACGTGATCGCATGAGCATGAAAAACCATCGCGTGTAACCAGGATCGGTTCAGGGGTATTGATGATACATGCGCTTATTCCGCAGGATTGCTGTAATTCTTCCCAGAGCTTTCCCGGATGAAAAAAGTTTTGTAGCACATAATCTGTCAACTTGCATTTTGTGTATGCGGAAATTTGCTTCTTGGTTAAATTCTTTAGGGATTCGGCCAATCCCATATTGACTCTACAGGAAACTTTTTTGCTTTTGTTCTCATCCCACCCTGTACAGGCATTCAATATACAGCCAAATTCCTTATCAATCTTCTGAAAACAGTTTTGCTCCGGTAAATATATTGAAGATAAATAAAGTAATGTTGAGATCATCTTTAGATCCTCGTGATTCCAAGCGTCATCGATGCTTAACTCTCTATTGCTAGGGTTTTCAACCCAAACAACTATCTCGGGAAGGCCTAAAACGTATTTGCCCTGTTCTGAGTCAAACCCAGTTACATAGTCCCTAATCATCTTAACTATTGTATGATCCAAAGATGCCTCATCGCACATCAATGGAGTTTTGTTATAATGGCGTTTTGGAGTTCCCCAGAATAGAGCTATTTCTTTCATATCGAGCCTCCTTAACAAGAAGTGTTTGTATGGTATTGTGCCATACAAAACAGCTCAAAGGCAAGCATTTTGTTGTAGTCAAGTTATTGACTCGTTTTTTACGTTTTCGAGGTTTTTAGTGTATGGCGAACGTGTATGGCGAAAAATGGCGTGCTTTAATCATTCTCAAGGCAAATTAAATAGATAGTCGTTGCCATACACATCTACGGGAGTTGTATGGTGAAAATGTTTTTTTGGTAGATTTCGCCATACACTTCACGTCCCACTTTCGCGTAGGAAGTGGGACGTCAGTTTTTCACATTTTTTCTATATCAGAGGGAGGAAAGAGATATGAAGAAATCCCACCTTGCCATAAAGGAATCGGCAGTTTAATTACCGCTGAGGCGATCAAATGCCTCTACTGCGGCGCTGACGTTTCTGGTGTCGCCGCGATCGCCGCCGCTCCGCTCCAGCCCGCAGTATCCGCCGCTAACGACGCAAATTCGTTCATCGGCTAAGGTCCTGATGCCTTTTAAATTATTGGAGGAGAGGTATGCAAAAAATAGGTGAATCTTATATTCAAACCGATGATGGCGAGCGCATTTTAATTTATGAATATCAAGAATACATCGACGCCGGCATTTCGGCCACAGGTCGCAATAAAATTCCTGGGCACAAGGGTCTTTTTACATCTGATAGACGCAGGGTGATGTATCGTGGCAACGGCATTTATGAGATTTTCGGTGAGGGTATTCGCGGTAGAAAAGTGGAAAAATAGCAGCTATAATGAGTTGAGTTTTGTCGCACGTTTTGTTGCCAAAAATGCGCCCTGGGCGCGCAACAGTCGCGCGACAAAAAATTCATGCAAAATTTTCCAATCCCATGATTTCCTTATTCATCCCGTCAAATCCCGTATAATTCCTTTTGTCATCGTTCCTCTTGCTCCTCTCAATGTTTCCCATGCGATAGCGATCTTTAAGAGATGACTTCAATTTTACCAGCTCATTACGGACATGCGCGGTTTCTTCCTGCATGGCCTGCTCGCGAAGTTTGAAGTCAGTGATGTCCCGCACTGTTCCCAATACCGCGGGCTGGCCTTGCCAGGAAATAGTACGGTAGTGCCCTTCCGTCCAGAACTTTTTCGCATCTTTTATCACACACTGTGCTTCCAGCACCTCCTTTGTCGTGAGTCCGCTGATGAGAGAATCGCACATGGTAAGAAAACGATCCCGATCCTCTTCGGCAAAAAAGTCGGCCGCGGCCGCACCCACCAGGCTTTCCCGGTTTTCGCAATTCATCATAGTTACCAGCGCGTCGTTCACAAAGGTAAGCAGTCTGTGCTGTACAAGCATGACTCCGTCGGCCACGTGATTAGCCAGAGTCCGATAGCGCTCTTCACTTTCTTTTACCGATTTTTCAGCCTCTTTCATTTCGGTAATATTAGTTGCAATGCCACATATTGCGTACGGTTTCCCCCTTTCATCTTTGAGAGGGAATTTGTTGTCAATAAACACTACCTTCCGGTTTGAAAATTCCACGACAACTTCATATTCTACTGCCTCACCTTTGAGGACTCGGAGATCGCTGGCATAAAATATGTCGGCAACCCCTTTCTGAAAAAAGTCATAATCACTTTTCCCAACAAAAGCTTCTTTAGGGACTGCAAACAGTTCCATAATGCGGCGATTCACATCAATATACTTGCATTCCTTGTCCTTGACGTAGATGAACGCTGGAGAATTGTCCATGAAAGCCCGCAGGGTTTTCAGCATCTGGCGTTTTTTTTCTTTCGCATGCTTGCGTTCGGTGACGTCCCGGATGACCGCCTGAATGTACTTCTTTCCCAGGACTTCAACTTTGTTCAAGATCACTTCAGAGTCGAACTCCGTGCCGTCATTCCGGCAACAGCGCCATTCGAAACGCTGCTCAATACCCTGCTTGGCAGCAGAAATTTTCTTCCCGACTTCCGTGTGCGAGTCCTCACCGTTGGGCTGTTTGAGCGGAGAAAACCGGAGAAATGGTTTAGCAATTATATCGCGCCTCTGGCAGCCGAAAATTTCCAGTGCCTTCCGGTTACAGTCGATAAAAAAATCCCCCTTGATAAGGCAAACAGCATCATTGGCAGATTCAAAAAGCGTCTGGTATCTGACTTCACTTTCCCTGATAGCGTTGAAAATTGCGCTGTAGAAGTCCTCAGATTTCTTACGAGCCTTTTTCGCCTGATTGCGGTCGGTGACCAATGGGGTAGCGAAGCCGCACACTCCGCATAGAGTCCCCTCATGGTCGAAGATGGGGAATTTGAATGAGATCGCTCTGTCTTCACGGTTCTGGTGAACCAGGACCTCATGAAATTCCATGAGCTTGCCCGCTTTCACGGCCATCTCGTCATTTTTCCGAAATTCATCAGCGCGCTTTTTGGGGAAAAAGTCGTAATCAGTCTTACCCTCAAACCGCTTGTTGTTGTGAAACTGCTCTTCATACCAGGGACTCATGAGGATGTACCGCCCAGCAGGATCTTTGAGATACACAATGACATCGGTAATGTCTAAAGCTGACAGCAATGCTTCTTTGCTGTCAGCAAGCGCTCTTTCGTAAAACTCAGAAGCTCTCCGTGAGAGCGCCGCATCCCTGACCTGCTGCAATGGAGCAATATCCCTGGAGTAGTCTACCTGTAGCTGTCTTTCTTTTGCGCTCATATCAGTCTCCCTCATCAACATCTCACGCGAACCAGCCCGGCATCACGACCAGTGTGATCACCGCAGAATGCCAGTGCAGCGATCTGCGCACAGCCGAGCGATGTGGTCAAGCGACTAATGATTATGGGACAAAGTCTACTAAGCATAATGAGATAGAGTTTATCAAGCTCTCAATTCGGCAGAGTCCTAACAGCGAGGATGTAGTAAACCTCAGCACATCGAGCATACAGACAGGTTTCGGTGGGAGTGCTCTTACACCGAACACGCGGCGGGGTTGTTACGATAAATTTTAACAAAAAGACTTATAATGGATAAGACCATGCCTGTCAAGTCCAGAATCGTGCAGACTCTGTCCGGCTATTGAAGGCCTCCTTCACACCGCTGTAACGCTATGGGCAAGGGAATAGGGTAATATTGACTTGTTAATCATACTGTGTATTCCTCGCTCAAGCAGACAATCTCCCGAAACAGAACATTTACTATAGAGATATTCCTGCCTTGTCCTCGTTGACATATCCCTCCAGTAAAGTATGATAGTTTTTCCGCCGATATCGTTCGGTATGTGATCGCAAAGAACTTGCTTGACCGCCACCGTATTCCTGGGCTGTCAGAGCGGAGAGTAGTCATGCCTAATCAAGCCAAGACCAAGAGGCAACTCATCATCGAACTCGAGCACCTCCAGCAGCGTATAGCCGAGCTGGAGGCAGAGAAGTCTTCGCACCGAGTATCGGAGTCTGCTGCGGCCGGGAACGGAGTATCGACAGAAAGGCAGCAGCATGACGAGCTGCTTGCTCAGAAGATAAAGCTGCGGGAAAGCGAAGAGCGATACCGCTTGCTGGCAGACAACACGCTCGATGTGATCTGGATCTTGAATTTCGATTTCCAGTTCACCTATGTCAATGCGGCGATTCTTCCTCTAACCGGCTATACGCCCGAGGAATACATCGGTAGCCGGCTGCAGGAACACCTCAATGAGGAAAACTTCACGGAACTGGCAGGCTTGCTTGTGCGTGAAATGGCCAAGGAGCCGGATAGTGCCGGGGTTACTTTTGAGACCATACTGCTCGGGAAGAACCGCGAACCGATTCCCATCGAAGTTCATGGCAAGATTATCTATGATCAGAGCGGTCAACCGCTGAGGATTCAGGGGGTGACCCGCAATATTGCCGAGCGCAAGCGGGCAGAGGAAGCGTTACGGGAAAGCGAGAGCCGCTATCGCGAGCTGGTGCAGCATGCCAATAGTGTTATTATCCGTTTCAAACGTGATGGCACCCTCACCTTCTTCAACGAATATGCGCAAATATTCTTCGGCTACAGCGCCGAAGAGGTGATCGGCAAGCATGTGAACATTATTGTGCCGGAACGGGACTCAACCGGAGCCGACCTGACCCGGCTCATCCATAATATCGGGGATCATCCCGAAAAGCATATCAACAACATCAATGAGAACATCTGCCGGGGTGGTCGTCGGGTATGGATGGCCTGGACCAACAAGCCGATTTTTGATGAGGACGGTGATGTAGTGGAGATTCTTTCCATCGCAACCGACATCACCGAGCGAATCCGCGCTGAAGAGGCTCTGCGTGAGAGCGAGCAGCGCTACCGGGAAATTTTCGAAACAACGTACGATGGCATCTTCCTTGTCGATGTCATGCCCGACCTCACGTTCGTGTTTCGTGAATTCAACCCTGCTGCAGCAATGATGGTAGGTCTTACAACAGCAAATGTCGCCGGAAGAAGCATAGAGGAGGTTTTCGAGCGTGAGCTTGCCGAGAGCGTGACAGACCATTATCGCCGATGTGTCGAGACCCGCAACGCCATTAGCTATGAAGAAGAGCTGAATTTGCCCGGCTGGAAAGTGCATTCCTTCACTACTCTCATTCCGCTGGCGGACGCCTCAGGGCGCATCTATCGGATTGTGGGCATCGCACACGATATCACCAAGCGCAGACAGATGGAGGAAGAGCTGCGGCAGAGCGAAAGACAGTTCAGGTCACTGTTTATGGAATCTCCCGTTGCCATTTTCATCTTTGATTGTGACAATGGCGAGATTATCGATGCTAATCCTAAGGGGTTTGATTTATACGGAGCCAGCTCGCTGGAGGACCTGAGGGCAAAAAAGCTTTGGGTGGAGTCGCCCTATTCCTTTACTGACGGTCTGAGTTGGATCAGGAAGACCGTCTTAGAAGGACCACAGCGGTTTGAGTGGCTCAGCCGTAAAGTCACCGGGGAGCTTTTCTGGGAGGAGGTGTATCTGAGTTGTGTGACGATAAACGGGATGGAACGGGTGCTGGCCACCACCATTGACATTACCAAACGCAAGCAAGCCGAGGAGGCGCTGAGCGCAAGCGAGCTGCGTTTCCGAGCTATCTACGAGCGGGCTCCCCTGGGAATAGCTCTGATCGATTCTCACAGCGGCCAGTTCCAGCAGGTAAATCCCCGATACGGGGAGATCGTGGGTCGCACACAAGCGGAGCTGTTGAACCTGAACTTTCAGGCTATCACTCACCCTGATGATCTTCAGGAAGACCTGGCAAATATGCGGCAGCTGTTTCAAGGCAAAAGCAATTTCATTAATAAGGAAAAGCGCCACCTTCTCCCTGACGGTTCCCCTATCTGGGTCAATCTGACGGTCGTGCCGATGTGGCAGCAGGGGGAGACTCCGACCTGCCACATTGCTATGATCGAGAACATCACCGGCCGCAAGCGACTCGAATCGGCTCTAACCCAGGAAAAGCAACGGTTCGAGCAGATCCTGGCCGGCTTTCCTTACGGGATCTATATCGTTAATCCGGATTATCATATCGAATACACGAACCCTGCTCTGACCCAGGAATTCGGAGACCCTGGATCGCGCCTATGCTACGAGTACTTTCACGACTTCTCCGGACCTTGTTCATGGTGCTACAATCAACGGATAGCCAATGGAGAGATGGTGCGTCGGGAGTGGCATTCGCCCAAGAACAACCGGGACTATGAGCTTGTTGGCATTCCCCTGCGCAATGATGATGGCACCACCTCTAAACTCGAAGTCTTCCAGGACATCACCGGCCGCAAGCAGGCGGAAGCGGAAAAAGCTCGGCTGGAAGAGCAATTCCATCAAGTCCAGAAGCTGGAGTCAATCGGACGCCTGGCTGGGGCGTAGCCCACGACCTGAACAATCTTCTTGCTCCGATCCTCGGTTACGGTGAAATGCTTCTGACGGATACTGTCGGGATTGATCCACGCCGGGGGCCGCTTGAAGAAATCGTGAAGGCCTGCATGCGGGCCCGGGACCTTGTTCGACAGCTTCTGGCGTTCAGCCGCAAGCAGACGCTCGAAATCAAACCAACGGATCTGAATTCTCTGCTAAGGAATTTTGAAAAATTGCTTCTCCGTACCATCCGGGAGGATATCACCATGAAGCTGGTCTTGGCCGATCCTCTTTCTCTCATCAAAGGCGATATCGGACAGCTGGAGCAGGTGGTGATGAATCTAGCGGTCAACGCCCAGGACGCCATGCCGGAAGGCGGCGAACTGATTATCCAAACCGCTCAGGTCGAACTGGACGAAAGCTACGCAGCGGAACACGAAGGCGTGACCCCGGGATCGTACGTCATGCTGGCTGTCAGTGACACGGGATGCGGTCTGGATGCACGGACTCGCGAACACCTGTTCGAGCCATTTTTTACGACCAAGGGAAAAGACAAGGGAACCGGTTTGGGGCTGGCCACCGTGTATGGCATCATCAAACAACACGGCGGAAACATCTGGGTTTACAGCGAACCCGGCCAGGGAGCAACTTTCAAGATCTATCTGCCCGTGTCAGCAGCATCTGATCATACCGCGGGTCGTGCTGCAAAAGCAACATCCGCACCAGATATGCGCGGCTCAGAAACCATAATGCTGGTGGAAGACAACGAACAGGTAAGGAATCTCACTCTTACCTTTCTGAATCGACAGGGCTACACGGTCCTGGTTGCAGGAAGCGGGCAGGAAGCGCTTCGGATACTGAATCAGCATCACGGCCCGGTGCACCTCGTGCTGACCGATGTAGTCATGCCCGAAATGAACGGCAAGCAACTGTTCGCACAGGTTTCCGGCCGTTATCCGGATGCCAGGGTGCTGTACATGTCCGGCTACACCGAGGACATGATTGCCCATTGCGGAGTAATGGACGCCGGCATCCATTTCCTCCAGAAGCCGTTTTCTTTTACGGTCCTTGCCACCAAGATCCGGGAAATACTGGGTCGATGAGTACTTCCGGCCAAGACAATGTGCTGTATGGAGCAAGCAGGCATTACGTGGGCTTTAGCCACAAAGACTGTACTCTATCCTTGCCGTAATCTTACCACAAAGGGTGTTTTGGTGGAAAGGGGAGGAGACCGTCCGGATTGACGCCTTCCACATCTCCTTGATCCGACCACACAGAGCTGAAAGCGTCGGTCTGCTATACCCGCCCACTGTTTCTTCCCATTGACTTCCTTGAGACGGACTTTTACTTTTTGCTCGAAAGCGGCTTATGCAAATAACAGCAAAAAGGAGGAAGCTCATGAATAAACTTTTAGTGTCAATAGCTGCCGTGATTTTGCTCATCACGGCGACGTACGGCAACATTTGTTTCGCTCAGACAGGATACTTTTACGAGCTTGATTTTGTTTATGCAACCAGCGATGCACCGTGGTGGACTGGTCTCGCTGTCTTGAACGGCGAAATTTTTATGACAAATAACATTCGCGTTGAGTGCTATGATGCAGCGGGAACGCTTACCGGTTTTGGTGTGTTTACACTTACTAACAGGAAAGCAATGAGGGTAGGTACATTGGAGAGTATAGTAACGAACGGGTACGTTCCCGAGCGCGGCAGCATAGTGGTTCTTGGAGAGCAGTACTTTGAAGCAACAGAGGTCATCGGCAATTCATCAGGTGGGTTTGGAATGGTACAACAGAAGGCAGAACGTTTCTAAAGTGCTCGCTGGGATTGCGAGGAAAAGGAAGAACTTTGTTGTGGGCTGAGAGGGATGGCAGATTAGGCAAGGAGGTGCAGGATCACGGGTGAGGAGCAAGAGGAATGACCAGCAATAAAAATGCTCACCAATGCATTGCATTCATGTATTGTGGCTATCTCCTGACTCGATGCCATCGATAGGATCAGCGGTTCATCGGCTGATAGTAGCCAACGGCATCAACTACAAGGTTACGTTATGTGCACTTTGTCTGTTTGTCAACTGGTAAAATTATTGCTGTCAGTTAAAGGAGAAAACTGGACAGGTTTTGACAGATTTAAAGTTCAAAAGTGGACAGCTTCAAAAGCATTGATGGTTACCTTATGGATATCGATCAGTTCATTACCGTACCAGCAGCGCACCTCAGCAGCCGTGGTGCTCAGCGGATAGATGCGCAGCTCGATCGTTTCCCGAGGTGGGGCTTTCTTGACCAAGAGCTCAATGCCGTTGAGCGACAGTTTGCGGTAAGCGTTGGTCATGCGTGTGGTTCTGAGGCAAAAGATATCTTTAGGCGATTGGAAGGGAGCCGGTATGCTGAAGTCTCGAAACAAGCTCTTTCCCTCCTTGAGAGCTCTCTGGAAGCGCACGAACGGAATCTCCTCAGTGGTAGAATGAACCTGTTTATAGTTGTAGCGGTTGATTTCACGCCTCAGGATCGTGAGGCCATGACGAATATCGGTGACCTCTTCTCGCACACAGAGCCTCACCAAGTGATCCTGGAGCCACTGGTAGGGTCGTTCGATCTTGCCTTTGGCCTGAGGCGAGAGGGCATGAATGACGGTAACGTGGCAATCGTTAAGAACCTGCTTCCACTGTGGAGTGGTTTCATCAGTGAGGGTTCGATTGGTGCGCCACAGTGAGTCACGGCCCTGCACGAAACGGAAGATCGAATGCGAGTCGACGTAATAGGCAAGGGGCATGCCGTGTTGCAGCATCACCCGCTGCAGTGCTTCAATGTGCGTCCAGGAGGTTTCTTTCCTCACTAACGCTGCATAGAGAATAAAGCGGCTATAATCGTCCAAGGAGGTAATCAGATACCATTTCTCCTTCGCAGCCGGAGAAAACAGGTGATGAGAGGAATCATGCTGAATGAGCTCTCCGGCATAATCGGTGAGCACTTCTCGATCATGAATACGCCTCCTTGGCTTCTTGGGCAAGTAGAAGCCGTGGTGCTTGGCCCGCTGAATGATCGTGGGCAGCGAGATCTTTAGCTGTTGGTCTGCCAGCAGACAATCCCGTATGAAGGAGTAATTGTATCGGTGAATGGGAATGTCGGCCTGCTCGATCATGTTCTTTTCGATTGTGAGCTGCTCGATGATAGCCTGCTCGGCCGCTGCACTGAGCCGTGATGGTGTGCGGCGCTGATACTGAAGGGAAAACGCGGCGGGATCAGAGCGGTAGAGCTTGAGCAGATCAAAGAATCGTGCTTTCGAGATGCCCAGGATCTGCTGGAGATATTTCCGTTCAAGCTCCTGGCTCAGATATCGTTGAAAAAGATGCCTAACCTGTTCATCGGAAAACTTCTTGTGCAGCTGGCTCATAATCCTGGCCCTCCTTTCTGAGGCTAGGATTATCCCAACGAAGCTGTCCAGTTTTGAACTTTAAAGTGTCCAGTTTTCAACTTTTCCTAACACTGGTAAAATTATTGCGGTTTGGTGTCTTGCGGTCCCAGTGTCGATGTTTTGCGGAGTTTGACCGTTGCATTGCTGCCGGGTGATATGCTCTCTATCGTAGAAAATATGGATAGTAGTGGCAGCTGCGGCCAATAAAAAAAGCGCTTATCACTAATCGCTTGATTTTTAATTGGAGCTGAGGGGGATCGAACCCCTGACCCCTTGACTGCCAGACCGCTCAAGGGGTCTTCCAACGAAGTGGGCATCACTTCGTTGGAAGTCGTCTTGGAAACGACGAAGTAATCCCGGTCGGCGCGGGACAGATGGTTGCGCGTCAGTCACGCCGTTGGCGTGATTATCCCCACGCC
>Ga0116144_10001514_pt1 | contig 27591 bp, 20 predicted proteins | sample AD_UKC035_MetaG_FD_89746 | JGI IMG/M metagenome (GOLD analysis project Ga0116144, IMG submission 89746) | Active sludge microbial communities of municipal wastewater-treating anaerobic digesters from USA - AD_UKC035_MetaG | ecosystem: Engineered > Bioreactor > Anaerobic > Digestate | place: USA...
ATATCTGTTACGGCAGCTCACCAGAACAGTCGGGTTGAGCCGCAACTGGGCCCCGCTGCTGGCCATATTGCTGATGATTCACGGCTGGCCGGTCGCCGGGCAGAATCTGGCCGTGCGCGACATCTTCTTTTATCGCGAATTCAGAACGGTGCGCGAGTATCTGCAGCAACACTACCCGAACCCCAAGGGTTACATTCTGGTTTCGGATATAAGTAATCTCTATCTTCCCTTCAACTACAGTTCGGTAAGCCCTTCCTGGGTCGAACTCAACTCGGATGAAGTTGCGCAAAGCCTCGAAAAGGGAACCTGGCAGCGTCTGCTGGTTGTACAGAAAATCAACATTGCCACCGGCCAGCCGGTCGCCGGCTCAGAAATGCCCGCGCGCTTCACTCTCGAACCTCTGTATCACTCGCAGCTCAGCCCCGAAAAGCTCATCCGCATCTCAGTGTACGAGCCGTCATATAAAGAAAAACTGAAGAGCGATAATCCGCAGATTACGCCGATCCCGCCGATTTTCGCCGAGGATTGAACCCCAACAAGAATCTCTATTGATCGACGTCTCTTTTGGGAGTCGCTGTTTGTCTCCATCGTGCTCGTAATCGTAATCGTGCTCGTAATCGATTTTGTTTTTCGATTACGAGCACCGCTTCGCTGAGCACGAGCATGAATAGCTCTTATGTTTATGGTGAAGCTTGAATTGCTATAATCTTTTTTTGCTGTTGTTTTGAAGATAGTTTCGTGATATACTGCGGGGTACGTCCCTGCTTCTGCCCAAAAGTGGCAGAGGCTGAAACTTATCCGAAGGGAGGTTTTCTTAGTGAAACCTTACGAAACTTTGTTCTTCACCGAACCCGGCATCGAAGACACAGCCCTTGACGCGCTCATCGGCAAAGTCGAAAATGCAATCACCAAAAATGGTGGCCAGATCGAAAAGATCGACAAATGGGGCAAAAGACCCCTGGCTTATCCGGTCGAAAAGCACACCGACGGCCAGTATGTCCTGGTTAATTTTCAGGCCACCGGCGAAGCCCTCAAAGAACTCGAAAGAACTTATCTGATCAACCAGACCATCCTGCGCTTCATGACTACCGTTCGCGGTCAGTAATGTAATATGGCTGGAAATCTCAATAAAGTCTTTCTGGTGGGTAATCTGACCCGCGATCCAGAACTCAGACACACGGCCCAGGGAACCTCGGTCGCCAACTTCAGTATTGCCGTCAACCGCTCATACAAGGGCAACGACGGTGATTTCAAAAAAGAAGTGAGCTATTTCAATATAGTAGTCTGGGGCAAAACCGGCGAAAACTGCTCGAAGTATCTTTCCAAGGGCAGATCAGTGCTGGTCGAAGGCCGTCTGGCCAATCGCAGTTACGAGACCCAGGATGGTCAGAAACGCACCATCACCGAAATCGTTGCCGATAACGTGCAGTTCCTTGGCGGTCGTGGCGACAGCCAGGACGAAGGCAGCGAAGCTTCGGGCGGCGGTGACTACGGCAGCAACTATGCCGATGGCAGTGACGACGACGCTGTTCCGTTCTAAATGGGGCGCCGGTCACTTTTTTAAAATTATTCGGAGGAATAAAAATGGCTGAATTCAAAAGACACAGACACAGAAAAGTGTGTCATTTCTGCAAGGATAAAGTAACTTTCATCGACTACAAAGATGTATCCCGCCTGAGAAGATATATCAATGATCGCGGCAAGATCACCAGCCGCAGATCGACCGGCACCTGCACCGCGCATCAGAAGCATCTCACCACTGCCATCAAGCGCGCCCGCAACATGGCTCTGCTGCCGTTCGCCAACGTCTGATCGGCCTGCTGATCGACTGAAAGCACAATAACCAGCGCAATGACTAATTCTACCGCCAGCAGAACTCTCGGCATGGCTGTCATGGCTTTAATCACCATGGCAGGGCTTGTTGCCGCAATTCAGGTTCCGCTGCTGGGAGCTCTGGTGCTGTCGCTGGCCGGAATTCCGGCATTTGTCATCATTCTGGCCTGGGGTGGCCTGTGGTTCCTTGGCTATTCAGCCCTGACCCTCACCCTGGCAGGAATCCTGGCGAGTCCGGCCACCGCTCTGACGCTGGTTCCACTGATTCTCATGCCGGCCGTGCTATTTTCGGCGGCTGTGCGCCTTGGCCTCGATCCCCTGCGGGCCATCACCCTGACCCTGTTGTCGGCAACCCTGTTCTCGACCGGGTTATGGGGAGTGACCAATGGGTTCGGCAGTGACAGTCCGTCGCTTGTTCCGGTTCGCGAAGAATTTTCGCGACAGATTGAGGTGGCTGAAGAGCGGCTGAAAAAGTTCGAGGAAAAGGGCGGCGAGTCTGCCGAGGCCATAGAAGTTGCCCGCGAGAATCTCAGACAGGTATATGATTATACTCTGCTGCTGATTCCGGCGACCTTCCTGTTTGTCTGGCATCTGATAACGCTTGCCGTCTTTTATGGTGCGGCGCAGAAATTTGCCGGGCAGATGGGGTTGGCAGTAGTTCCGTTGCCGCCATTTTCCCAATGGCGTTTCGACTGGAACCTGATCTGGCTGTTCATCGGCGGTTGGACCCTCTATCATGTGCTTGGCACAGTCGAAAGTGTGACTATCAGTTCACTGGCTCTCAATATCGGCGCCAACTGTCTGGCAATCAGCAGTATCATCTACTTTATCGCCGGTCTGTCGCTGTTGTTCTTCATGTTCGACAAATACAAGATCGGCACGGTTGCCAGGGTCGGTTTTTCATGTCTCGCGCTCGTGTTCACGCAGGCTGTTGTCTGGTTCGGCATCATCGATGTCTGGGCTGACTTCAGAACGCCGAAACCCGCGCTGTTTTCGTCGGGCGATTCTGACGAAGACTTTTAATCATTGATAATTAACCAGGAGGAAGATAATGGAAGTCCTAATGATAAACAACGTCCCCCGGGTAGGAAGAAAAGGCGAATTCAAGAACGTCGCCGAAGGTTATGCCCGTAATTTCCTGTTCCCGAGAAATTTCGCCATTCCCGCCACTGAAGGTGCCAAAAAGCATCTCGATCTCATGAAGACCTCATGGGAAAAGCAGGCTGTGCGCGAAAAGCAGGCTTATCTCGATATGGCCGGCAAAATCGAAGGTCTGGTCATCAAGATCACCCGCAAAGCTGGTGACAAGGGTCGCCTGTTCGGTTCGGTAACCAGCGCCGAGCTTGCCGCCGAAATCAGCAAAACCGCCAATGTCGATATCGACAAGAAGCTGGTTGTTGCCGATCACATCAAAGAAGTCGGCGAACATGCCGTGACCATCCGCTTCACCGGCGACGTCAAGGCCCACATGAAAGTGGTCATCGTTCCCGAAGAGAAGCAGCAGGACTGATTGCAGCTTAAAGCAGGGTAGTGAACGGCTTCGCGCCGTTCACTACCTTTTTCTTGAAGCCACCTGACTTTGCAATGGAGAGAGGTTTATGACCGAGGGTTTTCAGAAGGTGCCGCCACACAGTCTCGAGGCCGAGCAATGCGTTCTCGGTTCGATGATGCTAAGCGAAGACGCGGTCGTAACCGCGATGGAAATCATCGAAGGCGTCGATTTTTATCAGAGTTCGCATCGCCACATTTTTCAGGCGCTCGTCGATCTCTTTGCTGCTTCCAGACCGTGCGATCTGATAACCCTCCAGGAAGAACTCAAAGGCAAAGACCGCCTGGCAGAGGTCGGTGGCGTCAGTTACCTGTCGCAGCTGCTTAACGTCGTGCCAACACCGCGCAACGCCGAGCATTACGCCAAAATTGTCAAAGAGAAGTCGATGCTGCGCCGTCTGATACTGCTTTCCGGAGAGATCGCCAACAGCGCCTATGATCCGCAGTCGGTCGCCGAGCAGCTTATCGATCAGGCCGAACAGAAGGTGCTGCAGCTCAGCCAGTTCAAGATGACACACCCCTATATGCGGGTTAAAGATCTGGTACGGCCGACTTTCAGCTATCTCGAAAGCCTTTATGAAAATAAGCAGGCGGTAACCGGTATTCCCAGTGGCTTCACCAAACTCGACGAATATACCGCCGGCTTTCAGAATTCAGATCTGATCATTCTGGCGGCCCGCCCTTCGATGGGTAAAACCGCATTTTGTCTTAATGTAGCCCAATATGCCGCTTATCAGAGCAAAAAAGCGGTAATGTTGTTTTCGCTGGAAATGTCGCATAAACAGCTGGTTACGCGTCTATTGTGCTCGGAAGCGCGCATCGACGGCCAGAAAGTGCGTCGCGGCTATCTCGGCGACGAAGACTGGATGAAACTGACGATAACGGCCGGGCGCATCGAAGAAACTCCGATGCTGATCGACGATACTGCCAATGCGAGTTTGATCGAGATTCGCAGCAAAGCCCGCCGCGCCTTTGCCCAGGATAAGATCGGTATGATTATCATCGACTATCTGCAGCTGATCTCGTGGTCTGGTACCGATAAGCCCGAAAGCCGTCAACAGGAAGTCTCAGCGATATCGCGTAATCTCAAAGGCCTGGCGCGCGAGCTCAACGTTCCGGTAATGTGCCTGTCGCAGCTTTCGCGCGCCGTGGAAGGGCGAACCGATAAACGCCCGATGCTCTCGGATCTGCGCGAATCAGGCGCCATCGAGCAGGATGCCGACGTCGTTCTTTTTCTTTACCGCGACGAATACTACAACCCGAAAGGCGATAAAAAGGGCATTGGCGAGGTTATCATTGCCAAGCAGCGTAACGGCCCGGTCGGCAGCGTCGAGCTTGCCTTCAACCCGAACTTCGCGCGCTTCGACAACCTCGAAACCACCTATAAAGAAGATTACTAGTGGTCTGTCAGATTGCGCGACCTGGAAAGCAGTCGCATGAAGAGCATAGACCGCAGATTTCGCCGATTGTCGAGATTGCGCAGATAATATGGAATATCTTGTTCAGTTTGACCACAGCCTTTTTGCCCTGTTGAACGGCAGTCTGACCAGCGGTTTTTTAGACTGGTTCATGCCGTTCATCACCGACGCGAAGAATTGGATGCCGATGATCGTGCTGGCCTGGCTGGCAATGGTATTTTCGGGCCGGCCACGGCTGAGAATTATGGCGCTGGCAGTCCTGGTTTCGGTAGTGTTTACCGATCTGTTCTGCGGTCAGATCATCAAAAAGGCGGTCGGTCGGCGGCGACCCTGCGCACTGGCTCAGGATACTGATTTCAAGTGTCGGCTGCTGCTGCCGATGAAGACCAGTAAGTCGTTTCCGTCGAATCATGCGGCCAACACGGCCGCTTTTGCCGCCGCCGTCGTTACCATGTGCGGTTGGCAAGCCGGTTTGCCTTTTATCGCAATTGCTTTTCTGATCGGCTATTCGCGTGTTTATGTGGGAGTCCACTTTCCGCTGGATGTTGCGGCCGGCTGGCTCATCGGCAGTCTTCTGGCGATCGCGGTATGCCGTGCTTTCCGGCGCAGATGGCCTCTGGCATCGCCACCGGTTACAGACGAATCCCCACAGTCGCCAGTTCAGCCGTGAAACTGCGCTGCGAAACCGGCAGAGTTCTTATTTTCAAAATTGCTGGTTTGAGGTGATCAGCCATTTCCGGGCTGATTTTACAGAAGTCTTTTTCGGTGCAGACGAGCCGCAATTGCTTCTTTTGTGCTCGCTGCGCAAGTTTACGCAGCTCGCTGTCGCTGAAACGGTGATGGTCTCTGAATTCGGCCCGGTCGCCAATCCTGCAGCCGAGCTGTTCGAGCTGTGCATAAAATGATTCAGGCCGGCCTATGGCTGAGAATGCCAGAATGTCTGTTCTGGTTTCGGCGACGGTCAGCCTGTTGTTTTGCTCGTCGAACAGGCCGTCGCAACTGGTTTTAACCCTGATGATCGGTACTCCAGGCGCTTTTTCATCGAGCCATTTCTGCCAGAAGATGAGCCTGTCTTCACTCACTGACTCGCAGCGCGTCAACAGAATGGCATGAGCAAAACGCAGTCTTGTAACTGGTTCGCGCAACCGGCCTGCCGGCAACAACTGTGCTTCATCTGGTTCGGACATGGCGTCCCAGAGCAGCAGTTCGACATCTTTGCGCAGCCGGCGATATTGAAAACCATCGTCGAGCAGAAAAACATCTGGTTTCAACCGCTGTTCGCCAACTATCGCAGCATGATGGCGATTCTTGCCGAGCAATACGGGAACCTGCGGGAACCTGCGATTCAAAAGCAGCGCCTCGTCAGTCAGGCCATCCGGATGTGGGCCGGTTCCCTGCAGATGATAGAAACTGCGTTCCCATGGGCTGCGGTAACCGCGGCTCAATACGCAGACCTGGTGTTGACGGCGCAGTTCTTCGATCAGTTCGAAGAGCACCGGGGTTTTGCCGGTTCCGCCCATGCTGAGGTTGCCAACCGAGATTACCCGTGCGCGCGGGCGATAGATCAGAAAACTGAAAACATCGAAAAAACGGCGCTCGCAGGTGGTCAGGGCGAGATAGATACTCTGCAGCAGATTTTTCATCGCTGCCGGTTGCTGCTCGTGCCCGGTAACCAGCTGGCAAAAGCACCCTGCATGTCAGCAAATTTCTGCTGCTGTCGCCTGATGAAGAGCGGGTCTGCGGTTTTGAAGCCGCTGATCTGGTTGTCGGCAATCGTCAGTATTCCGGCTGCTCCGGCGAGTTCGCTTACCTTGTCGTCATAAGCTATCAGTTTCATTGGCAGACCGGCGCGCAACATGGCCAGTGCCGCGTGATAGCGCATGGCCAGACCGAGCGAAAAGTTGCGGCAGCTGCCGGCAAATTCGCTGAAAGTTGCCGGGTGCATGATCGAAGCCGTTGGCGCGAGTTCGCGTATCGCGTCGATATCGCTGCGGCGGGCCGCCATGCCGACAATCTGACGCTGACTGTGGCGAAGTTGATGGGCGACCTGGCTGCGCCACTCTTCGTCGGCCCATTGCCGAAGATTGATTGCCATCGGTGCGTTGTCGCGCTCAGGAATGGCGGTAACCGGAAAGTGCCAGCTCCAGTCGGTTCCATCTGATGCCTCAGTTCCGGTCAGCTCGTTGAAAAGCTGCCGCGAGGCATTGTCGCGCAACCAGGCCGTTTTAACCCGTTTAAGTGCCCGGGTTGCCAGTTTTTTTGCTCCTGGTGAACGCAGAGGGCCTATACCGGCACCCCATAGCGCCGGTTCGCAGCGCAACGTGCTGGCTGCAATCATGCGCAGGGCAAAAAAGGTTACCCCTTCGAATGACCAGTCCTGCAGCAGGCCGCCGGAAAATATTGCCGCGTCATTTTCGAACGCTGCCTGCAAAAAGGCCGGCCATGCGAGCAACCCACGCCGGCGTATGGCCAGGCCGCCATGAATCATCTGTCTGCCACTGGTGACAGTCAGGTTGCAGCTGTCCGGCAGCTGCTCGCGTATTGCTGCGAGAATGGTTTCGTCGCCGAGATTGCCTTCGCCAAAAAAACCGCAGAGTAAAATTTTCATAGTCTAATCTGACCGCAAAGCGTCGAGTCTGTCAAGAACTGTCTGCAACCTTTCTGACCAGCGGGCAATCCGGGGGGCTGGCGCGGTTTTGGGCTTCGCCCGATCGACGATGGCCTCGGCGAGTTCGTCGCGGGTCGCGATAAATCGGCTTATCAGAGGGTTGCTGCGCAGGGCCGCGAGCGGCGGTGCCCAGACTGTGAGGCCACTGGCAGCGTATTCATAGACTTTTACCGGGTCGACGCCGCGGATCAGTTCGATATCACAAAACGGCACCAGACCGATGTCACAGTCTTTGAGCAACGAGGCCAGTTCTGTCTGGGTCAGGCGGCCATGATCGACGACGCCGGGTTGTCGCCTGAGGTCTTCGTAGCCTTTGCCGCGTCCGGTGCCGGCAAGATGCAATTCAGTGCCCGGTTGTGAAGACAGCATCTTCAGCCAGTCAGTATCTACCCATTCATGGTGCGCACCCGCCGAAACCAGCTTGAGTTTGCCGTTGCCCGCCGAAGCTCGTCGGTTCTGTGCGAAAAAGATGTTGGCGCTGGCGTTGCCGACCAGCAGGCTTTGGTTGCGCGCTCTTTCCGGCAATGTTTCCTGCAGATATTGATGTGAACAGGTTATCAGATCTGCTCTGGTGAACAGCATGTTTTCATATTTCTGCCATGCCCGCCGGTTCTGGCCGGGAAATGAGCCATGCAGGTCGCAACGGTCGTAGATTATGCTTTTCCATTTCAGCCGGGTAAGCCAGGCCAGCGATGGCTCGCCCAGCCAGAGCACTGTGTCTGCTGGCGAAATCAGCAGTTTTTCTTTGGCAAGCTGCATTGCGAATCTGGCAGCGAACATCTGCAGCCCCGGGCAGGAAACACCTTTGAAAGGAACCTGCAGTTGCGCGATTTTGAGACAGGCTGATGCGACAGAACATTTACAGCCATAGCCGCCGCTTTTGAGCGGATCGGCAAACACTGTCTGATGTTCGCGCCGGGCCAGTTCGACAGCCAGCGACTGATGGCGCTGATGCAGGGCCGCAAAGGCCACCGGCGATACGAAAAAAATCCGGCTCATCGCTCTTTCCTTATGGTTTGCAGCAACAGATTCTCGAAAGCATCGATCATGTCAGCATAATTGTTAATATCTTTGAAATGCTCGACGGCTGCAGCGCTGAATCTTTCATAATCAGATCTGATTCTCAGGATCGCGCCGATCAGAGCCTCAGCCTTGCCGGGTTCGATCAGTATCCCGTTTTTGCCGTTTTCGACAATTTCGGGAATTCCGCCAATATTGGTTGCTACACAGGGAATTCCCCAGCGCATGGCTTCGAGCAGGCTGAGCGGTATTCCTTCACCGAGCGAGGGCAGCAGAGCGATGTCGATCCTGTCGTAGAATGCTTCCGGCTCGCTGACAAATCCATGAAAGCGTACGAGGTTTTTCAGACAACTGTCGCGACAGTATTTTTCGAGGGCGGCACGCTCAGGGCCTTCGCCGAGTATGTCGATTCTGATGTCACCGACTTGCCCGATACTGTCGGCAATGGCTTCAAGAGCCCAGAGATGCCCCTTGTTTTTGTGCAGCTTGGCAGTAATCACCAGCCGCAGTGGCTTGCCCGGAAACTTTTTCGGTGCGAGCGCCGGCCGGTCGATGCGGTTGGTGATAACCGTAGTGTTCACGAGATCGCCATTCTGAGCGACTATGTGATTTTTAACCGCATTGGAAACGGCTATCAAACTATCGCTGAAGCGGTAATAACTCTGTTTGTTCAAGCCATGAATATGTGAGACACAGGGTATCTGACAGATTCTGCCGAGCAGACCGGCGGCAAGGCTTGCCCGGTTCAGATGCGAACTGATTACATCAGGGCGTTGCATGCACAGCGATGCCAGAAGTTTGAGCGCAAAGAATACGCCGCCGCCGCGCATACTGCTGACATATACTGGCGCTCCTGCTGCCGATATCGCGGTTGCCAGCGGGTCGCCGCAGCAGGTGGCGCTGACCTGCCAGCCCCTGGCTTTGAGAGACCTGATCAGGCCGAGCGCCACTCTTTCGCCGCCGCCAAGCTCGCCTGAAGATACGGCAAAGTGAACATGGCGTCTGTTTGTGCACAGACGCCTGAACAGCTCAAGATGAACGGCAACTGCTGCTTTGCGGTCAAACTGGCTTTCGACGCGGCGGCGGGCATTGTTTCCCAGGAGGTTTCTGAATTCGGGGTTTTCGGCAAGCTTGCGCAGAGCCTGTGTCAGCTCGTCAGGACTTTCCGGGTCGAATAAAAGCCCGGTATGGCCATGTTCGATCAGTTCAGGTATACCGCCGACGCGTGAACCGACAACAGGCAGCCCGCGTTCCATGGCTTCGCAGATATGAATTCCGAAGGCTTCCTGACGCGAAGGTGCAACGAAGATATCGAGAGCATCGAGAAAACTCTGGCGGTCGGAAATTTCGCCACAGAACCGGCAGCAATCATCGATTTTGCACTTCTTTGCCAGTTCGTTCAGCTCATGCCGGAGTCGGCCATCACCGCCGATTACCAGCTCAAAGTCGATTCGCTCCTGTTTCAATCTGCTGCATGCTTCGATCAGCCGGTCGATTCCCTTGACCGGGTGCAGACGCGACAGAGTGCCGATTCTAAGCCTGGCTCCGGGCTGTCGCCCGCCTGCCGGCGCGGTAATGGTGACGCCGGGATAAATGATGCTGCATTCTTCACTTTTTCTTGATCTGATGCGCTTTATATACCAGTCGCGCAAAAAACGGCTGGGAAAGACCAGTTCATCTGAAAGACGGTTAAGCAGACGTTCGAGGTAGTGAAATGAGGTGCTTTCGCAGCCGTGTATCGAAGTTATCAATTTGATGTGAGGTGGCAGCCAGCAGCAGATGCGCGCCCAGAGCGTGGCGCGGAAAAGATGTGAGTGTACTATGTCGGGCCGGAACTTTGCCAGTATCCCGACAAGTCTGGAGAAAGCCGGGATGTCGAGAAAGTTTTCGCCAAGCACATGTACGGTAAAACCTTCCTGACGTAATATGTTGCCGATCGGGCCATCTCTGAAACAGGCGATTTCGACCTCACAACCTTCGTTGCGGGCATGCCGTGCGAGGTCGAGCAGGATAAACTGGGCGCCGCCCAGCGTCAAAGCATTGATGATCTGAAGTATGCGCATAAGCCTGAATGGCGTTATTCTATGAGGGAGTCAGGCAAAAGGCAAGCAAACTGTTTTGGGTTACTTTTTGTTGACTGCAGCTTTTTCTTTGCGGGCGTCGTTGAATCTGGCAAAATCGTTTTCTGTCATGTTGAGCATGAACTCAAAAGATTTTTTGGCAAAAACATCTTCTTTTGCCGCCATTTTGTGGAGTTCTTCGGCGCGATATACTATGTCCTGCGCCTGTTTTGCCGTTGCTTCGTCGAGTTTGCCGGATAAAACCTGACAGACCGCACTGAATTTTTCTGTGGTTTCGAGAAGCTTTTTCGGATCTTTTTCCCACCAGGCATCCCATACCTGATCGATGTGAATGCTGACATCGAGAAGCAGGCGGGCAAGCTCGTCCATCTGCAGACCGTCATACAGTCTGGTCAGGCGGCGTGCGAACTTCTGAATTTCGTAGTGAGCCTTGGGCTGGTCTGGTTGCTGACTCGACAGGTTTTTTCGAATGCTGCCGATGAGATCGGCCAGTTCATCGAATTTTGCTTTCCAGGCCGGGTCGTTTTTTGCCCATTCAGGCGGATTGACCAGGTAGGCGTTGCTGAATTCTATCCAGCCGGTCATCAGCTTCTGCAGTTGCTCTGGTAAAGTTGTGGCGTTCTGAGAATTGTTGGCTACCGCCTTGCCGAGGCTCACCAGACTGGTCAGTTTTTCAGCAAAAGCACTGTTCGGGCTGTTTCCCGCGACCAGAGTGAAAAGACTTACGTCACAAGCATTAACTGGCGTCAGATAGAGCAGCATCAGACAGACGAAGAGCATTACATTGCGCACGCTGATTCTCCTTAAGTCGAACTCTTTCTGTCTCCATTGTACACCGTCCGCTGCCCGAATAACAAGCTTCGTCAGAATAGATCTTTACAGATGGCGCCAAAATGACTAAAATTAAAAGGTTAGACTCGATAAGGAGTTAAGTATGAAGAAGAGTGTCAGGTTACTTGGTTGTGTTCTCGTGTTGTTCTGTTTACTGACCGGTCCCGTATTCGCAGCGGCTTATCGGCCTTTTCCCGATAATCGCAGCATCAGTGAAGTATTCGACAGCATCAAGGTCGATGGATCTTATGACAGAACCCGGATCAGACTGATTACTGCCAACGACGAAGCATTTTACAGTCGCTGGAAAATGGTCGAAGATGCCCGCGAAACCATTGACTGCACCTACTTTATCATCGACAAGGATATCTTTGGTCAGTCATTTATCGGTCTGTTGCTCAAAAAAGCCCGGCAGGGCGTGCGCATTCGTCTGATGATCGACGGCCGCGTCTATAGAATGCCGTATATGAGCAAGATGCCGGACAAAATTGAAGAGCTGGCAGCTTTTCCGAATGTTCAGATAAAGCTCTACAACTCGATTCGCAAGTCACTGGTATCGGTATTTACCGATTATAAAAAAATTGTGGCTTCTAACCACGACAAAATCATTATCTGCGATGGTCTGGTTTCGATTATCGGTGGCCGCAACATCGGCGCCGACTATTTTGCCCAGAACGGCGAGAATGACATAGTTTACAACGATTCTGACGTTCTTATGCAGGGTCGGCACGTGGCCGGTCAGCTCAAGAAGGCTTTCGACGACGAATGGAAGTTCAACCGCAACCTCGTGGTTAAGGCCGATGCGATCAACTTCAAGGATCAGCTCGCCAAAGTCGAACTGGCTTATCGGGTTATGACCCGCTACATGCAGGGTGGCGGCCTGTTCGACCCCGAAAAGGTTACTGATGGAAAACTCAAAGAAGCGTTGATCGAAATGAACAAGGAAATCAGCGCCTTCAAAAATATCAGCTCTTATGCAGCATTTCAGATGTTCAGAGGTGAGCGTGAGAAGCCGGTCAAGATTCTCGACAAACATTCTCACACAGGTCCGCTCAACGGTATCACACCGGCTCTTATCCGCATGATCGAGGCGAGTAGACACGAAATCATCATTCAGAATCCTTATCTGGTCATAACCGAAGCAGCTGAAGCTGCGCTGAAGCGCGCTGCCGACCGCGGCGTCAGCATCATTTTCCATACCAACAGTGCCGAATCCACCGATTCGCTGTTTCCGCAGGCCTTTCTGATGAACGACTGGAAAAGACTGCTGCAGACCATGCCGACCGCGCGCATCTTTGTTGCGCCAAGCCAGAATGAGCGCCTGCATGCCAAGATGTTCGTATTCGACGGCACTATCGCAGTTGTTGGCTCATACAACATGGACCCGCTCAGCGAAGATCTGAACTCAGAAGTCGTTGCCGCCATCCATGACAAGGCTTTTGCGCAGATGACACGGTTGCGCATTCTCAGACTGATCGAGAAGAAAAATATCGAATACCGCATCGAGGTTGATGAACGCGGTAAGATAATCAAAACCTATGGTCCTGAAGATCACGTTAACGAAAAGACCGTCAAGAAGATGAATTTCATGCGCAAGCTGCAGTGGCTGCGCCCGCTGATCTGAGAAAATTCGCAGATTAGCAGATTACACCGATAAAAAGCCCCCGCGCCGGCTCCCGGCGCGGGGGCTTTTTATCGTGCTCAGCGGGAATCTTCGGGCAGAGTTTCCGGCAGTATCGGTACGGTAATTTTATCGAAATACTTCTCCTGCGGCAGCAGCTCAAATTCGCCGTTGCCGAGGCGCACTATCTTCCAGTCGCGGCGACTGGCAATGACTGGCAGGTCTTCCTTTTCGAGGCTGATCAGTCCTTTCCAGACCAGTTCGCCGATTTCGTGGTTGTAAACCGTCTGCTCGCTGATATAGCCCTCGAGAAGAGGCGACAGACCTTTGCCGAGCTGTCCGCGCACCGTCGGGTTAAGCTTGAAACCGAAAGGATTGACGAAGAGAAACAGGTGAATGATCGCGGTCAGAGCGACGATTCCAGCCAGATGATAGTTCAGCGGCAGTGGTTCGACTTCGCTGAAGCATTTGAGCAGCATGGTCAGACCCATAAGTATAAAAATCGGCACCGATGCCGGGTTAACAACTGCCATGAAGCCTGTAATCGCATAAAAGAACAGATTCGGCATGTCTTCGTGCCCGAGGCGATGCAGTGATATCAGATTGATCAGCAGAAAAATGCCGGCCAGCAGATACATGATGCGGGTATCGGTTTCCGGCATGAACAACCAGGCAAGAACCGATGTGCGGTCGACGGCTGTGGCAGCGCCTTCCGGAAAGAACAGCAGTCCGGTCAGAGCGCACAATACCAGGGTGGGGCTGTACTTGTCATTGTAAAAGGCATGGCAGGCGACAAGAATTACCAGCAGCCAGCTGTTAAGGCTCAAGCCGCTGGCCGCTGCAGTAATCGGAATCAGAATGACTCCGAAATTGTTCTTGAGGCGGTTGTTGTCGAGTATGGTCAGGGTGCCGGCGACGAAAATCAGCTGCAACAGCATGCGCAGACTCAGGTAAGATTGCATCGACAGCGAAAACACCGCCAGCAGCAATACTCCGGGCATAATCTCGCGGCTTTTGAACACCCAGGTGCAGATCAGACAGCACAGCAGAAAGAAGGTAATGTGAAAAACCGCCTTGAGCCCGAGCAGCGATGCAGTTGAATCGGCAATAGCCAGCGCCAGCGATTCCGGCAGAAATACCCAGCCGATCTGCAGATCGAAATCACGCGCCAGTGCCAGATCCCAGAAGGTCGATGCCGGAAACGGTGCCGAACGAGTGAAAAAGAATAATACCGCAACCGTCGCTACCAGAGCGGCGATGCGGTTCCATTCTATCGGCTGGCCGTGGGCCGGCTGCTGATCTTCACTATAACTGAAGTCATCCATCATATTGCATGCTATTCATCGAGACCAAGGATTTTTTCGGGTTTTATCGGCAGTTTGCGTATTCTGACCCCGGTCGCATTATAAACGGCGTTGGCAATCGCCGGTGCTATGCCCATCAGCGGCACTTCGCCAAAACCCTTGGCGCCGTAGGGCCCGCGGTCATAAGCGTGTTCGACGATAATCGGGTCGAGTTCCGGCGTGTCCTCAGTGGTCGGCAGAATGTAGGTGGCGAAGGCATTGTTGAGCATGCGCCCATTCGCGTCGTGCCGTATTTCTTCCATGGTCGCGTAACCCATGCCCTGCAGAGTGCCGCCTTCGATCTGCCCTTCGACCTGCTGCGGATTGATCGCCTTGCCCATATCGTGCGCCGAAGTTATGCGGATAACCCTGAATTCACCGGTTTCCATGTCGACTTCGACTTCGGCGATATTGGTGCAGTAGCTGTAAACGAAATAGGCGTTGCCCTGCCCGGTTTCTTTGTCGTAAGAAGAATCGGGCGCAATGAACCAGCCAAAGGCGCTGGGCATGAGCCGGATGGCGTAAAGTTTTGCAGCAAGTTCTCTGAAGCCAAACTGTTTACCATTCGGGTCAGCTTTCAGGAACGCTTTGCCGTCGATGAGTTCTACTGCATCGGTGCCGGGTGCGCCAAGCAGTTCGGCGGCCGCCTGCAGCAGGCGTGGGCGCAACTGTTCAGCCGCCAGCATCAATGAGTTGCCCGACATGAAAGTGGTGCGGCTGGCCACTGTCGGCCCTGAATCTGGTACCAGGTTGGTGTCGGTTTCGACGACGTTTACCAGTTCAAAAGGCGCACCAAGAGCGTCGGCAGCTATCTGCGCAAGTACCGTACGGGCGCCCTGGCCCATTTCGACGTTACCGATGGCACAGTGAACCGAGCCGTCTTTCATGATTGTTATACTGGTGCCGGCGCGGTCGAGATGTTTGCCGCCGGCACCAAGGCCGACGCCGTAATATACAGTCGAAACGCCGACGCCTTTGCGCAGGTTGCCACTGCGCTGTGCTGGTTTCTGCCACTTGCCTTTCCAGTCGGCTTTGACGCTGGCCTTGTCGATGGTTTCCATCAGGCCGCATGACTGGTCGATAATCTGGCTGGTTGCCGTGCTCGAGCCGACTTTGTAGCCATTGAGGCGCCTGATTTCGATCGGGTCGATGTTGAGAGCTTCAGCAATTTCATCGATCATCGATTCGCCGGCAAAAATGACCTGCGGCGAACCAAAACCGCGGTAAGCCCCGCACGGAACCTTGTTCGTCGCCACACCCCATGACCTGATATGAACGTGGTCGCATTCATAGGGCCCAAGTGCATGTACGGTGCCACGCCAGAGCACGATCGGAGTGAGCGTCGAGTAGGCGCCGCCGTCGACATAGTAGTCGATCAGTGCCGCGGTGATTTTGCCTTTGTCGTCGGTGCCGATCTTCATTTTGATCAGCCCGGGATGCCGTTTCGAACTGGCGATGATGTCTTCTTCGCGTTTGTAGATCAGCTTGGCCGGCCGGTTGTAAAGCTGCGCGACAATCGCCGCCTGACCGGCGACAACCGACGGGAAGTCTTCCTTGCCACCAAATCCGCCGCCGGTAGTGGTTTGTACAATTCTGACCTGGTTGCGCTCGCGGCCGATAGCCTGGGCGACGGCGTCATGTACGTAAAACGGGCACTGCATTGTGCCATAAACCGTCATCGTGCCTTCGATGCCGGGAACAGCGATTACGCCATTGGTTTCGAGATAGGCGTGTTCCTGGTAAGGGGTTTCGTATTCCTGCTCGAATACGTGCTTTGCCGACTTCATCGCTTCTTCGGCGTTGCCCTTCTGCACGTTGTAGCGACTGAAACAGTTATCACTGCCGAATATTCTCGGGGCTGCTTCGGCTATGGATTCTCTGATGCTGAGAACCGGTTTGAGCGGTTCAATATCTATGGTTACCAGTGCGGCGGCGGCTTGAGCTTCTTCGTAACTCTCGGCTGCAACCAGCGCTACCGGTTCGCCATGAAAGCGCACGTAGTCCTGGGCCAGAAATGGCTCGTCTTCAAGAACAAGTGGCACTGCATTTTTGCCGGGCACCTGATCGGCAGTGATAACGCCAACTACGCCGGGCATACGTTCGGCGGCACTTTTGTCGATGCTCTTGAGTTTGCCGTAGGCATGGGTGAACGCACTGTGACAACGTGCAGTATATCTGAAAAGTTGTAATCGTCGATGTATTTTGCCAGACCCCTGAGCTTGTCGAGGGCGTCCTTGCGCGGCACAGGTTTCCCTACTACGGGCATCTTCAAACCTCCTGAGGTTTCTCTGTGTTTTTTGCAGTTTATCACATGCCGTCGTCAGTTTCCAAAATTTATGACATCGGCACAGAGAACTTTTTCGTAACTGATCGCAGAAAAAGGACCAGACGCTCAGGCAAAAAAAAGATGGTATAACTGGCAGCCGGCGCCGAAAATATCGGCAGAAAATTCAGTGCTTACAGCCCCAGAAGATACTTGGTGGCAACAACAACTACTACGGCTATTACCAGGAACAGCAGTTTCTGCCTGGTTTCGCCTGCCGGGTCAAATTGCGGCGGTTGCTGATTCTGATTTTCGTCATTTCTTTCGTTCTGGTCATATTCCATGTGCTGATGGTCCTTAGATTTTGAATATCGGTGAGGTTTTACAGCTAAATCGATAAAATCAGCTACACTGGCTCACGCCTGCATCCTAACACAGCAGAGGCCTGTGCTGCAACAATATGTAAGGTGTCTCTATGATCCGGAAAAGCTTGCCGCCTGTCGGCAAAAATTGCGATAAAGGCTGTTATTTTGCTTCGAATTGTGGCATATATATTGATCAAACATCAATTATCTTCCGTAAAGGAACAGGCGAACAAACATGTATCTCAAGTCACTTGAGCTGATGGGCTTCAAGTCTTTCGGCCGCAAGACTGTTTTTGATTTTCAGCCCGGCATTACCGCGATCATCGGGCCCAACGGTTCAGGCAAGAGCAACGTCTGCGATGCCATTCGCTGGGTACTCGGCGAGCAGAGCGCCAAAGCCCTGCGTGGCACCAAAATGTCGGAAGTCATCTTTGCCGGTTCAGCCGAATTCAGGCCGGCCGCATTTTCTCAGGTTAAGCTGATTCTCGACAACGAAGACCGCGCCATGCCCATGGACTATTCTGAAGTCAGTATTGGCCGTCAGCTGTTTCGATCGGGTGAGAGCAATTATTTTGTCAACAACAGCCGCACGCTGCTTTCCGAAATCAAGGAAATGCTCATGGATACCGGCATTGGCAAAGACGGCTACTCGGTTATCGGACAGGGTGACATCGAAGACATCGTGTTTCAGCGCACGCAGTCGCGTCGCGCGCTGATCGAAGAGGCCGCCGGGATCACCAAGTTCAAGCACCGCAAGCAGAACACCCTGACCAAGCTAGGTCACACCCGCACCAATATCACCCGTCTCAACGACATCATCGGCGAAATCGAGACCCAGCTTGGGCCGCTGGCCGAACAGGCCGAAAAGACCCGCAAATATCAGACCCTCGCAGCCGAGATAAGACAGCTCGAAATCGATCTGATACTGTTCGATCTCAACCAGTACTATGCCGAACAGGAAAACATCAACTCGATGCGGCTTGGTCTGCTGGCCAAGATCGAAGAGATCGAAAAATTTCTGGCCGAAGTTGACAGCAAAAAAGCCGATGCCCGTGTCAGATTTGCTGAGTTCGAAGAGGTTCTCAACAAGCGCCAGGACGAAGTAAAGGCGGTGACATTGCAGATCGACGATCGCCGCCGGCAGGTTGGCGTTCTGCGTGAAGACATTCGCAGTCAGCAGGCCCGCTGTCAGGCCATTCTCGAAGAGATCGAGGGAATCGAAACCATGCTGCTCGATGGCGGCCAGGAAATTTCTGATGCCGAGAACCGCCTCAAAGACGAAGAATCGCGCGAAATCGAGATCAGCGCCGCCATGGCCGAGGTCGAAGGCAGTATTGCCAGTGTGCGTTCAGAGCTCGAGAAACACCTCAAAGAGCAGGCCAACGACAAGGACTCGGCCTTTCAGATTGCGGTCAAGCTGGCCGATCGCAAGAATCGCATTACCACGGCCCAGGCTCAGGTGCAGATACTCGAACGCCAGCTTGAAAAGGGTGAATCAGATGTCGCCTCGGCACAGGCTCACGTCGATAAGCTCAAAACCGAGATTGCCAGACTCGAAAAAGAAATTGCCACAATGAAGGCAGAGGTCGACGAGAATCGTTCCCGCCAGAACGAAGAGTTGGCGCGCCTCAACAAAATCGAGAGCGAATGCCGCAAAAATGAAGAAGAACTAAACGCGGCCACTGACCAGATCAAGATTCTAAATGCCCGCAGTAATATGCTCGAAGAACTGCGCCACAGCAGTGAGAGCGGCATATACCGCGGCGTTCAGGCAGCGCTTGCACTCAAGGAAACCGGCCGCCTGCCCGATATTTACGGCATCATCGGCGATCTCATCAAGGTGCCACAGGGTTACGAAATGGCTTTCGAAACGGCACTTGGCGCCAGTATTCAGGATATCGTCACCCGCGATGCCGAAACCGCCAAGCGGGCGATCGCGATACTCAAGGAGAACAAAGCCGGGCGCGCTACCTTTTTGCCACTCGATATGATCACCGCGCCACCGACCGTCGAGAATCCGAAGGTCAGGGGTTGTGTCGGGGTAGCTCTCGAACTGATTCAGTTCGACGCCAGATTCTATACGGTGATGAGCAACCTGCTTGGTCGCATACTGATTTTCGACAACCTCGACAATGCCGTCGATTTTGCACGCAACAACCGCAACTTCAATCGCATCGTCACCCTCGACGGCGAAATCGTGCGCTCATCTGGCGCGCTCACCGGCGGCGGTGAAGCACGCAAATCGATCGGCATTCTTTCCCGCAAACGCGAACAGGAAGAGCTCGAAAGCAAGCTCAAATCATTTACCGCCAAAGAAGGCAAGTTGCGCACACTGGTTGCCAGTCTGCACAAGGAACGCCAGCAGCTGCAGACTTCGACACGCGCCCGCGAAGATGAGATTATGCGGCGCGAGCAGTCGGTCGGCTTTTTTGGCCGGCAGGTTGAACAGTTCAGAGCTGAGCTGACCAGCCGCAACGAAGAGTATGCCAATATTGCCCGTGACCGCAGCGAAATGACCTCGCGACTCGCAGCTCTGCGTGAAGAAATTACCAGGGCATCTGAAGAGCTGGCTTTCTTTGAAGCGCAGGATGCCGAACTCAGCGGTCGCCTCAACTCGTTGAGCGGTCGCGAAGAATCGATTCAGAGCCGTCTTACTTCGCTCAACGCCATGCTCGGCGAACGCAAACTCGAGCTGGCACAGGTGGTCGAGCGCAAAAAGGCGGTTCGCAAAGAAATCGAAAACGCCAGCAAACGCCGCAAAGATGCACAGGAACGCAAAGACCGTGCTGGTGCTGAAGTAGAGAGACTCAAAGCTCTCAGCAGCGAGGGCGATGGTAAAGTCGCTACACTGCAGAAAGAGATCGACAATTTCGAAAAGCATCGCGAGGCGCTTGAAAACGCAATGGCCGACATTCAGAGTGAATATCGCAAGATGTCGAAAGAGCTCGATCAGCTCGATCATGCCTATCAAAGCCGCGTGCGCATCGAAGATTCGACGCGCAAAAAGCTCTCTGAGCTCGACATCAAGATGGCTGAAGTCAAGACTCATATCAGCACCAAAGAAGGCATTCTCAGCGGTGAATTCGGTCTCGATCTGACCGATCTCGCGATCAATCTGCATAAATACGAAAGCCGCGACGAACTGGTCGGGCGCACGACGCAGCGCAAATTCGAGCAGGAACTGCTCGAACCGGTCAACCCGCTGGCGATCGAAGATTACGAAAAGACACGCGAGCGTTATGACTTTTTGAATTCGCAGGTAGCTGATCTCAAAGAAGCGGCTGATTCGCTCGAACAGGTCATCGCCGAGATTGAGAAGATTTCTTCTGAGCGTTTTCTTGAGACTTTTGCGCAGATCAACACAGCTTTCAACGATATTTTCGAGATTCTTTTCCCGGGTGGCAGCGGCATGCTCAAACTCAGTGACAAAGATAATCCGCTCGAAAGCGATGTCGATATCGCCTGTCGTCTGCCCGGCAAAAAGCTGACAACGCTCGAACTCTTTTCGGGCGGTGAAAAATCGCTGATATCACTGGCTCTGCTGTTTTCGATTCTTCAGGTCAAGCCGCCGGCTTTCTGTCTGCTCGACGAAGTCGAAGCCGCGCTCGATGAATCGAATGTGCGCCGCTTCAACCGCATGTTGCGCAGTTTTGCCGATAAGACCCAGTTTCTCGTGATTACCCACAATAAAGAAACCATGCAGGCGGTCGATGTGATTTATGGCGTAACCCTGCAAAAATCTGGCATTTCACGGCCAATTTCGATACGACTTGAAGATGAGAACAAAATCAGGGAATTTACTGTGGGCAAATCAGGCCATGTCAGTGGCAAAAATATTCCGTTGGCGGCTTCGGCAGCCTCAGAGGAGAACCTGCAATGAGTGACGAACTTCAGAAAACTCAGACTGCAAGCGACGATAATCCGGTCGTTTACACCAGACAATGGGATGAATCCCGCATAATAGTGCTGCTGATCGGGCTCAGTCTGCTGATCGAAGGCATTCTGATCTATTATCAGGCAGGTCCCTCGCAGATAATAGTCGCCGGAGTCACCGGGCTGGCCGGGATTACCCTGCTGCTTTTCGCCTGGCTCGTGCCTTTTGAAGCTTTTGATGATACAACTCCAATTGATACTGATGAAAAGAAGCCCGCGATCAGTGAACGTTCTGCGGCCGCAGCCGAACCGGCGCAGATTGCCGCTCATGATGCGGTTGAGCTGCCCGCTGCACCGGCTGCCGAAAAGGCCGTAGTCGAAGCTGCACCGGTTGCCGGGCCTGCTGTCACCGAAAAAACGGTTGTGCCTGTTGAAGAAGCCGAGCCTGAACTTTCATGGTTTCAGCGGCTCAAGAATGGTCTGACCAAGACCCGTACCGGATTTGTCGGCAAACTCAAAAAGCTCGTTCTTGGCAGTACGAAGATCAACGATGATCTGCTCGATGAGCTCGAAGAAGCATTGTTCGAAGCTGATGTGGGCGTCAGAACGACTCAGGAGCTTCTAGCCTATCTTCATAAAAAAGTTGATGAAGAAGATATCACCGATCCTGACAAAATTTATGCTATTCTGCGCGACCAGCTGCGCGGCATGCTGACCAGATACTCTTCGGGGCCGGTTTTCAACCCGAATGGACTTACTGTATTTCTGATTATTGGCGTCAACGGTGTCGGCAAGACGACGACGATTGCCAAGCTGGCGCGGCGCTTTGTCAAAGAAGGCAAAAAAGTCGTTCTGGCTGCCGGCGATACTTTCAGGGCGGCGGCGATCGATCAGATTTCGATCTGGGGCGAGCGCGTCGGTGTCGAAGTTATCAGAGGCAGTGAGGGTGGCGATCCCGGTGCTCTGGTATTCGACGCAATTCACGCCGCCAAAAAACGCGAGGCAGATCTGCTGATCGTCGATACCGCCGGTCGTATGCATGTTAAGGCGAACCTCATGGCTGAGCTGAAAAAGGTGCAGAAGATCGCCGAAAAAGAAAGTGATGGCGGTCCACACGAAATTCTGCTGGTGCTGGATGCCACTACCGGCCAGAACGCGGTTCAGCAGGCCAAACTGTTTAAAGAAGCTCTGCCGATTTCAGGCCTTGTCGTCACCAAGCTCGACGGTACCGCCAAGGGTGGCGTTTTGTTCGCGGTTGAAGAGCAGATCAGCGCGCCGGTCAAGTTTATCGGTGTTGGCGAGAAGATGGACGACCTGATGCCGTTCGAGCCGGAACAGTTTCTCGAAGCGCTGTTCGCCGATGACAGCGAAAAGACCAAGCAGAGCGACTATCAGGTATTGTAGAAAAACAGCTTTTCCCAGAAGGCCATATCGAGTTCGATTTCCTGTTTAAGGTTTTCGAACAGGGCCTCGGTTACTTCAGGGTCGGTGCCGTCTTTTACGCGTGCGCTGATACGCTGAAAAGTTGCAATGTGTGAATCTACTTCTGTCTGCAGTCGATGCAGCAGTTCGGGAGCTTCTCCGACCTGCGCATAAACTGCATTGGCTGTTGATATGAGCGCCCGATCGAGCCAGGATTCCATGCCGGGCCGGATTTCTTTGCTGTCGATGAATTCGCGGCGGGCTCTGAACAATTTTTGCAGTGACTCGATGCGCTGCGGTTCTTTCATCAGCAGTATCCTGAATCTGAGGCCGTTCATTTTTTCGCGGTCGATCCCGGTGTTGATCAGGCCGGCAATGGTGTTGCCGACTTCGTTCATCGCGATACTCCAGCTGTCGGTGGCTATGAACGCGAGTGTCGGCGGGATATTGGTATGATTACCGTGTGCAAGATAAAATCTGATCCATTCGCGGCTCAATGCGCCGTTGTAACTGTTGATGTCGGGATGCGCCAGGCTTCTCGCGAGATCGGTTTTTTCGCAGAGATCGAGCAGCAGCTGGCAGCGTTCGGCGAATTCAGACTGCACGAAGGCACTCATATCACAGGCCGGCAGCCTCATGGTCATGACGAACATAAAAAGGAACACGCCGGCAAGGCCCCTGATGAGGGGCATGCCGGCGCGTTTTGCGGCTTTTATATCAATTGCGGTTTTCTTTGATTTCAAGAACACGGGTTTCGAAAGTGCTTTCTACAACCTTAACTGGTATGATCAGCTTGCGTCTGTTGTCGTTCTGGTCGCTGGTATAGACCTCGATGAGCACCTGGTTCTGGTCGGCCAGCGCCTTCATCGGCATGTCAACAGCATAGCTGGCGCGCGGGCGGTCGGCCACTCCCGCTATGGGTGCGCCATTTATACTCTGCCATGGCATCAGCGGAATCGACGGACTGTTGGCTGGCAGCAGGCTGCTTTCGCCGCCGTCGAGGTTGACTACCTTGATGGTAGCTTCTTTGAGGTCTCTGAAACCGGTGTTGTCAAAGATTCTGACATTGATCAGCAGACGGCTGGCGCGCCTGAATTCGGGCAAAGCTGCTGGCAGAACTGTCAGAACATTGACATCGGGCTGACCGAGGTCAGACGGGTAGGCTGCACAACCGGGAATCTGGTCGTTAGCATGCTGCGGGGCGATGACTGCATTGGTCTGCAGGTTATAGCAGGTCGCTTCGAGTTTACACAGGCCAAGGTTCTCGACCGTTGTCGGCAGGCGGCAGAGGTCATTTACCATTTCGGTAAGCTTGAATTCCCAGCGGCGGTTATCGACCTGCGAAACCAGTTCGACCTCGATGCTTGGTGGGTCATTGTCATAGCGCTCAACGGCCTTAACCAGTGTGTTACTTATGTTGATTTTGGCGTTGTCGGCAACGCTGATGTCGAGGTCGGTGCAGGCTTTTTCATGATAGAACTGGTGTTCGATGATAGTCGGATATGAGCCGATACCGTCTTTGATCGAGCCCAGAACGGTATAATTGAGCGTACCGATCCAGTTGGTCATCGGGTGCAGTTCTTTACCGGTGTTTGAGTCGATAACGCTTTCAAACTGACTGCCCGGGCCATATTCGGTAAGAATGGCGGTGAATGACGCTCCGGCTTCCCAGCTGTCGTTGCTGAAAAAGTTGATGTCTTCCGGGCCTTTATGCACAACCTTGTCGGTGATCGCCGGGCCCTGACAGAACTTTTTGTTGCTGTCGGTAGAATCGAACATGCGATCTGGCTTCTCGGTGACTGGATTGATTTTGATCATTTCATAGGCACTGTAGAAAGTGCCTATTTCAGCGTGCGGATTGTTATCATAGACGCCAAAGGTGACTTTGACCTCTGTCAGAGGATCGCCGGTAGTCTGAATTATCGGAGTTTCGTTGCTGCCAGGCGCTTCGACAAATTTCGGCAGTGTGAAGTCGCGTGCCAGCACGCCGATACTCTCTTTGTTGCCAACGAAGAATTCTTCACCGGTGCCGTCATCTCTCCAGCCCTGATTGATCAGAAAGTTGTTACTGGGTTCTGGTGAGTTGCCGGGCATCAGTCGCATGCGGCCAAGTATGTGGAAAGGCTTGTTGCCGTCTCCGTCATTGAGCGGAACTATACTGCTGAAGCGTCTTTCATCGGTTGCGCCATCGCCAAGGTCGTTGCTCAGCCAGCTGACGCGCGGATAGATAATTTCGACGTGCAGATTGAAAGTTTCAGGATCTTTGGGAGTGTTGATGACTTGAGTGAACTTGGACGAATCTATCGGGATTCTAACACTGAATTTGCGGTTGCCAAGGTCGGTTTTCTCGACACCTGATTCGTTGCAGGCGCCCTTCGCAATAAGAATGCCACGGGGGTGTCTGCCATCGGCACCAAGAGTGGCGGTTGGGGTTGCCATGTTGTATGGACCGGTCGGCTGCAGATAGAGACCCCACTGGATAAAGCTCCAGTCTTTGGGTCTGAGGTCTCCTTCGACCGCGGTTCCGTTTTCGAATACAGGCTGGGCAACTGTCGATCTGCCGGGGTTATATTCGTCAGCTTTGATCTTGGTATTTATCTCAAGATGATTACCGGCAGAGTTGTAGTTTTTAACGTGGGCCGTTGTTCCCTCGTTAGTGAGATCGTCAACGATTGCCGGAGCAGCGTATGGCAGGCCCGGGAAATAATTTGGAATTTCGTTGTAAAGTCGTGCGTAATATCTGTAGTCCCAGGCGCCGATGCCATCGTAAGTTGCCAGTGCTGCGCCGACGTTGTCCTTGCGGTTGGCGTCACGTACAAACTGCGCATCGAAGGTAATTTCGATACCGCCGAGAGGCTTGTCTTCCTGGAAGTCGATCAATGATGGAACCGGTCCGTTGCCGCTGACCGTTGAGTTGGCGACACTGTGCAGGCGAGTTCTGACCGTCGGCTTGATCTGGATATTGGTGATATAGCTCGGACTCTTGTTTAGGTTGAGGCTCTCTGAGTAGACCTTGACTATGAATGGAGTTGTCGTGACAGGTTTACTGGTGTAGGTAAGCTCATGCGGGCGGATTGTGTTGTTAACACCGTTGAAATTGAAATGATTGTAGGTAACATCAGCCTGGATCAGGTAGTTGCCCGGGTGCGGGAAGGTGAAGCTGAGAGATTTGAACTCGCCGCTGCCGGTGACATTCGGAAAGGTTTCGATAACCGTGAAGTTGGCGGCAGAGGCGTCAGTTTCTTCGACGAGACTGATTTTCCAGGTTACTACTGTCTGGCGCTCGGTCGATTCAAACATGCTCGACGGGAAACCACTGGGCGAACCGTCGTTATTCTCGTCATGAACGTAGGTTCCGGCGATGTTTGGTGTTGCATTGAGCATTACGTTGCTGAGCACGGTCGCGCCAGTATTGGGGTTGACTATGTTGCCGATCGGTTTCAGGTCGTGCTTGACGCCGTTGATATAGGGCTTGTAGCCCTCGATCTTGAAATTCATCGTCTGATGTTCTTTGATGCTCTGAGCGGGAGTGTTCGAAGTGTAGTCCAGATTGGGCAGCGTGCCGGCGCCGCCGTCATCGACACCGCCGATCGCAATTATGTTGAGCTTGTCGCTGCCCGGTATGTTGTCGGGAACCTTGGCAAGGTTGACTACCGCCAGTTCGCCGGCGAAGTTCGAATCACGGTCGCCTTCGGGTTCGATGCTCCAGGCAACATGCATCCAGCCGATGCTGCCGTCAGGCTTAACTTCGATCGAGCGTGTCCACAGATCGAAGCCGGCCAGCACGCGGCCGCGGTCTTCTTCAGTACCGAGGGCGCCGGTGCCCTGCGGATAGCGCTTGACCGTCTTGTAGACGTCCTGTTTGAGCGTAATTTCTTTAAAATCACCTGGCAGCTGGCTGCCTTCGGGGATCGGGGTCGGTTCGGAAGTGTCACCAGCGATTGGGGGCGGGCGCAGCCAGGTCGAGCTGATCTCAAAAAATTGTGCGTGGGCCGCTGGATTGTTGATGTTGACAACCATGTTCACCATCTCGTCGTCGATCGGGGTTTTTTCGGTGCGCAGTACGTAAAGATAACCATCGCCGTCGACGCCGATGTCATCTATCTTGCCTGACAACACGCCGAGTTCTTCGACTGCGGGGATGGTGTTCGCCATATAGTCGAGCTTTCTGATGTTGCCGGTATCTTCATAGTATTCGTAGGCCACGCCGCCGCGGCCCCACCATGAGTCCTGAACCACGAATTTATCGGCATCTGAGCCGTAGAGATAGTCGAGCCCGGTCGGGTTGGAAAAGTCTGAAGAAGCGCCCAGCGTCTTGAGATTTGCCGGTGTAACGCCGATACTGGCCAGATAGCCACCGTTGACGATAATCGGAGCAAAGGTCGTTCCCGCGTCGTCGGTCGAAATCGACAGGGCTTCTGTCACTGTGCTGCCGGGTTTGACTGCTCGCAATGCGGCGTTGATTTCAGAGACGTTCGAGGTTTTTCTTATACCCTGCGGATTGAAGCCATAGCGCGCACCTTTGGTCGAAGTAACCACGCGAACGGTCGAAAGCTGGGTCATGATGCTGTTCTGGCCGATAGAGCCGCCGGGAATACAGTTGTCTCCGCAGTATTTACCATAAGCTTCGGTAACGTTAACGTCGATCGACGAAAGCATGCCGGCACTCTGCAGCGAGGGGGAAACCGTTGGCGGAGGGGGCGCGCTGTCGAGAGCGGCATAGAGGTCGAGCGATTTGGTGCGCTTTTTGTAAACGCGTTTGACGATACATGAAAAGAAGGTGTTCGGGCTCTGATGTCCGGCATTACCGGCAGACCACAATACAACCGGTTTCATGTTGCCGTTGAGGCCCATGGTTCCGTCGAGCGCTTCACGCTTGAATTCGGGATGGTTCTGGGTGCCGTAGGCATAGTAGGCAACACCGGCCCAATGTGACGGCAGAATTACCTTGCGCGGATCGGTCGGATGGGCGAGGCCTGTTGTTGCCGAAAAGGTGCCGGGCCAGATCGGAGTGCCGAGTGTGCCACTGACGCCGTTGAGGAACCGAACCTCGGTCGGGCCGCCAAAGGTGACTGAATATGGGTAGGTGATGCCATTGATGGTGGCGTTTATTTTCCAGTATGAGCCCGAAGACGTTGCGCTTGACCAGTGTGGGGTGCTGCTGCGCTTGTAACCGGTGACGCCGCCTTCGGGGTCGTTCGGCAGCATTACCTTGAGGTAGATCGGCGAATCATCTTCGAAACGCATGCCGGTCGGCAGCCAGCCAACTTCGGCATCAGCCCATTCCCCGGCCAGCGGGCCGGCA
>Ga0116144_10001517_pt1 | contig 27548 bp, 23 predicted proteins | sample AD_UKC035_MetaG_FD_89746 | JGI IMG/M metagenome (GOLD analysis project Ga0116144, IMG submission 89746) | Active sludge microbial communities of municipal wastewater-treating anaerobic digesters from USA - AD_UKC035_MetaG | ecosystem: Engineered > Bioreactor > Anaerobic > Digestate | place: USA...
AGCGCCCAGATGACCGCGACCATCCGCGACGCCTACCTCAATCCGGTGGCGTACACCGGCGTCATCACCTGGACCTCGGACATCGGCAGCATCACCCCCGCCGGGCGCTTCACTGCCCCCGGTCTCAAGACTGAAGGGTTGATCACAGCCACCGTCGCCATCAGTCAGGGGAGCAACACCGTATGGCTGTCCAACCACGCGCGCGTCACTATCGTTGCCAGCCGGGTTTACCTGCCGCTAGTCACAAGGTAATTTTGTGACCAGAAGGACTCTCATTCAAATGCCTCAAACGTCAAACGTCATGGCTTCACTGGATAAGCCTGACGTTTGACGTTTGACGTTCGACGTTTCAATACCCACGTTACAACATTTGCGTATAATATACCCCATACATCATCTTTGGAGGTCTTCATGTCCGAATCTTCTGAGAACAAAACCAGCCGTTGGAAGACGTTAGTGGCCCTGGCGTTTGGGTATTTTATTGACCAGGGAGAGGGGCAGTCGCTCTCCGTTCTGTTCCCCACCATTCAGCAGCTTTGGGGACTGAACTACACCAAGCTCGGCATTATGGGGACGATCCGCAGTCTGCTCCAGGCGCTTAGCGCGCCGTTCTGGGGCTACGCCGCCGATAAGTTCTCGCGCAAGACCGTCATCATCATCGGCACGGGGGTGTGGGGGATCTGGACGCTGGTTTGCGGCCTGACGCAAAACTACGACCAACTGCTCCTCATCCGCGCCATCTCCGGCATTGGATTGGGCTGTCTGATGCCGGCCACGTTCTCATTGATGTCCGACACGTTTCCGCCCCACCAACGCGGACGGGCGCTGGGATTGTTGGAGGCGTTCGGGATGTTGGGCATCATCGTCGGCACGGTGGGCCTGGGCTTCCTGGCGACGCCGAACTTGTGGCGCTGGGGCTTCATCGTTCTGGGCGCCTTCAGCGTCGTTTCCGGGCTGGTGGTGGCGCTGTTGGTGAAGGAGCCGACGCGCGGCGCGGCGGAGCCGGAGCTGGCGGGGAAAATCACGGCGGAACAGGCCGCGCAGTACGGCATCCGCCCGGACGACCTGATCAAAGTCCTGACGATCCCCACGGTGTGGGTGGCGATCGCGCAGGGATTGGCGGGCAGTATGCCTTGGGTGGTGATGGGACTGTACATGATCACCTGGATGGTGCGCGAGCGCGGCATGACCGAAGGGATTGACCTGAGCAATCCGCAGGGAAGCGCGACACTGGCGTTCGCGGGCATCGTCATCGGGACCGCCATTAGCAATGTCCTCGGCGGCGTGCTGGGCGATTGGGCCGAGAGCCGTAGTCCCAAGTATGGGCGCACCATCGTCGGGCAGGTCTCCGTCTTCTGCGGCATCCCCCTGACGTACATCCTGTTTACGCAGACTGCGAATTGGGGCTTCTGGCCGTTCTTCTTCCTGTGCTTCCTCACCGCGCTACTGATCAGTTGGGCGGGCAAGGGCGCGAAGGAGCCGATGATGCAGGGCGCGCTTCCGCCGGAACTGCGCGCGACCGCCTTCGCCATGACCACGTTTGTGGAAAGCGGCTTCGCGGCGATTGCGGCCTACATCGCCGGAAAGTTGGCCGACACCATCGGCTTCACCCCCGCGATGATCTGGACGATCCCTTTCCCATGGGTTATTTGCCTGCTGGTCTACACACTCTTTTACTGGGCCTATCCCCGCGACTCGGCCAAGCTGCGCGCGTTGATGGCGGAGCGGGCGCAGGAGTTAGGCGTGAGGAGTTAGGAGTGAGAGGGGCCGGGATGCAGGTTGAGTTGATTGCTTTGACGCAATATTTGCGCGGCGGCGGGACACCGGAGGAATTGGTGGAGCACGCCGGGCGCGTGTGTTATCGCAGCGAGAGCCGGGGGAACCCGGCGGCATTCATCCGCGCCCGGTTGCGCGATGGGCACGAAAGCATCATCGAGCACGCCAGCGCCACGTTTGAGATTTCGGGGATTAGCCGTGCGTGCTCGCACCAACTGGTGCGTCACCGGCTGGCCTCCTACTCGCAAGAGAGCCAGCGCTACGTCACTATGTCCGATCCCGACATGGTGACGCCGGACGCAGTGCGCGACAACCCGCAAGCTCAGGCCGTTTGGGATGAATTGATGGAGCACGTCAAGGGCGCGTATGAGCAGTTGCGCGAAGCCGGTGTGCCGAAAGAAGACGCGCGCTTCGTCCTGCCCAACGCTGCCGCGACGCGCCTGGTCGTCACGATGAACTTCCGCGAGCTGCTGCACTTCTTCCGCCTGCGGATCGCGCCGGAAGCGCAGTGGGAGATTCGGCGGGCGGCGGTGGCGATGCTGGAACTGCTCGCGCCGCGCGCGCCGGCCGTTTTCGGCGCGCTGCGGGTCTCCCTGGCGGAACAGTACCCGGCTTTTTTTGAAATAGGAGATAGGAAATAGGAGATTAGGATGGCCCTAACTGTCGGTTGGGTTGGCGAAACGACCCACATCGTCACCGCGGCTGACACGGCGGAGGTGTACGGGAGCGGCTTGCTGCCGGTGTTGAGCACGCCCTGCCTCGTTGCGTGGATGGAGAACACGGCGCAGCAGGGCGTCGCGCCGTACCTGGAGCCGGGCGACACGACCGTTGGTGCGCGCATCGCGGTGAATCACCTCGCGGCCACGCCGGTGGGGATGGCGGTGCGCGTGCGGGCGGAGTTGGTCGCCATGGATGGACGCCGCCTCCACTTCCGTGTGGAAGCGTGGGATGCGGTGGACAAAATCGGCGAGGGCGAACACACGCGCGTCATCATCAATCCCACGCGCTTTATGCAGCGCGTCACGGCGAAACAATCCGTTTGAAAGCCTCTTGTCAAATTTGGAGCTTGTAGTATAATCTTCACTGTAAAGCGGGCTTAGTTCAGTGGTAGAATGTCTCCTTGCCAAGGAGAAGGTCAAGGGTTCGAATCCCTTAGCCCGCTCTTTTTTATTGGCGACGTAGCCAAGTGGCAAGGCAGAGGTCTGCAAAACCTTTATTCGTCGGTTCAAATCCGACCGTCGCCTCTCCACCTAAACAATAACGGGCATCACCAGATGCCCGTTTTTAGTAAAAATGGGGCGGTGGCGAAACGGCAGACGCCGGAGACTTAAAATCTTCTGTCCTCGCGGACGTGAGGGTTCGAATCCCTCCCGCCCCACCAATCAGTTGGGTTCCCGACTCCCATCCAAAAGCACACCTTTACCTTTCGTGAAGGTGTGCTTTTCGTTTTAAACTTTTACTACTAGAAAGAAGGGAGTACAATCCAAGCCATAATTCGCAATTCTGCACTGTGAGGTCATCATGACAGAACGAGAAGTCACCGTCGCGTTGGTCGCCCTGGGCGGCTACGGGAACTTTTATCTGCGCGCACTGTTAAGTGAGTCGGCGGCGCACCATGTCCGCCTGGTGGCGGGCATTGATCCCAATCCGGTGAGCTGCCGGCATCTGGACGAACTCAAGGCCGCCGGCGTCCCCCTCTACCCCGACCTGGATGCGTTCTACGCTGCGGGGACGGCGGACCTGGTGATGATCGCCGCGCCGATTCACCTGCACCTGCCCTTCACGCTGAACGCGCTGGCGCACGGCTCCAGCGTGCTGTGCGAGAAGCCCCTGACCGGTACGATTCAGGAGGCGCGCCAGATGGCCGAGGCCGCGCAGCAGTACCCGCAACAGTTCGTCGGCATCGCGTACCAGTGGTCGTTTTCGGAGACAATGCAGGCGCTCAAGGCGGACATCCTGGCGGGCAAGTTGGGACGCCCGCTGCGGCTGCGCACGAAAGTGCTGTGGCCGCGTCCGGCGTCGTACTATGCGCGCAATGCGTGGGCGGCGAAGCTCAAGGCGAGCAACGGCGCGTGGATTCTCGACAGCCCGGCGCAAAATGCCACGGCGCACTATCTGCACAATGGCTTCTACCTCCTGGGCGCGACGCGCGAGACGAGCGCGTGGCCCGTGGACGTGCAGGCCGAGTTGTACCGCGCCAACCCCATCGAGAACTACGACACCGCCGCCATCCGCTGCCGCACGGCGGACGGCGTGGAAATCCTGTTCTACACGGCGCATCCCGTCCCCAACACCATCGGCCCGATCCTGAGCTACGAATTTGAGGAGGCAGCGGTGGAGTACGTGGCCTACACGGGCACGGTGATCGCGCACTTCCGCAATGGCGCTACGAAGGACTACGGCAATCCCTACGCCGACGACGCTTCTAAGTTGTGGCAGGCCGCCGACGCGGTGCGCTTGGGAACGGACGTCGCGCCATTGGCCTGCAGCATCGCAGGCGCCACGCCGCACGTCCTCAGCATCAACGGCGCGCAGGAGTCTATGGGGGACATCGTCGAATTTCCGCCAGACTTACTCCGCTATCGCCAGGAGAAGGAGGACGACGTGTTGACCTGGGTGGAAGGATTGCAGGAGACGCTGGAAGCCAGCTATGACCGGGGCTGTTTGCCCTCTGAGCTTGGTCGCGTCGGATGGGCGAAAGCGGGAACGGTGATAGATTTGCGGAACTATCGCCATTTTCCAACGTACCGAGGATAAATTCTCAACGGATTCCAACGGAAAAATTCCGTTAAATCCGTTGAATTCGTTGAGACCCAATTGAAGATGCTCGACTTAGAGATTGCGGCGGCCCGTCACACAGAATTTGCCGACCTTTTCGGAGAGTTTATCGCCGATTATTGGCCTTCCGAAAAGGGGCGGCAGCATTGGCAGAGTTACGAAGCGGCGCGCGCGGCGGCCCGCGACAACCTGGCGTACCTTGAAGACGCGGCCCGGCGCGGCGAGGACGTCACTGCGGCCGTGTTGGACTCGCTGCTGCCCTATGCCGACACACCCGCCAACCGCGAGGCGCACCGCTGGACGCACAACACGGCGGTATTTGCCTCCGACGTGCGCGTGAAATACGAGGCGTCCGGCTGGACTGACCCGGCGGACTGGCCGCAGGTGGCGCAGGCGCTCCTCGACTTTGTGTGGCGCTGCACCGCCGACCCCGCCGCCCTCCCCGCCGCTTGCCGCGACTTCGCGGCGCGGCCCTACGCCAAAGGCTTTCAATCCGGCACGCTCTCCCCCATTCTCAACGCGCTGCGCCCGGAGTGCTTCGCCATCCTCAACGCCAAGTCCCGGCGCGTCGTCGCCTACTTCACCGGCAGGGAGTACGACCCGGATTTGAGCGACTACGCTGACCTCAACGCCGCCACGCTCGCGCTGATCGAGGCGTACGCGGACATATTGCGTGTACCGGATCAAAGCAATGCGCGCCCTGGCGACCTTTTCGATATGTTCTGCCATTGGCTGATTTCCGTGCGGCATTACGATTTTTCCGGGCCGGCGGTGGAGGTCGCTCACGATGCGGGTGAGCCTTTCGGAGACCTTTTTGCCAGCCGCGAAGAAGCCGAATGGGCCTTCGATTTGCTCCGCGAGACGTTGGAGCGGCTGGGCGTCGCCGGGCCGGACGACGCGCGCTTTGCGGTGACGCTGCGCGATGGTGGACACACGCTGAGTTTAACCTTTGGCAAATGGACGGTGCTGCGCTTTATGGGGCCGTGTTACGTCCAGTTTCGGGTGCAGATGGCTCTGATGGACGAACATTTGGAGGTGCTAGGCCCTTACGAACCGGAGCCGCCCTTTGTCACGGAAGGCGCGACGACCGTGCGGCTCTATAGCCTGCCGTGGGAGACGGTGAAACCTTTTCCCGCTGCACTCCACAAAGTCTATCTCCACACGTTGGATTACATTGCCGGACGATTCGGCGATTGGACGGCCACGCATATTCGGCATTACCATCAACCACAGATCGCGGAAGCGGTGTTCGACCTCGCCAAGCGCGACGCGCTCTTTGGCGATTGGGCGCCGACCGGGACGGGCTGTCCAGAGCCGGAAGCCCCGGCGCTCCAACCGGCGGAGGAAACGGCATATCCACTGGCGGCTGAGTCGCCGACGCTTCACGAAGCCGCCGAATCCTATTCTCCGCAGCCGCCCTACGCCCTCTCCCAATGCGCCGCCGACGTCCACATGGACGAGGCGACGGTCGCCCGCTGGGTGCGCGCGGTGGAACGCAAGGGGCAGGCGATCTTCTACGGGCCGCCTGGGACGGGCAAGACGTTCATCGCGGAACACCTGGCCCGCCATCTGGTCGGCGGCGGGGATGGTTTCTGGGAGTTGGTGCAATTTCATCCCGCCTATGCCTATGAGGACTTCGTCCAGGGCCTCCGCCCGCAGTCCGGCGCGGACGGCGCGCTGACCTACCCGCTGGTTCCGGGGCGCTTCCTCGACTTCTGCGCGCGGGCGAGCCGCCGCCGCGACCGGTGTGTACTGATCCTGGACGAGATCAACCGCGCCAACCTCGCGCGCGTCTTCGGTGAGTTGATGTACCTGCTGGAATACCGCGACCGCGCAATCGCGCTGGCGGGCGGCGGCGTCCTGCGCATCCCGGCCAACGCGCGCCTTGTCGGTACGATGAACACCGCCGACCGCTCCATTGCCCTGGTGGATCACGCGCTGCGCCGCCGCTTCGCCTTCATCGCCCTGTCCCCCGATTATGACATCTTGCGCCGCTACCACGCGCCGAGCGGCTTCCCGGTGGAAGCGCTGATTGAGGTGTTGCAGCGCCTCAACGCGCAGATCGGCGATCCGCACTATCACGTCGGCGTCGCCTTCTTCCTGCACCCGGAATTAACCGTCCACTTGGAAGACATCTGGCGGATGGAGATTGAACCGTACCTTGAAGAGTATTTCTTTGACCGGCCGGAAAAAGCGCGCGCGTTTCGATGGGAAGAAATCCGGTTGAAAGTTGAAAGTTAAAAGTTGGAAGTTAGGCCTCGGATTTTGACGCTTGAGGAGTTTGTCCCCGCCACGTTTGCCCCCTCCCCGCCCCTGGACGCCGCGCTGGAAGCGCTCTGGCAGCATTACGGGCCGCAAGTGACCGTGGAGTTCCCCTCGCCCAAGACGCAGGGCCGCTGGCGGTTGACCAATCTGGGATGGGCGGGGCAGATTCCCCTGACGCTGGACTTCCAGATCGCCTTGCAGCCCAAATTACCTCTCAGCAACCTCTTCGGAATGTTGGAAGTGGCCTACCGGCTCGCCGGCCTGCGATTTCTGAATGGGGAGATGGCCTGCGCGTCGCTGGCGGAGTTTTACGAGCGGCTGGCGCACGTCCTGGCGCGGCGCGTGCTGGAGCGGGAACGGCAGGGGCTATACCGGGCTTACGTCGCGCAGGAGGCCGCGCTGCCCTACGTCGCCGGGCGGCTGGACGTGACACGGCATGTGCGGCATCCGTGGGCCGCCGAACTGCCCTGCGAGTACGGAGAGCACACCGCCGACATTGACGACAACCAGCTCCTCGCCTGGACGCTGCACCGCATCCTGCAAAGCGGCCTCTGCACCGAGCGCGCGCTGCCCGCCTTGCGCCAGGCGTATCGCGGGCTGACCGGCGGGGTCGCGCTGACGCCGTTTGCGGCGCAGGAGTGCGTCGGGCGACTGTACGGGCGGCTCAACGCGGATTACCGTCCGTTGCACGCGCTGTGTCGCTTCTTCCTGGAGCATACCGGCCCGGCGCACATCGCCGGCGATCATACCCTGGCGCCGTTCTTGATTCCCATGCCCCGCCTGTTTGAACTGTTCGTCGCCGAGTGGCTGCGCGCCCATCTGCCGCCGGGACGTTTTCGCCTGGAGGCGCAGGAGCGGGTGACGTTTGGCGCGGCGCAGCAGTGGCGCTTCGACATTGACCTCACGCTGTACGATGCGACGACAAATCAAGTGATGGGCGTGCTCGACACCAAGTACAAGGCTGCCGAGTCGCCCGCGAGCGACGACATCGCGCAGGTCGTCGCTTACGCCGAGATCAAGGGCTGCCAGGAGGCCGCGCTGGTCTATCCCGCGCCTCTGGCGCGTCCGTTGGACGCGACCCTCGGCGACATCCACGTGCGCAGCCTGACCTTTGCACTGGACGGGGATTTGTCGGCGGCGGGGCAAGCCTTTGTCGCTTGTGTGGTTGGGGCTAGATTTTATCAGCAGATTTAGCAGATTAAGCAGATTTTTTTAATCTGCTCAATCTGCTTAATCTGCTGACAATCTTTTGAGGTTAGCGCCGGAAGCGGGGCAGTTGCGAGAGGGTTTTGCGGATGGCGGCGATCATCTCCTTAGATTTGGCCTGCTTCGCCAGGAGCAGCGCCTTGGTCAGGTAGGTCTTGGCCTTGGGCGGGTTGCCGTGTTGGGCGAAAACAATCGCCAGGTTGCGCAGCGTTTTGGCTTCCCCCTCGGCGTCGCCGGTGGCCTGCCGTAATGCCAGGGCTTCTTCGTAAAGCTCCTCGGCTTTAGGCCAGTTGCCCATCCCATTGTGGGCGGCGGCGATGTCGTTGAGGACGGTCGCTTCCCCCTTTTGATCCCCGGCGGTTTTGAACAACGCGCGCGACTGCTCGCCAAAGTCCAGCGCCTCCGTCCACTTGTCCATCGCCAGATAGACGCTGGCGATATTGTTGAGCGCTTCCGCTTCGCCGGACCCGTCGCCGGCCTGGTGCAGCACGTCGCGCGCCTGTGTGTAGAGCGCGACGGCCTCCTCCCACTCGCCTTGGGTCAAATGCGCGCGGGCCTGGGTGTTCAACTCGGTCACTTGCGCTTTGTACTCAGGCTCGGTTGCTTCTGGGGTGGTGTTGTCTATATCGGAACTCATAGGGCCTCCTTTAAGGTCAACGGATTTAACGATGTGTGATGGCTTTAGCCGTATACTCCAATATTATCCTCAAATGGATTGCTTACAAGTACCGTCATAATCCTCGATTTCTGCTATAATAAGTCCTCAACTCCAGAGCCACTTTTATAAGGAAGTACGATGACCAAACACAAGCGGCGACATACTCCGCAAGGCCGGCGAGCACAGCGTCCGGCAGCTTTGAAGCAAGAAGGCGCGCGCGAGTTCAAGAGCGGGCACTATCACCAGGCCATCGCCCTGTGGGACGAGGTGTCCAAAACGGCCGCCGACCTTGTCCCCAAAGAAGCGCTGGCCGAAGCGCTGTTTCGCCACAGCCTCGAAGGACTCAGAATCCAGGGGCCTAATTTCAACGCGATTATCGCTGACCTGCGCCGGGCGTTGACCCTGAAACCGGACGATCCCATTTACACCTACCACCTGGGATTGGCCGCGCATCGCCAGGGCGACCTGCAAACGGCGCTGGAGGCCTACCAGAAGGTCCGCCAGTGCGACAAAGTTTTGGCCGCGCGCGCCGCTTATCCACTGGCCCTGCTGCTTTTGCAACTTGGCAAGGACCCCACGGCCGATCCGGTGTGGGCCGCGCTCCCGGTCGCCCAGCAGAAGCTATTGCAGGCCGCGGCTGCCTTCCGCCGCCGACCCTACCTCCCTGCCGAGGACGCGCCCGCCCTGTGGCGCGCTTTGGCCGCCCTGGATCGCGGCGAATGCGACACGGCCCACGCCCTGCTCCGCTCCCTCGCCGACGCGCCCGAAAGTCATGAGGATGCCGGCCTGGCCCATTATTACCTGGGCGTCCTGGCCGCCCAAGATGAAGCCTGGCACGAGGCCCGCCGCGAGTGGACCAAGGCTGTATTGAAAAAAGCCCGCGCCGCCGCACTGTCGGCCAACCTGAGCGAGTTGTACCATCGCCTGGCCGAAGAACACCTGATCGCCGGCAACCTCGTTGGCGCGTTGGATGCGGCGCAGGAGGCTGAGCGGCGTTGCCCCGACGACGCGCGCCTGCAACGCCTGCTGTCACACATCTACCAATCCCAGGGCTATCAGGCCGCCATCGCCGCCCAATGGCCTGCCGCGCTCGAACACTGGACGAAGGCTTATCACCTGGAGGAAGGCAGTTTCCGGCTGGCCTACAACCTGGCCTTGACCCACGAAAAGATGGAAAACTTCTTTGAAGCGGCGGAACTGTGGCGCGAGGCGCTGCGCCGCCGTCCCCGCCGCAGCGATCACGCGGACGCCATCAGCGACGAACAGGTCGCCAAACTCTGGCGGCGCACCGCCGAGGCTTACCTCAGAGCCGGAGAGTATAACGAAGCCATCAACGTCTACAAATTGGCGGTCAAATGGCATCCAGAGGATTTGAATACCCGCATGGCCCTGGTGGAGGGGCTGATTGACAACGGCCAGCTTCAGGCCGCCCGCAACGAATTGGAGCGCGTCCTGGCTCAAAATGGCGATTACATCCCCGCGCTGCTGCGGATGGGGGAAATCCTTGCGCACACCGAATACTGGTGGTATGCCTCCGGCGCGGAAACGTACTACACCCGGGTGTTGAAGCTGGAGCCGGACAACGCCGCCGCCCGCAAAGGCATCGCCGATATGTACATCCAACGCGGGGACGAGTACTTCCGCTGGCAAGGGCCACAGGTCGCGTTGCCCTACTACCAGAAAGCCCTGGAATTTCAGCCGCAGAGCGGCCTGGTGAACGCCTTGCTCGGCGGCTGCTTTATGGCCCTGAAGCAACCCGACCTGGCGGAGCCGTATCTCGATGCGGCGCTGGACTATGGGCGCGGCAATATGGAAATCTACAACGAGCTGCTGCACATCTGGCTCTCTTACGACAACGAAGCCAAAGCGTGGGAAGTGATGGCGCAGGCGGAAGCGACCATCCCCAACATACCGATCCAAACCTATCTGATTCCGGCCATCTACTGCCTGCAAATGGGCCGGTTCGATCTGGCGCGTTCCTGGTTGGAGCACGTCGTCACCCACGCGCAGCCAGAGGAACAGCCCTTATTCATGGTCGGACAACTGCTCTCGCTGACGCCGGCGCTGGACCTCGCCGCGGAATATCTGGAACGCGCCATCGCGGCCGGACAGCAGACCGGGCTGGCCTACACCACCCTGGCGCTGATCGCCGCGCGCCAACAAGACACGCCCCAGGCCAAAAAATACCTCGCCCAGGCGGAGAAACTCCAACGGCAGACGCATGACCCGGAGTTGCGCCAACAAATTGATTCGGTGCGCAGTCTGATAACGATGCCCCCCGACATGTTGAACATGATGATCAACAATCCGAGTTTGCTCGGCGGCGGGCCATTCGGCAACGGCGGGCCGTTCCCGAACATGTTCGGCGGCGGCATGGATTACCTGGACGACTATGACGACGAATTCGACGACGAATTTGACGACGAGGAGTATGACGATGACGAAGACCTTTTCGGAATTTTCGGGATCTGAGCTGCCGGAAGGCGCCATGCCCCCCGGTCGCAGTGAGCTGCACCCCAACTTCGCCAGCCACGATCCCTACGCGGTGCTGGGATTGACGCGGGGCGCGTCGGCGCGGGAGATCAAGCGGGCGTACTTTGCCCTGGTGCGGGAATATCCGCCAGAGCAAAACGCCGACACGTTCAAGCTGATCCGCGCGGCCTACGAGAAGCTGCGCAGCGACGAAGTCAAGGCGGAGACCGACCTGTTCCTCTTCCAGCCGCCCTACGCCTGGGAACCGCGCAAACGCAAGGGCAAGCTGGACCTGGACGTGCATGTGGAAGACGTGTGGGCGCAACTGCAACGGCAGGGCGACCTGGGCCGCCGCGATTTCAAAGAGGACTACCGCACACCTAAATTATGAGTGATCAGCGTTTAGTGTGGGCCACCCTGGCCGACTTATTGACACGCCTGGAACGCAAGGTAGCCGCCCCATCGGGCGAAGGCGCCGCCGGCAACGGCGGCATCGCCGGTCTGGAAAACGAAGTCCGCAAGCTGGGCAAAAGCCAATTCAAGGCAAACATGCTGGCGGAACAGCAAATAGAGCGTGTCGAGCAGGCGTTGACGGCGCTGGAAACCCAACAAGAGCAACGCGCCGACGCGCTCGAGGCGCTGGTGGCCGAGCGGGTGGCCGCGGAACAGCACAAATGGCTGCTTTCCCTGCTCCCCGCGCTGGACGGCCTCGACAACGCTATCGCCAGCGGGCAGAAGTCGCTGGATCAACAGTACGACCCCTGGCTCGTGGGCTGGTTGTCCGGCCTGCGTCTCGTCCGCGAGCGGCTGTTCGCCGTTCTGGAAGACGGCAACGTGACCGCCATCCCCACCATCGGCGTCCCTTTTGACCCGCACCTGCACATCGCCGTCGCCACAGTGGACGATCCCGACGCGCCTTCCGGCACCGTCATCGCCGAAGAACGGCGCGGCTACCGCGATCCGCACGGCGTGTTGCGGTACGCTGATGTGGTTGTGTGTAAAAGAGCAGTGAGGGATTAGGGATTGGGGATCAGGGAGTGGGTGCCCCCCATCCCTAATCCCCAATCCCCATTCCCCAGGCATAATTTATCTCAGTAGAGGATGTACTATGAGCACCATTGTAGGCATTGACCTGGGCACCACCAACTCCGGCGTCGCCATCGTGAAGGATGGCCACCCTATTATGCTCCCCAACGGCGCGGAGCGCATTATCCCCTCCGTCGTGGGCTATTCCCCCGGCGGCGAATGGCTGGTGGGGACGCCCGCCCGCAACCAATACGTGTACGATCCCGACAACACCATCCGCTCGATCAAGCGCGAGATGGGCAGCGCAACGCGCGTGACGTTGGGCGCGAAAGAGTTCACACCCCAGGAAGTCTCGGCCTTCATTTTGCGCGAATTGAAAGGCGTGGCCGAGCGCAACCTGAAAAATCCGGTGGACGACGTAGTCATCACCGTGCCCGCCTACTTCTCCGACGCGGCGCGGCAGGCCACCCGCGACGCCGGGCAGATTGCCGGCTTCAACGTCCGCCGCATCATCAACGAGCCGACCGCCGCCGCGCTGGCTTACGGTCTGAACATGGGCGCGGATCAACTGGCCCTCGTCTACGACCTGGGCGGCGGCACCTTCGACGTGTCGCTGGTAGAATTGATGGGCGGCATCGTCGAAGTGCGCGCCAGCCACGGCAACACCCGCCTGGGCGGCGACGATTTCGACGAGCGGCTGGCCGAGCTGGTGGGCGGCTGGTTCGTGGCGGATCACGGCATAGACCTGCGGCAAGATCGCCGGGCCTGGGCGCGCCTCCAACGCGCCGCCGAGATGGCGAAGATCGGGTTGAGCGAGCAGCCCTTTGTGTGGATCAAGGAAGAGTACATCGCCGAGAAAAACGGCACGCCCCTGCACCTTGAGTACGAAGTGAGCCGCCACGAATTTGAGGAGTGCATCACGGACCTGTTGGAGCAGACGCTTGAATCGGTGGATAGGGTGCTGTCGGATGGCGGCGTCACGCCGGAAATGCTGACGCAGGTGTTGATGGTGGGCGGCTCCTCGCGGGTGCCGGCGGTGTGGGAGCTGGTCGCCAATCGCCTGAGCACCGAGCCGCAAATGACGCTCAACCCTGAGGAGGTGGTCGCGTTGGGCGCGGGCGTGCAGGCGGCCATCATCGCCGGCGAGCCGATTGACGCGATCCTGGTGGACGTGACGCCGCACTCGCTGGGCATCGCCGTTGCGGAGAACCGCCTGGGCCGCGTCATCACCGACCGCTACAAGGTGCTCATCCACCGCAACACGACCATCCCCGTCACCAAAGCGGACGTGTTCAGCACACTGTACCCGGATCAGGACGCCATCCGCATTGAGGTTTACCAGGGCGAGAGCAACGTTGCTTCAGAAAACACGCCGTTGGGCAACTTTCTCATCAGCGACCTGGAGCCGGAGACGCCCGGCGACCTCTCCTACGTCACCGTGAAATTCGATATGGACGTCAACGGCATCCTGCAAGTGACGGCGCAGGATCGCAACAGCGGCAAGCAGGAGAAGATCGTCGTTGAGGCGTCCCTGGCCCGCCTGAGTGAGGCGCAAATCCTGGCGGCGCGCAACACCCTGGACACGTATCAGTTGCCGTCGGGGACCGCCGCAGTGGAGATTCTGCCGCTGGACAGTGAGAGTGAAGCGCTGTTGGCCCGCGCCGAGCGGTTGATGGACTCCGGCAACCTGAAGGTGAATGACAACCAGGCCCTGGCGCAGTTGATTGTAGAGATTCAAGTCGCCCGCGCCGAAAATGCCCAGGAAAAGCTGAACACGCTGTTGGAAATGCTGTTGGATATGCTGTTTGATTTGGAAGCCGAATAACAGCATCACGGGCCGAAAATCAAAAGTCAAAAACGTGTTTTCGCGGGCGGTATACCGCCCGCGAAAACATCCTCATTTAATCCGCCGCTTGAGCGGCTTATTTTTCCAAGGAGGTCCCCCATGCTCAAACCCATCGTAACCTTTGGTGAAATCATGCTCCGGCTCGCGCCGCCCGGCTTTCAGCGCATCGTCCAGGCGCGCAGCTTCGACGTGCTCTTCGGCGGCGGCGAAGCTAACGTCGCCGTCTCGTGCGCCAACTACGGCCTGCCCGTGGAATACGTGACGCGCCTGCCGGCCAACGACCTCGGCGAGGCCTGCCTGGCCTACATCCGCCAGTATGGCGTGGGCGTGCGCCACGTCGTGCGCGGCGGCGACCGGCTCGGCATCTACTACCTCGAAACGGGGGCGGCGCAGCGCGGCAGCCAGGTCATCTACGACCGCGCCGGCTCGTCGCTGGCGACCATCCAGCCGGGGATGATTGACTGGAAAGTCGTGTTCGCGGGCGCGGGTTGGTTCCACTGGACGGGCATCACGCCGGCCATTTCGGAAGGCGCGGCGGCGGTCTGCCTCGAAGCCGTCAAAACGGCGCGTGAGATGGGTGTGACCGTCTCCTGCGATCTGAACTATCGAAACAAGCTGTGGAAGTGGGGCAAGAAGGCCGGCGAAGTCATGCCGGAGCTGGTGCAGTACAGCGACGTCGCCATCGGCAACGAAGAGGACGCCGACAAAGTCTTCGGCATCCGCGCGGCAGAGGCGGACGTAACCGGCGGCAAAGTCGCGGCGGCGCACTACGTCTCCGTCTGCGAGCAGCTCAAGGCGCGCTTCCCCAATCTGCGTACCATCGCCGTGACCCTGCGCGGCTCGCTTTCGGCCAGCCACAACACCTGGAGCGGCATCCTCTGGGACGCGGGGCAGGTCTACGTCGCGCCGACTTACGACATCACCCACATCGTGGATCGCGTCGGCGGCGGCGACAGCTTCATGGGCGGCCTCATCTACGGCCTGCTGACCTATCCCGATAAGCAGTCCGCGATCAATTTTGCGGTGGCCGCCTCGTGTCTCAAGCACAGCATCCTCGGCGACGTCAACCTGGTCAGCGTTAAAGAAGTGGAGAAGCTGATGGGCGGCGATGCGTCCGGGCGGGTGAGTAGGTAAGAGGCAAGATGCAAGAAACAAGAATCGGCGATTCTCGATTCTTTTGGGGAGGAAACTATGGCAAAATATGATCGTTTGACTGTTTACAATACGGCCCTGGAAACCGGCCTGGTGCCGGTCTTCTATCACGGCAACGTGGAAACCGCCAAGAAGATCGCGGCGGCGTGCTATGCGGGCGGCATCCGCGTGTTGGAGTTCACGAATCGCGGCGACCGGGCCTGGGCTGTCTTCAACGAGTTGATTGTTTACGTGGAGAAAGAACTGCCCGGCGCGATTTTGGGCGTCGGCTCTGTGGTGGACGCGCCGACCGCTGCGCTTTACATCGCCAGCGGCGCGAACTTCGTCGTCGGGCCGATGCTCAACCCGGAGGTCGCGCGGCTGTGCAACCGCCGCAAGATCGGCTACATGCCCGGCTGCGGCACGATCAGCGAGATTTCGCAGGCCGAAGAACTGGGCTGCGAGATCGTGAAGGTCTTCCCCGGCGAGACCGTCGGCGGGCCGGACTTCGTGAAGGCGGTGCGCGGGCCGATGCCGTGGACGCGCATCATGCCCACCGGCGGCGTCAAGGCGACGCAGGAGAACATCGCCGCGTGGATCAAGGCCGGCGTCGCGTGCCTGGGCATCGGCAGCGACCTGGCGCGCAAGGAGTGGCTGGACGCGGGCGACTTCGGCAAAGTTGAGCAAACCGCCCGGCAGGTCATCGCATGGATCAAGGAGGCGCGCGGATGAACTACCGGCGCATCGCAACTCTGAAAACAGCAGAGGCTTTCGCCGCTTATCTGGCCGAATTGGGCTTAGACTTGTCCTTCGACGCGGAATTGCAGTCCGGTGCGACCGCCCCGCTGGCGCAGCCCTACGTCCTGCAAAACGGCGTAGTCATCGGCAACCGCTTCTGCGTCCTGCCGATGGAGGGGTGGGATGGCACAGAGGACGGACGCCCTTCCGATCTGACCGTCCGCCGGTGGGAGCGCTTCGGGCTGAGCGGCGCGAAGCTCATCTGGGGCGGCGAGGCCACCGCCGTCCGCCGCGACGGGCGCGCGAACCCCAACCAGTTGATGATCAATCCCGACACGCTGGAGGAGCTGGTCAAATTGCGGGAGACGCTGGTGACCGCTCACGCCGCGCACTTCGACGCCACCGACGATCTACTGATCGGCCTGCAACTGACGCACTCCGGGCGCTTCGCGCGGCCCAACGTCAAAACCAAGCTGGAGCCGCAGATTCTCTACCACCACCCGGTGCTCGACGCCAAGTTCGGCATCGCGCCGGACGCGCCGGTGATGACGGACGACGCCATCGCCGCGTTGGTGGCGGATTTTGTGACGGCGGCAAAGCTGGCGTACCAGGCCGGCTACGCCTTCGTAGACCTCAAGCACTGCCACGGCTATCTGGGTCACGAATTTCTCAGCGCCTACGACCGCCCTGGCCGTTACGGCGGCAGCTTCGAGAACCGCACGCGCTTCCTGCGCGAGATCGTGGCGGGCATCCGCGAGGCCGTGCCGGGGCTGGACCTCGGTGTGCGGTTCAGCGCGATGGATTTCATTCCCTTTCACCCAGGAAACGACGGGGTGGGCGAGCCGACGCCGTGGGCCGGGCGGTATCCCTACGCTTTCGGCGGCGACGGCAGCGGGGGCGGCTTCGATCTGACCGAGCCGTTCCAATTCCTCGATCTGCTGGCCGAGCTGGACATCCAACTGGTGTGTGTGACGGTCGGCAGCCCGTACTACGTCCCGCACATCCAGCGGCCCGCGCTTTTCCCGCCGTCGGATGGCTACCAACCGCCGGAAGACCCGCTGGTGGGCGTGGCGCGGCAGGTCGCCGTCACGGCGCAGCTCAAGCAGCACCGCCCGGAGCTGGCCTACGTGGGATCGGGGCTGTCGTACTTGCAGGAGTGGCTGCCCAACGTTGGGCAGGCGATGGTGCGCGGGGGGCTGGCCGACTTCGTGGGCTTGGGGCGGATGGCGCTCTCGTACCCGGAGATGGCCGCCGACGCGCTGGCCGGCCGTCCGCTGGATCGCCGCCGCATCTGCCGCACCTTCAGCGATTGCACGACGGCGCCGCGCAAAGGGCTGGTGTCGGGCTGCTATCCGCTGGACGATTACTACAAGGCGCGGCCCGAAGCAGAGACGTTGAAGACCTTGAAAAAAGGATGATGACTATTTTCTCAACGGACTGAACGGATTTTAACGGATCACTTTTCCGTTTAATCCGTTCCATCCGTTGAGGCTATTTTCAGAGAGGCAAAGCACAACGCCCCAGAACACAGTTCTGGGGCGTTGTGTTGGGTGTTACGTTACCGCAGCGCAGCAAGCAAGTTGGCCGCTTCTTCGGGCGAGAGCTTGCCCTGTTCCACCATGCGGAGCACTTGCAGGCGCTCTTCGCGCTTGTCGTCTTCGCGGGGCGTGGGTGAGGCCGGCGGTGTGGGGGGCGTGGGCGGCGCGGGCGGCGTCGGGCCGTGGTAACCGCTGGCGCGTTGCCATCGCCGCTCGGCGTGCTCGGCGCGGAGGCGGGCGCGCTCGGCCTCGCGCTCGGCGTGGCGGCGGGCGTGTTCGGCTTCGCGCTCGGCGGCGGCGCGGGCGCGCTCGGCGATGCGCTCGGCGGCCTGTTCGGCTTTTTCGGCGGCGCGCTCGATATGCACGCGGATGCGGTCGCCGTCAATATAGCGCAGGCCCTCTTGCAAGCTTATGTCCACCGCGGCCATGGCTTCGGAGACCCGCGCTTCGATCATCGGGCCAATGTCGGCCAGGCTGTCCAGGAAGCTGAGGTCGAGTTCGATGCGGGGCGCGCTTTCGTCCGGGGCGTCGGTGGTCTTCAGCCGCACCCGTCCGCCAACCTGGGCCTCAAGGAACGCTTCCCCCGCGCCCAACGTCCCAAACACGGTTCCCCCTTCTTCGTGCAACGCCAGGTCGGGGATGCTGGAACGCACGCCGCCGCCGGCTTTGAACGACAGCCGCACGTTAGCGTCCGCCGGGAGCTTGACTGTCAGATCGCTGCCGGCGCGCACCTGATACGTAGCGCCTGGGGTAAAAGGCGGTTCCAGCTTCACGTCGGACCCCGCCCCGCCGAGGGTCAACCCCTGCGCCAGGCCCTCGGCCTTGAGGTCGCTGCCCACTTCGTCAAGGGTGACCGGCCCGGTGATGTCGCCGATTTTGGCGTCTGCGGCGACGGCGTGGATGTGGAGGGCGCCTTCCACCTGATAGATCCGCGCGTCGGCCCGCACTTCATTCACGCGCATGTCGCCGGCCACTTGCTGGACATGGAGCGCCCCGAAGACCTTTTCGACGTCCAGCGGGCCGATGTCGCGCAGAAAAGCATCGCCGTTGACTTCGCCGACCATCACGCTGCCGTGGACGCCGCTCACTTTGAGGCCGCCGCGAATGACTTGGATGTCCAGGGTCGTCCCCACCGGGCAGACAATCCGGCAGTTTTCCTGGGCGCTCAGGCGCAAGGTTTCGGCCTCCTGCGTCATCACGATGCTCTCGGCGCCGTCCACCAGGTTGAGGGTGATCTGGCCCCCGGAGGTGCCTTGCACCGTCAAGTCCCCATAACATTCCTCGATGGTAATGTGGGGGGTTTCACCGATTTCTATCACTTTGCTAAACATGTTTGCCTCCTTATACTTTGTGGGAATAATCTTACTGCGTCTCAGCGAGCAGTTCTAACGCCTCTTCGGCTGAAATTTCCTGGCGGGCCAGGCGATCCAGGATGTCCTGGCGAGTGGGGGAATCCGCGATCTCGGCAAAATCGAGCGCTTCATCCTGGACTTTGAATTTCAGGGAGCGGATGATTTCATCCAAACGGCTGCGCACGGTGGGGTACGAGATACCCAACTCCTCCTGCACGCAGTTGAGTTTGCCCTCGCACAGGATAAAAATTTCGACAAAATGCCGCTGCTCCGGCAATAAACTTGAAAGTCGATCCATTTCAAAATGACCGCGCAACTCGGTGCCGCAGTTGCGGCAGGCCAACTGGGTGACGTGTAAATCTGCGTGACAGACCGGACATTCTCCTGGAATCGGGTACATTTTTCCATCTCCTTTATATTTTTAAGTATTATATCAATAATTATAATATCCAGATTAATTTTGTCAATAGGTAAATTTGACGAAAAAACGGCAAACGGTATGAGAATGACCGTTTGCCGTTTACCGCGCTGTGTTTGATGCGTCAAGCAGCGGCGGGCAGCGTGAACCAGAACGTGCTGCCCTGTCCCTCAAAACTTTCAACCCCGACGGCGCCGCCGAGTTTTTCCACGATGCGGCGCACGATAGACAGCCCCAGGCCATGGCCTTTGGCCCGCGTTTGCTCCAACCGGGTGAACTCGGCGAAGAGTTTGCTCTGCGCCTCCGCACTCAGACCGGGGCCGTTGTCGCGCACCCAGAACAGAATTTCCGATTTTGGATTTTCCGGCGTCCCGGAATTCAGGGGTGAAAAGCCCAGTTCCACGTGGGGCGGGGTGTGAGCTTCCGGGCGACCGCCATATTTGAGCGCGTTGCTGAGGTAGTTGACCCAGACTTCTTCGACCCAGGGCGCGTAGCCCACGGCGACCGGCCACTCAGAGGCCACCTGGATTTGCGCGTGGGTTTCGTCAATCTGGACCTCAAACCGTTCCAGCGCCTCGGCGACGACGGCTTGCATGTCGAGCGGCTGACATTCCACCTGCTCCATTTTCCGCACACTGGATAACAACAACAATTCATTGATGATGTTGGTGATTTTGTTGCCGATCTGGGTGATGCGCTGCACATGTTCCAGGACTTTTTCCGGCTGTAAATGCGCGAACCGTTGTTCCACCATCGTGCTAAAACCGATCAACGCGCTCAAGGGGTTTTTGAGATCGTGCGCGACGGTGTGCGCGAAGGCGTCCAGCTCGGCGTTGCGGGCTTCTAATTCGGTGTTGCGGGTTTCCAACTCATGGGCGTACTGTTGGATAACGCGCTCGGCCTGCTTGCGCGCTGTAATGTTGTGTAACAGCAACACGTAGCCTGCGAGGCTTTGTTGTCGATCGTACAGCGGAGAAAGATGCGCTTCATAATGATATTCTTCTGTACCCCTGGTCAACGTCCACTCGTCAAGACGTTGCGGCTGAGAAATCAACATATCCAGCGTCTCGGCTCGCATCGGCATCAGGTCGGCTATCGGCCAGCCGCGCAAGTCGCCGGTGGGCAGGTTAAGGATGGCCTGCACCGCCGGGTTGTAATCGGCCACCCGGTAGGCTTTGTCCAGCACCAACATCCCGTCTGTCATCTCGTCAATCACAACCTCGCGGGCCAACGGGGTCAGATCGAACAGTTTGTGCCGGTACATTGTCCAGGCGAAGAGCACGCCGCCGAAGGTAAAAGCAATGGGGGTAAAATCTACCACATAAGGAATAATGGCAAAGGTGTGGAGAATATTCACGATCAACGGCGCCAGAAGACCGAGCAAGATTGTCGCAAGTTGCCGGCGGCGCAAGGGAGTGGCGTAGGGGATCGCTATAGCGACCAGAATCAAGCTGATAAAGACCAGCGTGAAAGAATACGTCGAGTGGACCCAAAACCACACGCCTCTTCCCACATCAGGTATGGTCCAGAAGTGATGCCAGGCATTCGTCCAAATCATCACTTGGGTAATGAGTGGAATGATAAAAAGCGGCAGCGTGCGGCGCCACGTCAACCAGCGGCTGCCGATAGATTGCAGTGCAAAGAGCAGCAGCGCCACCGGTGACACCGCCAGACCGATATACTTCAGGTTTCGCCAGAAGTCTCGTGCGAAGGTAGTTTCGCTTAACGCTTCCAATGCGACGAGCACTGACCAGAGCGTCACACTCACCATCAGTGCCACGAACCCGGTGGCGCCGGCCGCCTCGCGGTGACGCCAGGCATAGGCGGCCAGCAACAGCGTCAGCGCCGCCGACAGGAACGCGGTCATCACATAGACCATTATCCAGACCATGGAACTGTTTGCCAGTATCATCGCATTGAGTATAGAACCACTTGGTAAAACAGACAACTTCACCTTGTCGAGATTTGATCACGGAAGGTTGGAGCACTCCTAAAACGGCCAGATTTTCCCTTGATAATCCACCAACTCCAGGTGATCTTCGTCGGGCCGCGCCTCGAGGAAGAAGGGGAGGGCGCACGTGGCGGCCTCCGTCGGCTCCAGATCGGCCTCCATGTTCTTCTGTCCGCCCATATAGGAACGCACCCAGCCGGGATGGTACAACCGGAACGTGTACCCCTCCGGGCGCAGGTGGTTGAACATCAGCTTGACGGCCATGTTCAGCGCGGCTTTGGACATACAATAGCCGTACCACGCCGTGCGCGCCGCCCGGCTCACACTGCCGGCCTCCGACGAGACGAAGCACAGCCGTTTCCACATCCCCTGATCGGTCAGCGGCAAGAACGCTTCCACCACGCGGATCGGCCCCAGCGTGTTGACGTCGTACAGCCGGTGCATCTCCGCGTAGTCCTGCGGCTCCCGCAATCCCCGGCGGGTCGTCGGCGAAGTCACACCGACGTTGTTGATGAGCACGTCCACGTGATCGGCCTGCCCCGCCACAAGCTGCGCCGCCGCCTGCACCGACGCCAACGAGGTAACGTCCAGGGGCACGCAATGCAACTTCCCCGAAGACTGCGCCGCCAGCTCGGTCAATTCCGGCCATTCCGGCATATACTGGCCCGCGAAGACGCGCCAGCCGCGTTCCAACAATCCCGCACACAGCGCCAGACCTAATCCCCGGTCCGCGCCCGTCACCAAAGCGATAACGTCCATACTCCCTCCCAAAATAACTCAACGGATTGAACGGATTAAACGGAAGAATCCGTTAGAATCCGTTCAATCCGTTGAGAAAAAGTTGTTCAGATGCGTTTGCCGCACCACCGCAGGGCGTTGATGAGCAGCGTCTGGAACGATGGGTGCAGCCACACGTCCACGTTGTGGCCGGGCGTGAGCATACAGACCCGCCCATCGCCTTCAGCGCGCGTCCAGCCGCCGGGGTGGACGCCGTGTTCCGAGGCCGTCGTCATAAACACGTCGGCCTGCGCGTCGTCCAGCGCCATCTCGTAATGCTCGTCCAGCACCGTGAAGGGCGCGCTGCCCGCCGTGAGGGGATGGCCCGCCTGGGGCGTCACCGTCACTTCACATTGGGGCGGATGATGCCGGAAGACGCCGCCCAAAAGCCCACGCAACACGGGCGTCTCGGCGTAACCGGCAGAGCCGGAGTGGACGACCAGCAGTCCATTCCCGCGCCGGACATAGTCCAGGAAAGCCTGTTCCACCTCTGGCGTCATCCAGGGGCGCTCGTCCGCCGCCGACACATTGTTCGACTTGACCAGCATCACCACCGGATACGCGGCCATCCGCTCCGCCGTCCAGTCGCCGGCGTTCTCGATCCAGTCAAACGTGAACGGCTCCGCCGCGTCGCCCGGCGGCAGCGCTTCCAATCCCGTATGCACAACGCTGGCCGGATGCCAACGGTCGTCACATAGTACCCATACTTTCATGGCTGTACCTCCTCGAATGTGGGTTACCAGATTCACGGGGATATTATATGCCGATACACTCTTTTAGCCGAAGCCCACTTTTGAGGTATACTAACCATCGTCGTCAGGCGCGACGTACCCTGATGATTTGAAACGAATAAACTTGAACACACACTGAAGTTCCAAAATGTCAACATTCAATCTCGAAGCATTGACATGTATTCTTGCCCCTATATATTTAATAAGCTCGTTCCTGGCATCTTATTACATCAATCAGTTGATACGCTTGGAGCGCACTGAATTCCGTGAGGCGTGGGGGAATGATGGATTACCTCGTGAATTGGTATGGTTTGGATCACGCCGTACTCCCGATTTTGCTACCATGCTATGTTATCTGGGTTGGCTATTTGCCGCTCCTTCTTGGGCCAAATCCAGCCCACAAGCGTTGCAGTTATTGTGGCGATTGCGTCTGACAACCCTGATATCGAGCATTGGGATCATCTTTTTTTTCTACGGTTATGTGAGAATTATTGAAAGCGCTGGTTCTTGATAGCGTCAGAATACCCAACCTTTTTTACGATATAGCCAACTTATCGAGGGGTAATATGAGCCATATTGAGAATTTATTCGCTATGTTACGGCAAACCGGCCGCAAAGCCTTGATGCCCTACGTCACGATGGGCTACCCCGCCCTGGAAAGCGCATTGGACATCGTGCCGGCCATCGCAGAAGCCGGCGCAGACCTGGTGGAGTTGGGCGTCCCGTTCAGTGATCCATTGGCGGATGGCGCGACGATCCAGGCGGCGGCGCAGCACGCGCTGGAGAACGGCATGTCGCTGGCGTTGTGCCTGGAACAGGCCGCCGCGCTGCGCGCCAAAGGTGTGACGATCCCCTTCGTGCTGATGGGCTACTACAACCCCATCGTGCAATTCGGCATCGAGCGTTTCGCCGCGCGCGCCGCTGAGGTGGGCATAGACGGCCTCATCGTTCCCGATCTGCCGCCTGAAGAATCCGATGCATTATATGCCGCGGCGATGGCGCACGGTCTGGATTTCATCCTCCTGCTGGCTCCTACCTCTAACGCCGCGCGGGTGCAGATGGTCGCGGCGAAGTCCACCGGCTTCGTCTACCTCGTCTCGCTCGTCGGCGTGACGGGGGCGCGCGCCGCGCTGCCGCCCGATCTGGCGGACTTCGTCGCCCGCGTGCGCGCGGTCACGGAGAAGCCGCTGGCTGTGGGGTTCGGCATCGGCACGCCGGAACAGGCCGCGCAGGTGGCGCACGTGGCGGACGGCGTCATCGTCGGCAGCGCCCTCGTCAAGGCGGTGGGCGCGGCGGCGCATCCGGCAGAGGCGGCGCGGGCGTTTGTGGCGGGATTGCGTGCGGGGATGGACAGAAGTTGACAATTCCCCCGAATCAAGTATCATTTGAGTCATCTGATGAATGACAGCCCAAACCAAGTCAAAAGTCACATGAACTCTCAAATCTGGTTCGCCTATTATTACTTTTATTTTAGCTGCCCCCCAGCGGGTCGGCTCCTTCGCGTTGCGAGAGGGTAAAAGTAAGACAGGTAGAACCCCAAAAGCAAACCGAAGCCGTGGAGCGACCCGCTCCACGGCTTTTTTGTTTTTGAAAAAGGTAATGGGAAATGGGAAATCAGAAATGGGTGAATGGGGATTAGGGATTGGGGATTGGGAACAATCGTTTTTCTCTGTGAACTCTGTGTTCTCTGTGGCAAAAAAGGAGGTAACTATGCCGTGTCGGGGGATTCGAGGGGCGATCACTGTGGAGGTCAATGAACGCGGGGCGATGTTGGCGGCGACGCGCCGGTTGTTGGAGCAGATTGTCGCGGCCAACGGCGTCGGGGTGGACGACGTCGCCAGCGTCCTGTTCACCGTCACGCCAGACCTGGATGCACTCTGCCCGGCAGTGGCGGCCCGCGAGATGGGCTGGACGGCCACACCGCTCCTCTGCGTGCAGGAGATGGCCGTCCCCGGCAGCCTGCCGCGCTGCATCCGCGTGCTGATTCATTGGAACACGGAACGCGCACAAGCGGACATCCATCACGTTTACCTGGGTGAGGCGCGCATATTGCGGCCAGACCTGACGAATAGCGAATAGCGAATTACGAATAGCGAATCGTAATTCGTAATTCGTAATTCGTAATTCGCTGACTCGCTGACTCACACTCTATGAAGGGGGAGATTTTATGAAAAAAGTTGCTTTTCAGGGCGTCGCCGGGGCGTATTCGGAGGAGGCGGTGCGGCAGTATTTTGGGGCGGAGGTGAAGTCGGCGCCGTGCCGCGCGTTTGAGGAAATGTTTCTGATGGTGGAAAACGGCGAGGTGGATTACGCGCTGCTGCCGGTGGAGAACGCTGCCGCCGGGTCGGTGGCCGGGGCCTATGAATTGCTGTTGGAGCGCGACCTGCGTATCAATGCCGAGGTCATCCTGCACGTCCACCACATGCTGATGGCCGCGCCGGGGACAAAACGGGAGGAGATCAAGCGCGTGCGTTCTCATCCCCAGGCGTTGGCGCAGTGCCAGCGCTACTTCAATCGCTACAACCTGATCGCCGAACCGTCCTTCGACACTGCCGGCGCCGCGCGCGACCTGGCGGCCAACCCCGAACCGGGCGTCGCCGTCGTCGCCAGCGCGCTGGCGGCAGAATTGTACGGGCTGGAGATTCTGGAGCGCAACGTCGAGGATTACCGCTTCAACTACACGCGCTTCTTCCTGATGGGGCTGGACGATCCGCCCCGCGCGCAGCGTCCGAAAACGTCCATCGTCTTTTCCACCCGGCACCGGCCTGGCGCGCTTTACAAGTGTATGTCGGAATTTGCGTCGCGGGGCATCAATCTCACCAAAATCGAATCGCGTCCGCGCCTCAACCAGCCCTGGCGCTACACCTTCTACGTGGACTTCGAGGGCCATTGCCAGGATGTCCCTTGCGAAGCGGCCTTGATGGGCTTGCTGCGCTACTCATCCTTCGTCAAACTGCTTGGGTCATATCCGGCGGCCACAACGCCCATTGTAGATGAAGGCAATCAGTAATTTAAGGAACGAGAAATGAGTAATGGGAAATGGGTAATGAGTGCAACGTGCCTGCGACTGCTTACTCATTACTCATTACTCATTTCTCATAACTAAGCAAGGAAAAACAACTATGGGAGGACAAACAATGATTATCATCATGAGCCATGGCGCGACCACAGCGCAAATTGCGAATGTGACGGCCCGCATCGAGCAGATGGGGTGTCAGGCGCACCTTTCCCAGGGGGAGGAGCGCACGATTATCGGCGTCATCGGCAACGGACGTCCGATTGACCGCGAGCAGATCGAACGGATGTCCGGCGTGGAGCGGACGGTGCCGGTGCTGCGGCCCTTCAAGCTCGCCAGCCGCGAGTTCCACCCGCAAGATACCGTGTTCCCCATCAACGGCGTCTCGGTGGGAGGCAAGCAGGTTGTGATGATGGCCGGCCCCTGCGCGGTGGAGAGCCGCGAGCAGTTGATGGAGACGGCGCACGCTGTCAAAGAAGCGGGGGCGCATGTGCTGCGCGGCGGCGCCTTCAAACCGCGCAGTTCGCCATACAGCTTCCAGGGCCTCGGCGAAGAGGGCCTGCGGATTATGGCCGAAGCGCGCCAGGTCACCGGATTGCCCATCATCACCGAAGTAATGTCCCCGGAGCAGGTGCCGCTGGTGACGACCTATGCCGACATCCTCCAAATCGGGACACGCAACATGCAGAACTTCGCCCTCCTGCACGCGGTCGGCGAATCGCAGCGCCCAGTGCTGCTCAAGCGCGGCATGATGTCCACGATGGAGGAATTGCTGATGGCGGCGGAGTACATCCTCTCGCACGGCAACCAGCGGGTGATGTTGTGCGAGCGCGGCATCCGCACCTTCGAGAACTACACGCGCAACACCCTCGACCTGAGCGCGGTGCCGATGCTCAAGCAGCTCAGCCACCTGCCCGTCATCGTGGATCCGAGCCACGGCACCGGCAAATGGGAGCTGGTGGAGCCAATGGCGCGCGCCGCCGTCGCCGCCGGGGCCGACGGTCTCATCATCGAAGTCCACCCGCGTCCCGAAGAAGCCACCTCCGATGGCGGCCAATCGCTCAAGCCCAAACGCTTCGCCGCGCTGATGGAATCGCTCAAGCTGATCGCGCAGGCTGTGGGGCGGACGATATAAGAAGCAAGAGGCAAGAAGCAAGAGGCAAGGGGCAAGAAGCAAGAAGCAAGAGGCAAGAATCTTGCATCCTGCGTCCTGCATCTTGCATCCTTGAAGTGAGGGCTACGTGAAAGAACTCAAAAACTTACAGATAGTTGTCGTGGGCCTGGGGCTGATGGGGGCGTCGTTGGGGGGCGCGCTGCGCGGGAAGTGCGCGCGCGTGGTCGGTGTGGCGCGGCGGGCGGACGTGGTCGAGATGGCGCTGGCGCGCGGATTCGTGGACGCGGGGACGACCGACCTGCTCGCGGGTGTGCGTGACGCGGACGTGGTGGTGCTTTCGACGCCGGTGCGCGTGATCGTGCAGCAGTTGGCCCAAATCGCGCCGCACTTGCGCCCCGGCTGCGTCGTGATGGATTTGGGCAGCACGAAGGCCGAGATCGTCGCGGCGATGGATCACATGCTGCCCGCGCACGTCCAGCCGCTCGGCGCGCATCCGATGTGCGGCAAAGAAACGTCCGGCATCGAAGTAGCCGAAGTCACGCTGTACCAGGGACGCACGTTCATCCTCACGCCGCTGGCGCGCACCACGCCGGAGACGCTCGCGCTGGGTGTTGCGCTGGCCGAGGCGGTCGGCGCGAAGCCGCTGGTGCTGGAAGCCGACCGGCAGGATTACCTCGTCGGCACCGTCAGCCACCTGCCGTATCTGCTGGCCTGCGCGCTCGTCGCCACAGCGGACGCGACCACGTCCAAAGACC
>Ga0116144_10001518_pt1 | contig 27538 bp, 24 predicted proteins | sample AD_UKC035_MetaG_FD_89746 | JGI IMG/M metagenome (GOLD analysis project Ga0116144, IMG submission 89746) | Active sludge microbial communities of municipal wastewater-treating anaerobic digesters from USA - AD_UKC035_MetaG | ecosystem: Engineered > Bioreactor > Anaerobic > Digestate | place: USA...
GCCGAACTCGAGGCCGCCGCGCAGGCGTGCCAGCGGCACGCGCCACGATGCGCCGACGAACGAGGACACGTCAGGCGAGAACTTGAGCTCGAGGTCCACGTCACCGGTGCCGACGGGGCCGCAGTCGGCCATCTGGTTGAAGTTGATCTTCGTGTACTTGGTGTCGAGCAGGCCGATGGCCGCGGTGAGGGTCAGCGGCTCAATCGGCTTCGCCGTGATCTCGATCTCCGCGCCGCGCGTCTCGGCATCGCCGACCGAGAAGCGCGTGAAGGTGCCGCTGTCGAGGTTGGTGCCGGTGCCCTGCAGGTCATCGATCTCGTTGAGGAACAGCGCGATGTTGGTGCGCAGGCGCCGATCGAACCATTCGGCCTTCGCGCCCACCTCGTACGCCAGGGTCGTCTCCGGCGCGATCGGCTGCATCGTGTACAGCACGAGGCCGGACTCGCGGCCGTCGAACGCTCCCGACTTGAAGCCCTTGCTGAGCGACGCATAGATCATCGCGTCGTCAGTGAGCTGGAAGTCAACCGCGGCGCGCGGGGTCACCGCCGACCAGGTCTGGTCGACGGTGCGCGACAGGTCGTCTGTCACCGCACCGGCGGGTGATCCTGCCGTGCACGGCCCCGCCGAATAGGCCTGCGAGCCATCGGGCGCCGCGCAGACCTGCTGTGCGGCGCCGGTGGCGTCGAACACGGCCGATCTGAAGTCCTTCGAGTCCTCCGTCCAGCGCAGGCCGGCGGTCAGATTGAGCCGGTCGGTCGCCGCCCAGGTCGCCGAAGCGAACAGCGCGATGCTGTCGGTATCGAGCGAGGTATCGAAGTAAGGGTTGGCGCCGAACGGCGCGAGAATGATGTTCTCGGTGCGCTGCCAGTTCGACTCGGTGAAGTAATAGGCACCGACGATGTAGTCCACGCGATCGCCGAACGCCGTACCCTGCAGCTGCAGCTCCTGGCTGAACTGATCCTGGGTCTGGTCCTGGAACAGGTGCAGGCAGGGCAGCGCGAGCCCGAAGCAGGTGTCCTGACCGTCGGCGTCGAGCAGCAGCGTGTTCTCCATCTCGCGCCAGGAAGTGATCGAGCGCACGGTCACATTGCCGACATCCCAACCGATGTTGAGGCTCGCGCCGCGCTGGTCGATGTCGTTCAGCGGGTCGAGCAGGTCGGAGCGCAGTGTGTGCACGTCCGTGTCGCCGTCGTACTGCTCATCCGGGTTCCATGGCCCGAGGTCGCCGGGCGGCTGCAGCAGCACGCCGGTGGCGTAGCCCGGGGTAGAACGCTCGCGCGTCTGGTCATACGAGAGCAGGATATCGAGCGCGTCGGTCGGCTGCCAGCGCAGCGCAGCGCGACCCGAAACCACGTCCTGGTCGTTGACGCGCGCGCCGTTGACGAGATTGCGGTCGTAGCCGTCACGCTGGCGCGACAGCAGGGCGACCTGGCCGGACACGGTATCCGAGAGGCCGCCCGAAACGCTCGCACGAGCATCGATACGACCGTAGTCGCCGCCGGTCAGCTCGGCCATGATGCGCGTGTCCTGCGAGGGCTTCACGCTGACCAGCTTGATCGCGCCGGCCGAGGTGTTGCGCCCGTACAGCGTGCCCTGCGGGCCGCGCAGAACCTCGATGCGCTCGACGTCGTAGAGATCGAACAGCGCACCGGTCTGGCGCGGGATGTAGACGTCGTCGATGTAGATGCCGACCGGCGGATCCGAGGTGAAGAAGCTCTCGTCTTCGCCCACGCCGCGCAACGCAGCGCGCGCGCCGCTGGAAAGGCCGGTATTGGTTTCCATCCAGAGATTCGGCACGACGTTGGAAACGTCACGCAGCGTCAGCACCTGGCGTGCATCGAGCGACGCCGGATCGAACGCGGTGACCGCGACGGGCACGCTCTGCATGCTCTGGCTGCGCCGCTGCGCGGTCACGGTGACCTCGGCGAGACCGCCCTCGTCCGTCGACTGCGCCCACGCCGCGAGCGGCGCGGCAAGACACAATGCGATGGCCGTGCCGATATACTTCGAATGGTTGACCGATGATTCCATACGCCCCTCCCGCAGGATTCCCCAAGGTTCCGTCACTCGTCCGAGTATCGGCAGCAGGCCGGGCAGGAGGCCATCAACTTGCGGTTTTTATAATCAACCCGAAGTTGTTGCGTCAGTAGGTGCTGCGCTCCACGATGCGCTTCAGTTCCTTCAGGAACCGGATCGAATCCGGCGAGCGGGTGCTGTTCTTGCGGAAGAACACCACGGTCGGGCGCGTCCACCGTTCGGCCTGTACGTCGATCGCGACGAGCTGGCCGGATTCCACTTCACGACGCACCGTTTCGGACGGCAGGATGAACAACGCATTGCACTGCATGACGAGATTGATGGCGAACGACACCGAATCGGTGCGGAACACCGGCGTCGGCGGATCGATTCCGGCCGCGCGAAAGCTCGCCTCCACGTCCTCGGACACGCGATCGTGGTCGGCGCCCGCGATCCACGGGAACTCGCACAGCTTCGCGAGCGGCACACTCACCTCGCCGGCGAGCGGATGACCGGCGCGGGCGTATACGCGGTATTGCTCGACCTTCAGGACGCGAAAGTCGATCAGCTTGTCGACCGCGTCGGTGGTCATGATGCTGACAACCACGTCGACCTTGCCGTGCATCAGGTGCGGCACCATGGCCTCGAATGTCCCCTCGAGCACGGTGACCGCCAGGGTCGGGTTCTGCGCGCGCACCGCGAGCACCGCCTCGACGACGATCTTGGTGGCCGCCGCCGCCCCCGTGCCGACCACCAGCTGGTTGGTGCCGGCACCGAGCAGCGTGTCGAGCGAGCGGCGCAGGCTGCGCGCCTCGGCATCGATGTTGCGGGCATAGCCTGCGATCTGCTCGGCGAACAGCGTGGGCTTCACCGAGCGCGTGTCGCGATCGAACAGGCGCACGCCGAGCTGCTCCTCGAAGCGCCGGATGCTCTTGCTGAGCGCCTGCGGCGTGATGCCGCATGACTCAGCCGCGCGCCAGTAGCTCTTCGTCTCCATCAGCGCCAGAAAATGGCGCAGCTGTCTCATTTCCATCGGCTGCCAGGTCCGCTCGGCTCAAGGGCATCGGCTACATGCTGGCAGCCGTCGGGCTGTTCGCGGTGGTCGACGTCACGCTGAAGGTGCTCGTGCAGTGGTACCCGCCGCTGCAGGTGAGCTTCCTGAGAGCGGCCACGTCGCTGCCAGTCGTACTGCTGCCGCTGCTGTTCAATCGGCGCTGGGGCGAGCTTCGCACGTCGCGGCCCGGATTTCACCTGCTGCGCGGACTGCTCGGCGTCGGCTCGCTGCTCGCCTACGTGCTGGCATTGCGCTACCTCAGCCTGTCCAACATGTACGCGATCTTCCTGTCCGCGCCGCTGATGATCGCCGCGCTGTCCATCGTGCTGCTGAAGGAACGCGTCGACTGGCACCGCTGGTTCGGCATCGGCGCGGGTCTCCTCGGTGTGGTGATCATCCTGCGACCGGGCGCGGGCATGATCGGCCTGGGCGGTCTCGCCGCCCTGCTCGCGGCCTTGTGCTATGCGCTGAACGCGATCTCGATGCGCGCACTCGGACGCACCGACACCACGGTGTCGATGGTATGGTGGTACCTGGTGGTGATGGCGATCGTCACCGGCTTGCTGGCGATACCCGGCTGGGTCGCGCTCGAGCTCGGGCATGCGGCCTGGATCGTCGCACTCGGCGTCGTCGGCGCGGCCGCACAGCATGCGCTCACCGAAGCTTTCCGCTGCGCGCCGCCCTCGGCGGTCGCGCCTTTCGAGTACACGGCGCTGCTGTGGGGCATCGGCTTCGACTTGGCGCTGTGGGGCGTGCTGCCCTCGTCGCTCGTGCTCGCCGGCGGCGCGGTCGTCATCGGCGGCGGGCTGTATGTCATCCACTGCGAACGAAAGGTGAAATCATGAGCCGTACCGGACCTGTCAAGCGCGTCACGATCTGGGTGCGGGACATCGAGCGCTCGCTCGCGCTTTACCGCGACTTGCTCGGCCTCGAGGTCATCGAGGACAAGACACTCGCCGGCCCGGCGATCGCCGGCATGGTCGGCTACCAGGATGCGACGATGCGCATGGTGCACCTCGCGCCGCCGGGCGCCGAGTACGGCTGGGTGGGCCTCTACGCACTGATCGACGCCAGACCGCCGACCGAACCCGTGCCGGCGCCGCGCGAGGATCGCCTGTCGCCCGGCCAGGCGGCGGTCGTGCTGACGACCGACCAGATCGATGCGATCGCGCGCGATCTCGACGCGCAAGGATACCGGTTCCTGCTACGCCCGCAGGGCTACGTGAAGCCCACCGACAGCCCGAAGATGCCCGCCGGCCGCTACACCGAGATGATCTTCTTCGACCCCGACGGCATACCGGTCAGCATCATGGGTTACGAGCCGCTCTGAGGCCCTTCCACGCGAGATAAATCGCCGCCGCGAATGCGAGGTAAGTCCCGAGGCCAAGCGACACCGCCTTGCGGAACTCCGCGGCGAATTCCTCGGCGCCCTGCGGCACTGCGGGGACTTTCGCGTACGCGACGATCAGCACCAGCAGCATCAGCGCAAGGGGCGCCGCCATGCCGTAGCGGGCGCGCGGATTCGGCCAGACCTGCGGCAGCACCACGGCGAGCAGCGCCGCAATACACAGCAAGCCGTAAAAGCCGGTGCTGCCGCCGCCCAGCGCCGCCGCCGCGCCGCTGTTCAGGAACTTGAGCCCCTGCCAGAAGGTCACCGAGTTCCTGCCCATGAAGCCGAGGTCAACCGACACGGCGGCGAGGAAGAACCAGCCGATGATCAGCGCCACGAAGGCCGCCAGCACCGGGTAGCCGATACGCTGTGCGTACTGCTGGAACGCCGGCAGGCCTTTCGCCTGCAGTTCGGCCGCCAGGCGCTTCGCCGATTCCTGCGCGGCGCCGAGCGCCTGCGCGGCCTGCTCGCCAGCGACGCCCGATGCGCTCACGCTGCGCAGTGCCATGAGCCGCCCCTGCTCGTCGAATTCCGCCTCGACCCCCATGTTCACTTTGGGCGCGTACTCCGACTTCCACACGCCCTCGAGTCGAAAGGCGTACTGGTTACCGTCGACGAACACGAGTCCCTCACCGGCGCTCGTGTCGCGGAGCACCCGACCCCGTTTGATCGTGCTCATTCACTTGTCCTTGAGTTTCTTGAACAGACCGATGACCTGGCTCGCGACATCCTGCGCCGCGGCAGCCCCGTCGGCCGGGTTCGTGGCCGTGCCGGCGAACGTGCCCGCCGTGAGGTTCTGGAAGTTGAGACTGTTCTCCCTGACCGTGCGCACCTGCTGGCCGGGCAGGATCTCGAGTTCGTCGATCACGACGTCATAGCCCCAGGCGTTGCCGATCGGCGGCTTCGCCTCGTAGCGGATCAGGTTGAAGGTCGCGTTGCGGCTCTGGCCGGGTGCCAGCGCGAACTGCGTGTCGGCACTGCGTCCGTCCACATAGCCGATGCCCTTGACGCTGGTGTCGTGCGTGCCGGCCCGGCCGCGGTAGTAGGTGTTGCCGAAGTTGTCGATGCCCGCACTCGAACCGGAGTGGTAGCCGAGGATGATCGGCCGGTCGCTGACATTGCGGAAGCGAATGTTGAGCGCGACGGAATGATGCCGCACGCCGCTGCCCATCGCGGCGGAGGTGAGTTGGACGACTTCGGCGATGAACGGGCCCGCGTTGTAACAGCGTGTGGATCCCGCGCACGGGTCGGCGGCGATCGCAGCCGGCGTGGCGGCTGCCGGCGCCGCTGGTGCCGACCTACCCGTGGCCGCCGCATTTGCGCCCACCGGGGCCGCGCTCGCTGCCCCTTCGGCGAGCTGCGAAAAATGCACCGAGTGCTCGGAGCCGAGCCGGAACTGGTCCGGGGTCACCGCGTTGATTTCGCGGATCGCCAGATCGAGCTCGTAGCTCACGCCGACGATCGCTTTGCCCGGGTCCCAGACCAGCTCGAAGCGCGTATCGCTCGCCTCGCCCGGCTGCAGGGTGAACTTGGGATCGAAGCTGCTGCCGGACACAAGGCCGATGCCGCGCACGGCCTGCGCGTTCGCCACGACATAGCGATTGCCCTGCTCGTCCATCGCGATTCCGGAGTCCCCCACGTAACCGAGCGTGAGCGGCTTGTCGGTCCGGTTGCGGAAGTTCACGGTTGCGGTCAGCACGCGGTAGCGCCCGCTCTTGCTGACCCGGAAGTTCGTGACGTCCGCGACGAAGCTGCGCGTCGCGACACAGTGGCTGCGGCCGGCACAGTCGTCCGCCGCTGGTACCGCCAGCGGCAGCGCAGCGAGCGCGATAAGGGCGAGCAAGGCTTTCATGTCGATGGCTCCTTCAGTTTGCGGGCGCGGCGGTGGCCGCCGCCCACGCCGTGTCGGTCAGTGTCAGATCGAGTGAACCGGCGCGCACGTCGCCCGAGCCAAAGCTGAGCGAGTTGCCGTACGGGTCGATCCTGAGCGTAAGGCCGGGGCCGAGAGCCGGATCGCTCGTACCCCAGCTGAGTTGCGGCGTGCTGCCCCCGCTCACCGCCGTCGCGGGACCGAAGCGCGCGATCGCAGCACTGCGCGCCTGCTCGTAGTCGAAGCGCGGCAGCACGCCCTGGATACGCACCTGGCGCACGATGCCGTCCTTGTCGTAGAAGGCGCGCAGGCAGACATCGCCCGGCACCGGCTCGCGGTCTCGGCTGGACGGCACATAGATGCATTCCATCAGGTCGATCTCGATCGAGCCGGTGAAGCGCGGATCGCTGTCCGAGCGCGGCCCGCGCGGCCTGCGAACCGGCTTGCGGTACAGGCGTGTTACCGCCGCTTCCAGCTGGTCGGCGGTGACGCCGACGCGCAATCCCCCGGCGTCGACGGCGAGCGGATCGAACGAGACGGGCGGCGCGGCCGGGGTTGCCGTGAAGTCGGGTGTCGCGAGCACGCTGCCGTCGCCGTCGAGCACCTGCGCCGAAATCAGTTCGGCGCGCACCACGTACTGACCGCTCACGGCGCCGGCTGGATCGCCGTCACCGACGATGCGGAACCTGACCGGCGTCATGACCGAGCGATTGCCATCGCGCATGATTCGCCGGTCGAACTCGCGCGCCTCCTCCTTCGGCATGCGGATCGCGCGTGCCTGCGCCGCGTTCGCGAACACCACGCGGTACTCCTGCCGATTGAAGTAGACAGGCATGTACGAACCGGGCTCGAAGATCGCGACCGAGAACTCGCCGCGGTCGTGGTCGTAGTCGCTGATCGAGTTCTGGATGTCGGTCTCGAACACGATCTGGTCGCTCGCGGTGTCGAACACCGCGCGCTGACGCGCGATCTCCTGCTTCAGTACGTCGGGCCGGTCGAAGCCCGAGGCCTGTCCGACGACGCGGGACGCGGCCGCATGACGATCGAAGTCGAATGCCTTGCCCGCGAGCTTGTGATAGGTGAGCGCGAGCTGCTCGGGATCGAGATCCCGCTCTGCGGCGAGAGCGAGCGGCGCGAACAGCAGGAGCACGCCGGCTTTCAGAATTGAACGGCTGCTGATCATGGCTTCGGCTCCGGTGCTTCATACTTGCGCAGCGGCCCGCGCGGGCCACTGGAGAACACGAGGATTGGCTGCACACCCTGCGACTCGATGCGCAGCTGCAGATCGCCGGCCAGGGTCGCCGCGGTCAGTGCGCCATCGACCTTCGCCGTGTCGAGGCGCGTGGTCGCCGTGTAGATCTCGTTGTCCTTCAGCACGAAGCGGTGCACGCCATTCAGGAACGCGAGCACCTGCGCATCGGTCGGCGAGGCCGGATCGATCATCCAAACCTCACCGCGCGACGCCGGCAGGCTCGCGGCCGAGGGGTTGGCGGCATCGCCCGGTGCGCCACCGCCGCAGGCCACCAGTGCGAGCAGCAGCGCCACCGGCGCCAGGCGCAGGCCCGGGCACTGCACGCTCATGACTTGCACCGGATTTCTACGACATCCTTGCTGCAGCGGGTGTCGCCGGTGAACTGGCCTGCTCCGCTCTGTGTGCACACACCCTGCAGCATGCTGCGACCGATGCTGAACCTGTCCGGGTTCCTGAGCTCGGCGCCCATCTCCTCGTCGTCGAGGTCGCTGCAGGTCATCAGGATCGGCGGCAGTTCGATCCACCGCCCCTGGTCGCAGGCCGCGAGCGCGCCGCATGCGATCAGCAGAGTCAGGTTGTTCTTCATGGGCTGGCCCCCTGTGCCATGGCTTGCCGGACAGGGGTGAGACGCAGGCCCCTCGCATCTGTCAGGCTACCGCCCGGTAATCCTGACGAACGCGCACCATGTTGCGTCCTTACCGGCATGCGGATATTTCACGCCGACTCCGGTAGGCTGTACCGGGGGATAGCTTGGACAAGTTGGAGTTCATCCGGGCTTGCCGCGAAGGCGGCGCTGCGCTCGAGCGGGCGCTGGCCGCGCTCGACCGCGAGCTGTTCACCAGGCTCTACCGCGAATGCCGCCGCGCAGTGCGCGACTCCGCAGCCGCACGCGACCTCGTCCAGGACACCTTCATCAAGGTGTGGCAGCGCTGCGCCACGTTCCAGGGCGACTCGGAACTGTGGCCCTGGATGCGCACCATCCTGCGCCGCACGATGCTCGACGCGTTCCGCAGGGCCGAAACCCAAGTCTCGCTCGACGATACGGTCGCGAGCCGCGAAATCGAAGCGCGGATTGCCGAATTGTCGGTCGCACGGGCCGATGCACCTCCCGACGCGGCGCACGCGCGCCAGCTCGCCGAGACCTTCCAGCGCTGCTGGACGAGGTTCGAGCAGGACTGCCCTGCGCACGCGGCCGTGATCGTATGGATCAGCGAAGACGGGCTCGACAATGCCGCCGTCGCGCAGCTGCTCGGCCGCACGCCAGGCGCGACCCGTGAATACATCTCGCAGTGCCGCAAGAAACTGCGCGTGTACCTGGCCGACTGGTTCGAGCTGGCCTTTGGAGCGCCGTCGCCGTGACTGACGACCCGACACTCGACGTCTGGTTCGATGCGCTCGCGGGCCGCGGCACCGTCGGCGGCGCCGCCGCCAACGAGGCGCGCGCGCTGCGCGAGGCGCTCCGGGCGCGACCCGCCATCGATGAACTGGGCCTGCAGCGCGAGCTGGCTACGAGCGATGCAGACCGCGGCGCCCAACTGCTCGGGAAGGCGCGCGGCGACCCGATCCTCGGCCCGATACTTGCGCGCGGCCGCGGTCGCCTGAACATTGCGCGCCGCGCTTGGGGCGGGCTGCTCGCTGCCGGTCTTGCCGGCATCTCGATCGCACTCGTATGGACGCTGCGGCCGGCAACCGAAGTGCCCGTGTATCGCGAGGCGCCCGACCAGGTTCACCGCATGGTCGCCGCCGATCCGCGTGCGCTGCGCGACGAAATCGCGCGAGCACTGCGCGCCGCCGGCATCGAGGTCGTCATCTATGAGCGCTTCGGCCGCGAGGGACTCGACGCCGAGCTGCCACGACCCGTCACGGGGCCGGTGCGCAGCATCCTCGTGCTCTATCGCATCCCGGAGCCCGCCGACGGCGTGCTGCGCATCGAAATCGAATCGGGATCTTCGCCATGATGGTGCGGCGCGGCCTTGCGGCGTTCCTGCTGGTGGCACTAGTGATCGCCGGGCGCAGCGCCGCGGCGCTCGAGTTGCCCTCGATCTGCACACAGCAGACCCCACCCGACAACGCTAGCGTACCGATCGCAGAGTTGCGCGCGCAGGTGGACGCGATCGGCGAGAGCGAGCCGATGCAGGCGGTAGCCATCCTCTGCGCGACGATTCCGCGCGTGGCGCGCGAGTACGGCGACGACTCGCTCGAATTCGCCTGGTGGGTGCAGACGCTTGCCACGCCGCTGATCGCCTACCGGGACGAATTCACCGAAGCGATTCCGCTGCTCGAATACGCGCGCCCGATCATCGAGCGCGAGCTTGGCACTCAAAGTGCGCAGATCGCCGAGATCCATGTCGCGTATGCCTGGATCGCGTTTCGCCAGGGCCGGATCGCAGAGGCCGGCACCCAATGGGACGCGGCGCTGCAGATCCGCGAGCAGGTGCCCGGCGCGAAGCAGATCGAACTGCAGAAGGCACTGGTGGGTCTCGCGCAAGTGCGTCTGTCGCAGCGCCGATTCGCGGACGCGCGCGCGCTGCTCGAGCGTGCGCAACGCATACTCACTGCCAACGGCGAGACCACGAGCGAAGCGGCGGGTGCGATCGAGAACGTCCTGACCAACATAGCGCTGCGCGAGGAGGATTATCCGCGCGCACGCCGGCACGCCGAAGCGCAACTCGCGATCGAGTTGCAGCTGCGTGCCGAGCGCGGCCCAGCCCAGCCGGTGACCGCCTGGCTGCTCTATGGACAGGTGCTCGAGAAGCTCGATGAATATGAACAGGCCGAGCACGCGATGCGTGAAGCCGTACGGCTCGCCGAAGCGACCGACGGCCCACTGCAGCGGCATTATCTGCGGGCACTGACCGGTCTCAGTGTGCTGCTGAACGCTCGGGGCAAGCCGCAGGAAGCGCTGCCCTTCGCCCGGCGTGCGGTCGAGGTGGGCACGCAGCAGCTCGGCGCCGATGCGCCGAATCTTGTAAGCGTGCTGCTGGGCCTCGCGGAGATCCAGCGCGTGCTCGGCGACCTGCCCGCTTCGCGTGCACTTTACGATCAGGCGGGCGGGATCATCGCCACGCATACCGCCGACGTCGAACGCCAGGTGCGCGTCAGTTACCACCGGGGCCTCGGCCTGCTGCTGCAGCTGCTCGGCGCAACCACTGAGGCGCGTGCCGCCCTCACCCGCGGCCTCGAGATGGCCGGCGACGGCGCCGAGATGGCAACGGAACGAGCCAATGTGCTGCTGCTGCTCGCACGTCTCAACGCCGCCGGCGATCCATCGCTCGCTCGCGAGCAGCTTGGCGAGGCGCTCGCACTGTACGCTGCTCGCCTGCCCGCCGGGCACCCGACGCTGCTGCGGGTCGTCAATGAACTGTGCGCGATCGACGTGCGCACGACACCCGCCGTCGCTCCGAACTGCATCGAGGCACAGCGACGGCTCGAGGCCGCGCGTGAAGTCGAACCGGCCCTTCGCCATTCCGTGTACGCCAACGGGAGTGCCCTCGAGGAGGCGCACGGCAACGGTGGCGGTGCATATTCGCTCGCGGTACGGGCGCTCGCCGCGGCCGCGACGCTCGGCACACCGGATCCTGAATGGCAGGCTCAGTACCGGCTGGCGCGCCTGCTGCACCAGCGCGGCGACCACGCACTCGCGATCTTCTTCGGCAAGCAGTCGATCGGCCGCGTCGAGGCGCTGCGAGCCGGCTTCAACGATGCCGATCGCTCCCTGCACAGTGGCTTCCTGCGCGACAAGGTCGGTGTCTACCGCGCCGTGGCTGATTGGCTGATGGAGAGCGGACGGATGGAGGAAGGCCTCCAGGTGCTCGACCTGCTGAAGGCCGAAGAGCTGAGCGATTTCGTGCCGCGCGCGGGCCCGGCGACGCGGCCCGGACCAGGCATTGCGCTGACCGCTGCCGAGCAGCAACTCTGGGCGAGCTACCTCGCCACGTTGCGCGCCGATTCGCGGGCCGGCGCCGAGATCGATACGCTCACCCGCCGCCGCGAAGCCGGGCGCATCAGCCCGGACGAACGACGCCGGCTCGACCAGTTGCTCGCGAGCCAGCCTGGCGAAGAAGCCGCGCGAGCGAGGCGTATCGATGCATTCATCGGTGGCGCCTCGCGCACGGCTGCGCCGCTTCCCGGCCGGATCATTTCCACCGACCGCCTTGCACGGGAAGTCGAGCGCTTCGGCAATGACAGCGCCATCGGTGTCTACCTGCTGACCGATCAGCACCTGCGGATACTGGTGGCCACGCGCGAGGGCCAGGCCGAGCACCGCATCGACATCGAAGCGACGGCGCTGCGCCGCGAGATCGGCGACCTGCTCGACGCGATCGGCCGGCGCGAAGATGTGCACCTGCGCTCACGGGCACTGTACGACATCCTGGTGCGCCCGCTCGCCGAGGCCGCCGCCCGTGCGGGCGCGCAACGGATCGTTTTCTGGCCTGACGACGCGCTGCGCTATGTGCCGTTCGCGGCGCTCAGCGACGGCGAGCATTACCTGGTCGAGCGCTACGCGATCCAGTTGTACGCCGACGCGGCCAGTCGCGCGGCCGATGCGCCGACCGCCGGGCGCGAGCCCGTGCTCGCGGTCCGCGGGCTCGGCGTCACGCAGGCTGTTGCGGGCTACCGTGCATTACCGGCCGTCGCCGACGAGCTGTGCTACATCGTTCGCGGGCCAATCACCGGGCTCGCCTCGCCCGGCGAGGCCTGCGATGCGCCGACACCCGGCGAGGGACCCTCGACGGGGCGCGGCGCGTTGCCGGGTGAGGGCTACGCCGACGCGGCGTTCACCGAGGCGCGGCTCGACTCGCTGCTCGCAGCGCCGCGCGATTTCTCGGTGCTGCATCTCGGCACGCATTTCAACCTGCGACCCGGCAATGCGATGCGCTCCTACCTGCTGCTCGGCGATGGCGGGCAGCTCACGCTCGACAAGATCGGCGCGCTCGACTTCTCGGGGATAGCGCTCACTACGCTATCGGGCTGCCAGACCGGCATGGGCGGCGCGGTCACCGCCGACGGCCGCGAGATCGAGGGACTCAGTTCGATCGTCCAGCGGCGCGGCGCGCGCAGCGTGATCGCAAGTCTGTGGCGAGTCGAGGACCACAGCACCGCGAGCCTGATGCGCAAGATGTACGAGGAGATGTCGACATTGCGCACCCGCGACGGCGGCACCGCCCGCGCGCTGCAGCTTGCGCAGCTGTCCCTGCTGGATCGACACCCCTACTACTGGGCGGGCTTCCTGCTGACGAGCCAGTGAGGCGCGGCACACGGCCCTGACCCTGCGCGCCAGGCGCCGAGCCCTAAGCTTTCCTGATCTTCAGCGCCTGGCCCATCACGCGCACCTTGCGCAGCTCGCGCAGGATCTCCTTCGGCATGCCTGCCGGCAGGTCGACGAAGCTGTGCTCGCCGCGGATGTCGACGCGTCCGATGTGCTTGCCCGCGAGCCCCGCCTCGCTTGCGATGGCGCCGACGATGTTGGCCGGCCTCACGCCGTGCGCGCGGCCCACCTCGACGCGGTAGGTTTCCATCTCGAGGTCCACGGCGCGCCCGGCTTCGCGCCGCGGACGCCGCTCCGCCTCGCCCCGCGGACGCCGCTCCGGCTCGCGCCGGGAGCGCGGTTCGCGCGGCGGCGGAGGGGTACGCGGCTTCGGCTCCGCCGGCAACAGCAGCGGCGTCTCGCCCTGGACGATCGCGGCGAGTGCAGCGGCGACATCGAGATCGGTGACGCCCTGCTCTCGCGCCACTTCCGCGACCATCGCGTGGAACGCGCTGCCCGCGCCCGACTCGAGCGCCGCCTTGATGCGCTGCTTGAAGCGCGCGACCCGTTGCAGGTTCACGTCTTCGACCGACGGCAACTCCATCGGCTCGATCGTCTGGCGGGTCGCGCGCTCGATCGCACGCAGCAGGTTGCGCTCGCGCGGCGCGATGAACAGGATCGCCTCGCCGCTGCGCCCCGCCCGGCCAGTGCGGCCAATGCGATGCACGTAGGACTCCGGGTCCGTCGGCACGTCGAAGTTGACCACATGGCCGATGCGCTCGACGTCGAGGCCGCGCGCCGCCACGTCGGTCGCCACGACGATGTCGAGTTCGCCGGATTTCAGTTGCGCGACGATGCGCTCGCGCTGCGGCTGCGGCACATCGCCGTTCAGGGCGGCGGCGGCGAAGCCGCGCGCCTCGAGACGCTCGGCGAGTTCCACAGTGGCCTGCTTGGTGCGGGCAAAGACCAGCATGCCGTCGAACTCCTCGACCTCCAGTATGCGGGTCAGGGCGTCGAGCTTGTGCAGGCCGCTCACGATCCAGTAGCGCTGGCGGATATTGGCCGCGGTCTGCGTCCTGCCGCGGATCGTCACCTCGACCGGCGAGCGCAGGTGCTTCTGCGCAATGCGCCGGATCGGTGCCGGCATGGTCGCCGAGAACAGCGCCACCTGCCGCGTCGCGGGGGTCTCTCCGAGGATCCATTCCACGTCGTCGATGAACCCCATGCGCAGCATTTCGTCGGCCTCGTCGAGCACCAGCGCGCGCAGGCCATCGAGCGCGAGCGTGCCGCGCTTCATGTGATCCATCACGCGCCCGGGCGTACCGACGATCACGTGCGTGCCGCGCTTCAGCGCATGCAGCTGCGGTCCGTAGCCCTGGCCGCCATAGATCGGCATGACGTGGAACCCGGGCATGTGCGCGGCGTAGCGCTGAAACGCCTCGGCCACCTGGATCGCGAGCTCGCGTGTCGGCGCCAGCACCAGGACCTGGGGCTTGCGCTGCGCGAGGTCCAGGCCCGACAGCAGCGGCAACGCAAACGCCGCGGTCTTGCCGGTACCGGTCTGCGCCTGTCCGACCATATCGCTACCCGCCAGCAGCACCGGAATCGTCGCGGCCTGGATCGGCGACGGCGATTCATAGCCGACATCCGCAAGCGCCGCGAGCACCGGCCCGGATAGCCCGAGTTCGCGAAAAGTCGTCACGGTGCGATCGGCACGCCGATCCAGCGCGCATGCAGGACGAGGACGAACAGCAGATACGCGCCCAGGCCCAGCACCACGGCGATGAGGTCGTTCCAGCGGCCGGGTGGCGCCGAGGGAATCACCCGCTGCACGCGGTGCTTGAACGAGATGCGATCGACGACCGCCCAGGCGAGAAATGCGCCGAACAGCACGACGTCGGCCAGCGTGCCGTTGGCGAGCAGGTGCGCGAGCGCCCACAGCTTGACCGCGGCCAGCATCGGATGCTTCAACTTCGCCTTGATTCGCCCCGGCAGGTAGGCCGCAAACAGCAGCGGGAACACCGGCAGCATCAGGAGCGCGACGACACTGCGCAGCCAAGCTGGCGGCTGATACAGGACGAGCGGCTCCTGGCGGGCGAGGCCGTAGCCCCAGATGATCAGTGCAAGCCCGACGAGCGAGAGAATCGAGTAGAACGCGCGCCAGCCGAGGCCATACCTCGTGGCAAGATATTCACGCCCGGTCGGCGAGAAGATGGCGACGGAATGAGTGCCAAAGAATACGATTACACCGATCACGAGCCACATCATGTCCATACCCTCCCCTGCTGACGCGCATCCTACTCCGGAATCGGCGGCCTGCGAGCGCAACAAGCAGCCGATCCTCGACCTGCTGCGCACGGCCTTCGCAAGGCAGCGGCGCGTGCTCGAGATCGGCAGCGGAACCGGCCAGCACGCGGTGTTCTTCGCCCGCGAAATGCCTCATCTCGAATGGCTGCCGAGCGATCGCGCCGAATGGCTGCCCGGGCTGCGCGCGCGGATCGCGCAGCATGGCCCGCCCAACCTGGCCCCGCCCGTCGAGCTCGACGTCACGATGCCGGCTTGGCCCGTCACCGGTGTCGACGCCGTCTTCTCGGCCAACACGCTGCACATCATGGGCCCGCGCGAAGTCGAGGCCTTCTTCGCGGGAGTCAGCCGCCTGTTCGCCGCCGGGGCCGCTGCGGCACCTCCCCCGCACACCCTCGCCGTGTACGGCCCTTTCAGGTACCGGGGCGCCTTCACCTCGGCCAGCAACGCGGAGTTCGACGCGTTCCTGCGCGCCCGCGATCCGGCGAGCGGCATTCGCGATTTCGAGGTGGTGAACGAGCTTGCCGCGGCGCAGGGTCTCGCGCTGTGCGCCGATCACGCCATGCCGGCGAACAATCAGTTGCTCGTCTGGTGCAATTCCTGACGACGGCGCTTGGCACGTCGCGCCGCCATGTTGAGGCCCTCGACGAAAGCCGAGAACGCCATCGCGGCGTACACGTAGCCGCGCGGCACGTGCACGCCGAAGCCGTCGGCGATCAGTGTCGTGCCGATCATGAGGAGGAAGCCGAGCGCCAGCATCACGATGGTCGGGTTGGCGTGGATGAAATTCGCGAGCGGCTCGGCCGCGAGCAGCATCGCGATGACCGCGACGATCACCGCGATCACCATGATCGGAATGTGCTCGGTCATGCCCACCGCGGTGATGATGCTGTCGAGCGAGAAGACGAGGTCGAGCATCAGGATCTGCGCGATGGCGGAGGCGAAGCCGAGGGTCGCCTGCTTGCCGACGAGGACGTGCGGCGCGGCGTCCGGATCGACGCTCTGGTGGATCTCGGTCGTCGCCTTCCAGACGAGGAACAGGCCGCCCGCGATCAGGATGATGTCGCGCCACGAGAAGCCATTGCCGAAAAGCTCGATCACCGGTTCCGTGAGCCGCACGATGAGCGCGATCGTGCCGAGCAGCAGGAGGCGCAGCACCAGCGCGACGCCGATGCCGATGCGCCGCGCGGAGGCGCGCTGGTGCTCCGGGAGCTTGTTGGTGAGGATCGAGATGAAGATCAGGTTGTCGATGCCGAGCACCACCTCCATCGCGATGAGGGTGGCGAGCGCTGCCCAGGCAGCGGGTTGAGTGGCGAGATCGAGCAACTGTTCCATGGCGGCCAGAATATCAGGGTGCAGGTTCGAGGCGCACATCCCGCAAGTCGAACTCCGCCCCCCTGTAGCCCGGCGACAGGAAGATCACCACCCGCGTGATGTGCGACAGCCCGAGCGGGCGGCCCCGGGGCCCCTGCTCGATCTCCGCCAGCGGAATGCGCCAGCGCAGCGCTGCGCCGGGCGGCAGGACCCGCTCGCGATTGAAGCGATCCTCGTAGTCGGTGTCCCGCGGCAGGTCATCGATGCGCACGTTCAGCGACAACGCGCGCGAGCCGGGATTGGCGACGGACACGATCAGCGCATCGAACCCGCGCCAGTCCGGCGGCGGCTCGCGGATGACGATGCCTGCATAGGAATCGGTCCCGGCGACGAACCGCACGCCCTGGCCATCGGGAAGCTTGCTGAAGGTACCGGTCCGCGGCGACTCGATGAACACGTCCCAGGTCGCGCGGCGGGGATCCCAGATGACATGCGGTGCGTCAGCACGCTGCGCATACGCCCAGCCGATCCGTGCGAGCGGCAGGAGGCCAGCCAGCAGCGCCAGCGCCGCGACCAGGTGCAAGGCCGGCAGGCGCCGCGTGGCCGCGAACCACAGTGTCACGCCGACCGCGCCGCCAAGCAGGTCCCGGCCGAAGTCGCCGAAGGTCGCATCGCCCACGCCAAAACGCCCCTGGGCGAGTTCCGTGCCGGCCGCAAGCAGCACGATCATCGCCGCGATTACGGCGAGGCGGGCGCCACGCGGCCGCAGGATCACGCACAGCAGAGCCGTGATCACCGCAAACACCAGCACGTGCCCGGCATCGTGCACGCCACCCATCCAGGCGGTCGACGGCAGCGCCGGCGGGTACACGATCAGCGCGAGCAACAGGGCGATGGCGCAGGCGGCGATGACGCGCATGGGGCACCGAGTATGCAATAAACTCGCGCCATGCAACGCGTCACCATATCCCTCGACGACGAGCTCGCCGCCAGCTTCGACCGGCTGATCGCCGGGCGTGGCTACGAGAACCGCAGCGAAGCCGTGCGCGACCTGATCCGCCAGCAGCTCGACCGCGAGGCGCAGGACCACGCGCCCCACGGCCACTGCGTCGCGAGTCTCTCTTATGTCTACAACCACCATGCGCGCGATCTCGCCGAACGGATCGCCGAGCGCCAGCACGCGCATCACGACCTGGTCGTCGCGACCATGCACGTGCATCTCGACCACGAGAACTGCCTCGAGACGGCAGTGTTGCAGGGACCCGTGGCCGCCGTGCGCGAGCTCGCCGGCAGCTTGACGGCCGAGCCCGGCGTGCGTCACGGCAGCCTGAACCTCGTGGCCGTGGAGCAGGCCGAGCACCATGCCCACGGCGGGCGCACCCACCGGCACATGAAGCCTAGGTACTGACCGTAACCACATTGTATGACGATTGTTGATTTTGTCATACTCGGTCCACCATGGAATCTCTACCAGCCTCCTTCGGCGGCCTCGCCGTCGTCGCCTTCCTGCTCGGCCTGAAGCACGGCTTCGACGCCGATCACCTCGCCACCATCGACGGACTGACCCGCGTGAACACCGGCGCCGGCCGGCCGTTCGCGCGCTACTGCGGCGCGCTGTTCTCGCTCGGCCACGGCATCGTCGTCATCGCGATCGCGCTGCTCGTGAGCACGGCAGTGGCGCACTGGCAGACGCCCGACTGGCTGCAGACGACCGGGGTTGCGATCTCCATCTTCTTCCTGACCTTGCTCGGCATCCTCAATCTGCACGCCGTCTGGCGCGCGGCGCCCGATGAGGTGGTCACACCCGTGGGAATCAAGGGCCGTTTCCTCGGCGCGCTCGGGCGCGCGAAGAACCCGTTCATCGTCGCACTCGTCGGCGCCCTCTTCGCGCTGTCGTTCGACACGATCAGCCAGGCGGCCTTCTTTGCACTCGCCGCCGGACAGTACGGTGGCGCGATCTACGCCGTCTCGCTCGGCGTCCTGTTCGTGCTCGGCATGCTGGTCACCGACGGAGTCAACGGGCTGTGGATCTCGCGCCTGATCCTGCGCGCCGATGAAACCGCGCGCATCGCCTCGCGGGTGATGAGCCTTGCGGTCGCCTGCGTCAGCCTGCTGGTCGCCGGCTTCAGCGCGACAAAGCTCCTGCTGCCGCGCATCGACAGCTGGGCGGAGGGCAAGGAGCTCGTATTCGGCGCGGTCGTGGTCGCCGTGGTGCTGGCGGGCTTCCTGTGGGGCCGCTCGGTCGCCGGCGCCCGCGCCGCGCGCATGCCGCGCGGCGGCGGCGCCGTCGCGGCGGTCGTGGCCGTGGCGCTCACGGCGCTGATCGGTGTCGAGGCCCGCGCCGGCGGCATCACCGGCGCCGGTCTCGAGGAAGTCACCGTGCGCGCCAACCGCCTGCCCCTCACCGGCCGGCCACGCTCGGCGAGCGAAGGCACGGTGCTCGGCGAACAGCTCGAGTACCGGCCGTTGCTGCGGGTGGGCGAGCTGCTCGAGACGGTGCCCGGCCTGATCGTCACGCAGCACACCGGCGACGGCAAGGCGAACCAGTACTTCCTGCGCGGCTTCAATCTCGATCACGGCACCGATTTCACGACGCGGGTCGAGGGCATGCCGGTGAACATGCCGACGCACGGCCACGGCCAGGGCTACATGGACGCGAACTTCGTGATCCCGGAGCTCGTCGATCGCATCGTCTACCGCAAGGGCACCTACTACGCCGATCTCGGCAACTTCTCGGCAGTCGGCGCCGCCGAACTGCACTATGTCGATGCCGTGCGGCCGTTCGTGGCCGCGAGTGCCGGCGAGGACGGCTATCTGCGCGCCCTCGCGGGCGGCTCGATGCCGCTTGCCGGCGGCTCGCTGCTTGCGGGCTTCGAATACGATCGTACCGACGGCCCGTGGGTACTGCCCGAGGACCTGACCAAGGTGAACGGCGTGCTGCGCTGGTCGCGCAGCAGCGAAACCTCCGGTCTCGCGCTCGACCTCATGGCCTCCGACGGCGAATGGACTTCCACCGACCAGATCCCGCGACGCGCGGTCGACAGCGGCGCACTCGACCGCTACGGCTATGTGGACCCGACCGCGGGCGGCGAGTCGCATCGCTACTCGCTGTCGGCGAGCGGTTTTCGCAGCTACGGCCCGGGCCGGCTCGATTTCAGCGCCTACGCCATGGATTACCGGCTGCAGCTCTATTCGAACTTCACCTACGCACTCGACCCGGTGAACGGCGACCAGTTCGAGCAGTTCGACGACCGGCGCGTCTACGGCGGCGCGCTCACCTGGTCACAGCCCTTCGCGTTCGGTGCCGGCGGCAGCGTCTGGCGCGCCGGCGCCGACCTGCGCGTGGACGACATCTCCCCGGTCGGTCTCTACCTGACCACGGCCCGCGCGCGCCACGAGACGATCCGCGAAGACCGGGTCGAGCAGACGCTCGCGAGTGCCTGGACCGCAGTTGCGACGCAGTGGACACCGTGGCTGCGCAGCGAACTCGGTCTGCGCGCGGATCGCCTCGGCTATGACGTCGCCAGCGACCTCGCGGCGAACTCGGGCACGGGCCACGATTCGCTCGTGAGCCCGAAGAGCTCGCTCGCGCTCGGCCCCTGGCGCGACACCGAATTCTTCGTCGCCGCGGGCCGCGGCTTCCACAGCAACGACGTGCGCGGCGCCACCATCGCGGTCGACCCGACGGACGGAGTCACGCCTGTCGATCGGGTCACGCCGCTCGCCCGCGCCGACGGCTCGGAGATCGGCCTGCGCACCGCGCTCCTGCCGCGCACGCAGCTGTCGGTGGCGCTGTGGCGGCTGGACCTCGACTCCGAGCTGCTGTTCATCGGCGACGGCGGCACGACGGAGGCCACGCGGCCGAGCCGGCGGGAAGGCGTGGAACTGAGCGTCTACTCGCGCCCCCGCGACTGGCTGATCGTGGACGCGGACTATGCGGCCTCGAAGGCGCGCTTCCGCGATGCCGACCCCGCCGGCGAGCGGATCCCCGGCGCCGTCGAGCAGGTCGCCTCCGTCGGAGTCACGCTGCAGACGGCCTCAGGCTGGTTCGGCGGCGCGCGCCTGCGCTACCTCGGCCCCGCCGCGCTGCTCGAAGACAACAGCGTACGCTCATCCAGCTCGACACTCGTGAATCTCGAAGCGGGCCGGCGCCTGGGTGAGCACTGGCGCGTCTCGCTGCAGCTGCTGAACGCGTTCGATCGCCAGGTGAACGACATCACCTACTACTACGAATCGCGATTGCCCGGCGAGGCCGCCCCGGTCGAGGACCTGCATTTCCACCCCGCCGAACCGCGCACGCTCCGGGCCACGATGCACTACAGCTTCTGAGGCGCCTGTGAGCCACTTTCCCCGCCTTCTGCGCATGTACCAGGCAGGAGGACACAAGGATGTTTCTGTTTCAGCGCCCCATTGCCGCCGCGTTCGCGGGACTCGCGACCGCATCGATACTGGTCGTCGTCGATCTGCTGATGCGCCTCGCGTGTTGTCAGTGATCCGCCGCGACCGCGCCGAGCTTCGCCATCTCGCCGAGCACCTCGGCCGTCTTCGCCTGCATCAGCGCCACGTCGGCGCGGCTCTCGACATTGAGGCGGATCAGCGGCTCGGTGTTCGAGGTGCGCAGGTTCATGCGCCAGCGATCGAACTCGAGTGACAGACCGTCGGTGAAATCTGCCGACAGGGCCTGCGGCTGGTACTTGGCCTGGATCGCTGCGATGGTCGCCGGACCGTCGGGCACGCGCCGGTTGATCTCGCCGCTCGCCGGGAACAGGCGCATGCGCTCACCGACCAGCTGCGACAGCGACTTGCCGGTCTCGCACATCACCTGCAACACGATCAGCCAGGGGATCATCCCGCTGTCGCAATAGGAGAAGTCGCGGAAATAATGGTGCGCGCTCATCTCGCCGCCGTAGATGCCGTCGACCTCGCGCATCACCTGCTTGATGAACGCATGGCCCGACTTCGACAGCACGGCCTTGCCGCCGTTCCTCTCGACCACGTCGATCGTGTTCCAGGTGAGGCGCGGATCGTGCACGATGCGCCCGCCTTTCTCGCGCTTCAGGAACACCTCGGCGAGCAGGCCCACCAGGTAATACCCCTCGATGAACGTGCCCTGCTCGTCGAAGAAGAAGCAGCGGTCGTAGTCGCCGTCCCAGGCGATGCCGACATCGGCGCCACTGCGTTTGATCGCCTCGATGGTCGAAGCGCGGTTCGCCTCGATCATCGGGTTCGGCACGCCGTTCGGGAATGAGCCGTCGGGAGCATTGTTCAGCTTCACGAAATCGTAGGGCAGATGCGGCTCGAGCTGATCGACGATCAGACCCGCGCCGCCGTTACCCGCGTTCACGACGACCTTGAGCTTGCGCAGCTTCGCGCGATCGATATAGCCGAGGATGTGCTCGAGATAGCGGGCGCCGGTCGCCAGCACGTGCCGCGTGCCCCGCTTCGCCGCCGGGGGCGGCAGGCGCCCCGCCTCGATCATCGCGCGCATATCCTTCAGGCCCGTGTCGCCGCTGATCGGCCGCGAACCCTCGCGCACGAACTTCATGCCGTTGTAGTCGGGCGGATTGTGGCTCGCCGTGACCATGATGCCGCCGTCCATCGACTCGGCGAAGGTGGCGTAGTACACGCCCTCCGTGCCGCACAGGCCGATATCGTGGACATCGACGCCGCTTTCGAGCAGACCCTCGCTCAGCGCCTGCACGAGTTCGTCGCTCGAATGGCGGATGTCGCGCCCCACGATGACCTTCTTCGGCTGCACGAACGCCGCATAGGCCCGGCCGATGTCACGCGCGAGAGTGGTGTTGATCTCGTCGGGGATGCGCCCCCGGACGTCGTAGGCTTTGAATGCGTTGAGGTTCATACTAAGCATTATGGCATCGAAGCCCCGGCGCATACTGATCCTCGACGGCCACCCGGACGGCGGAGGGCGGCGCTTCGTCCACGCACTGGCCGAGGCCTACGCGCAGGGCGCGCGTGAGGCGGGGCACGACGTGCGCACGCTCGCCATCGGCCAGCTCGACATTCCGCTGCTGCGCAAGGGCGAAGACTTCCAGGCCGGCACGCCTTCGCGCGAAGTGCGGCGCTGGCAGGAAGCGATCGGCTGGGCCGGGCACCTCGTGGTGCTCTACCCGCTGTGGCTCGGCGACATGCCGGCGGTACTCAAGGCCTTCTTCGAGCAGGTGCTGCGGCCCGGCTTCGCGTTCGCGGCGAGCGGCGAGACGCGGCTGCCGAAGAAGCTGCTGACAGGCCGCAGCGCGCGCGTGATCGTCACGATGGGCATGCCCGCCCTTTTCTATCGCTGGTATTACCGGGCGCACAGCCTGAAGAACCTCGAGCGCAACATCCTTGCCTTCTCGGGCTTCGCTCCGATCCGCTCGACCGTCGTCGGCACCGTCGACGGCAAGGCCGCAAGCCGCACGGCGTGGCTCGAGAAGGTGCGCCACCTGGGCCGCAGGGCCGTCTGACCCTCAGCCGGTCCGCTCCGGACCACACAGGGGCGCTTCACGGCCCCCTATGCGCCGACGCCGCTGCGACGTTTCAGGCTCGCGACCGCGCGCGATGCCGCCTGGCCGTCCCACAGCTCGGGCACATGACCCAGCCTGCCGACGTGGGCGAGCACCGAGTCGACCCCGGCGACGAGCGCGGCCGGCTGCACCAGCCGGTTCGAACCTTCGGTCACCGTGACCGGCCTCTCGGTGTTCTCGCGCAGCGTGAGACAGGGGATGCCGAGGTAGGTCGTCTCCTCCTGCACGCCGCCTGAATCGGTGATCACCAAGCGCGCGCCGGTCACCAGGTTCATGAACTGGATGTACCCGAGCGGATCGACGACACGAACCGCGCCCTCTCCCGCCAGGCGATCCAGCAGGCCGAACTCCTGCAGCTTCTTCCGCGTCCGCGGATGCACCGCGAACACGAGCGGCACGCGCCGCGAGACTTCGAGCAGCGACTCGACGAGCGGCCCGAGCGCCTCGCGCGTATCGACGTTCGAAGGGCGATGCAGCGTGACGATGCCGTAGCCCTGCGGCGCGAGCCCGAGGTCACGGCGGGTGCCGTCGGCCTCGATCGCCCCGCGCAGCATCTCGTAGCTGTCGATCATGATGTTGCCGATGCACTCGATGCGCTCGGCCGGCACACCCTCGCGCAGCAGGTTCTCGTCGCCGTCGCGCGAGGGTGTCCACAGCACGTCGGCGATCGCATCGGTCACGAGCCGGTTGATTTCCTCCGGCATGCGCCGATCGCGGCTGCGCAGCCCGGCCTCGAGGTGCACGACCGGAATCCACAGCTTCGCGCCGACCATCGCGCAGGCGGCGGTCGAATTCACGTCCCCGACCACGACGATCCAGTCGGGCTTTTCGGCCATCGCCACCTTCTCGTAGGCGATCATCACGCCGCCGGTCTGCTCGGCGTGCGTGCCGCTGCCGATCTCGAGGTGGAAATGCGGCTTCGGCATCGCGAGGTCGCGGAAGAACGCATCCGACATGTTCGGGTCGTAGTGCTGGCCGGTGTGCACGATCGACGGCCGGCACCAGGATTCCTTCGACAGGGCGTGGTAGAGCGGCGCGATCTTCATGAAATTGGGGCGCGCCGCCGCGATCAGGTGGATGTTCTTCATCGACCGTAGATGTCCTCGAAGCGCACGATGTCGTCCTCGCCGAGGTAGCTGCCCGACTGCACCTCGATCATGTGCAGCATGATCTTGCCGGGGTTCTCGATGCGGTGTTTCGTGCCGATGGGGATATAGGTGCTCTGGTTCTCCTCGAGCAGGAAGGTCTCCTCGCCGCGGGTGATGCGTGCGGTGCCGGACACGACGATCCAGTGCTCGGCGCGGTGATGATGCATCTGCAGCGACATCTGCGCACCGGGATTCACCGACAGGCGCTTGACCTGGTAGCGCTCGCCGTTCTCGATGCTGTCGTAGCTGCCCCACGGGCGGTACACCTCGCGGTGCAGGGAATGCTCGTAGCGGCCGTCCTTCTTCAGGCGCTCGACCACCTTCTTCACATCCTGCACGCGACTCTTCGGCGCGACCAGCACCGCATCCTTGGTCTCGACGACCACGTGATCGCGCAGACCCACCGCCGCGACCAGCCGGCTCTCGGCGTATAGATAGTTGCCGCTCGAGTCCTCCACGATCACGTCGCCCCGGCAGACATTGCCGGCCTCGTCACGGTCGAGCGCATCGTAGAGCGCCGACCAGGAGCCGACGTCGCTCCAGCCCGCATCGAGCGACACGACCACCGCGTCGCTGGTCTTCTCCATCACGGCGTAGTCGATCGAATCGCTGCGGCAGGCCGCAAAGGCCTTGGCGTCGATGCGCGTGAAATCGAGATCGCGCCTGGCCGACGCCAGCGCTGCGGCGCAGGCCTCGGCGATATCCGGCGCATGCTTGCGCAGCTCCTCGAGATAGCGCGACGCGCGGAACACGAACATGCCGCTGTTCCAGCGGTAGTTGCCGGAATTGACGAACTGCTCCGCCACTGCGAGCGCCGGCTTCTCGACGAAGGCCGCGATGCGCGCTGCGCCGGCCACCGGCGCACCACGCTGGATATAGCCGTAGCCCGTCTCGGGCGCCGTCGGCACGACACCGAAAGTGACCAGGTGCCCGAGGCCGGCGGCTGCCACCGCCGCGCGCACTGCGGCCTGGAAGGCCGGCACGTCGCGGATCACATGATCCGCCGGCAGCACGAGCAGGATCGGATCGGCACCGGGCGCGTTGTCGAGCGCGACCTGCGCGGCGAGTGCAATCGCGGGCGCCGTATTGCGCCCCGCAGGCTCAAGGATGATCGCGCGCGGCTCGGCCCCGATCTGCCGCAGTTGCTCGGCCACCATGAAGCGGTGCGACTCGTTGCAGACGACGATCGGCCCGACCGCGCCGGTGCCCGTGAGGCGCATCGCAGTCGCCTGAAGCATCGTCTGCTCACCCACCAGGGGCAGCAGCTGCTTCGGGTACAGCTCGCGTGAGAGGGGCCAGAGTCGCGTTCCGGCGCCGCCGGAGAGAATCACGGGAATCAGCACGGAAATCCTTCTTGCTACAGGCCGTTCGGGCGCGAAATCATAGCCACTTTCAGTTCCCGATTTGCTCGATTGGTTCATCCTGCCGAGGCCTCAGCAACCGCCAATTGAAAGCAATGCTGTCATTGACTACAATGCAGTCATGGCAGTACTGACGATCCGTAATGTCGACGAAACGGTGAAGACCCGTCTTCGGATGCGCGCGGCCCGGCATGGTCGATCGATGGAGGACGAGGTGCGCCAGATCCTCAAGGCGGCAGTCGAAGAAAAGCCGAATAGCTCCCCCGGGTTCGCCGCCAGCGTGCGTGAGGCGTTTGCCGCCTTGGGCGGTGTTGATCTCGACATACCGCCGCGCGAACCGCCCCGGGAGCCACCCAGGCTGGACGACTGAGCGCGTGATCGTCGTCGACACCAATGTGCTTTCGGAGTTGGCCCGACATGCGCCCGACGCACACGTGCTGCACTGGTTTGAGGCGCAACCCGACGGGGCCCTTTACACGACAGCGATCACACACGCGGAGATCCTCTTCGGGCTTGCCCTCCTCCCCCGGGGCGTGAAGCGTGACCTGGTGGAAGCCGCGATCACCAGGGTTTTCACGGGAACATATGCCGACCGCATACTGCCTTTCGACTCGGCGGCGGCGCCGGAGTACGCGCGGATCTGCGCCGCACGGCGGGCCGCCGGTCGACCGATCAGCCAGATAGACGCCCAGATTGCAGCGATCACGCGCGCGCGACGCGCGCGCCTTGCAACGCGTGATGTTGCCGGGTTTAAAGGCCTCGATATCGAAATCGTGAACCCCTTCGGGACCACCGCATGACATCGCCGGCCTGACTTTCGCCGTTACCCCTGGCCCCGCCCCACCGCGTAATAACTAAAGCCGAAGCGCTGCAGCAACTGCGGATCGTAGAGATTGCGCCCGTCGAAAATCGCCGGCTGCTTCAGGCCCGCCTTCAGGCGATCGAAGTCAGGGCTGCGAAACTCCTGCCACTCGGTCGCGATCACCAGCGCATCGGCGCCCTCGGCGGCCTCGTAGGCTGACGCGCAGATCGCGAGGTCCTCGTGCGCACCGAACACGCGCCGCGCCTCATCCGCCGCCACGGGATCGTAGGCGCGCACCCGCGCGCCGGCGGCCCAGAGCTTTTCCATAATGGTGCGGCTCGGCGCCTCGCGCATGTCGCCGGTGTTGGGCTTGAACGCGAGGCCCCACAGCGCGAAGGTGCGACCTTTCAGATCGCCGCCGAAGTGCTTGTCGATCTTGCCGACGAGGAACGCCTTCTGCCGCCCGTTCACGCTCTCTACTGCCTCCAGCAGCGCGGGTTGATAGCCCGCCGCGTTCGAGGAGCGGATCAACGCCTGCACGTCCTTCGGTAAGCACGAACCGCCGTAGCCCGTGCCAGGGTAAATGAAGCTGTAGCCGATACGCGGGTCCGAACCGATGCCGACGCGCACCTTCTCGATATCCGCGCCCACGCGCTCGGCAATGTTCGCCAACTCGTTCATGAAACTGATCTTCGTCGCGAGCATCGCGTTCGCGGCGTACTTGGTCAGCTCCGCCGAGCGCAGGTCCATCACGATCAGGCGGTCGCGGCTGCGCGTGAAAGGCTCGTAAAGAGCGCGCAGCAGCTCGGTGGCGCGCGGATTGTCGGTGCCGACGATCACGCGATCAGGCTTCAGGAAATCGCCGACTGCGGCGCCCTCTTTCAGGAATTCCGGATTCGAAACGACATCGAACTCGACATCGGCGCCGCGCTCCTTCAGTGTCGCCGCGATCTCCGCCTTGACCTTGTCCGCGGTGCCCACGGGCACGGTCGACTTGTCGATCACGACCCGGTATTCCTCGAGATGCGCGCCAATGGTGTGCGCGACAGCGAGCACATACTTCAGGTCAGCCGAACCGTCCTCGTCGGGCGGCGTGCCGACCGCGATCAGCTGGAACAGGCCGTGCCTGACGCCCTCCGCGGCATCGGTCGTGAACCTGAGGCGCCCGGCCTCGGCGTTTTTCTTGATCAGGGTATCGAGGCCCGGTTCGTGGATCGGCACCTCGCCGCGCCTCAGCCGCTCAATCTTGACCGGA